>Ga0307507_10000430_pt1 | contig 87577 bp, 15 predicted proteins | sample 7_EM_MG_FD_207223 | JGI IMG/M metagenome (GOLD analysis project Ga0307507, IMG submission 207223) | Populus trichocarpa ectomycorrhiza microbial communities from riparian zone in the Pacific Northwest, United States - 7_EM | ecosystem: Host-associated > Plants > Roots > Unclassified | place...
TACTGCTTATATTAATGATATCTTAATATACAGCAATAATCTAGCTAAATACTAAAAATATATTGAACTAGTCCTGTAAGCCTTATATAGAGCCGGCCTATAGTTAGATATAGATAAATGCGAGTTCCATAAAACAGAAGTTCTATACCTTAGACTTATTATTTCTATAGATAGCGTATAAATGGACCCTAAGAAAGTTAAAGTAATTATAAACTAGTAAGAACCTAAGAACGTTAAGGATATAAGGGCCTTTATAGGATTCGCCAACTTCTACTAACGGTTTATTAATAACTTCTCCGCCCTGGTTTTACCCCTTATAGCTCTAACCTAAAAAGATAAAGCCTTTATCTTTAATAAGGAATATAAGAAAGCTTTTACTTATTTAAAAGTTATATTTACTACTGCACCTATACTTTAACACTTTAACCCAAACTAAATAAGTATTGTAGAAGCTAACTTATCTAACTATATTACTAGAGGCATTCTGTCTTAATATAATAAGGAAGGAGTATTGCACCCTATAGTATACTTTTTAAAATAACTAAGTCTAGCCGAATGCAATTACGAGATCTACGATAAAGAACTATTAGCCATTATTAAATGTTTTAAATAATGGCGTCCTAAACTAGAAGGCTCCGGATTTCTAATTAAGGTTCTTAGCGATTATAAGAACCTATAATACTTTACAACTACAAAACAGCTAAGCCACTATTAGGCCCGCTAGTTAGAATATCTGTCCTATTTTTAATTTTTAATTATATACCGCCTAGGCGTTTAAGGCTAAAAGCCTAATGCCCTAACCTAATGTTTGTAAGATATACTAGTTTAAGAAGAAGCATGCTCCTACTGTAATTAGACCCTACTCCGCCCCAAGCTATTTAAACCCCCTACTAAGGACCTTACGGTATATATTCTTAAAATAACCAATTAAACCATTAAACAGATTATAACTAATAAATACCTAAACAATAAGTTTATCTAAGAGACGCTTAAGCTAATTTAAGATAGCGCTAAACGCTTTAAAAGGATTTCTCTAAGTAAATACAAAGCCTGCGGAAACTACCTATACTATAGGAACCGCCTAGTTATATCTAATTGTGACGAACTTAAGCTTAAGCTCCTTAAATATGCACATAATCTACCAGTAGCTAGCCACCTAGGCTAAGGAAAAACCCTGGAACTGCTCTAATAAGAATACTACTAGCTAAATATATATAATATAATATGAAGGTACGTCTCTAGCTACTATACCTACCAATAAGCTAAAGCTTTGTATAAGATGTATAACGGCTTTCTAAAACCCCTGCCTGTTTCGGACTAAAGATAGAAGGATATCTTAATTAACTTTGTTGTTAATCTCCCTAAAAGTAAAGGCTGTATAAACATTATGGTAGTTGTAGACCAACTATCTAAGATAAAATACCTAATCGCCTGCCCTAATATATTAGCGCCTGCCGTTGCCCAACTGTTCCTAGATTATATATAGAAACTCCACAGACTTCCCAAAACAATCATCTCCAATAGAGGCAGATGGTTTATCTCTATATTTTGAAAAGAACTAACTACCTAACTCCATATTAAAGCACTATTGTCTATAGCATACCACCTAGAAATAGATGGTTAAACAGAATGTGCAAATGCTATAATGGAACAATATATTTGGATATACACATCGTATTTATAGGACGACTGGATGGACTGGCTTGCATTTGCTGAGTTTACCGTAAATAACTCCGTCTTAGAAACTATAAAGGTCTCCCTATTCCTAGCTAACTACGGCTAGTACCCGCAAATGGGTTTTAAACCCTTTAGTAATATTCCTTACCCAGCTTACCAGGCCTTATAAGTTGCAGAAGTAAATAAATTTATAAAAAAGATGGAAGAACTATAAAAGTTCCTTACTAATAAAATAACATAGGCCTAATCTGTCTATAAAGCCGTAGCAAATAAAAACCGAACCCTAGCACTAGCCTACTAAATTAGTAACTTTGTCTGGCTAGATATAAGAAATCTAAACACAAAACAACCTATTAAGAAACTTAATTAGAAGAACGCCGGCCCTTATAAGGTTAAAAAGGTTATCTCTCCCTATACTTACTAACTGAAGCTTCCTAATACGGTTAAAATCTACCCTATATTCTATACGTTAGTCCTCCGCCCTACTGCCCCTATATTGGATGCCCTGCCTAGATAGATTTAGGACCCTTCCCTACTAGTTAAAGTGGATAGTAAGGATAAGTACTTTATTAAAAGAGTTAATAACATTAAGTACAACAAACGGAAACGCAAATATATATACCTTATAAAATGGAAAGGCTTTACTAAGCCTATATGGGAACCCGTTGACTCTGTAGGACTTATATAAGCTGCAGAAGACTTTTACAAACTCCACCTAGAACTACCACAGCCCCATCTCGCAGAAGCTCGAGTTTAAAGGAGGGGTACTGTTACGGGACACCTCCATAATACCTTATACACGTCCACCTATTTCTACTAACTCGTCCATCTATTTCTACTAACTTGTCCACCTGTTTCCACCGACTTAGTAAGAAGAGACCGACCGCAATCTACGGCAATCTAATGGCGTTCTGCCATGTTCTGCCAAGTCCACCAAATTCTACTAAGTTCTGCTAGGACTATAACCCAAAGCCTATTCTGCCCCGTGCACGTGTTAACCAAGCAACCAAGTTAACGATATATATCCCTTTCTTCCCGTTTCTTTACCTTCTCTCCTCACACAACGTCTTGATTTTATTACACAGTTTATATACATAGCTTAATAATATCTACTTCGCTATATATTATCACCACTTGTACTCGCTCTGTGATAGTATCTATCCATGCAAGGGATAGCCTATACGTATCCTTTAGGTTTAATTATATCCTATTTATAGTTTATAGATATATTAAATTTTCTTTTTAGGAAAAAAGTATAGTATAAGTATAGTAAAATGGACGCGTAAGTCTATATAATTAAGTTATCTATTAACGAAAATCTAAAGTAAGAGAAGGGAAAGGAGAAGAAGGGTAATAGCGCTTAAGGTTTTGTACGATCTTCTAGTTATATAGCTATAGCTGCCTACTATTTACTACTATAATCTACCGTTTTCTACTAGTACTATAAGTAAATTATATAAAGACCGTATATCTAATAAGCTAATAAGTAATATAGTAAACCCTATAGAGAATATCTACTAAATTTTACTGGAGCTATAATAGAATATATTTATATCGTTAAGTATTTTTACTATATATTCTTTACTTCTAAGATAGATACTCTTTTTCCTCTTATATATATTTTTCTCTTATAAAAGAGTTATTCTAAGAGGTTTAATTAAGGTTAATAATAAGGATTAAAGACGGCCCTTTTAAGGGGAGGAGTCGTATTAGGTACCTTAATACTAAGATAGTATATAAAGTATATAAGCACCCCCAAGAACTGCCTATAAAGTCTCTACGCCTTATATATACTTTCTGTCACGGGACTCACCCGTTCTCACGTCCCTGCGCATTTTGACGTTCTTGACCCGTACTCACGTTCGTCCCGAGACACCTACGCACGTACCCCTACAACCCCTATTTATACCTTGTCCTGGCACACGAAGACTCTTCTTCATCCAATGTCTTTGTGTCAACACGCATAGTTACGCGTACGTAGCCTTCTTCAATTACTACCCCATTTAGTACATTGTGTTCCAGCTCGTGCCTACTCCGTGACACTTTCCGTACTTCAATTAAGGCTATACTTATATGCCTATATATTTAATAAATCCTTATCTTTTCTTTAAATATTCGTCTATATATAAAATTAAGCTCCTTATTATTTAATCTTATAATAACGCTTATATAAATAAATAATTAAATGTCTATATATTTGCCTATATAATCATCTCTATAAATATCTTTATAATTAATCGCCGATATAAACGTCTATACGTCTATATCTACATAGCTACACGTTTATACGTCTATACGCCTATATATCTATATATAGTTCTATATAAGGTTCTATATAAGGCTCTACGTAAGGCTCTACACGAAGCTCTGCACAAAGCTCTGCACGAAGCTCTCTCGAAGCTCTGAACGAAGCTCTGCTCGAAGCTCTACTGAAGCTCTGCGCGAAGCTCTGTGCGAAGCTCTGTGGAGGCTCTGCGCGAAGCTCTGCACGAAGCTCTATACGAAGCTCTATACAAGGCTCTACCTAAAGCTTACCCCCTTCTATAAAGTAAATCTATACCTACTAATAGTCCTTAATTATTATTTAAAGCTAGCCTATAAGTTTAGGTACTCTAGCTGCAGTAAGACGAGGGCGGCGGTGGTCGTGCGACGGGTACAGCTGCTACGACTTAGGAGCTTCGGGCGCGATAATAAAACGACAAATTGGAATCGGGCAAATCGGGCAACGTAGTCTTCTTCGCCAGGTTTAATTTAGTAATTCTGGCCATTAGGAATAGCTTAGGGAGCTATAGAAGTTGAGATAATTTAGCTTAAAGTAGGTGTATATAGGCCCAATTACCCCGCGCGGGACTAATAAAAATCCGAACCGTGTACCAGACCTTCTTAAGGTCTTGCCAAAAGCGATTAGCGTATTTTCAAGCGAGCCTTGGCAAGAAGGTCTGGGAACGAGACAAATCACCTCCTTACGCCCTCGACCCTCATAATCGATCGCGTAACGTCTTGTAGACTCCTCAAATATATACGCTCTATAGCCACCACCCCCATCCCGTGATATATATATATTAAAAGTTATAAAATATTTCAGCTAGGCAGGTATTACGATAAATGACTTAAGCTAGCTAGTAGGTAGAGACACAGAATTGTACAAGTGATCTATCTTATTCAAGGTGGCTCTAAGAGCCCTAATATACTTAAGAGAATTAACCCCCTACAGGGGTCCCTAGAGAGTAATGATATAGGTTAAAACTAGACTGACACTATCTAATACGGACGTCGAACAGCACTCGTCGCACCTCTGTAATAAGGCTACCTCCGTGGCCAACACACCCCCTTAGATCTGACGCAGAGCGTTAGAGCTAAATTACCAGATTAGGTAGTCGGGATAGACAAGCTAGTAGTAAGCTTTGCTATTATCTAAGCGTTAATTAACCAGATATCTAATATCGCGGAGCCCTACTACTTTAACGAATTTTTAATAATTTTGCTTTAAGAGAGCTTTAGTTAGTCCATCTGCAGCTATCTCACTTATTAGTACCTATTATACAATAAAGCTTCCGTTTTATACCTCTTGGCGAAGCCAGAATTAATAGATATCTACATATTAGAGTTTTATAGATACTATAGGAGTCTCCTTTATTATAATCCGTACTAACTACTAATTGTTATAATTAATAATAATATTCTGTTCTGGATTAAATCTAATAGCTTTAAATATCTGTACTATATATTTAACCTCCCTACCGATATATAAGAGAGCTAGGAGTTCTGCCTCTATAGTAGACTTTATAACTGCCTTTTATCTAGTTACCTACTATGCTATAGGCCTATTAAATAAGCTTATTAAGAAGCCCTATAAGCTCTAATATGTTAGAGCATTGTCAGTAAAGCTAGTATTAGAAGCAGCTTTTAGAACTTAGTTTATCTTATACAGCGTAATAGTAGAGAACTTAAGAGCGAGGTATCTGTTACGGCACTATTACAGACCCTAGTTAGGGGCTCGGCCGAGCTGAGCCTTGGCCCTATATATATAGACGTGTCCTTTCCTCAACCTTCTTCTAGTCCTTATCTTGGAATTCTCGTTTACTGGCTACTAATAGATTCTGTTCTTTTAACTAAGCCTTTATATTATTTTAAGACCAACCTTAATTCTACCTTATAACGAGCGCGCTGAGGCTTGCTTAGGCAAGTTAATTAGTAATACGTTTATTATAGCCTAGAAGAACTGACCCGGCCAATAGACCCTAACTGTTACGGACGCTTTAAGTACAATATTACGACTACTTAGAGGGGAGTCGGCGGAAGCTAGTTGGTTAATACAGGCACAGTCCAGAATAGATCCGGTGGAACCATATAACGAGGAATGGTAAGCGAGTCACATAACATTATACGCAGTATACGAGGAGTACGCAGTATACGCCACATATAACACGTATAACACGTACCTCACGTATAAGAGAGGATTTCTTAGGAGTACGGTTGTGTATTTAAAGGACCTTAGTCCCTACCGTAGATAGTTCTCTCCTTATAGTGAATTTCAGAATACAATTGGAGTTAATCTATTAGGCAACTACTCCACCAGTTATTATTACGTTGTTGATTTTGTTTATACCTACATACCTAGCCTATTAATAGAACCCACCGTAGTTCCTACTATAAGGTTCCGTTACACATTCACTACTAAGGTTACGGTATTAAACAGAGAGATTAAATAACATGCCACTAAGAGTAGCACTAGTCACAACGGCGTTAACGGGAGCCACAACCTTAGGTCCAGGTGATACCAGTATAAATAAGGGAGATTTTTAAGTGGTTATACAAGGTCAGTTACAGAAAATAGTTAATCACTTATAGGATAATAATAGGATACTTAAAGAACGCATTAATAGAATCAGAGCAGTAAAGATTAAGTTACCTTTAATCGAATAATTCTCCAGAGAGAAGTTAAAGCTTAAGGGATTTCTTACACAGATGCACTTTAAGGTAGTATAAGAAGGAGCAAAGTTAGCAATATTATTAAACTAAGTAGCCTATACAGGATTGTTCCTAACAGGGAGGGCACTTAAGTGGTTTAAGCCGTATCTCACGGAAATACAGGCTAATGGCATAACAACTACTAACCAAGATGTACGGTACATATTTGCTAGTTAGAATAGGTTTGTAGAGTAACTAACGCAGATATTTAGAGACCTGGAGGCTATAACTACAGCAGAACAAAAGCTTTAGAACTTAGTATAACACACTTTAACAATTAAGTATACAACACAGTTTTAAACACTAGCTATATAGGTTGAGTAAAATAACAAGGCGCTCATGGCATAGTACAAACAGGGACTTAAGGCTAAAGTCTAGAACGCAATCATCCTAATAGAAGATGCGGATACTCTAAGAGAGTTAATAGATCAGTTAATAAAGATTAATAATAGAATCTATTAAAGGGAACAAGCTAAGAGAGGGCAAGACAAAGTTCCACAGTTATATAAGGCGCAGAGTACGCAACGACAGATATAAAGTTAAAAACTATAGAATGGCGCAGAGCCAATGGACCTAAGTAATATTAAAGAAACCTAAAGATGGGAAAAGAAACCATAGAAACCTAGAGGTTAAGGATTAAGTAATTAAAGGACTAAGGAGTAAAGGCCAAACTAGGGATCTCAGCAGCAGAAGACATTTAGGCAGACTCCATAGCAAAAAAGATAGTTCAAAAATAGAGCTTATATAAATTGCAGAAAACAGGGTCATTTTGCCAAAAACTATAAAGGTGGTTAAAGTAACCACGCGGTAAAGGGAACTAGACTAGCAGACGGCATATACGTATAAAGGGACAATGGTGCACTGCAAGGAACAAAAGAGTGTTTAATTAACAGTTTTGCGTATTATTACAACAACGCATGCTAAATTTATAAGGACGCTAAGTACGGCGCAAGCTATTAGCTATAGGAGCCAGAGTTAAAAGAACTCCAAGGAACTAGAGAGTTAGACAAAGAATAAAATCAACTCTATAAGCTAGATTAAGATATCACAGTAACATATAAACGAAGATTAGTAGTAATAATAATAGAGTTAGAGTACTTATTAATTAACAGCAACAAGGACGAAAAAGAGGCTAACTAGGAGCACTTAAACCTTAATAACGCAACAGAAGTAGAGACTAAGACCATTACCAAACAAGGTTTAGTAACGGATATTATAACACCGTTGGATACGATTTCCATCGCTTCACAAGACAATAGGAGTAATATTTAGAAGAAACTAAGCAAGTAGACAACTACTAGTACTAGCTCATCACTTAATAAAGGTAAAAGGCCATAGGCTTAAGATTCTTAAGAAGAGATAAGAGAAGCTTAAGATTCTTAAAACAAGATAAGACACACCTAAGAACCCATAATGGATAAAAACCGATAGAAAAGGGTAGCAACTTAGTTTAGTAACAAATAAATAAGTATAGGACGCAAGTTCAAGAACTACAAGTTTGGGGAACGAATAAAAACGTTAATAATTCTAGGTAAACGCAGTATTTAGCCTAAAGATTAAAAAGTCAATATCCAGATTAAAAAGCAAGACAACTACAAGGATCCAGCTACAAGACACAAAAAACAAGAAACTATAAATAAGTTCAGAATAAAAATTATCGTATAGCAAGAGCAAAAGCTAGATAAGAGATTAGCTATACCAGGTTATATAAGGGACAGAGCACCTATATAAAGAGTTACTAATAGGCCGAGTATAGGGACACCTAGGGTAAAGTAGTTAGACAAACTAGAATAAGAGGAGAATCTAGATATTCTAACTAGGTTTAAAGAAAGGCATACTAAAGGATATTATAATGCAGCGATAACAAGGTATTTTCTAATGGATAGACCATACACACTAAACCAGTTGTATGGAAAGTGGTATAGGCAACAACACAACAACAAATAGGAAGACTTTTATATATAGCTAGATAAAAAAGTTGTCTAAGACCAACCTATTACGGAAAAACGCATGAGTTATATCAAAGGAGTATTAATTATAATGTTAAGGAACCTAGAAGAGAGGTCTAAGGACTAGAGAAGCGAGTAACAAATCTTAGTACCCACAGCAGAGATACTAGTGGTTAGGTCAACTAGGTATAGGTTTAAACTTAAAAACAAAGATAAACTAAGAGTTAACCTAAAACATATAGCGTATTATACACTATTATAGATAGCTTGTGTGGATAACATATATAACATACATAGAGCACCTAAAGATAAGAACTAGAAGTACCCAGTAAGAATATATTAGGCACTAGAGGAAAAGAGGTTTAAGAACGCCAAGTATATATATAGTTAGCACCTAGTAGAAGTACAAGGTTAAGGAGACTTAACACTTTAACCAGGAAGATTTCTTACAGAAGAATGCCTAGACAGATAACAGTGGTGGGAGTACCCAGAGAACACTTATCTATGGCACATAGAGGAAAAGAAACGAACTAAGTATTAGCTAAAGTTAAACCAAGTACAGGCAGGATCAAGCAGCCAACAGTTAGGAAAAGGAGAGGCGCACAGGACTAGAGGGAACCAGTATTAAAGCCTTAAACCCTTAAAGGAATTTAAGAACAACACCTAAATTTAAGAGCTAAGTGGCAAGATTAGCAGTTCAAAGCATTAGTAGATAGTAGAGCAATAAGGAACCATATATTACCAAAGATAGTAAAAAGGATGGGGTTACTACACAGATAGAAGGAACACCTGTATCCACTTATAACAATTTCAGGAGATCAGATAGCCTATAGAGGAGGTATTATTAATCTCAAAACAGGACCTATTTAGATAACTATTAAAGGGAGACTAGTTAGAATGTCTTTTAATATCCTACCATTAGGACAGGACAAGGCGATACTAGAAATGCCTTAATTACAGAAGTATAATCCAAAGATTGATTAGGTTATAGGTTAAGTTAATATTAAGGATATACAACAACGCAAAGTACGACAGCAAACCAAGTTGGTATAGTACCAAGTTAGAGCGACATGTAAGGAGACTAAGCAAGGCTTAAGTTATATACCAAAGAGATACCACAAGTATAGAAAAAAGTTATGGTTACTAGAAAGTGAAAAGCTGTTAGAGCATGCAGCTTGGGACCACAAAATAGAATTAAAAGAGAGAATAAGTCCAAAGTTCTTTCCAATCTATAAGCTTACTAAAACGGAGTTAGTAGCGCTTAAGGAGTTTATCTAGGAGAACTTATAAAAGGGATATATCAGACCGTTACAGTTATTAGTAGGATATCCAGTACTGTTTATCCCAAAGAAAAATAGAAAACTTAGGATATATATAGACTATAGACAGTTAAACAGCATTACTAGGAAGGATAGGTATCCTTTACCCTTAATTAGCGAAATCCAAGACAGGATAGGCAATATAAAGATCTTTATAAAGATAGATCTAAGATAGGTATACCACCAGATTAAAATCAAGGAAGGCGACAAATAGAAGGCAGCCTTTAGGTCAAAGGAAGGACTATATAAGCCGTTAGTTATATAATTCGGGCTTATAAACGTACTAGTAATGTTCCAGAAGCGAATTAATAGTGTATTAGGAGAATACCTAGATGAATTTATTATAGCATACCTTAACGACATTATCATCTACTTAAAGAGTAAGGAAGAACACGGGGAACACATTAAGTAGGTCTTAAAGAGACTATAAGAAGAAAAGATGCCAGTAGCAATTAAGAAATACAAGTTCTTTACCAGAAAGACTAATTTTGTTAAATTCATCATTAAACTAGGCCAACTTAGCATAGATCCAAAGAAGATTAAGGCTATAGTAAATTAGTAAAAACCAGAGAACATTATATAGTTAAAATCGTTCCTAGGGTTTTGTAATTACTGCAGAAGGTTTATAGCATAGTAGTTATAGGATATTAAGCTATTTACGCAGTTAACAAAGAAAGAAGAACTGTGGGCATAGGGGAAGGAACAATAAGAACTATTTAAGAAAGTTAAAGAGTTATTTACCCAGGAGCCAGTTCTTAAGATCTATTAACTAGGTCTAGAGACGGTTGTAGAAATAGATATATTAGACTTTACACTAGGGGCGTACTTCCTATAGAAATATTAAGATGGATAGCACCCAGTGGCATACTATAGTTGAAAGATAATACCACCAGAGTTAAACTATGACATCTATAACAAGGAGTTATTAGGTATAGTTATAACACTTAAAAAATAGAGAGCATTTTTATAAGGCATAGAAAAACCATTTATGGTTAAGACGGATTATAAGAACCTTACAGGATTCCTAACAATAAAGGAACTTAACTAAAGACAGGTTAGATAGGCGGAAATGCTTATAGAATACTATTTTAAAATTTAGTATACTAAGGGTACAGACAATGCACGAGTAGATGCTCTAAGTAGAAAGGCTAAACTATAAAGTGATAAAAAGCTATTAGGAGCTTTATTGCGAAAGGATTAAGACGGATTAATCAGGTATAATTATCCAAAGATTATAGCGACTAAGGAAAGTTAGATCTATAAGTCACCAAAGAGTAATTAGATATAAAAGATCTAAAAAGTATAGGCAGAGGATCTAAACTTAAAGCAATACAAAAACAGAGAGGCAACTTATATGCCTAAGTCTATTACAGAAGAATTTATTAAGGAATTCTATAAGGGAATAATATAAGGATATAATAGAGCTATAGGCTTAGTATTAAGACTTTAAAAGGAGTACATTATTTAAGGAATCTGGGGACTAGTAAAATAAGTTATAAAGAAATATTTAGATTACCAAAGAAACAAACCAACAAGGTATAAGCTATATAGAGGGCTATAACCTGTTAAGACACCAGGAAGACCATGGGAAGTTATATTATAGGACTTTATTATTAAGTTACCAAAGTTAAGAGATCCTATTATAGGACAAGATTATAACGCGATCTTAGTAATAGTGAATAAGCTAACAAAGTAGGGATACTTTATAGCATACACTAAAGAGATATTAGTAGAAGATATTGCTAGAATCTATATAAAAGAAGTATTCGCAAGATATAGAGTACTAAACAAGATCATATTAGATAGAGATCCAAGATTTATAGCAGCATTTTAGGAAGTATTTCTGGCAGAATAAGGGGTTTGCGCAGTAACATTTACAGCGTATTATTCGCAGACAGATGGATAAACGGAAAGACTAAACTAGACACTAGAGCAGTATCTAAGGCATTATATTAATCACGTATAGAATAATTAGGTATTGCTATTACTAGTTATATAGTTTGCATACAATGCAACACTATAAGAAGGAATGGGAACATCACTATTTAAGGCGAATTACGGATACGAGCTAAGAATATCGTTATCACCATATTAAGCAAAAAAGACGAGTAGCATAGCTAAGCAAAGAATAAAGATATTAATAAATCTTTATATAGACCTTAAAGAAACAGCTAAACTAGTACAAAAACAAATAAAAAGGTATTATAATACTAAGAGATCTAAGGGACTAGATCTTAAGGAGGGGGATAAAGTATAGCTACTACACAAAAACTTTAAGAGTCGACGACTAAGCAAGAAGTTAAACTATGTTAGACTAGGACCTTTTAAAGTTAAGTAAAGAATTTTATTAGTTACGTATAAGTTAAATCTACTAGCCAAAATAAAAATCTACCCTATATAGCATATCGCAATGCTAGAGCTAGCACATGGAAATATCAAGCCACTAGTTTATAAGGCAGACACGTATAGAGGATAAAAGAAAGATAAATAGCAAGTTTTAAAGATTATTAGTTACAAGGATATAGATAACGAAACATAGTATAAAGTAAAGTAGATAGGCTATAATAAGACTACCTAAAAACCACTAAGCAACCTAAGGAACGCTATAGAAAAGGTACAGGAGTATTAGAAGAAAGCAGGTTAGGCAATATTAATAAAGAGAAATCGCCAAAAAACAAATCGCCTAAGGGGGACCTAAGAGGAGCAATTGCTGAGCTACTCAGAGTTGTTTCCCTTATAGGAGGAAAGTTAATCCTTTTATTACCCAGTTTAGACAAACCCTATTAAACAAGTTTCCACTCCTTAGAATGGACCTTTTTACGGACAAGTTTAAGACGAAGAAGATGGGCAGAAGCGAATAAACGGGCTTTAAGGGCACGCTATTAAGCAGCTATAGCCTCCTACTCCGCTTTTTATAAATGATAAAGCTTATCTAAGGCGCTTAAGAGCTCACCGTTAAGCTTTACAGCGGTAGATTAAACACAAGACCCTATAATAAGTTACTTAGGGAACTCAAAGACTGTTAAGAGTTATAGGACGCGCACACTTAGCGTTAAAAACAGAGCGAACATCGCAGGACAATTAAACATTTACTTTAGTACACTCCAAGCAAAACAAGGGTTATTAAGATAAAGGACTTGCTAGCGTAATATATACTAACCCCGCCTTTGCGCAACGAGAACACGGAGACGGCATTATCTCACCAAGCAATAGTATGGCAGCCATGGTGCGAGCACAGCGCTACGCTTATAAAGAAGAAGGAGCTTTAACTATAATAAGTACAGATATTAACTAGACTAATTAAACAGATATCACACCTCTAGTAAACAACTTAGAGATGTTAGGAATCTTTAAGGACAAAGATAAAGAGGAGGGAGATAGTGTTACGGACGCTTTAAGTACAATATTATAACTACTTAGAGGGGAGTCGGCGGAAGCTAGTTGGTTAATATAGGTACAGTCCAGAATGGATCCGGTGGAACCATGTAACGAGGAATGGTAAGCAAGTCATATAACGTTGTACGCAGTATATAAGGAGTACGCAGTATACGCCACGTATAACACGTATAACACGTACCTTACGTACAAGAGAGGATTTCTTAGGAGTACGGTTGTGTATTTAAAGGACCTTAGTCCCTACCGTAGATAGTTCTCTCCTTGTAGTAAATCTTAGAATATAATTGGAGTTAATCTGTTAGGCAACCACTCCACCAGTTATTATTATGTTGTTGATTTTGTTTATACCTATATACCCAGCCCATTAACAGAACCCACCGTAGTTCCTGCTATAAGGTTCCGTTACACTAACTAACTAACCCTAACGCTGGCACCGTACTGCTAAGGACTTAATGCTGGCACTATACTGCTAAGGACCAGACAATAATAGTATAATACGCCTGCTATTATAACCTAATAACAATTATGCTAATACGCCTATAATCTACTAACCTAACCTAACCGACAAACTAACTAACCAACCGGAGCTATTCCTAGACGATTAAAATAAAGATATAGAAAGATACGCCTACAGCTTAAGATAGTAAGGGAGAAAGCATATTATAATCTATTGCGTAGTGTTCTAGTAAGAGCCTGGAATGGAGTTAGCTAGCTACTTAGAGGAGTGCAAGAACTAGACCTAGACCTATCCCTTACTATAGAGCGAGTAGTGCAGCATATTATGTCTAATCTTGCTTAATTATCTACGCACTACCTAACCTGCCAACGCGCCTACAGAAGGACTGACTTAATAACGACCGTGCTAATAGCCTACGGAAGAACAGACGCTGGTACTATACTACTAAGAACCGATAAGAACTAGACGCTGGCACTATACTACCAAGAATAAGAACAAGACGCTGGCACTATACTGCTATAAACCAATAATAATAGCGCCGATATGCCTGCTGTTATAACGACCTATGGACCACCTAATAAGATAATGTCTACCCCAAATTTTTTTTTCCTGGCCTTTGTTTGTACGACCCTACCAACCCCACTAACCCCAGGGAGTCCCTACGGGGAGGATTTAACTAACGGCTTGGGGCGAAGCCTTTTTAAAAGGCGGGGTAGAGAGCTAGGAGATAATGGAGTTCTAGGAGGAATGATAAAGAATAGAAGGCTCCTAGCGATACGTAGTACTAGCCCAGGCTGGGCTATATGGCAGCAGAACTGCAGGACTGTATATATATATTAACCTCCTAACGTTAGAACTAGCGCCGTATGGCCTAAATTTTTTTTTACTGGCCACTTGCTGCTCTGCCTATAGCTAACCTAATCGACACCTTACTGCTCTGCCTGTAGCTATTAAATCGACTCTTACTGCTCTGCCTGTAGTAACAATTTAGAATAGATCTGATGCTAGGAAGAACAACGTAGCTTTCTTAATGGGGAGGACAACTATAAAGCCTAAGGGCAGGCTTTACTAAAGGGGGGGATAATGTTACGGCACTGTTACAGACCCTAGCCAGGGGCTCGGCCAAGCCGAGCCTTGGCCCTATGTATATAGACGTGTCCTTTCCTCAACCTTCTTCTAGTCCTTGTCTTGGAATTCTCGTTTACTGGCTACTAATAGATTCTGTTCTTTTGACTAAGCCTTCACAGTATCTGGTATTATAGAGATAGGTAAGCAATCTGTTAATCTCCGCAAGATAAGCTAGTAACGGATTTTATAAGAACTTAGCCAGCCTACTAACTAAAAAAGCAACGTCTGGTTGTGTAGTAGATGTAGGATATATTATAGAACCTATATAGCGTTAATATCCTTTTGTTTGATTTAGTATAGCTTCTCCCTTATATGGTGTCAGTTCCTAGCCTAATAGTGGTATAGCTAATAGCTTTAGATATTCTAGATAGTATATTAAGACTAGCTTCTTAAGATACTAATCTAGATAGAGCTAGAGCTTTCCCTTTTATTAATCTCACACGACACGAGTATTTAGGAATGACGTAAATTAAGGTATTTGGCGTATCTTAAATCAATCTTGTAGCTGCTATAGAATATCCTACATCTACTAATAACAGCTTGGGTGTCCTATAATTAGGATGTTATCAACATAGAAGAACACAAAGATAGGTTTAGTAGGGTATATATAGAGACATAGCTCGTCTGGTATAGCTTTTAAACCCATACTTCACAGAGCAGCAGACATTTCTAAAAACCACAATTTAGGAGATTTATATAGTCCGTATATTGCCTTTCTTAGACGGAGAGAGAATCTAGGCGGTAGGTCTATACCCTTAGGGGGAATAAGGTAGACCTTATTATTAACTAAGGCATTAATAAAGGCGTTTACGGCGTCAATCTATATAATGTCTAGGTTAAAGCCAGCAATTAGAGCGCAAAGTAGACGGAAGGTTTAATAGGCTGCCATTATAGCTTTAACCTCCTCTTATAAGACTACTTAGAGGTCTCCATAGATAACTAGATAAGCTTTAAATCTTATAATAAAGCTATCCAAATCTTCCTTATACGTAAAGACCTATATAGTAGGAAGTTGGTAAACCTTCTTAACTAGTTATACCTCGTCCTAGGTATATTTTCCTATTAAGGCCTTTGTCTCAGTATAAGCAGCTACTTTAAACTCCATAGCGTACTTATAATTAAGCATCTCTTTCCAAGACCTTAGTAGTAGTGGAAAATTATCTTAATATCTGTACGTCTTTATAGCAGCAGTATAGAAAGCGTAAGCTAATAGTGTTATATCTAGATTAATAAGCTTATTGTCACCGTTATTAATTTAAACCGTAAAGGCTCGTTATTATAAATCCTAATTTAGCATATCTTTCTTCTTTACCATAGGCCGCTTTTTATGGCTAGAACGTCTCTTACCCCCTAATAATAAGCCTACTGTCATCTAAAGTTCGGAACAAGGTATAGGGTCTATAAACGGTAGTTCGGTAACTTTAGAAGATAACTAAGTAGTAGATAGTATCTATAGTGTAGATGCCACTGTAGATAGTAATTACTAAGGCGCTAAAGACGCTAATAGTATAGACAGTTCTGGAGTTAGCTCCGGGGTAGGTAGCTAATAGAGTTCTTCTGTTAAGATCTAAATACTTTTTAATGTAGGAGTAACGTTAATATTTGCTAAATGCGGTAGTCTTATATCCAGTTCTTTATTAAAGTTCTCTATCCAGTCCTTACTGCCATTTTAAAGATTATCTAGTAGGTCCTAGACTTGCTAAAAACAGTCCTTTTAAGCCTATAAGATAATAAGGTGTTCTAGTATTTTGGGAGATTAATATCTCTTTAACTTATTAATTTATACATTACAAGATCAGATAATGCGGTTAGTGGTTAGTATCTATATCCTATAGATATTTAACGCTTCTATACCAATAAGATAACCTATTTAGGCTTATAGCTTAAACTTTACTTTTCTAGGAATGCCGTGTTTAATAAGCACGTAGATTAAAGATCCGGCTATATAAAGCCCTACTAGCTATAGCTTCCGTTTATATAGTATCTTAAATAGGGTCTTCCAGTTAATGGACTCAATGGGAGTTTAATTAAGTAGGAACACTGCAAGGAGCACAAACTTGGGCTATAGATCCACGGGTAACTTTGCTTTAATAGCAGCAGTCCTTACTTATTTAGAAATAGCTCTCCCTGACCTCTCTGCAGGTCCATTTTAAGCTAGGGTATATAGTGTCGATTGCTTAATAACACCTCTATTAAGCTAGATAAGGTTCTTTACCTTAGCGCCTACCCCTTACTCCTTATCTATATGCCAAATGCGGATACCTTAAGCATTAAATTTCTTCGCAAATACTATTATTAATTTAAAGAGTAGGAGCAGTATCTCTTGCTTATGGTTCTTAATAGGAAAAGCATAATGGTACTTTATATAGTTACACCAAAAATGAGCTATATACGTATCTCTATTAAACCCATCTTCTTTTATAATAACATTAAAGTGAATATGTTTAAAAGGGTAGGTTCCCTTTACTAATACTCTATAAGATATCTGCTGGTTTATCTTTCCAAGAATATATAGTTTACAAAGTGGTATACTATATAGAGTTCTTTCTCTATCCGTCTTAACTACTTTAACCCTATTTGCCGCAGTTAGCAGATAATCCACTAACTCTATATCACAGTGTAGCAAGCATTAATGCCATACTCTATTATATGCTAAGGTCTCAAAGAATCTAGTAGACGTAGCGCAGGCAGTAGGAGTAGGTGGTAAGCAGGCGATAGTATTAATAAGGTAAAGACCTCCGTATTCTATAATATTGGCGAATAGGCTTCCGTTATCCTTATAGCGTAGATAGTTTATAGATTAGTTAATAATTACTCCAACCTTACGGAGCTTTACTGCGGATATTAAATTAGTATAAAAATATGGAGCGTATACTATGTTCCTCAATATTAAATACCAAGTTAGGCGTTATTGGCCCACCTTAATTACCAAGTTAATATTACCATATCTATAGATTTCTGCCCTAGAATCTCTAGCTGTTACTATAGATATGCTTAGCTTAAAATTACAGAAGTATCTAATATTGTTACAGAAGTGGGTGTCTGCCATAGTGTTATACCCCTAGGCGTTAATTAAAGACAGATCCAGATAATCCTATAATAATGTTAATAATGTTAATAATAAAAAGGATATTTTTACAGCCGCCGCTGTAGCTTAAGGTTGGTTTAGATCCTTAATCTTTTCGGCAGTAGATAAAGCTAATGGAGACGTCCTTAATCTAGGGCCTTCCCTCTTAATCTGCTTAAGCCTCCTATTATAATACTACTTATTTGTTGGGACCTTAAGCCATTCCTAACACCTCTATAGACATTTATTATTTAGTACAAAGTTCAGACCTTAAAGAGACTAAAATAGTTGCTTGCAATTCTTTAACTTATAGGGTAAACCATAAGTAAAGCACTTTGCCTTAGGTAATTAAGAAGGTGTTAGGGTAGTAGACATTATAAGATCTACAGCTGGCTGCCCTAAGAGTATAGCATAGGTATTACATCCCGTATTTGGATGCTTATAGAGGAGGTTAAATTCCTTAATTATTGTTAATATTTCGAGCTTCTCTGACCTCTTTGCTACCTTCTAGATAAAGGCATAATATAGAGCTAAATAGATCTCCTTATAGTCCTAGACAAAGGCTCGTATAACGCTGCCTTCTATTACCTCTATTAACCCTTCCTCTAGCTCTTTGCCGTTCTATATAATAGTAATATAAAGCTAAAGCCATAATTCTAGAGTCTGGCGTTTAGGCCCTTGTTTCCGTTTCTTGAGATTATCTAATACTATTTACTGCGATATAGCTTGTAACGGCTTTGCTACCTTTTTCAGCTGCCTTAAAATTGAATATGGTGTAGTAAGGTTTTTAAGATATCCCGAGAAGTTAGTGCCTATGGTGGCATATAACAGTGCTGCAAAGGTATAGAGCTTCTCTTCCCATTTTATATAGTCCTGTTATTGGAGCTTGTAGAGCTTAAAGAGCATTCTCTATGTCTCTAGAGATTGCGGAGTTTATTGTCCTTGTTAACTCGATAACCCAGGTATAGCTGTTCCAGTAGACGCTGGAGTTGCTGCTGAAGTTGCAGGAGCTGCTGCTGGTGCTACAGGAGCTGCTGCTGGTGCTGTAGAAGCTGCAGGAGCTATTGCAGGTGCTGTAGGAGCTGCTGCTATCGAAGGTATGGCTGGCTTAGTGTTTTCTTTAATTTCGTTCTCCGTCTTATCTGGGTCGACAGTCCCAGATCTTCGCAAAACTTACTTCTTGGCGGATAAATTAAAACCATATAGGCCAGTCTTTCTGGGTTAGCAAAAGAGGGTTTATAGAGTCCTTGGTTGCCATATTGGCTTTTATTTTAAGGTTGCGTAAAGAGACGCGCTTACGCGTAAGGCACGCGATATTTCATAACAAACTATGCTCAAAGAGGCTTAGTGGTAGTCGTCTGGCCACTAAGATCTCCCTGGTGCTCAGAAGGTTACCAGGCTTATAACTTTCAGCCAGGCAGGTATCACGACAAATAACTTAAGCTGGCTGGTAGGTAGAGACACAGAATTGTACAAGTAATCTGTCTTATTCAAGGTGGCTCTAAGAGCCCTAATATACTTAAGAGAATTGACCCCCTACAGGGGTCCCTAGAGAGTGATGATACAGGTTGAAACTAGACTGACACTGTCTGATACGGACGTCGAACAGCACCCGTCGCACCTCTGTAATAAGGCTACCTCCGTGGCCAACAAAATATATAAAATTTTGGTTTAAAGATATTAAGTATAAAGCAAATTTTTTTTGTCTAGCTTTTTAAATAACCTTTTACTTATCCTTTGTTTTGTTAAAAATACAGGTAGCAAAATGTATTTAATTACTCAAGATACTTAGTGTTACGAACAAGCAGAACGCAGAACCAACAAAGCAGGCGATAGGCCAGAGGTACATGCAAATAGCTGGGCTCATGACGAAGATTGTCTCGGAGACGCCGAGGGCGATGATCAATTCGACACTATTATCCCTCCCCCCTTTCGACCAAGCTTCCACACTAGGATGAGACATTTATGCAGACTTCTCACGATTTTGTCTCGGGAAGCATTCCCAATGCCAAGTGGCCTGTGGATGTGGAATAGCGGTGGAAATAATAGGATTTGCACCCGTATTCATTGCCCTACACCGAGCAACTTTAGCTGTGTTCAGTAATGCCCCCCGATCTTGGCACTTTTCTTATATAGGTCACATACCTCAATCCGATCCGGCTAATGTAACCAAAATTAAAACAAAAAATGGAACTAGTAGCCCGTAGTTGAGCTACATATTCTGGGATGGGAGGGGAAAGCGGGCCAAGAGGGATCGGGGGGTTGCTCACTACTGCCAAGAACAGTACATTCCGCAGCATCTGGTCAGATTGGTTGCAGTCGCAAGTGTGTGTAGGTAGGCAAGCACAGTAGGTAGGCAGGCAGGTTACACGCTGTGAGACAGAGCAGCACTTGTTGAGTGACCGGTGACGTGTCCCACATCGTTCGCCCTGCCTGCAGTGTCAGGCAAATCTTATTAAGTCAAACCGCCTCTCCTCGTCCCGCGCTCTCTGCAACCCCGCCGCATTGGTCACGATGTGGATAAAAATGGTGGAAAGGCCTTTAGATGTTTGATATTCCTACCTCGAGAAAATATTGAACCCCCGTTCGTGCCCAATGATCATAAAGCTCGAGTATCGGCACGTTCGCCCACAATGTGCCAAGCTGCGCCGCTGCTTGGACAGACCTTCCGACATGCAGTATTCGGCCCACCCAGCCTGGACCTTCTCTCGCTTTTCGAGGCCCGCGAGTAGTCAGAGCCGCTATGAAATGGCTCCGGTTGCTGCGATGATGCCATTCACGGTACCTCAACTGACAGCACCCGATCTTGCTCACGCAAAGCAACGGCGTCATGTGGGCAGTGCGTCCCAACACCTTCAGCAACATGGGATTCTCAAAATCAACCTGGGCTTTCCAGATCCTGGCAGCCAGTACCTGGAGCAACTGGTCCTCAGCCTTCATGAGCATCACGGCCATCAGCTCCCCATATCACACAGCGCGTCGTGTGGGTGGTTCTGGGACGTCCGACCGAGCATCAACACCCCTTTCCAAACTCCTCAACACCAAGCGCGATCGGAAACAATGGGGGAGTTCCCCTGGCATACCGACTGCAGCTATGAAGACTTACCGCCGCGATACTTTGCACTCCATGTGCTTCAGCACGATCGATTTGGCGGAGGGACCCTCTCGGTCATGAATGTGCAAAGGCTGAGCGAGCTGCTCTCCCCAGACACCCGAACATCTCTTATGCGGCAAGACTACGGTATCAGAATCCCGCTAGAGTTCATCAAAGAGCCCGAGAAACGGGAGATTGTAGGCAGTGTGTTGACGGCTCAGCAAGATGTCCAGCCCTGCATGATGCGGTTCCGGAGAGACCTCGTGACACCATTGACAGAGAGAGCGTCGAGAGCGCTGCAAGAGCTTGACATGTCCTTACAGGATGCTGAGACTCAGGCACAGTCAACGCTACATCTCACCTCGAAGGACCTTTCGGCAGGGAGCATTATCCTGGTGGATAACCGCCGTTGGCTGCATGCACGAAGTAACATCAAGGACCCGAAGCGTCATTTGTGTCGAGTGCGTTGGGATGCCATTCCGTTCAATGATGCTCCTGTGGAGTAGTTGAAAGTATGCTGCTGTTTAACGGAAAGGGGGGGTCTATGTAGAACTATTGTTGGGGTCTTGGCGGGTTTTAATTCGATAAAAAAATTATTCGGGTCACCCAATTCCCTCACGTGCTACCCCATCAAATTTTGAATTCTACCCCTGACTGCTCTCTATCTCCCCCCCGTTTACTACTCCCTACCTACCTACTACTAATATATACTACTCCCTGCCTATCGCCGAAATGCCTTTCGATCGTATATTTTGCACTGCCTGCAAGCAGTATCGCTCTTTTACTAACCCTGCAATAAACCGTCTTGGAGCTCCGTAACATCGCGCAGACCTGCGGAGGATAGGCCCCTCGGATAATAGACCTATCAGCTGATAGTATCCGGAAACTATCCGGATAGTCTCCGGATAGTCTTGGCAAAATCCCCTAATATGCTTACACTTGTAATGCACCCCCCAATATTAAATAAATAATTTTTCTATTAGAATAGATTTATAGAGCTTGTAAAGCGCTTTAAAATGGTACCACTTTTATTTAAATATCCTAAGGGTAAGTAATATTATAAGGCTTATCTGTACGAAGCTCTGCGGAGGCTCTGCACGAAGCCTGCATACGGAGGCTCTGCACCAAGCTCTGCACCTGTTGGCCGCGGAGGTAGCTTTACAGCTAGGGTAATATCGACCTATGACGACGGCTGTCAGACATCAATATCAGCCTAATTTTGGTCTGTTATACCACCCTCCAGGGACCCCTGTAAGGGGTTATTTTTCTTATATATATTAGGGCTCTTAGAGCCACCTTAAATAAAACAGATCACTTATTTAATTCTATATCTCTACCTATTAGCTAAGCCTATATTATCTATTGTAATACTAGCCTGGCTGAAAGTTATAAGCCTAGTAACCTTCTAAGCACCAGGGAGATCTTAGTGGGCAGACGAATACCACTAAGCCTCTTTAAGCATAGTTCGTCACGAAATATCGCGTTATTTACGCGTAAGCGCGTCTCTTTACGCAACCTCAAAAAAAACAATAAAAGCTACTATGGTACCTACAACTACGGACTCTATCAATCCTCTTTTACTGACCTAAAAGGACTAGCCTTTATAGTTTCAATTTATCCGCTAAGAAGTAAGTTTTGTGAAGATCTGGGACTATATTAACCTAAATAAGACGGAAGACAAAATTAAGGAAAACACTAAGCCAGATATACCTTTAATAGTAGCAGCTCCTATAACGCCTATAGCAGTATCTACAGCTCCTATAGCATCAGCAGCAGCTCCTATAGCTCCAGCAGCAACTCCAGCGTCTACTAGAACAGCTATATATGGGTTATTAAGTTAACAAGGATAATAAACTTAGCAATCTGTAGAGATATAGAGAATACTCTTTAAGCTCTACAAGCTCTAATAATAAGACTACCTAAAGCGGGCAGAGAAGCTCCATATATTTATAGCACTCTTATATGCCACTATGGGCATGTAAGAGGCCAGCCTAACCGGAACGTATGATTATCTAATCGACAGTGTTATAAGTAAGTAGAAGGTGAGTTAAAGGTAAGTTAAAGGTAGAATAAGTTTCATGTATTAAAGGACAAATGCTTCTAACCACTTCCATTTAGAGACTAATCGCTGGTTCTTCTCTAGAGGAGAACTAGCTTCCTATATAAACCTTTTAAGACACTAGTAAAACCTTTCGCCCCTATCTATCTAACTATGTCTCTTCTGGAATATACATGGGACGTAGGCAGGACATTAATAAAACCTCCTACTATCTTATCTAATATGTACCTCCTAGGGGATTCCGTTACAATTGCCTCCCCTTTAAGGGTCTTGGTCCTCCAAGACTTTGCCTCTTAATAATCTTTTATAGAGTTCCGGCTAAAACCACTAGGGAAATTCTTCAGTGGAAAGGTACTCTATAATGCGGCTTATTACTAGTTCTTTACTAGTATAGAACCTTACTTTGTCTTTCTATTCCTCCGCTCTTCTTCCACTATAGCTCTTATAGTGCCTTTATAATGGAACTTTAATGATAATAATAAAAATTGGATAGGATTCACCTTTCTTATTATAAGAATTTGTTATAAGCTAATCCGGGGGTTATCCTATGCGACGTGTTAACTAGCCACCATCCCTATTTACCTAAAATGGGTCTTAATGATAACGTCTTAATATTAATTTCTTTTAGTTTATAAGCTGTCGTCTCTTACACGTCTTTCCATTAACAATACCATTCGTCTCGCCTTTTAGTAGACTGTTTTTTATTATATCTTAGCTTTTAGCTTTTGTATCTCTAGCTATTCTTTTTTCCACTACTCTGTTCTCTTCTTATAACGCGTCTATGGGTAACAGGATCCCTATTTCATCTCCTTAATAATACTGACTTCCTATAGTGTTCTCTCGTAATGGCTCATAATCGTGCTGCGCGTCCCTAGACTGGCGGCGGCGTTATCCCTGCTCTATTGGCATTACAGACTACTTCTATTGCTCCTACAGTGGTTTCTCTAAAGTGCTGCCGTCGTTGCGTTTACGTGCTCACGTTAGACCCGTCCTATGCCTATAAGATGCCGCGCTCTGGCGAGAACAGATCTAAGTATTCCCACTATCGCAGCTGGAAAAAGACTTATATTCTAGTATTTCCCATTCCATTCTATTCTGGACTTTACTAACTATATTAGATCCCTGCTATTCACGCGTATAAGGCTCACCGGCTCTAACGCGCTATTAGGGATTTCCGTCTGCATTAGAATAATAATAGATAGAGACAGAAGGTGTCTTCTATTGCTTATAGCCTTTTTAATTTAATAAGGGTTTCTACTGCTGTAGAGACATAGTAATCTCGGACACATAGTGTCTAGGAGCGTATATATGAGCAGCTTGTTTTTATAAATGATAATATTTGTACTCTTACGCGGGCCTTTCTGGCTAGGTGAGTCTCTTTAGTAGCACGTTTAGGAACTGTGCTAACTCTTTAGTTGTTAACTTTCTGATCCCAGCCTAGATGCTAATTTAGAGCCTAGGGATAACACTAAGAATAGTAATAAAGATAAATATTCTCCCCGCCAGTCCCCTAGTTGTAGTAGTCCGTCTAGTTCTCGCCGCTCTAAGGAGAATGTTAGTAAGAATGCTAATGCTTCTAGGGATGGGAGTGTTGATAATACTACCAATAATAACGTTAAGATAGAGGAGAAGGCTCCCGTTACTACTTCTAGTATTTAAGTTATTATCTTATTCTTTCTTTCTTCTTATAGGATAGCTTTATAGGGTGCCTCTCTAGTGCCTCTAGGATACCCTAGTACTGGGAATTAACTTTATACTTTAGGGATGCCTCTATTCTTATTTTTAGTAATAGTCTGTGTGAAAGCAGCATACCGCTATAATCTCTATATGTAATGAACAGGTGGTGTTCTTATAGGTGCTTTATAATTTCTTAAAATTTCTAAATCTTTACTCTGTGTCTTTTTGGTCCTCTTTGTATTATTAACTCTACTATATATCTCCAGTGTTAGACCGGATACTCTCCTTTTATCCCTAGGGAATCCTTCTGAGTCCCTAGGGCCCCTTCTTTTGGTGCTACTACTTATTCTTAAACAGTATCTTCTTTGGATAGTATTCCTAGTAGTTCTTATATAGATCCCTATAGCTTTCTCTTACAGGATTCTAGGATCCCTATTATAATAGCAAAACGTTCCTGTTTCTAATGCCTATGCTTAACCTTATAGTTTTGATTTACAGGGTCTTCCCTATTGTCTCGCCTATAGTATATCCGGAACCGTTGCTAAATCCTGATTTGTGGTCTTTAGGAAAGTTTTAATTGCCGTATTATATCCTGGCTAAAGGTGCTCCTTAGGTTTCTAACTGTTATGCACCTAGGAGTATCCTTCCTAATAAACCAAAAATTCGCGTTTCTTCTAACGCTATCTTTAATTAAGAATATCTTTTACATTCCATTCTAGTTCCCTATTAATTTCGCTAGGTAGGGGTAGTTCCACACCATCTTTTCTCTAGTATAACTCCAATAAGGAAACATAAAATGTGGGATATATTAGATATAATTTCAGCAATTCTAATTTATAGGCTTGATTTCCTTTAGTTTTCCTAACTACCTTAAAGGGTCTAAGCCACCTATAGTCTAGCTTCTTCTTAATACGTTTTATCCAGATATTTTTTATAGATAGTAAGACTTCGTCTCCTATTTTAAATTCTTTAGGCATATATCCCTTGTTATAGTACCTTTTTTGTATAGCCTAGGCGTCTAGCAAGTGCTTTTCGAGTTCTTCTCTATAAATTCTTATTTGCTTAATTCTCTCGGACGCCGCCAGTGCCTCTCTTTTAGGAATAATGTCCTTAATGTTCTAGGGGTTATTAGCTTTTACCCCAAACAGTGCTTTATAAGGGGTCATTTTTATGCTGCTATAGATGCTTATATTATACATATATTGCGCTAGAGCCAACTACAATAGCTAATTATCCTGTTAATAATTGATATAGCAGCGGAGGTAGTGTTCTAATAACGTATTTAGACGCTCTATTTGCCCGTCTATTTATAGGTAGAAGGTAGTGCTTATCCTTCACCATATCTTTAATAAGAGACAGAATGAAGACCAAAATGCGCTATTAAATACGGTACCTCTATCAGACACGATTCCCCTTAGCGTGCCAAACAGGAGCTACCGCTTTAAAAATAGGTCTGCCAGTTCTGCTACTATAATTGTTATTAAAATAGCAAAGTACCCTGAAAACTTTATATATCTATTAATAATTACTAGGATAGTGTTAGCAACCTCTCTAGTTCTTATTTTAGTAGGGGGTAAGCCTGTTATAAAATCTATTATTAATTCTAATATGGGTCCCTACGGAATAGGAAGCACTAATAACTTACTATATAGGCGATACCTAGGTATCTGTACCCTTTGGCACGTATTATATCTTAATACATAGTCCTTAACTTCTTTAGACATTCCATCCCAAAAGTATTTCCTTCAAACGGCCTCAAGGGTCCTATTGGCACCGTAGTGACCCCTAAAAGGGTCGTTGTGAAAGACCTTTAGAATTTTATCTCAAACCATTTGGTCCTTTAGGACATATATAGCACCCTTAAAGCACAACAGACCCTTTTAGTCTTATTGCCACAGCTTCTTAGTAACTCTAGCCAAGTTAGTCTCTACTACGTCTTTCCACCTCTCCCTAGAAACGAAGGCGTCCCTTTATTATACTTAAAGAAGAAGATCTGGAAAGGTTTTATATAGATTACTTATTTCCGTTTTGCCCGCCGCTATTACGGACTCTAGGCGTGGCACAAGACGTTTTAAACTATTAGTGCCAGTAGATTCTCCTACCATTATATAGTGTGCCACGCTGTGGATAGGCATCTTGCCTATCCCCTCTAGATCCGGAAACTCGCAGCTAGTACGCTATTAAGTTAAAGGTGCCGCGACACCCCTAGCACATCCCATAGAATTCTCGCTAATTCTAAGGTACGCCAACTTTATAATGTCTGCTTGGTCTATAACCTAGTCCATAACTATATCCTACAGCTCCATTATTATGGTGCTTCGTAGCTATATTGCCGGGACCTCTACCCTGCTGCGGAATTCTATAGTTCTAGGGAAAGACTCTTCTTTCTTCCTAAGCAAATTTTGTAATGTGGGAATTATTTCCCCTATGCTGTCCTGGATTCTCCTAGTTTTATAATCCGGACGTCTTAATAACCTATTAGCGGGATTTGTCTTTCCTGGGCGGTATATAATTTTAAAGTTATACTATAATAGTGCCTCCGCCTATCTGGCTTGTCGACTACTTAACACCTTTATAGTTATAAAGTATTCTAGGTTATTATGGTCTGTAAGGACTTTAATGGGATAATTGCTTTCTATATAATAATATCGCTAGTGCTTTATTGCTGTAACTATTATAAGTAGCTCCTAGTTGTGCGTTATATAACGCTGCTCTATAGGGGTTATTTTCCTTAACTAAAACGCCACAGGATGCCATTCTCTGTCTTTTAATTAAGATATAATTGCCCCTAGGGTAAAGCCGGATGCATCTGTTTTAAGGTATATACGTAGCTCCTAGCAGAAGTGTATTAGGATAGATGCTAATATAAATAAATCCTTTAACCAGTCTATAGCCTGCTTAGCAGCTTTTCTAAATATAAAGGGTCCTAACTTCTTGCTATCCTTAGATCCCTTTAGCAGATTGGTAATTAGGAGCATTACTTATAAGTAATAAACAATAAACCTTTAGTAGAAGTTTGCCATGCCTATAAAAACCTATACTTCCCTAAATATTATAGGGTATAGCTATTCCCTAATAGCGTCTACCTGGCTTTTCTCTATTAACACTCTGTTAACGCTAACGATAAAGCCCAGAAAATTAATGCTAGTGATATAGAACAAGCATTTTTTTAGGTTTATATAGAGCTTATATTCCCGCAGTCTTTCTAGTACTATTTACATATGGTGCGTATATGCTTCGTAGTTATTAGAGTAAACTATAATGTTATTAAAGTAGACCACACATATCGTATCTAATAGGCCTAATAATGCCTTATTAATATAGGCCTGAAATGTCGCCGGTGTATTAGTAAGCCTGAATGGCATTACTAGGTACTTAAAGTGGCCGTACTATATTTAGAACGCCGTTTCCCATTTATTGCCGGCTTTAATCCGGATTCAATAGTATACATCTTTTAGATTCAATTTTGTAAATATCTTTACACCTAATAGCCTATCGATAAGCTCCCCTATTAAGGGTAGCAGGTAGCGATTCTTTATAGTAATCTTATTTAGCGCCTGATAGTTAATATAAAGGCGAAGGGTCTTGTCCTTCTTAGGTATAAATATAATTGGTGCCCCTACCTGGCTTATAGAAGGCCAAATCCATCCTCTCTAAAGATTGTCCACTATATACTAACGTAATACTGCCAGCTCGTTTTCTGACAGGTTATATAGTGGTCTAAAAGGAGGTTCCTTATCTCCTATATCTATCTTATGCTCCACCAATATAGGGTTAGGTAAGGTGTGCGCAGCTTCCTTATCGGCAATATCCTTTAGGTCTGTATATTCCTATAGAATCTCTAGTTCCTTAACTGCGTATAGCCGGATATCCAAAAATAAATACTCCACGTCCCCATTCTTAGTATTAAGAGTGGTATATATAGCATACGCCCACCCTTCCTCTTATATATAGTTTAAGAAAGTCTTTTAATCTTCAACTATAATGCGCGGTTAAGACTTCTAGTATTAATATAAGGCTAAAGGCCAATTAATATCTGGATTAACCTGTTAAAGCCATAGGTATCCTAAAACAAGGTTATACCCCTTAATTTCTGCGGCGCAAAAGCGCATCTCCTATATGTCCTATAGACTATCGCGGTCCTGGCTGGCTATGGAAAAGGTTTGTTCCCTATAGCACGGAATTTAGTAGCCTCTAATACTTCAAATAGTGCGCACCTGCAAGCCACTAAGGTCCAAATCCAATTCCTTTACTAGTAATTGAGAAATGAACCCTATGGTCACGCCGCTGTCCATAAGGCAGTCTTACGTTACCCATTCGTCATTAACTTGAATAGAGATGGGAATAACTATACGGCAGCTTACTCCCTCCTTCTCTTGCTGGCCTAGTGTGAGGGAGTAAAGATCCACTAGGCTCTCTCTTTTCCTAATTAAGCATCCTCTTACTTCTTCTGTCGGCAGAAGCGCTATATATGGCCTTTCTTGCCGCAGTTATAATAGCTGCGTAACTCTTGGTTCCACGGTTTCTGCCTATTATTATTCTAGGGTTAACTAGCGTTGCTCTAGGGTTATAAAGCCTGCTTGCGTTGTCCTTCCGCAGAGTGGTTAGGTTGGGATTTACCCCTTTTATTAAAGCTAGGTCTAGTTCTACGCTCTTTATTATTAGCGTCTCATTCCTTTCGCTTCCCTAAATAGTCTCTTTTAGCGTTCTTAATCCGAGTAGCTTCAGAGATAAGCTTTTCTTAAGAGGTAGGAATTTCCCCCTTCTCCTATATGGCCTATTAAATCTTAGGTCGTAACTTGGCAAGTAACTAATGGAGTTATATAGCGTTGTCCCACAAGTCTAAGTAGGGTATATTGTCTTCTAGCTCTTTTAAGTAGTTTATAAACTGGACTACACTCTAGCCTTCTCGCTGTTTTATATTATAGTATCGCTGGTTATAATCTATCCCTTAATTAGTAGGGTCTTGGACCTAATCAACTAACTAGAACTTAAGTTTACTAAATTTAAAGGGTATGGTAAGTTTCTTCTTATAACATGTCCATAAACTCTTAACGGTGCTACACAGGAAGGTAGAAGTAATCAGTGTCTAATTATACTTGTTAGAGTAACGTTTTAGATCCAGCTAAAACTTGGTTTTGCATTAACAGATAAAACGATTGCAGTTCCTAAGACTATTACTATTATACTTATTAGGTTCCTTTGTGCGGAATTTAGGTTTGTCTGACGTTATAGTATAGTATAGCGTTGCCCCTCTGAGTCCGCTTCGTGTCTAGGGTGTCTGTGCTTCTCCCAATTGTTCTTGCAATTGTCCTTAGTAGTCTTAATATACTTATCTTAATCGTATCTCCAACTCCTTTGTTTTTTATAGGGTCTTACGTAGCGACCGCTCTAATAACTCCCCAGTGGTGATCATTCCTAAGGGTCTTGGAAGGTTAGATGGACTAGCCATAGCTTCCTAGTCTACTCCTTCGTAAGTAGAGGGAATACGCTCCTTTAGAGAGACTCTCTAAGCCTCTTAAGGTGAGGGCGTTGCTTTATGGGGTAAAGGAGTATGGCCCATTATCGTTAATTAATAGCCGTACGTTCCTAACAGATTATAAGCAATTAGAATTATAAGAGGCCAGCCTAACCAGAACGTATAATTATCTAATTAACAGTATCACAAGTAAGTAGAAGGTGAGTTAAAGGTAAGTTAAAGGTAGAATGAGTTTTATATATTAAAGGACAAATGCTTCTAACCACTTCTATTTAGAGACTAATCGCTGGTTCTTCTCTAGAGGAGAACCAGCTTCCTATATAAACCTTCTAAGACACTAGTAAAACCTTTCGCCCCTATCTATCTGACTATGTCTCTTCTAGAACATACATGGGACGTAGGCAGGACATTAATGAAACCTCCTACTGTCTTATCTGATATGTACCTCCTGGGGGATTCCGTTACAGGGTACCAACTTCTCTAGGTATCTCAAAAACCTTACTATACCATATTTGGTTTTAAGATAGCTAAAGAAGGTAGCAAAGCCATCTTAAGCTACGCTACAGTAAATAGTATTAGATAATCTTAAGAAATAGAAATAAGGGCCTAAACATTAGACTCTAGAATCTTGGCTTTAGCTTTATATTACTATTATATAAAATGGTAAAGAGCTAGAGGAAGGGTTAATAGAGGTAATAGGAAGCAGCGTTATATAAGCTTTTATCTAGGACTATAAGGAGATCTATCTAGCTTTATATTATACCTTTATTTAAAAGATAGCTAAGAGGTCAGAGAAGCTTAAAATAGCAACAATAATTAAGGAATTTAACCTCCTCTATAAGTATTTAAATACAGGACGTAACGCTTATACTATACTCTTAGGGCAGCCATCTACAGATCCTATAACATCTACTACCCTAGTACCTTCTTAATTAACTAAGACAAAGTGCTTTGCTTATAGTCTACCCTATAAGTTAAAAAATTACAAGTAACTATTTTAGTCTCTTTAAGGTCCAAACTTTATACTAAATAATAAGTGTCTAAGGAAGTATTAAGAGTAGCTTAAGGTCCTAATAAATAAGTAGTATTACGACAGGAGGCTTAAGCAAATTAAGAGGGAAGGTCCTAGGTTAAGGACGTCTATATTAGCTTTGTCTACTACTAAAAAGATTAAGGATCTAGATAGGCCCCAAGCTACAGCAGCTGCTATAACAACACCCTACTTATTATTATTATTGCAGAAACATTTAGATCTGTTATTAATTAATACCTAGGGGTATAACACTATAGCAGACACCCACTTCTGCAATAATATTAGATACTTCTGTAACCTTATGCTATATATGTCTATAGTAATAGCTAGAAATTCTAGGGCAGAAATCCATGGATACGGTAATATTAACTTGGCAATTAAGGTGGGTAAATAACGCCTAACTTAGTATCTAATATTAAGGAATATAGCATACGCTCCCTATTTTTATACCAATCTAATATCCACAGCAAGGCTTTATAGTGTTAGAATAATTATTAACTAATTTATAAACTATCTGCGCTATAAAGATAACGGTAGCCTATTTACCAACCTTATAGAATACAGAGGTCTCTACCTTATTAATACCATCGCCTGCTTACTACCTACTCCTACCGCCTACGCTACCTCCACTAGATTCTTTAAGACCTCAGCATATAATAAAGTATGGTATTAACGCTTACTATACTATAATATGGAGTTAGTAGATTATCTGCTAACTATAGTAGATAGGGTTAAAGTAGTTAAAACGGATAGAGGAAGAACTCCGTATAGTATACCACTTTATAAACTATATATTCTTAAAAAGATAACCCAGTAGATATCTTATAAAATATTAGCAAAGGGAACCTACCCTTTTAAACGTGTTTACTTTAATATTATTATAGAAGAAGACGGGTTTAATGGAGAGATATATATAGCTCACTTTTGGTATAACTATATAAAGTACTATTATGCTTTTCCTATTAAGAACCATAAGCAAGAGACACTACTCCTACTCTTTAAATTAATAATAGCATTTGCGAAGAAATTTAATACTTAAGGTATCTATATTTAGTATATGGATAAGAAGCAAGGTATAGGCGCTAGGGTAAAGAATCTTATCTAACTTAACGGAGGTATTATTAAGCAATCAACACTATATACTCTAGCTTAAAATGGACCTGCAGAAAGGTTAGGAAGAGCTATTTTTAAATAAGTAAGGACTGCTATTATTAAAGCAAAGTTACCTATAGATCTATAGCCCAAGTTTATGCTTTTAATAGTATTCCTACTTAATTAAACTCCCATTAAGTCTATTAACTAAAAGACTCTATTTAAGATACTATATAAACGGAAGCCATAGCTAGTAGGACTTTGTGTAGCTGGATCTTTAACCTATATGCTTATTAAATATAGCATTTCTAGGAAGGCAAAGTTTAAGCTATAAGCCTAAATAGGTTATCTTATTAGTATAGAAGCGTTAAATATTTATAGGGTATAGATACTAACCACTAACCGTATTATCCGATCTTGTAATATATAAATTAATAAGTTAAAGAGATATTAATTTCCTAAAATACTAGAACACCTTATTATCTTATAGGCTTAGAAGGATCGTTTTTAGTAAATCTAGGACCTACTAGATAATCTTTAAGATAGCAGCAAGGACTGGGTAAAGAACTTTAACAAAGAACTAGATATAAGACTGCCGTATTTAGCAAATATTAACGTTACTTCTATATTAAAAAGCATTTAGATCTTAATAGAAGAACTCTATTAGCTACCTACCCTAGAGCTAACTCTAGAACTATCTAAACTATTAGCATTATCGGCGCCTTAACAGATATTATCTACTACTTAGTTATCTTCTAAAGTTACCAAACCACCATTTATAGATCCTATACCTTATTCTAAACCTTAGATAATAGCAGGCTTATTATTAGGGGTAAGAGATATTCTGGCCGTAAAAGCGGCCTATAGCAAAGAAGAAAAATATACTAAATTAGGATTTACGATAATAAGCCTGTAACGGAACCTTGTAGTAGGAACTACGGTAGGTCCTATTATTGGGCTGGGTATGTAGGTAAGAATAAATCAATAACGTAATAACAACTGGTGGAGTGGTTGCCTAACAGATTAACTCTAATTGTATTCTAAGATTTACTACAAGGAGAGAACTATCTACGGTAGGGACTGAGGTCCTTTAAATACACAACCATACTCCTAAGAAATCCTCTCTTATATATAAGGTACGTGTTGTCTATATTAAACATAACGTCCCTTTTATTTAACACAGTTAATATATTTAACACTATATAAACTCGGTTACCATTCCTTGTTATATAGTTCTACTAGATCCATCCTAGACTATGCCTATATTAACTAACTAGCTTCCACCGACTTTTCTCCCAGTAATTATAACATTATACTTAAAGCGTCTGTAACACTATCTCCCTCCTCTTTATCTTTGTCCTTAAAGATTCCTAACATCTCCAAGTCGTCCACTAGAGGTGTGATGTCCGTTTAATTAGTCTAGTTAATATCCTTGCTTATTATACCTAAAGCTTCTTCTTCTCTTTTCTAGGTTGAGTGTTGCCTTTATATGGTTTCCTCCATACTGTTACTAGGCGAGGTAATGGCGATCCCTTACTCTCGTTGCGCTAAAGAGGGGTTAGTGTGTATTATACTGGCAAGTCCTTCGTCCTAACAACCCTCTTTTTACTCTAAGTGTACTAAAGCAAACGTTTAATCGTCCTGCGATGTTCGCTCTGTCTTTAACGCTAAGTGTATACGTCCTATAACTCTTAACAGTCTTTGAGTTCCCTAAGTAACTTATTATAGGGTCTTGCGTTTAATCTACCGCTATGAAGCTTAACAGTAAGCTAGCCTCTGCGCTACTTAAGGTTTAATATACCTTAAAAGAGTCCGCACGCGTCCTTAAAGCTCAACGTTTAGCTTATGCTTATCTTTAACGTCTTAAACGTGTCCGTAAGAAGGTCCATTCTAAGGAGTGGAAACTGGTTTAATAAGGTCTACAGGAACTTAGTAACGCAAGGACTGGCTCTCCTTCTACAAGGGAAACAACTCCAAGTAGCTCAGTAATTGCTCCTCTTAGGTCCCCCTTAGGTAACTTATTTTTTAGCAATCCTTCCTTATTAATATTGCCCGACCTATTCTCTTCCGATACTTCTATACCTTTCCTATAGCGTTTCTTAGGTTGCTTAGTGGTTCCTAGGTAGTCTCACTATAGCCTATCTACTTTACTTTATACCATATTTTATTATCTACATCCTTATAACTGATAATCTTTAAAACTTGCCATTTGTCTTCCTCTTGTCCTCTATACATGTCTGCCTTATAGACTGGTGGCTTAACATTCCCGTGTACTGGCTCTAGCATTGCGATATATTATATAGGGTAGATTTTCATTTTGGCTGGTAGGTTTAACTTATACATAACTAATAAAATTCTTTGCTTAATTTTAAAAGGTCCTAGTCTAACATAGTCCAACTTCTTACTTAATCGTTGACTCTTAAAATTTTTATATAGTAGCTATACTTTATCTCCCTCCTTAAGATCTGGTCCCTTAGATCTCTTAGTATTATAGTACCTTTTTATTTATTCTTATACTAGTTTAGCTGTTTCTTTAAGGTCTATATAAAGATTTATTAACGTCTCCATTCTTTGCTTAGCTGTGCTACTTGTCTTTTTTGCTTAATATGGCGATAACGATATTCTTAGTTTATACCCGTAATTTACCTTAAATAGTAATGTCCCCATTCCTTTTTATGGTGTTATATTATATGTAAACTATATAACTGGTAATAATAATACCCAATTATTTTGTATATAATTAATATAATACCTTAAATACTGTTCTAGTGTCTAGTTTAGTCTTTCCGTTTATCTGTCCATCTGCGGATAATACGCTGTAGATATTACTATATAAACCCCTTATTCTGCCAGAAATACTTCCTAAAATACTACTATAAATCTTAGATCTCTGTCTGATATAATCTTATCTAGTGCTCTATATCTTGCAAATACTTCCTTTATATAGATTCTAGCAATATCTTCTGCTAATATCTCTTTAGTATATGCTATAAAGTATCCCCACTTTATTAGCTTATCCACTATTACTAAAATCGCATTATAATCTTGTCCTATAATAGGATCTCTTAACTTTGGTAACTTAATAATAAAGTCCTATAATATAACCTCCTATGGTCTTTCTGGTGTCTTAATAGGTTATAGCCCTCTATACGGCTTATACCTCGTCGGTTTATTCCTTTAGCAATCTAGACATTCCTTTATAACTTATCGCGCTAGTCCCTAGATTCCTTAAATAATATACTCCTTTTGCAGTCTTAATACTAAGCCTATAGCTCCGTTATATCCTTATATCATTCCCTTATAGAATTCCTTAATAAATTCTTCTGCAATAGACTTAGGCACATACATTACTTCTCTATTTTTGTATTGCTTTAAGTCTAGATCCTCTACCTATGCTTCTTAGATCTTCTATATTTAATCACTCTCTAGTAATTTATGGATCTGACTTTCCTTAGTTGCTATAATCTTTAGATAATTATACCTAATTAATCCGTCTTAATCCTTTTATAACAAAGCTCCCAATAGCTTTTTATTACTTTATAGTTTAGCCTTTCTACTTAGAGCGTCTGCTCGTGCATTATCTATACCCTTAGTATACTAAATTTCGAAATGGTATTCTATAAGTATTTCCGCCTATCTAACCTATCTTTGGTTGAGTTCCTTTATTATTAGGAATCCTATAAGGTTTTTATAATCCGTCTTAACCATAAATAGTTTCTCTATGCCTTATAAGAATGCTCTCTATTTCTTAAGTACTGTAACTATACCTAACAACTCCTTGTTGTAGATGTCATAGTTTAACTCTAGTAGTGTTATCTTTCAACTATAGTATACCACTAGGTGCTATCCGTCTTAATATTTCTATATAAAGTATACCCCTAGTATAAAGTCTAATATATTTATTTCTATAACCGTCTCTAGACCTAGTTGATAGATCTTAAGAACTAGCTCTTAGGTAAATAATTCTTTAACTTTTTTAAACAGTTCTTATTATTTCTTTCCCTATACCCATAGTTCTTCTTTCTTTATTAACCGCATAAATGGCTTAATGTTCTTTAACCATTGCGCTATGAACCTCCTATAGTAATTGCAAAACCCTAGGAACGATCTTAACTGCGTAATGTTCTCTGGTTCCTGCTAATTTACTATAGCCTTAATCTTCTTTAGATCTATGCTAAGTTGGCCTAGTTTAATAATAAATCTAACAAAATCAGTTTTTCTAGTAAAAAACTTGCATTTCTTAATTACTACTAGCATCTGTTCTTCTTATAGTCTCTTTAAGACCTATTTAACGTGTTCTCTATATTCTTCCTTACTTTCTAAGTAGATGATAATGTTATTAAGGTATGCTATAACAAATTTATCTAGGTATTCTCCTAACACACTATTAGTTCGCTTTTAGAACATTACTGGTACGTTTATAAGTCCGAATTATATAACTAATAGCTTATATAGTCCTTCTTTTAACCTAAAGGCTGCCTTTTATTTATTACCTTCCTTAATCCTAATCTAATGGTATGCCCACCTTAGATCTATCTTCGTAAAGATCTTTACGTTGCCTATCCTATCTTAGATTTCGCTAATTAAGGGTAAAGGATACCTATCCTTCCTAGTAATACTGTTTAACTATCTATAGTCTATACACATCCTAAGTTTTCCGTTTTTCTTTAGAATAAACAGTACTGGATATCCTACTAATAACTATAACAGTCTAATATATCCCTTGCGTAAGTTCTCCTAAATAAACTCCTTAAGCGCTACTAACTCTGTTTTAGTAAGCTTATAGATTGGAAAGAACTTTAAACTTGTTCTCTCTTCTAATTCTATCTTATAGTCCTATGCTGCATGCTCTAACAGCTTTTTACTTTCTAGTAACCATAACTTTTTACCATACTTATAGTATCTCTTTAGTATATAACTTAAGCCTCGCTTAGTCTCTTTATATGTCGCTCCGACTTGGTACTATACCAACTTGGTTTACTGTCGCACTTTACGCTATTATATATCCTTGATATTAACCTAACCTATAACCCAATTAATCTTTAGATTGTATTCCTATAACTAAGGCATTCCTAGTATCGCCTTATCCTGTCCTAATAGTAGGATATTAAAAGACATTCTAACTAGTCTCCCTTTAATAGTTATCTAAATAGGTCCTGTTTTAAGATTAATAATGCCTCCTCTATAGGCTATCTAATCTCCTAAAATTGTTATAAATGGATATAAGTGTTCCTTTTATCTGTATAGTAACCCCATCCTTTCTACTACCTTTGGTAATATATGGTTCCTAATTACTCCACTATCTACTAATGCTTTAAACTACTAATCTTACCACTTAGCTCGTAAATTTAGGTATTGTTCTTAAATTTCTTTAAGGGTCTAAAGCTCTAATACTAGTTCCCTCTGGTCCCGTACGCCTCCCCTTTTCCTAACTATTAGCTGCTAGATCCTGCCTATACTTAGTCCAACTTTAGCTAATACTTAGTTCGTTTCTTTTCCTCTATATACTATAGACAAGTGTTCTCTGGGCACTCCCACCACTATTATCTATCTAGGTATTCTTCCGTAAGGAATCTTCCTAGTTAAAGTGTTAAGTCCCCTTAACCTTATACTTCTACTAGGTGCCATCTATATATATACTTAGCATTCCTAAACCGCTTTTCCTCTGGTGCCTAATATATCCTTACTAGGTACTTCTGGTTCTTATCTTTTGGTGCTCTATATATATTACACGTGTTATCCATATAAGCTATTCATAATAGTATATAATACGCTATATATTTTGGGTTAACTCTTAGTTTATTTTTATCTTTAAGTTTAAACCTATACCTAGTTAACCTAACCACTAGTATCTCTACTGCGGGTACTAAGATTTATTACTTATTTCTCTAGTCCCTAGATCCTTCTTCTAGGTTCCTTAATATTATAATTAACACTCCTTTAATATAACTTATGCGTTTTTCCGTAATAGGTTAGTCTTAGACAACTTTTTTATCTAGCTATATATAAAAGTCTTCCTATTTATCATTGTGTTATTGCCTATACTACTTTCCGTATAACTGGTTTAGTGTATATAGTCTATCTATTAAAAAGTACCTTGTTATCGCTGTATTGTAATATCCTTTAGTATGTCTTTCTTTAAACCTAGTTGGAATATCTAGATCCTCTTTTTATTCTAGTTTATCTAACTACTTTGCCTTAGGTGTCCCTATACTCGGCCTATTAATAATTCTTTATACGGGTACTCTGTCCTTTATACGACCTAGTATAGCTAACCTCTTATCTAGCTTTTACTCTTGCTATATAATAATTCTCGTCCTAAACTTATCTATAGTTTCTTGTTTTCTGCGTCTTGCAGCTAGATCTTTATAGTTATTTTGCTTTTTAATCCTAGTATTAACTATTTAATCTTTAGGCTAAACACTACGTTTACCTAGGATTGCTAACGTTCTTATTTGTTCTCCAAACTTATAGTTCTTAAACTTGCGTCCTATACTTATTTGTTTATCACTAAACTAAGTCACTACCCTTTCCTATTGGTTTTTATCCGTTATAGGTTCTTAGGTGTATCTTATCTTATTTTAAGAATCTTAAGCTTCTCTTATCTCTTCTTAAAAATCTTAAGCCTGTGGCCTTTTACCTTTATTAAGTAACGAGCTAGCACTAGCAGTTGTCTACTTACTTAGTTTCTTCTAAACGTTGCTCCTATTATCTTATAAAGCAATGGAAATTATATCTAACGGTGTTATAACATCCATTACTAAACCCTATTCTGTAATAGTCTTAGTCTTTGCTTCTGTTTCAACTTCTCTAAGGTTTGTATACTCCTAGTAAGCTGCCTTTGTTACCTTATTGTTGGTAAATGCTTTGCCTTTGTTGAATTTATTGTCTTTAATGTCTGATCTATAAGCTGGTTTACTAGTTCCTTTAAACTTAGATAACAATAGCTCCTATAGCTAATAGCTTGCACTGTACTTAGCGTCCTTATAAATTTAGCATGCGTTATTATAATAATATATAAAACTGTTAACTAAACACTCTTTTATTTCTTACAGTATACTATTGTCCCTCTGTATATACGTGCCGTCTGCTAGCCTAGTTCCCTTTACTATATAGTTACTTTAACCACCTCTATAGTCTCTGGTAAAATAACCTTATTTTCCGCAATTTATATAAGCCTCATCTTTAAACTATTTTTCTTGCTGTGGAGTCCACCTAAATGTCTTTTATTACTAAGATCCCTAGTTTAGCCTCTACTCCTAGGTCCTTTAATTACTTAATCCTTAACCTCTGGGTTTCTATAGTTTCTTTTCCCACCTTTGGGTTTCTTTAGTACCACTTAGGTCTATTAGCTCTACGCCATTCTATAGTTTTTAACTCTATATCTGTTGTTGCGTACTCTGTGCCTTATATAACTATAGAACTCTATCTTGCCCTCTCTTAGCTTGTTCCCTTTAGTAGATCCTATTATTAATCTTTATTAACTAATCTATTAACTCCCTTAGAGTATCCGCATCTTCTATTAGAATAATTGCGTTCTGGACTTTAGCCTTAAGTCCCTATTTATACTATGCTATAAGCGCCCTATTATTCCACTTAACCTATGTGGCTAGTGTTTAAAACTATATTGTATACTTAATTACTAAAGTGCGTTATACTAAGTTCTGAAGCTTTTATTCTGCTATAGTTATGGCCTCCAGGTCTCCAAATATCTATATTAGTTATTCCGCAAACCTATTCTAACTAGTAAATATATACCATACGTTTTAGTTAGTCGTTGTTATGCTATTAGCCTATATTTCCGTAAAATACGGCTTAAACCACTTAAGTGCCCTCCCTATTAGGAACAATCCTGCATAGGCTACTTAATTTAATAATATTACTAACTTCGCTCCTTCCTATACTACCTTAAAGTACATCTGTATAAAAAATCCCTTAAGCTTTAACTTCTCTCCTAAGAATCATTTAATTAAAGGTAGCTTAATCTTTACTACTCCAATTCTATTAATGCGTTCTTTAAGTATCCTATTATTATCTTATAAGTAATTAACTATTTCCTGTAACTAACCTTATATAACCACTTAAGAATCCCTATTGTCCATACTGGTATCACCTAGCCTTAAGGTTATAGCTGCTGTTAACGCCATCGTGACTAGTGCTCTAGGTGGCATATTATTTAATCTTGTTTAATACCATAACCTTAGTAGTAAATGTATAACGGAACCTTGTAGCAGGAACTACGGTAGGTCCTATTATTAGGCTAGGTATGTAGGTAAGAATAAATTAACAATATAATAATAACTGGTGGAGTAGTTGCCTAATAGATTAACTCCAATTATATTCTAAGATTTACTATAAGGAGAGAACTATCTATGGTAGGGACTAAGGTCCTTTAAATACACAACCATACTCCTAAGAAATCCTCTCTTATACATAAGGTACGTGTTGTCTGTATTAAATGTAACGTCCCTTTTATTTAATATAGTTAATATATTTAACACCACGTAACCTTGGTTACTATTCCTTATTATATGGTTCCACCGGATCTATCCTAGACTATGCCTATATTAACTAACTAGCTTCCACCGACTCTTCTCCTAGTAGTCGTAACATTGTACTTAAAGCGTCCATAACAAAGCCTTTATAGTTTAAATTAATAATGGTGATAATATTATTAATCTAGATATAATACTATTAGCTTACGCTTTCTATACTACTGCTATAAAGACATATAGATATTAAGACGACTTTCTACCACTACTAGGGTTATATAAAGAGATGCTTAATTATAAGTACGCTATAGAGTTTAAGGCAGCTGCTTATATTAAGATAAAGGCCTTAACTGGAAAGTAGACCTAAGACAAGGTATAACTAATTAAGAAGGTCCATTAACTTCCTACTATATAGGTCTTTACGTATAAGGAAGATTTAGACGGCTTTATTATAAGATTTAAAGCTTATCTAGTTATCTGTAGAGACCTTTAGGCAGTCCTATAAGAAGAGGTTAAAGCTATAATAGCAGCCTATTAAACCTTCCGTCTACTTTGCGCTCTTATTACTAGCTTTAACCTAGATGTTATATAGATTAACGCCGTTAACGCCTTTATTAATACCTTAGTTAACAATAAGGTCTACCTTATTCCCCCTAAAGGTATAAACCTACTGCCTAGATTCTCCCTCCGTCTAAAAAAGGTAATATATAGACTACAGAAATCTCCTAAATTATAGTTTTTAGAAATATCTACTGCTCTACAAAGCATGGATTTAAAAGCTGTACTAGACAAGCCATATCTCTATATATACCCTACTAAACCTATCTTTATATTCTTCTACGTTAACAATATCCTAATTATAGGACACCTAAGCTATTGGCAGTAGATAGAGGATATCCTAAAATAGCTACAAAATTAATTTAAGATCCACTAAATACCTTAGTTTACGTTATTCCTAAATACTTATATTATACAAAATCAATAAAAAGGAAAGCTCTATAAGGGCGCGAAGAGGCCTCGGGGAAGATTTAAAGGAATAATATAAATTCTATCTAAATCTAAGGGTATATAGCTCTTAAAGAGAACAAGACATTGCGTAAAGAAGAGAAAGGAATAACCAGAGAATCTTATAATTAAATAGTTAGGGGTCTTGGTCGATGTATACACACATACACACGCAGATAGACTTTGGTAGAATTCAATTGATCTAGCAGAACTTAGCAGAAGTTAATTAAGGCGTCAAGTTTATCTGTTAAGTGTTTTACTAAGACATTCCTACTATAACTAGGCTAGTCCTATTATAGTACCCCCCCTTTTAACCGAAGGTTTAAAATAATTTAATTTAGTTAAGAGTTCATAATTTTTTTATCGCGTGTCGTATTTTCGTGTTGGGTAGCGGTTTTGGCAAGGCAGATCTAACCAATTAGACAACTTTAACCGCTAGTTAAAGTTCCTTAATATCTTACGTGTTATATAATCGCGTTATAAACATTGTAACTTATTTTAAGTTTTTTTTAAATTCGAGTTTCGTGTATTTGTGTTAGGTGGCAGTTATTTGCCTTTATATTGTGTCCATCTAGCTAGAGTAGGCCGCGAAGGATGGTCCTTATGGAATTCTTTTACTAAGGAAGGCGCGTTAGCCTTAATCTAATTATAGGTTTCCTAGGTTTATATTTTATATCCTTCCTACTTAATAAGAAGTTTAAATTATTTAAATTATTTTTTCCATTGCATATCATTAATTAAGTTAATAAAGTAAGAACCGTTACCATTATTAACAATTATAGGAGGTGGCAGCGGCACTTTACGAGTTAAAGGTTTACCTTTTAAAGGTTATAGCAAGCTTACGTAAAACGTTAGGTGTATTTTTATCTCAGTTAGCAGTTTAAGCTTATAGGCATACGGGCTTAGTTTCTTTTTAATTTAGTATAGGCCCGCAAACTTCTAATTAAGTTTCTTTAAGGGCCGTTAAGTCTTTATATTTTATGTATTTAGGTAAGCTATATTACCTTCTTTAAAGTCCCATGTGGGAGCTCGTCCTTTGTTTGCATACTATTCCTATACCATTTAAGCGTATATTAATTCACTTTGTAGTAGTTCCATTAACTGCTTTATTTAATCAGCAAAGTTATACGCATTAATTAACTAAATCTGTTTAATTATAGGTCCTGTCGCATTAATTTTAGGTTATAGTTTAAATCCAAGTCAAGGGTCTTATCCGTAGGTCGCGTAGAACGGCGTTATACCTGTTAATTTATTTATCATATTATTCGCAGTAAACTTAGCTAAAGGCAGCCACTTTTCCCAGTCGTCTTATAGGTAGGAGCAGTATATTTATAGGTATTGTTCCATAATCGCGTTTACAATTTCGGTTTAACTATCTGTCTCTAGATAAAATACAGTTAAGAGTTATATTTGTATACTTAATTGTTTATATAGAGCTTACTAGAAGTCTGAAACGAACTAGCTTCTATAGTTGGATATTATTAAGTTAAGGAGTCTATGCAGCTTAAAGACGTGTTTAACAAAACATTTAGCTACTAAGATAACATTAATTGAGTCTATAGGAATTATATATCGCATTTTTATAAGGTGGTTAACTACTACCATAATATTTATAAATCTATTGCTGCTAGGTAAATCTACTACAAAGTTAATTAAGATATCACGCCATCTTTGCATTAAAATTAATAATGGTTAGAGTACTCCTTATTTCTTTATATAAGAAGTCTTTCCATAAACATACGTTCTATATGCTCGAACGTATTTTCGCATATAGTTATGCATTATAGGCTAGTAATATACTTGTTGGACTATCTCGTACGTTTTCGCACAGCTAGGATGTCCCACTATAGGAGAGTTGTATACAAATTCGAGTATCTTAAATCGTAAAGGTTTGGAATTCGGGACTACCATATTCTATTAATAGTATAGTTAATCGTTACGAATTTCGCATTTGGCGAGTATAATATCTTTATGCTATTATTTTCCTGTTCAAATCGCTTCCATTATATTTGCTATCTATGCGTTGTTCTTATATTTGTATTCTATCAGCTTATCAATTTCTATTTCCTATTTATTAATTTCTAATTTGTTTCTGTTAAGTTCTATATCTAGAAATATAGGACGTAGTTTCTTAAAACGTTTAGGGGGCAATAGGATCCGTAATTAATTTATAATCTATTTATCTAAAGCGTTTACAGGTAGGTCTTATAATTATTATATTAATGCGTTAGGCTTCTAATTAAGTTTGCCCAGTTAGTACATAATCTTAAAGTTAAATCATAAGAGGTATTCGGCCCAACGAATTTGGCGTTATATTAATTGCTTTATAGTTATAAAATACTATAGGTTCTTATAGTCCGTTAATACGCGTATTAGGAATAATAATCCTTTAAGTTCTAGACGCTATTGTTTAAAGTATCTAATAATTACAAGTAGTTCCTTATTATATATCTCATAGTTCGATTTAGCAGGGGCGAGCTTTTAGGAGAGAAAGGCTACTGGACACAGCTTACCGTTCTTATTATACTACGATAACACTCCCTCTAGGGCATAATCAGACGAGTCTGTTTTAATAACATATTTAAGGTTAGGGTCGAAGTAAGCGAGAATTAGGGTAGTTATAAAGCGTTATTTTAAATTATTAAAAGCTTATTTGTATCTGGTAGTCTATTTAAATTTTATATTCTTCATTATTAAGTTTACTAATGGTTAGGTGATTTTTAAGAAGTGGTTAATAAATTAATGGTAGAAATTTGCAAATTCTAAAAATCCTTAAATGTCTTATATATTACTAGGGCTTCCCTAGTTTATAATAGCAGCGACCTTCTTAAGGTCCATTTTAATTCCGTTATAGGATATAATTAGGCCTAGGTACGTAACTTTAGACATATAGAACTTATATTTCTTAATATTGCATTATAAACCCGCGTCTTACAAACGTTTAAAAACCATTTAGACGTATTTTTAATACTTAGAAAGCAAAGACAAGTAGATTAAGATATTATTAATATACGCAGTAATAAATATATTAAGGAATTCATAAAGCGTATTATTAATATATTGCTAAAACATACTAGGACCGTTCTTTATACCAAACGGCATTACTAGGTATTTAAAGAGTCCCTATTATATATAAAAGGCTATGTACTTCTTATCTCCTTCTTAAACGCGAATTTGATTAAAGGCAGCGACTATATTAAGCTTTATAAAATATTATGCCTTTGCCAGGCGGTCGAGCGTCTCTTAAATTAAGGGGATTAGATATTAGTTTTAAATTATAATTATATTTAGAGCTTAATAATTGATATAGAATCTTAAGCCTCCTCCTAGCTTTTTAATAAATAGTATGGGTAAAGCAAATAGAGATTAACTAGGGTAAATAAATCCTTTTTCTAGATACTTATTAAGGTATTATTATATCATAAGCAGTTCTTCCTATAACATACCGTATAGCGGTCTAAACTTTGGTGTTATATTAGGTTCAAGTTTTATCTTAAAATCGTATACATCCTAATATGGGGGTAGTTGGTCTACGAATCTTTTCTTAAACTTATTAATTAGATTATAGTACTCTTTAGGCATAAGAGGTTAAGGGTTAATATATTACTTTGGTTCTAGTGCTTTCTTAATATCTTCTATAGTTATAGCGAAGATTTCGTGGTCTCGTTTTCGTGCTAACAAAATAAAAGGTGCGGCTTGTATTATACGAATTTTAAGAGGTTTTGGCGTAACGTCTTCGCATTCTTTACTACTATTGGTAGTTATAGCCGTATCGTTTTAGTTCGGGGTCTATGGTAGGGGCAGTTTATATTATATTAAATTTAAATAATCTTATGCATGTTTGTAGGGTTGGTGGTGTTTTAAGCAATAACTTCGGCAGTAGGTTATACGGAATTTTAGTATTTCTTTAACCCAGCTAATTAAAGGGTTGTGTTATTTTAGCTATCTATATCTAAGTATCATCTTATATTGCTTTAGGGGTGTTATAAATAAGGAAATATATTTAAGGTATTCGCCTATCCGCATTTTTATAAGAGCGTAGTGCGTTAATTTGCTATGTATTAAGGGTTTACCGTTAAAGCCTTATAGGCCTTAGGGCTTATCGAGTTTCTTTAAATTTAGGCGTTGGGTTTTTACGTAGTTTATATTAATAAAGCCTATGCTAGTGGCTCCGCTATCTATAAGAATTTATACCTCCTTCTATTTTCTAAGTATTTAAATTTCGCTAAGTATATTAAGGGAGTTATGTTGTATATTAGCGCTAGAAGAGCCTAGACACTTATACTCTTCCACTTCTTATCCTAAGGCGCGACTTGGCCCTAGAATGATTTGTTTTCCAAGTTAGCTAAAGGTAAGATGCTTTATAACAACTAGGTATGATTTATAGAACAAGTATAGGTTAAGGAGTGAGTACGGCTTAAAGAATAAGTGCGATTTAAGGAGTAGATGCGATTTAAAGACCGGGAGGAACTACGGCGGACTTTTTTAAAAGGGTGAGTTTGGCAATTCCTTTAAATATATCCTTTTTTACCACATCCAAAGCATTCTCTATTTATGGCTTAAGTTCTTTATTTATTAGTTCCTAAGGGTGCATAAGATTAAGTAGTATTGAGGTCTATAGGGTTATATATAGGACTTTTTAGGTTCGGAGAGGGATCGCGTTTTAGGGTATATATTAGTTTTATAGAGTTTTAAATATAAGGCGTGGTCGACTTTAGAAAACGAGTTTGTTTATTATATTAAAGGTCCTTATTAATTTGTTAATATATTATAGCGAATTTAGGCAGGTCTTTTAGCAGTTCTCTACCTACTAACTAGGCTCTAATCTCATCCAAAATAGCTTGTTAAAGAGCAGTGACTTTAGCGGCTTTATTCCAATCTAGTTCACTAATAAGGCCTAAAAATTACAAAAAGAAGCTAGTAAATTCTTGGTTCCATTGTTATAGGTTTTTAAGTTTAATAACAGCTGTATATTCGCGACTAGCGTTATTATACGTTTATTCTAGTAGGGAGATAAAGATTTCAAAACTAACAAAGGTGCCGTTATAGAAGAATAGATCTATAGTTTGTGTAGCGTCTTTACTTAAATGAGATATTCCATAGCTAATTTTGCTAGCTTTAGTAGGGTATCAGTTATAGTTCGTTAAGAGTTTAAGACGGAGCTTGGTTATAAAGGGATATAGGTTATTTTAATTTCTATTAAATATTGGAGGATTAGGGAGCCTTTTAGATTTCGTAATAGGTATCGAATTTGTTATAGATATGGGTTAAGTTACTATTACTAGTTTAAAGTTCGCGTTTAAGGGGCCAGGTTTAGATATAGTTATATTAATTTCGTTTGTAGGCGGTGTTGGGGTCTCTAATATAAATGCTTAGACATTACGGAGTTCTTTATAGAGTGCTTCTATTAATCGCTAATACTGGGCTTCTAGTGCAGCCTGCTATTAAGCTAAGGTATCCATAAAGGACTGTTATATCATAGTCAACTGTTCCCTGACTAGGGATATAATACTTATAGTTATTAAAGAGGATTCGGGTTCGTTTGCCATTTTAATAGTAGTTGTTTTTTTTAACGCAACATAATATAAGGGCGCGAAGAGGCTTTAGGGAAGATTTAAAGGAATAATATAAATTCTATCTAAATCTAAGGGTATATAGCTCTTGAAGAGAACAAGACGTTATATAAAGAAGAGAAAGGAATAACCAGAGAATCTTATAATTAAATAGTTAGGGGTCTTGGTCGATGCGTGCGCACATACACACGCGGACGGACTTTGGTAGAATTCGATTGATCTGGCAGAACTTGGCAGAAGTTGATCAAGGCGTCAAGTTTATCTATTAAGTGTTTTACCAAGACATTCCTACTATAACTAGGCTAGTCCTGTTACAAGCTCTGGCTCTATCTAGATTAATATCTTAAAAAGCTAGTCTTAATATACTATCTAAAGTATCTAAAGCCATTAGCTATACTACTATTAGGCTAGGAATTAACACTATATAAAGAAGAAGCTACGCCAAATCAGATAAAAGGATATTAACGCCGTATAGGTTCTGCAATATATCCAGCATCTACTATATAACCAGACGTCGCCTTTTCTGTTAGTAGGCTAGCTAAATTCTTATAAAATCCGTTATCAGCTTATCTTGCGGAGATTAATAGATTACTTACCTATCTCTATAATACCAGATACCTCGCTCTTAAATTCTCTACTATTACGCTATATAAAATAAACTAGGTTCTAAAAGCTGCTTCTAATACCAGCTTTACTAATAATACTCTAACACGTTGGAGCTTATAAGGCTTCTTAATAAGCTTATTTAATAGGCCTATAGCATGGCAGGCAACTAGATAAAAGGTAGTTACTAAGTCTACTATAGAGGTAGAACTTCTAGCTCTCTTACATATTAGTAGGGAGGTTAAGTATATAGTTCGGATCTTTAAAGCTATTAGATTCGATCTAGAACAAGATATTATTATTAATTATAACAATTAGTAATTAGTACGGATTATAATAAAAGAGACCCCTATAGTATCTATAAAACTCTAATATATAGATATCTATTAATTCTGGCTTCGCCAAGAGGTCTAAAATAGAAGCTTTGTTGTATAATGGGTACCAACAAGCAAGATAGCTATAGATAGACTAACTAAAGCTCTCTTAAAGTAAAATTATTAAAAATTTATTAAAGTATTAGGGCTCCGCGATATCAGATATCTGGTTAATTAACACTTAATAAAGCTTACCACTAGCTCGTCCATCCCAACTGCCTAATCCAGTAATCTAGCTCTGCCGCTCTACGCTAGATCTAAGGGGGTGTATTAGCTGCGGAGATAGCTTTACAGCTAGGGTAATATTAACCTATAATGACGGCTGTCAGACATTAATATTAGCCTAATTTTGGTCTGTTACACCACCCTCCAGGGACCCCTGTAAGGGGTTATTTTTCTTATGTATATTAGGGCTCTTAGAGCCACCTTGAATAAAACAGATCACTCATTCAATTCTGTGTCTCTACCTATCAGCTAAGCCTATGTCATCTATCGTGATACCAGCCTGGCTGAAAGCACCAAGCTCTGCGTACGGAGGCTCTGCGCGAAGCTCTGCGGAGGCTCTGCATAAAGCTCTGCACGAAGCTCCACACGAAGCTCCACACGAAGCTCTGCACGAAGCTCTACACGAAGCTCTGCACAAAACTTTTATATAGAGCCTCCGTAGTAGAGCTGTCGTACGCAGAACCGTTGTACGCAGAGCCGTCGTGCAGAGCCTCCGTATGCAGAGCTTCGTGCAGAGCCTCCGTATCCCTTCGTCCGCTGAGACATTGCCAGCGCTAGCAAGGGGGTCTCGCTTGGCATAGTAATTATGTCCTTTGCATACAAATTTATTAGTAATCTACACCATTTGAATGAAATCGCGTCCAGGCGTTCCCCCCTAATTATGCGCTTATGCAATACACGATACTTCCAGCCCACCTACGCAGGCCAAGAGGCAAAAAGCTCAATCCCTTGAGGATATACTCCTTAAACTTGGACCAATTACTAGCGTCTCCTACGGGCCTTTTAAATGCGGGCCTTAGCAGATAGCAAAAGCACTCTTACCTACTTCCTTTCCTCCAAAACCATACCCATTTGACTACTTCAGCTTGTTCTTTACTCGCGATCTCTTCTAAATAATTACAATCCCTTAACCCGTCGAGGTGCAATGCCAAGCTGCACCGTGCACGAACACCGTGCTGAGCTTTACGCGAGGCATCAACAGAGCATATAAATAGACCAAATAAGCTGCGATTTTTGCCCATTTTAATGCCATACAATGCCGCGCACATTCAATGACATCGACTATGTGAAGTGGAAAGACCCTTACACTAAAAAATCGAAACAGCCACCGCCAGAGCCATGGGCTCACGTCGCTGCAGTTCTTATCACGGGCCCCATAAATCAGGTCAAACGAGAGCCTCTGGTTGGCTGATACTTATCGATAACTGAGAGCCAGAACTGGCGGGTTAAGGGATAAATACCAATTGATACGCGAGTATATAACGTAGGACACGGGGTTTTGCACGAGCCCTGAGTTTTGCTTAAGCTAGTAGACCGCCTCCCTTTTTAGATGGAACACCAAAATACTGCCAAAATGCTTTAGAAGTAGCCGGGTACGTGCACGACCCAACGGCTACTTCTAAGGCATTTTGGCAGTATTTTGGTGTTCCATCTAAAAAGGGAGGCGGTCTACTAGCTTAAGCAAAACTCAGGGCTCGTGCAAAACCCCATGTCCTACGTTAAAGACAATATATAATAAAGGAAAGGGCATGAGAATGGACAGATCTGCTTATGGAGGAGTTATACGTCTTTCTCGGCGCTATTATATATATGGGAGTTCACGAGGAGCCTTAAATTAAGATGTATTGGAATTTAGACTTTAATAAAGGTCCTTTACACTTAATTATAAGCTATATATCGCGTTACCGCTTTAAGCAAATTAAGCGGTATTGCTATATTTCTTGTCCTAAGAGTGATAAACAAAATGGGTATTACTTACCTTTTAATAAAGTCTGGTGGTATAAGCTTAAACTTCTTGCTTTATCTATTTAAACTTCTTCTTAATAATATTACTCTCCTTTTTCTAAAGTAAGTATTAATAAACTTATGGTACGGTGCTTTAGTAGGTATATACGTCTCTCTTTCTTCCTTCTCTTATTACCCTACTACCCCGCTAATTATTATAGATCCTTATATACGTATAAGATGCTAAAGAAACCAATTAAATAAGGGTATAAGATCTACGGAATCGCGGACCATAGATATATATTTAATTGGATTTAGGGCTTTAGAGAGAAGGGATTATAGAATATAGTTTTTTACCTAACCCTTATAAATATAGGGTGTCTTGTACGCAACCTTGCACTTTCCCTTTTACGCCGTTACCTTATAATATATATAGATAATTACTTTATATTAATACCCCTATTTTTAGAGCTACGAGCTTATAAATTTAGTGTAGTAGGTACTACGCGGCTATATAAGGAGTTTCCTATAGAATTAATAGAGATAAAGAACCGATTTACTATAAAGCTTATATTGAATACCCTTCTCACGGTAGTAGTTTAGGATATACTTTGCTTAGCTTAGTAGGATAATAATATTGTCCTAGGTTTAAGTAATATCTATACTATAGATAAGGTAGAGGACTTTTAAGTAAAGGAGAGAAGATATCCTATAAAGATATCTACAAATATGTCACGGAGTAGGCACAAGCCGGAATACAATGCACTAAACGAGGTAGTAATTAAGAAGGCTACGTACACGTAACTATACGTGGTTAATACAAAGACATTAGATAAAAAAGAAGAGTCTTTGTGTGCTAGGTACAAGGTATAAATAGGGGTTGTAGGGGAACGTATATAGGTGTCTTGGGACGAACGTAAGCACAGGTCAAGAACGTCAAAGACGCGCAGAGACGTAAGAACGAGTGAGTCCCGTAACAAAATAGTTAAATTGTCTAGTATATATTTGGTAACTTACTAATAAAAGAGCTTTAGATTCCCTGCTTTATTAATAATTATAATTAATATATAGGAGGCGTAGATCTTATAAATTAGTTTAAGGAGGTATATAAAACTTATAAGCCTACCTTTAGGAATTAGTGGCCCTTATTTTACTGGTTAATTAATATAGCTTATATAAATTCTTATAGACTATATTAATTACATATAGTATAGGAGCGTCCTCTTACATACTTGTAATTTAGGATTAAGCTTTACTATAAGCTTCTTAGGTATTCTAAGAGGGCAAAGCTATAGAGCTTACAAGTAGGGCTAGGGAGTAAGAGGGTATTTAACCCTAATCTCTAGCATTTACACTACTAGAAAAAGCATCCTAAAAGAGGCACTTGCGCGTGGTATTCTTATTAATTAAAGTGCAAAAGGGTCTTAAGGAAAGAGGTAAATGGTATACTAAAACGTTTAGTTAGAGGGTATGTGTTTTATAATATACCACTCTATCCTAAGGGGGAGTGCTAAACGCGATTTCATTTAAATAATATAGATAACTAATAAATTTGTATGCAAAGGATATAATTACTATACCAAGCAAGACCCCCTTACTAGTGCTAGCAATATCTTAGCGGATAAAGAGATATAGAGCTTTATACAAAGCCTCCGTATTGTTACGGAGTAAGTATAAGTGGTAATAATATATAACGAAGTAGATATTATTAAGCTATATATATAAACTGTGTAATAAGGTTAAGACGTTATATAAGGAGAGAAGGTAAGGAAACGGGAAGAAAGGGTATATATTATTAGTTTAGTTACTTAGTTAACACATACATAGAGCAGAATAGGATTTAAGGAGCGGTCCTAGTAGAACTTGGCAGAATTTAGTAGACTTTGGCAGAATATAGTAGAATACAGCAGATTACCGTTAGATTACCGTAGATTGCCGGCAACTTGCTATTAGGTTACCGTCTCACAGTTAGTCTCTTCTTACTATATCAGCAGAAATAGGTAGACGTATATAAGGTGTTATAGAGGTGTCCCATAATAGTACCCCCCCTTTAAATTTAAGCTTCTATAAAATAGGGCTATAGTAGTTCTAGGTAGAGTTTATAAAAGTCTTTTACGGCTTATATAAGTCCTATAGAGTTAATGGGTTCCCATATAGGCTTATAAAAGCCTCTCCATTTCATAAGGTATATATATTGGCGTTTTTATTTATTATACTTAATGTTATCAATTCTTTTAATAAGGTACTTATCCTTACTATCTACTTTAAATAGTGGGGGAGGGTCCTAGATCTATTTAGGCAGGTCGTCTAATATAGGGGCAGCAGGGTGGAGGACTAACGTATAGAATATAGGGTGGATTTTAACCGTATTAGGGAGCTTTAGTCGGTAAGTATAAGGAGAGATAACTTTTTTAACCTTATAAGGGCCGGCGTTCTTTTAATTAAGTTTCTTAGTAGGTTATTTTGTGTTCAGATTTCTTGTATCTAGCTAAATAAAGTCACTAATTTGGTAGGCCAGTGTTAGGGTTTGGTTCTTATTTACTACGGCTTTATAGACAGATTGGGCCTATATTATTTTGTTAGTAAGGAACTTTTATAGTTCTTCCATCTTTTTTATAAATTTATTTGCTTCTATAACTTATAAGGCCTAATAAGCTAGGCGAGGGACATTACTAAAGGGTTTAAAACCCATTTGTAGATACTAGCTGTAGTTGGCCAGGAACGGGAAGACCTTTGTGGTTTCTAAGACGCAGTTATTTATAGTAAACTTAGTAAATGCAAGCTAGTCTATTTAGTCGTCTTGAAGATATAATGTATATATCTAAATATATTATTCTATTATAGCATTTACATGTTTTATTTAACCATCCGTTTCTAGGTAATATACTGTAGATAATAGTACTTTAATATAGAGTTGGGTAGTTAGTTCTTTTTAGAACACTAAGATAAACTAGCTGCCTCTATTAGAGATAATTGTTTTAAGGAGTCTATAGAGTTTCTATACGTAATCTAGGAATAGTTAGGCAATAGTAGGTGTTAATATATTAGGGCAGGCGATTAAGTGTCTTATCTTAAATAGTTGATCTATAACTACTATAATGTTTACACAGCCTTTACTTACGGGGAGATTAATAATAAAGTTAATTAAGATATCCTTCTATCTTCAGTCTAGAACAGGTAGTAGTTTTAGAAAGCTGTTATACGTCTTATATAAAGCCTTGGCTTATTAGTAGGTATAGCAGCTAGAGATATACCTCTATATTATATTATGTATATTTAGCTAGTAGTACTCCTATTAGAGTAGTTCTAGGGGTTTTCCTTAGCCTGGGTGGCCGGCTACTAGTAGGTTATGTACATGTTTAAAGAGCTTAAGCTTAAGCTTATTATAATTAGGGACAACTAGGCGGTTCTAGTAGTACAAGCGGTTTCTGTGGGTTTTGTATTTGCTTAGAGAAATATTTTTAGAGCGTCTAACGCTATCTTAAATTAGCTTAAGCGTCTCTTGGATAAATTTATTATTTAGATATTTATTAACTATAACCTGTTTAATAGTTTGATTAGTTATTTTAAGGGTATATACTGTAAGATCTTTAATAGGGGGATTAAATAGCTTAGGGTAGAGTAGGGTCTAGTTGCGGTAGAAGCGCACTTCTTCTTAAGCTAGTGCGTCTTGCGAATATTAGGTTAGGGCATTAGGCTTCTAGCCTTAAACGCCTAGGCGGTATGTAATTAAGAATTAGAATTAGGATAAATATTCTAACCAGCAGGCTTAATAGTGGCTTAGCTGTTTTGTGGTTATAAAGTACTGTAGGTTCTTATGGTTATTAAGAACTTTAATTAGGAATCTAGTTCTTTCTAGTTCTGGTTGCTATTGCTTAAAGCATCTAATAATAGCCAGCAATTCCTTGTTATAGATCTCGTAATTATATTTAGCTAGGCTTAGTTGTTTTAAAAAGTATGCTATAGGGTATAATACTCCTTCCTTATTATATTAAGACAGAATGCCTCCAGTAACATAATTAGATAAGTTAGCTTCTATAACACTTATTTAGTTAGGGTTAAAGTGTTAAAGTATAGGTGCAGTGGTAAATATAACCTTTAGATAAGTAAAGGCCTTCTTACATTCCTTACTAAAAATGAAGACTTTGTCCTTTTGGGTTAAGGCTATAAGGGGTAAAACTAAGGCGGAGAAGTTATTAATAAACTATTAATAGAAGTTGGCGAAGCCTATAAAGGCCCTTATGTTCTTAATGTTTTTAGGTTCTTGCTAGTTTATAATTGCTTTAACTTTCTTAGGGTCCATTTGTACGCTATTTATAGAAATAATAAGTCTAAGGTATAGGACTTCTATTTTATGGAACTTGTATTTATCTATATCTAATTATAGGCCGGCTCCATATAAGGCTTATAAGACCAGTTTAATATATTTTTAGTATTTAGCCAGATTATTGCTATATATTAAAATGTTGTTAATATAAGCGGTATAAAAAACGTCTAGGTATAGGTGCAGGGTATTATTTATAAAGTATTAGAATAAACTTAGGGCGTTTATAAGGCCAAATGGCATTACTAAGTATTTGAATAATCTATATTAAGTATAAAATGCAGTAAGCTATTTATCTCCTTTTATAATATAGAGATAGTTAAATATATAGATAATATCAAGCTTCGTATAGTAGTAAGCCTTACTTAATTAGTTTAGTGTCTCTTAAATTAATAGGATTAGGTATTAGTTCTTAATAGTAACAGTATTAAGAGCTTAGTAGTCTATATAGAAGCGCAGACCGCCGCCAGGTTTCTTAATAAAGATTACTAGTACGGCTATAGGTAAAGAACTTGCTCTAATAAATCCTTTATCCAGATATTCGTCTAAGTACTTCTATAATACCTAGAGTTGGCCGTCGAAAACGGACTCTGCACCTATACGTAGTGACGGCTACAAACCTAGGTCTTTAAAGTTCAGACTTAGAGCCAACGCAGAGACGTCGCACAGCGTGCAATACGACTTCGTGGTGGTGGTTGCGAGCGTTATAGGCGGTGGTGAAAAGTTTTCACATGGGATGGTAAGATCTCGAAAACCACCACTAATGGTACCCCTTTATGATAACAGCTACTTCTACACTGCTCTATTAGGGCACCTATACGATCCAACATGGATGCGCAGTATTCGATAACATCCCCTAACCCCCAATTAAAAGCATTGACGACCTTACATTAACGAACGGTGACTGCGAATAAACGAGCAAATATACGGCCCCTCCTAACCCTTAGGGCGATCGCCCGCGGAGCATATGGTCACTCGCCGTTAACTACCAAATACCTAGCAGCCTGAATTGCGACCCACGGTTCTCCTTGTCTCCTTTTAAGGAGTGGTGACCCTTGGAAAGGGCCTAGCTAGGGCCTAGGTATAAAAGATACCTAAAACACAACACAATATATCCCGCTGTTAGTATTATGGTAGTTAAGACGGATAAATCCCCCTTACGCCTTTAATGGCTCTAGGGGGGGGGGAGATATAGCGTATATGGTAATAGTCTACAGGAGATAGCACACAGGGGATGGTTAAGATATGGAACATAAAGCACATAGCACACATAGCGAGGCCTAGCTAGGACGTAGTAAACCCTAGCTTTGGATAAGCTAGAGAAGGAAGCAGTGGTTCCCATGGAGTTTAAACATTTAAGGAGGACAGGACGTAGCTATAGGCCCGTAGGGCCGCTGCTATGGACGAATATGGCAAATCAGGGGTTTTTTATCCTACTAAGGTGGCTTATAGGGTTTTTCCGTCCCCTACACAGCAGGGTTTTCTTCCTGTTAATTTACAAGTTTTCCCCCCTGCGACGGCAAGTGTCTGCGTGGGCCTAGATAGGATCCGTATCAGACGTTAATTAAAGATCATAATACTAATACCTAGAGTTTGTTTTAGGATATTTTCCTTCTTTAACTATAATCTTATAATTATATAGACGGCGTTCTAGTAGCTTATTGGCTTCTTTTTGTAAGAATATATCTAGGTAATTATAGTACTCTACAGGTACTTTTATAGTGGGGTTAGTATGCTTCTTTAGTACTAAGGCCTTTTTAATATTAGCTATTATAACAGCGAAGATTATATATTCTAGTTTCCTGGCAAGTTACGCTAGTAGAGTTGCTCCAATTATATAGATATCTAAGGTATTAAGCAAGCTTAGATTATCCTTAGTTTCTTATATAGTTTCTTATTTAGCTTTAGCTTTAGTATTAGGTATATAGTTAGTATTAGATTTAGGTTCAAGTTCTTTAAGTATCCTTTTTATGGTAGAATACTAGTTCTTTTGGTACTTTTGTATATTAAGCTTAGGCTTAGACTTCTGCTTAGTTTAGGGTGTAGCAGTTAGAGTTAGTTTATATAGTTATATATTATTTCCAGGTTCTTAGTAGATGTTAGTAGAAATCTTATATTAGTGGAATTTAGTGGAATTCTTAGGTAGGTGGAATTAGGTAGACTTTTTAGGTATAGGGTGGACGTTAGTAGAAATTTTAGACTAGTGGATTTTAGTGGATTTTTTAAATTTTAGTTTAGGGTCTAAGCAGTAAGTTATAAGGCACTTCTACTTATAATAGAAGGCGGTAAATAGAAGCTTAAGGTTATTCTAATTAATAGTTACCTTATATAGCTTTATCTAGGGTTGTTTAAGGATTACTAGGTAACTTAGGGTAATAATAAAGAGCTTAACTAATTCTTTATGGTTTAGATATTAGAGTCTTAGGGCCGCTACATAAGTAATACAGCCTAAGATAGTGCGTTTGCCATTAAATCTAAATACGTTAATATGCCGGTTAAGGGGTGTTAGGGTAAACCTATTATCTTACGCGAAGGTCTTATTAATAAATTCTATACCGCTAGCTCCTATGTTAATTAGGACTTAAGTATTAGCCTATTAACCTTTCTACCAAAAACAGCAGTTAACGGTTATACTACAATCCCAAGAGTTAGGGTTTGCAATATTTAAGGTATTTAATAAGATCCTATAATATAGCTATCCTAAAGAGCGACTTAACTCTAGGATATACCTTTTAGTGGCGAGCAGAAAGGGGTTCCTATAAAATATTAGTTATAACTTTATCCTTATAAGTGGTGCTTACTAGATACGGGGCTAGAACTAGGTAAAAATCGGAGATAGTAACTGGAGGATTAATACGGTAAACGGTTATTAGTATTAGCTATTTATAAGTTGTATTAGGGCATAGGGATAGAGTAGTGTCTTAAGATATAATCCTTACTTCCGCATTTAAAGCAAAGGCCTAGCTTAATGCGTTGTTCTTATTTAGGGGAACCCAGTGGAGCGTATCCTAGGGTCCCTATGTTAATATCTATGGCGTTAGGGTGATTAGGCTAAGATAATAACTAAGTAGACGTTTATAGAGCTGTTATATTATATTAAGGAGTGGAATTCGGTGTCAGGCGTAGTATATTATTATACCATTTATTAATAACATTTGCGCAGGCATTAAGGGCTCCTAGTAGGTCTATACCTATTAGGGAGGTTTTTAGTTTAGGACTTAGGGATTTAATAAGGCTATTAACTAGTACGGAGTTATTCTAGCCTATTTCTTTTATATAACGGTTAAATTTGGAGAAATATACTAGGAAGCTTTTCTTTTCTTAAGTTATATAGTTTATCTTCCTTTAAGTAGTAGCTTAACGGTTTGGGTTACTATATATAGCTTTAAGAAGCACAACTAGGCTTTATACTAAGTTTAGCTAGAGAGGTTTAATAAGGTTAGCTGTGTCTCCTCCTAGTTAACTTAAGGCGTAGTAGAGTTGGTTGGCCTTAGTTAGGTAACAATTAGCATTACTAGTTAGCTTATTCTTAAGCCGGCTTAAGAATAATTAAAGTTCTTATTATTTACTAGTAAATACTAGAGGGTCTAGTAATTTTTTGGATTGTTATAGTGCAATAGACAGATTTATAGGATAAATATCTATAGCTGGCTTAAGGTTTATACCCGACAAGCTAGGTCCAGATTGGGTTATTTTTATCTTATCTATAGATGGCGTATTAGCAGCCTCTTAAGCTAGTATTTAGTCTTAGGTCCCTAATGCAAGTGCCTTAAGGGTGCGGACTTCTTCTTAAAGTGCTTTAATAGATTCCTAATACTGTGCTTCTTATTTAGCTTATTATTTAGCTATAGCGGCCTAGTTTTATGCAAGGGCGTCTATAAAAGACTTCTATATATTTGCTAATTATTTTCAGAGTATGGATATAATATTAGCGGCCGTTATAGGGGCTTTAAAGTCATTCTATATTTTAGACTAGGCGGGGCAGGGCAGAGTATAGGTTTTTAACGTGACATAGTGTTATAGAGTAAGTATAAGTAACAATAATATATAGCAAAGTAGATATTATTAAGCTATGTATATAAACTATATAATAAAGTTAAGACGTTATATAAGGAAAGAAAGTAAGAAAATAGGAAGAAAAGGGTATATATTGTTAACTTGGTTGCTTAGTTAATATATGCATAGGGCAGAATAGGCTTTAGGTTATAGTCCTAGTGGAACTTAGTAGAATTTGGCGGAATATAGTAGAGGATAGCAGATTGCCGTAGATTGCCGTTATGTAATGGCAAATTGCCTTAGATTGCCGTTACGTGATGGTAAATTGCATTAGATTGCCGTTACGTGCCTTAATTAACTGAGTTATTAATATAGAGGCCGAGATGGTGGAAACTGGTGGACGTATACAAGGTGTCACGAGGTGGTCCTATAACAAAAATATCTAATAATAGCCAACAATTTCTTAATATAGATCTTGTAGTTATATTTAGCTAGACTTAGTTATTTTAAGAAGTATACTATAGGGTGCAGTACCCCTTCCTTATTATACTAAGATAGAATGCCTTTAGTGATGTAGTTAGATAAGTCAGCTTCTATAACACTCTTTTGGTTTAGGTTAAAGTATTAGAGTATAGGTGTAGTAGTAAATATAACTTTTAAATAGGCAAAGGCCTTCTTACATTCTTTATTAAAGATAAAGGTTTTATTCTTTTAGGTTAAAACTATAAGGGGTAAGACTAGGGCAAAGAAGTTATTAATAAACTATTAGTAGAAGTTAGCGAATCCTATAAAGGCTCTTACATCCTTAATATTATTAGGGTTTTACCAGTTTATAATTACTTTAATCTTCTTTAGGTCCATTTATATGCTATCTATAGAAATAATAAGTCCAAAATACAGGACTTCCATTTTATAGAATTTGTACTTATCTATATCTAATTATAAGCTAGCTCTACGCAGGGCTTCTAGGACAAGATTAACATATTTTTTATATTTAGTTAGGTTATTACTATATACTAGGATGTTGTTAGTATAAGCAGTACAGAAAATATCCAGATAAAGTTATAGGGTGTTATTTATAAAGTATTAGAACAAACTTAGGGCATTTATAAGGCCAAACGGGGTTACTAAGTATTTAAATAGTCCGTATCTAGTACAGAATGTGGTAAGCTATTTATCTCCTTTTGCGATATAGAGGCGGTTAAATGCGTAGATAAGGTTAGGTTTTATATAATAGCAAGCCTTATTTAATTAGTTTAGTGTCTCTTAAATTAATAGGAGTGAGTACTAATTCTTAATAGTAATAGCATTAAGAGCTTAGTAGTTTATATAGAAGTGCAGACTACCGCTAGGTTTCTTAATAAAGATTATAGGTACAGCTATAGGCAAAGAGCTTACTCTAATAAATCCTTTCCTTAGGTGCTCGTCTAAGTACTTTTATAGTACTTTAAGTTTATTCTAGGATATTCTGTATAGGGGTCTAAATCCTAGCTATTTTCCTTCTTTAAGTATAATCTTATAGTTATATAGTTGGTATTCTGCTAACTTATTAGCTTCCCTTTATAAAAATACCTCTAGGTGCTTATAGTGGTATACTAGTACTTTTATAGTAGGGTTAGTGTGCTTCTTTAGTGCTAAGGCCTTCTTAATATCGGCTATTATAATAGCAAAGATTATATATTCCAGTTTCCTAGCAATTTATACTAATAGGGTAGCTCTAATTATGTAGATATCTAAGGTGTTAAGCAAGCTTAGATTATCTTTAGTTTCTTATACAGTTTCTTATTTGGGTTTAGGTTTAGTATTAAGTATAGAGTTAGTATTAGATTTAGGTTTAGGTTCTTTAAGTATCCTTTTTATAGTAGAATACCAGTTCTTCTAGTACCTTTATATATTAAGCTTAGACTTCTGCTTAGTTTAGGGCGGTATAGCAGTCAGGATCAGTTTATATAGTTTAGTATAATTTTCAGGTTCTTAGTGGACATTAATAGAAATCTTATATTAGTGGAATTTGGTAGAATTCTTATATTAGTGGAATTAGGTAGACTTTTTAGGTATAAGGTAGATATTAGTGGAAATTTTAGACTGGTAGATTCTGGTGGATTTTTTAAATCTTGGTTTAGGGTCTAAGTAGCAAGTTATAAGGCACTTTTACTTATAACAAAAGGCGGTAAATAGAAGCTTAAGGTTTTCCTAATTAATAGTTACCTTATATAGCTTTATCCAGGGTTGTTTAAGGATTACTAGGTAACCTAGGGTGGTTATAAAGAGTTTAATTAATTCTTTATAGTTTAGGTATTAGAGTCTTAGGGCCGCTATATAAGTAATACAGCCTAAAACAGTATATTTGCCATTAAATCTAAATACATTAATATACTAGTTAAGGGGTGTTAGGATAAACCTATTATCTTACACGAAGGTCTTATTAATAAATCCTATGCCGCTAGCTCCTATATTAATTAGGACTTAAGTGTTAGCCTATTAACCTTTCTACCAAAGACAGTAGTTAACAGTTATACTATAATCCTAAGAGTTAGGGTTTGCTATATCTAATATATTTAACAAAATCCTGTAATATAGCTGTCCTAAAGAGCGACTTAACTTTAGGATATGTCTTTTAGTAGCAAGTGGGAAGGGGTTTCTCTAAAACATTATAACTTTATCCTTATAAGTAGTACTTACTAAATATAGAGTTAGAGCCAGATAAAGATTAGGGTTAGTAGCTAAAAGATTAGTGCGGTAAACAGCTACTAGCATTAACTATTTATAGATCTTTTTAAAAGGGGACGGAGTAGTAGTTAGAGAGGTAGAAGCTACTTCTATATTTAAAGTAAAGGCCTAGCTTAGTGCGTTATTCCTATTTAAAGGACCCTAGTAGGGCGTATACTAGGGTCCTAGTGTTAATATCTATAGCGTTAGGGTGCTTAGGCTAGGATAATAACTTAGTAGATATTTGCGGGGTTGTTATATTATATTAAAGAACGGGCTTTGGTGTTAGGCGTAGTATATTATTATACTATTTATTAATAATGTTTATATAGGCGTTAAGGGCTTCTAGTAGGTCTATACTAATTAGGGAGGTTTTTAGTTTAGGGCTTAAAAATTTAATAAGGCTGTTAATTAGTGCGGAGTCATTCTAGCCTATTTCCTTTTCGTAACAATTAAATTTGGAAAAGTATACTAGGAAACCTTTCCCCCCTTAAGTTATATAGTTTATCTTCCTTTAAGCGGTAGCTTAGTAGTTTAGGTTACTATATATAGCTTTAAGAAGTACAACTAGGCTTTATACTAAGTTTGGCTGAAGAGGTTTAATAAGGTTAGCTATCTCTCCTCCTAGTTAACTTAGGGCGTAGTAGAGTTAGTATTACTAGTTAGCTTATTCTTAAGCTAGCTTAAGAATAACTAAAGCTCTTATTATTTGCTAGTAAATACTAGAGGGTCTAGTAGTTTTTTAGATTGTTATAATGTAGTAGTTGGTTCTACTAGTAGGACAACTATTACTAGTTTAGGGCTCGCGTTCCGCGTATTAGCTTTTAGTAATAACAATTAGTCTTAAGGGCTTAGTATAGGCGTCTTAAGGGTACGGATTTCTTCTTAAAAGGCCTTAATTATTTTCTAGTACTATGCTTTTTATTTAGCTTACTATTAAGCTATAGCAGCTTAGTTTTATATAAGGGCGTCTATAAAAGACTTTTATATATCTGCCAATTGTTCCTAGAGTGCGGATATAATATTAGCGGCCGTTATAGGGGCTTTAAGGTCGTTTTATATTTTAAATAGGGCTGGGTAGAGTATAGGCTTTTAAGGTTTTAACGTAATATAGTGTTACAGAGTAAGTATAAGTAGTAATAATATATAACAAAGTAGATATTATTAAGCTATGTACATAAACTATATAATAAGGTTAAGATATTATATAAGGAGAGAAGGTAAGGAAACGGGGAGAAAGGGTATATATTATTAGTTTAATTGCTTAGTTAATATATATATAGAGCAGAATAGGATTTAAGGAGCGGTCCTAGCAGAACTTAGCAGAATTTAGTGGACTTTGGCAGAATATGGCAGAATGCGGCGGATTACCGTCAGATTGCCGTAGATTGCTAGCAAATTGCCATTGGGTTGCCGTCTCGCGGTTAGTCTCTTCTTGCTGCGTCAGTGGAAATAGGTGGACGTGTATAAGGTATTACGGAGGTGTCCCGTAATACGTATATAGAGCTTTATGCAGAGCTTTATGCAGAGCCTCTACAGAGCTTCGCGTAGAGCCTTTATATATAGAGCTTGGTATAGAGCTTGGTGTAGAGCCTCCCGCAGAGCTTTGTACAGAGCTTTATATAGAGCCTTAGCAAATACCTTTAGCTTTCCTACTAATTAGATATCTCCTTTCTACCTTTTTATTTATACTTCTCTTTATATAAAATAGTATAAAATAAAATAAAAATAGTACAAAATAAAATAAAAATAGTACAAAAGAGAGGAGACCTATTAGTTTAAATTTAGTAACCTTTATCTATTCCTTATCCTCTAGTTCCATAATCTAATCCTTATCCTTTAGTGCTCCTACTACCGCCACTATAGGCTAAGATTTTTAATTATACGCTAAATATTAAGCCCTATAATCCCGCTACTTGCAATTTCTATAGTACCTACTATAGAACCCTAGGAGACTCTAATACTTAGTAAGGGGTAAAGGCCTATTAGATAACGCGGAGTCGCTATATAAGCCTTATAGAACTAGCATTAATTACCTCTTTACTTTATATAAATAATATAGATTACTATGAGGGGACTTTATAGACAGGGGGCTATAAGGACACGATTGTGGAACAGGATAGATTGGTGAGAGAGACAAATCCTTAAGGAGGTAAGGCCTCTAGGATCGTGGAGACTATATACTACGGGCACGTGCCTCCGGCACATGACCGGCGACCATCTAAGGGGCGTCCGGAGGTTGTCCTGAAGGCAATCTAAGGTATCCGCAATAATATCCCTTACATTGCCCCCCCCCTTCTTGCGGTTGGCCCCTAATCGCCATTACCTTGCAGTAGGGAGATTATAAGGGCTTGTCCTAGAAGGGGTTTAGAGAGATGTTGGTAAGCTGCTATATATTATCTATCTATCTAACCCCTGCTTTAAACTCCTGAAAACCTTAATAAGGAAAAAACATAACTGGAGAAAAGACGTAAAAATTGCCAGGAGACCCCTTAAAAGCCTACTGGAAATGTGCTGGTGACTACCTAAGCTAACCTAAGGATTTTTATATAACTCTACTTCCAAGCCTTTATACCGGTCTGTAATTAATCGCGAGTATTATAGGCAATTTGGTGTTCCTAATATGGTTCTATAGGACCTTTTGGTATAGGATTTAACGTATAGAGCCTTGGCTTGCCGTTGTTTTTAACCTTTAAGATATTAATCTATAATCCTTTCTCGTTGGTTCTGTGCTATATATTTGGCGTAGCTCTACTGCCTAGTAAATAGAAGGGACACTTTATAATAGCGCCTCTAGCTATTATATGATTTGTTAAGAACGTCTATAACGTTATTCTTTAATACTATAGTATTGTTTAGGTATAATTTTACCTATATGCGTCTGTAATTAACGTCTTAATTGCCTTCCCTGGCCGCGTAATTAGTTTTTATAAGGAAGTGATAACTAAATAGTTTATACGCGTGTTTCCTTCCTTTTGAATTGCGCTATTATAACGGAGTTATATCGGTAAGGTTGTGGCTATTTACTGGAAGGGTATTGGGAGGTAAAGTATAGAGATACCTTGCTTATTAAGCTGCTCCTTTTCTTTAATACCTCACTTCCCATTATTACCCTTTGTCTAAATTTGGACGTATCTTTAATATATTATTAAGATTTTCTTTTTTTCTATTATTAATTTAATATACCTCTTTGTTCTTCTGCTGACTACTTTTTTAATCTAATTCTACAGCGTATTTTGGCCCTACCGCTATATATAGAACCCTAACCTCTGCTAACCCGCAACTGGTGCTAGTCCTGCCTAAATGACTTTATATGCATGTCCTTAAAAGACTAGAAGTCTAATAAGAAGATTCTGGATGCTTGTAATAAGACCTACTATGTAAGGTCTAATACCTTTAGTCCTTATAATTAATGCATGCGTACTAAGAGTGGTAGTTGTGTTAAGGTGAGCTTTCCTATCCTTAATAGGTTTCTATTACTAACTTTAGGCTTTAATATAGCCTGGGCCTAAGTGGTGATGATCCTTTAATGTCCTTAACTACTATATCGCCTAGGCTCTCTCTTATTCTAGCGCTAACGCTAAACGTCTGGGTTAAATTTAAGACTATGCTACAGCTATCTATACTGCCTATAATTCCTAGTAAGCTAGCTAGTAATGCCTAATAAGGGAGCAAGGTTAGTATACTAAGGATAGGGTAAAGGATAGGGGTGATAAGAAGAAGGTCGCCGTTTACTATAAGAAAGAGTTCGCGTATACGCGTTAAGTTTTAAAAGAGCATAATATAATGCGGTATTAGGTAGGTTACCCTTTGGGTACCTAGTGGATAGGTAACTAATAATTGCCGTAGTAAGGTCTTAGTAGTTCTGGTTTTTGCTAGCCAGCTAATGTCTCTATTTATTCTGGGCTTGAGCGTGTTTTTATTAACTATAAGCTTACGCCTTAAGAACTTTATTAGTACTGGTTTAGGCCTGATATTAGTATTAAGCGTTTAAGGATCTCTGCTCTATCTATACCTTATTGGCCTATCCCCGTTTTTATACCTGCCTGTACTCCTATTAAGGGATCTAGATCTAGATTTTATTCCCATTAGCTATTACTTGGTAGGCTAATAGATACTAATCCTGTACCTGGGGATGAGGTATAGTGGCTTTTAATTTGGGTATTTAGGATTGATTCTTGTATATAGTAGCAATCGGGAAGGCCTTATAAAGTATTTGGGAAGGTATAGGAACACTATTCCTAATATAGACTAATAAATAGGAATGTAATTCTAGCAAAATACCCTATTAATTCTATGCTATATATATAAAAAGGCTAAGGACCTGTCCTGCCTTAGGCTGTAGCCCTAATTAATCCTTATAGTTTTTAGAGCTTGTTTATTTTATATCTAATTTAACCTATTACTCTTTAGGGCCTCTTTTGGCCTACTATAAGCTTTCTTTATAGGTTGCGATAATACCGTAGTATTAAAGCGCTTTCTGCGATTTGTAGATTGTGGACCTTAGTCCTAATATTCTTTTAGAATATCTTTATAATAATTAAGGTGATCCTCTAGTTTCTATATAGAGTCCTTAGCGGGCTAGCCTAGCCATTTGACTCTATATTGAAGCTTGTTCTTGATAGACTTATGGTGTAGTATAGCTTTAACCTTATACCGCTCGCCTATCACTTTAGGGTATTTAATTGGGCCTAGACGGAAGTTCTTTTTTAGTAGTGGTCTGTGCTATAGCTCTAGTAGATTTATGTGAAATACTAGATGTATATGGGCCATGGATAGGGGTAGCTAAAGATAGTAGGCTAGCTTGCCAATTTGTTCCTTGATTTAGAAGGGACCTAGGTATCTTATATTAAGCTTCTTTAATAGTTAACGGGTCTTGATATTTGTTAAATGTAATAGAACCTTATCGCCTACGCTGAAATGCTTGTTTTGGTATTTGCGGTTGTACTAAAGTCTCTACTACTCTTATGTATCTTGTAGGCTCTGCTTTGCATGCTTCCATTACTCCTCCTATTCCTTAAGGTATCCTTGTACTCTCTAGTAGATGTCCTTAGACTTCCTAATAGGATCCCATAATTAATCATACGGCCTTAGCCAGTGATTGTTGGGTATACTATTAAATCCTAATAGTTGGACGCTATAGGCAATCTGGATTGGTGCAAACTAATGCAATGCATATTGTTTTAAGTTATAAGCATACTCCGCGTATAGAAGTAGCTCGCACTAATTATTTTGCTAGTAGTTTAAATACATTCGTAGATATAACTCCAGTTCCTAGTTCTGGCGTTCCGTTTGCCTATCTATCTATAGGTAGAAAGCTGTACTATAACGGTGGTCTATCTTTAAATAAAAGTATAGATCTGACTAGTACTGGCTTATAAAGACGCTGCCCCTATTAGTAATAATAGAGTGTGGTTAATCTACTTTAAGAAAGCATTTCTCCTTAATTAGGTTTATAAGCGCTTGTACGTTAATCGTCTTATTAATAGGAAGGTATTAGACGTACTTTAAAAACCTATTAATAAGTACTAGGACCAAATTGTATATTCGTCCTTGCCTATCTTTTAAGGGTGGGAGATCTGTAATAAAATCTATAGCATAATATCACTATGGCTTACTAGTAGGGGGAACTGATTTAAGTAAACCCTATAGCTTGTGCCTTTGGATTTTATATACTTAACACTTCTTATAGTAGCTAATGTACTCCTTTACTTCCTACTTAAGCTTTGGCCAGTAGTATTTATATTAAAGTAATTCCACTGTTTTAACTTAACTATAGTGGCCGCCTAGAGGATTATTGTAATTCCTTATAAGGATCTTCTGTTATAGATTTGCTTTTTATAGCACCTAAACCTTGCTATTTCTATATAGTAGGCCTATTAGGTCCAGTTCCCAATTTTAGCGCCTTTTAGCTTCCTTTCCGTTACATTTCCAGTCTACTTCCGCATTAAAGATAGCATAGGAGGCGTCCCTCCGTTGCACCTTACGGATAAGATCCGTTAACCTTTTAGATAGTTCCTAGGTAAAAGCTGTTTCGCCTTATACTACTCTAAGTATAAAACTAGATGGTACTATAGATCTTGCAACTTCTTAGTGCGCGTACGTTAGGAAGGCCGCTACGAGGTTAAAGTCCTTTAGTTATTACAGGGCTCTGGGTTCCGATTGCTCTATAGCTTCGCTTTTAGTTTAAGGGGATAGCTTAGTAATTAGGGGTGGTGTATTACTAGGTTCCGAACTTACGTTAGGGATGTTCTATCTAGGTATTTTTAGACCCTTATTAGTAACGGACCGGGTACTAGCCGGAACGTCAGTAGAGGCTAATGGGGTTTGCACCGCCTAAGACTTAGTGTATGGAGCTATGGGTACTTAAGCATCCCATACCTAGAGCTTATTCTGTAGTATAGGGAGTAAGATATCTATTATCTGTTTTCCTTCTCCTGTTTTAAAGCCTTTAGTATAGTCTAGCCGTTATAACAGTCTGTTAGCAGGGTTATTTTCCCCTAGCTTATATTTAATCTTAAAGTTAAATTATGTAAGCTCCTCTGCCTATCTAGCTTATTGAGGTATAAGCTCCTTTATAGTTATAAAGTAGCATAGATTATAATGATCTAAGAGTATATAAGTGGTATGGCTCGCGTACTTAAGGTAGTGTCGCCACTATTTAAAGCAGTTGACTATGGCAAGCAGTTCCTTGTTATAGGTATAATACCTAACTTTAGGTCCCTGGAATTTTCTACTATAGAATACTACCGGTCTTTAGTGGAGCTGGGTAGCGTCTAGATGCCTATTAGGTTGTAGTAGGATACTAGTAAGGGTAAAATTTAATATATTAGTGACTATTATTAGTAGCTAATCTAGGTTGAAATGCCGTAATAGTGGAGCTTCCGTAAACTTTACGCGTAGTTCCTAAAAGGCTTCCTAGACCTTTTTGGGCTATATCTATAGTTTATACTATTTAGTTAGTCCTTTCTTAGTTTTCTTTCTTCCTACCTTTAAGCTTTTTACTCCTTAGGCCGGGTCTTAGGAAGCTTTAGTAATGTGGTTGGATAGGTATCAGGTAATATCTAAGTAGTTATAGATAAAGCGCCTATAGAAATTGGCAAAGCCTAGGAACACTTAAATATCCTAGTAGCTCTCTAGCTCTGGCCACTCTTGGATTATCTGCACTTATACTAGGTCTATAACTATACCTATAGGCGTTACGATATAACCTAGGAACTTGACCTGCTTGGTGTTAAAGACATACTTTAACGCCTTGGCGTAGAGGCCCTAATTATTTAAGCGTTCCAGCACTTCGCGGATGTGTTGCTTATGCTAATCCTTATCTTCTAAGTAGATTAGAATGTTATGTAGGTAGATAACATATATACGGTTAACTAGTCCCCCTAAGGCTCTATAAATATATAATTAAAATGTTATAGGCGTATTAGCTAGCCCAAAAGGCATTACTATATACTTAAAGTGGCTATATTAGGTTTTAAAAGCGGTCTTCCACTTATCCCCTTCTTTAATACGGAGCCTATAATAGGCGTCTTGTAGGTCCAGCTTTATAAAGATCTTCGCCCTGGATAGTTAGTCTAGCATTTTACTAACCAGTAGTAGTAGGTAATAGTTCTTAATTGTAATTTTATTAAGACCGCAATAGTCTATATATAGCCTTATAGTCCTATCTGGTTTTGGGACAAAGAGGATCGGCGCGCCTGCTGGTAACTTACTAGGCCGTATTTATCCCTTTTCTAGTGAGCCGTTAAGGTACTTCTATAGGATCTTAAGCTCTTTATAAGAGAGGTTGTAAATAGGAAGGTTTAGTGGTTATTTGCCTTCTTCTAGATTAATTATATAATTGTATTCTAAGTTCCGCTAAAGGACTTTTGCTCACCTGCCTAAAAATACCCTTAGTAAGTCCCTTAGGCCTGCTAGGATATTTAATAAATTAGGGTTGTATTTATCCTTCGTATTATTGTCGGGTAGGTCCTAGAGGTCCCTTAGGACGCTCGCGGGCAGCGTCGCGCGCTATAGTGGCTATTTATATATAGTTGCCACTGTACGTTGGATAGTTTCATACGGTAGCTAGTAGAGGGTAGGAAACTCTTTAACACAGCGTTTAAGGTATTGTAGCATACTCTCTGCGTATTACTTAAGCTAGAGTAACCCATGGCGGTAGAAGTATCTTATAGGATCTTTAAGATTGCCGCCTCCCTATAGTGTCTCTGTAACCTATCTAGCAGTTCCCTATAGGGTATCTATTACGGAAGGGTTATTGCCTATACTAGGCTTTATACCTATCTTGCTATAGAACAGGGGTTGGATCCGATACTCCTTTAGGTGTAGGGTGTATACTATTTCTCCTAGAGCTATATCTTCTAGGATGTCTTTTAAGCTTATTAGTAAAATACGCCCTTCTAATTCTTTATTATTCTACTATTTAAAGGCTCCTGTTTTAAAGCGTATCTTAAGATCTGCTTCTGCAAGCTAAGGATATCTAAGAATAAGGTTATAGCCTATAAAGTCAGCCGCCTAGAAGGGTTGCGGGCCGACTACCTTAGTGCGGTTATATATATCGGCTACTAACACTGTAAGCTTATGGGCACTGTATAGTTTGATTTAATGCTTATCTAGAAACCTTGTAATAGGTTTCCGCCACTTTAGTAACGGGATAAGCTTATGCTCTTTTACTAAATTATATTATATAAGATTGATTTCGGCGCCGCTGTTATATAGTGCTTAGAACTAACGTACCTCGCCTATAGGGAGTACTATTTCTAGCTTAATAGTAATACGGAGAGTCTTTCCTTTTATATCTTGCCCTAGTTACAGCTAGGAGAGGTCCGTGACTAGGGCTTTTCTTTTTTTAGATTATTAGTGTGGTTATTGTGGTGGGGTAAATTGGACCACTGGATTTAATATCTAGTTTGGGTATAGTTTTAGGAGAGTATAGGCCTTCCGTAGATATATAGATTGGTCTGCGGCCCTAGAGTCTTTAATAACTCCAATAGGGCCAACAGACACACAGTTTCTCTTTAATACACTCTTTTCTTCTCTTCTTACTGACTACTTCCCTACTGCCTAATTATAACTAACTGACTAACTAACTACACCATAACTTCCTATCTAAGAGAGACCGTACCCTCCTATATATTTTATGGCATTCCACGTGGGGACGACGGCAAGCTCTTTAGATTAGAAGTCTAGTGCTATATACACAGGAGATGTATAGGAACGATCTAGAACTACGAAAGAACCAATAGACAGAAAAAGGACGCGCGGAAAGGGAGGCAGAGAAGCACGGGCATATTAGCAACCGGTGCGCAGCCACCACTATAGGAATGAACCAACGACACTTTCGGTCTCCATACGGGAACGGTCGGTCTCCGTACAGGAACAGTTATTGGAGAACAGCGATCGGAATACGAGTGCGTAGCGCAGCAAGACGGAGGATAAAAGAAAGGACTATAGTACGCCAGAAACGGCAGAGAAAAGTCTTCTGTATTTTGTTTACTATATTTACAACAGTTTATACAATTATTCTCACGTTTATAGGAGCTACCTTTAAATTTATAGGAACAATAGCGACAGTACTAGCAAAGGGATTATTAGGGATGTTAGGTCTATTCTATAATAATAGTAAAGGTGCTAGAAGGGGAGAGGAAAGTAAGCAGCCTATTAAACCGCAAGTCTCTCCTAAACTAGGGGATGCGATACTAACCCTAACTCCTATAACGTTAGGGACCAACAACTCTTAACAGATAGAGGATAAGGGTTATAAGGTCCACCTACCTATCCCTAGAGAATCTATAGGCCCGCTATATCCTACTAGACCACCAATGGAACGAGATAAGGTATATGTTATAGCCCAGCCTATGCCGGCTCTAGGAACTCCTAAGACCCCTTACTTTACAGGACAAAACGTGTCGCAATTTATTAAATAGTATAAGCAACTATACATCTAATATTATGTTACGGATAACGAAAAGCATTAAGGACTTCTAGAGTATTATAACTATTGGATAGGGATATGGATCCAAAGCCTACCTAAGTTTATAATTGGCAATTAGACGGAACTTGTAAGAAAGCTTAGGATAGACTACTAAGAAAGTAACTACTTTTAATAAGTTAAAATAGTAGAATTCTTAGAAGCTTATGTACTGTAGTGTAGAAATAATCTACCTAGTAGTATACGTAAATACTATAGGCAGTTTATATCAATCTCCTAAAAGGTTACCGAGGCTAGTAATTTAGAAAACCGTAATTAAGGGTACTGGTTCGCAAGGGGACTCCCATTTAAATATTAAAGATATGCTATGACTAAAACAGGAGCCAACCTAAATAGATAAGAGTCTTTTAACTTCCATCTAATAAGGAGAGCTGTAGAAGACAGGCTTAATTTGTATAAAGGCATAGATTAGTTATTAATAATAAATCCTAAGGAGTAAGGCCTTTGTTAGCTAGTTAGACAATTCCATAATTAGTAACCAGCTATAACCAACCAAAGAGATACTGCCCTTTAACCGCCTATAGTCTCTCCGCTAAGCGAGTTGGTAGGTACCTGTTAAACGACTTAGGAAATAGACCCTAAGCTAGAGAGACTTACCGATTAACTCTAGAAGCTTAATCTTAGGATAGTTAAATTGGCGGGCGTTATATCTTTAATACTATTTCTAGATAGGATTTACTAAGATCTAATACAGTACACGTAGCTCCTAAATAGGGCGTCAGTACGGCAAGAATAAATAGGCCCGTAACTAGCACTAAATAATAACAGACCGTAGCTGCCCTATAAGGGAGCGCTATAAGAACAATATAAGCCGGGCCTAGGAAGGTATAGAGGGCTAGGAAACTTTGGCATATACCCAGCACAAGCTTAGACGTGTTATAGATGCAAGGGTTCCCACCGTTTTATTAATTAGTGTCCACAGCTCTAGGAATTGGTTTGTTATAGTTTCCTATATATAAATAAGAATAACTAAATCTGCGCTAGAACACGAGAGTGCCTAGAAAATATAATTTTGTATTTACTAAGCAATAATTGGATTAAGTTCCTTAAAGACTGACTAAAGTAGAATGTGAATATTAATCCTAATGCTCTAGTAACAGGCGTTCAACTAAAGGCAGCTTTAGTAGAGCTTATAGAAGGAAGCAACGCTAAAAGTAAAAAAGAACTTAGTAAGTCTTAAAAGGATATATACCAAGTAGAGTTAATATATGTTAATTTGGTAGGAGCCACAACCTAGTCATAGCCTACGCCACGGTTATATAATCTTAGGAAACCGCAAGGGGAAGTAAGAGTAACGAAACCGCCTTTAAAACCATCTAGTTAGCAACCGGCAGTAGTTTAAAATATATGACCAGGAGGATATGTCCAAATCGTACTATAGCCCTAGCAGCAAGCTCCTTAACCACCGTTAAGCAATAATAAGATTAATAAAATGGACTATACTAAATAGCTAAGATAGACGGAGTAAATAGCGGATGTGATAATAATAGCTAAAGTACCACAACCAAAGCTAGTTAGGATAATAGATATACTAAAGGGAAACGTCCTAAGCTTAGCCGTAATAGTAGATAAGATTTTGTTAAAAACCATTAAAGTTATAGTTAGTAACTGCCTTATATATATGCCTAAGGTTGCAAGGCTATTCTTTAAGCCTCTCCTACTACCCCTTGCGGAGCCTTACTAATAGAAGTAAGAGGACGTTAAGGCATTTGTGTTATTAGCACACCTGGCGTTCTATGCTAATTAGGCTAGCTTAACAACTGCTAAAGTAGACCAGATTAAACAAGAAGTAAGATTTATCTAGTTTTAAAGATGATGCCCAAAAGTAGAAGCGTGGATAGGAGACAGAAGGGCTAAATGCTTAATTAACTCTAGAGCGGAGCTTAACCTTATTAAGGAAAGCGTGGCTCTATAATATAGCTTACTAATATTAAGTCTGCCTTTGTAACTATAAGGTGCACATCTAACGTCTACTAATAGGACTTAGTCTAAGTTTATTGGATTAGTGCATGCGGTCCCTATAGTAATAGGTAACGTCTTAATATCTATAACGTTTATTGCTGTAAGAGAAATGTTACATAAGGTAATACTTGGTAAGCTATAGTTAGTAAGGGCTAAACTAGCAATAAAATGCACCACAATAGGTTAGGTATCTTGCATTATTTAATTAGAAGATGGCAGAGTTAAAACAAGGTTCTTAACGTCCTATAAGGATACAATATTCTTTAAACTAGATAAAGGTATTAGTATAGACAATAGTTTAGGAAATATATAACTAGTGCAACCGCTAGAATTGTATCCGGGGTTACTTATAACCCGGCGTATTAGGATAAGGAGGACGTTGAGATCGAAGAGGAGGGAAATAAGGTGCGGCTCTAATATAGATGCTTGCCGTTTTGGATATCCGCTAGACAGAGCTATCAGCAGAAAGAAGACTATAATATTAAATAGAGAGAGCTTAACAGCAAAACGTTAAAGAAAGTCCTAAAGAAACACTTAAGAAAGAATTGGAAGCTAGTATTTAAAGCAAAGGCTAGGTCCCTTATATATTAAATATTAAAGACGACGGATTTATTTATAATATAAACGGAAAGCTACCGGAGCAAGGCCTAATAAAACGCCATAAACATAGCAACTGTGTATAAATGAAAGGCAGATAAGGTCCACCTAGTTAATTCATTAGCACTAGATGGAACAGTTATAGGAGGTATAATGGAATAGCAAGAGGTGGCCTTATATAGATAAAAGGTATTAATTTAAGGGTTGCCTTTTAGTCTGTATAATTATTTCCTTAAGCCGCGATATACTAAGCTGGCCTATAGTACACAACTGAAGCCAGAACGATTAGAGCGTATAATTATAGGGGACATTTAGCTAAGAGAACGAGAGATCTTTAAGGCCATGCTGTTTAACCAAGAAGAGATGCTAGCATGGGAGTTTTCTAAGATGGGTTACGTTAGCAGAGACGTAACTCCACCATTAAAGATTAAGACTGTGCTATATAAAGTATAGTAAGTACCAAACTTTCCTGTACCAAGGGCCCTGCGAGGAGAAGTAATAAGCATATTACAAGAATAACTAGCTTAAGGGACTCTAGAATATTGCGAAAGCCTATATAGGAATCCATGGTTTCTTATAAGCAAGAAGGAATATAAGAAGTACCGACTAATTAACGCGGCAATGAATATTAACTAAGTAACTATTAGGGACGCAAATCTGCCGCTATATGCTAATGAGTTTTCTAAGGAGTTTATGGGGTGCAAGGTTATGTCTCTAGTAGACTTCTTCTCTGGCTATAACTAACTGGAGCTTAATATAGAAAGCAGGAACCTAATAGCTTTTATAACACCTCTGGGGCTTCTATAACAAATAATAGGACCTATAGGAGGCACGAATTTAGTAGCCTAGTTTATAAGGATAATTACTAAGATCCTAGAACAACATATCCTATATTATACCTTGCCGTTTCTGGATGACATTACAGTGAAAGGCCTACAGATAGTGTATAATAGAGAAGAGAGTCTTCTAGGCGTGCGCAGATATATTCTAGAACATATTATATGGCTAGATAGAGTGCTTGTAGATTTAAAACAAGCTAGATATATAATCTTAGGCGTAAAGTCTTATTTCTACAAAGACAAGATTATAGTGGTTGGTTACTGCTGTAATGGCAAGGGACAATATCCAGAGGAGTTAAAGGTCGCAAAGATCGTTTACTAGAGAGACTGTGAAGACATTACGTCCGCCTAAGCATTCCTAGGAGTTGTCGTGTATTACCAAATATATGTGGAAGACTTTGTAATTAAGGTAGAGCCAATCTTCTAACTGCTATAAGTAAACGTTCCATTTATATAGGGTATAGAGCAGATTACCGCTATAAAGACTTTAAAGTATGCCATTACTACCATACCCGCATTGGTTTAACTAGATTATAGTAAGGGGGCTAGGCTGATTATTCTCGCCGTTAATAGATGTAAGAATAGATAGGGGTGCGGCCTTATATAACTAGATATACAAGGTTATTATTACCTATATTAATATAAGAGCGGCATCTGGTCTTGAGCGGAATAGAAATATAACTTAGGAAAGCTTAAGTATTGGGCGTTACTATATATACTAAAGAAGTGTCGTGTGTACCTATACGGCGTTCGCTTTATAGTTGAGACGGATATAAATACCTTAGTTATATAACTAAATCGTACTGCTACTGATTTACCCAGAGCCTTAATAATAAGATGGCTAGCGTGGATCTAGCTATAGGACTTTAATGTTAGATACGTGTTAGGGAAGAATAATAGCCTAGCTAATAGGCTTTCGCGACGGCCGCCTAATAGCAAATGACCTAATAAGCTAACTAAGGATATTAAAGAGTTTATTGACTGTAAGCTAAGTGCCTTAGAATATATGGCTAGCCCTCTTAAAATGGAAGCAGATCTGCTACTAGATAACTTATATTTAGAGGAATCTTAGAAGGTTACGAAATAGCTAGTGACCTTATAATGTCTAGAAGAAATAAATACTAAGGAATTTAAAAAGTTTAAAAGGCATACACTAAAGTTTCTAGTGCGTAATTAATAGCTCTTCTGCCAACAGTCTAAGAATGTGCTAATGCGGAGGGTAGTTAATAACAAGACTACTTAGCAAGAAATTGTTAAGAGCCTTTATAACTAGAGTAGATATTGCGGACAGGAGGGAATATACCAGAGGGTCTTAAATCAATATTAGTGGCCAGGACTATGGGATTAGATATTATAGCATATTAAGTTATACCTATAGTGCTAGGAACGACAGTTGGGATAGGAAGAAGAAGTAATATACCCTACATAGGAGTCTACCTTGTGGTAACGAGTAACGGTGGATATTACGTTTATACCGCTAAACCGTCTTGGATTCTGGTACCTAGCCATTACTTAAGAATATATATCTAGATGGGTAGAAGCTCGGGCCCTTTAAAAGAAAGATATAAAAAGCATAGCAAAGTTTCTCTACAAAGATGTTATCTGCCGATGGGGAGTGTTTGGACAGCTCTTTATAGATAGTGGAGGAGAGAATGCTAATATTACTACTATGCTTGCAGAGCTCTATAATATTAAAAGGGTTATGGCTTCCGCATATTACCCGCAAGGGCAAGGTTTAATAGAGTGGGGCCACAAGCCTATAATAGACGCTTTAGCGAAGATAGATAGCATATAGCTAGACAATCTTTATACCGTCTTATAGGCAGATAGAACAACTATTAAGCGGTCTATAGAAATAACACCAGTAAGAGTTATATATGGATATAAGCATGTCCTTTCTGTTAAACTCTGCATACCAACCTGGCAGACGCTGCCTTAGGAAACAGTCTAGACCACTACAGAGCTACTAGCGCTTTATGCAAAGCAGTTTAACTAAAGAGACGCGGATATATAAGAAGCTATTGCACATATAAGATGGCTGAGAACGGCAAATAAAGAGTATTTTAATAACACCTATCGCATTCACCAGAACGGATTTAAGGTTAGAGATATAGTTATGCTCTATAATACGTAGCTTAAGTAAGATTATTCTAGCAGTTATAAGTTAAATCTAAAGTGGCTAGGCCCGTTCTGTGTACGTAAGAGTTACCTATATAAGGGATGGTATTTAATTAAGGATCTTAATGGCATACTATTCCGCGACCAAACTCTAGGGAATAGATTAAAGAAGTTCTATTAACAATAGGTATTTAAAGTCCGTTAAGGGGACCGGCTTAACCAGTTAGGCGGAACTATGCTATAAGAAATAACAGCAGAGCCAGAACCTAAGGAAGATGTTATACAAAATCCACCAGTATTGTAACGCCGCGTAGTTCAAGAAGTGTGCGTTCTAGAAGGATTGTTTAACAGAACTAAGTACGAAATGTTTAACTAGGGGACAGTTAAGTTCTAAGGTAGGGGAGGGGACATAGATAACAACTATGTAATCTATTTATTTACTATATTTCCTAAAGCTCTTTCTATTACGCTTTCTTATTTGCTTTTTTTAGTTATAGAAATCCAATACGTCTTAACAGTAAGGTAAGGGCAGAAGAATGTTTACATATAACTGTCTAGATTCGTTTACTATAAAGATATTAGTTCCGCTTACCGCCTTTACTAAGCTAATAGCGATTTTCCATTCTAGGGATGGAAAATCATAATTAGTCCGTTTAGTAATTAGAGCCGGCAGAACTCCACACCGCTACCGGATTTGGTAGACTATTCAAATCAGGAAACCCTATTAAGAACTTCACCTTTTCGCCCTTAATAAACCTTAAAGACAGTTATGATTAGCTAAGCATCCCTAAACCAAACCACTAAAATCAAACTAACTAAGGTTATAAAGCTCTTGCGTAGCTAGTATAGGGCGGCTGGTTCTAATCTAGAGATATATAAGGTCTGCTAGATGCATATATAAGCCATAGGAGGACGTGTGGGTTTGGCAATAAAGGGTCTAAACTATGCCGCACTATATTATAGACTCCGGTTAATATACCACACTCGTAATTAACTTAGGACTATAAAAACGGATCCAACCACGTACTCCTGGTTTAGAAAAGCTTACAGACCTCTAGTTCCGTCCAACTCCTTAAGACCATATAAGTTCGTTTATAACTCAGTACTAAGGTTTTCCTACAACAGAGAGGCTTTACTTAATCAAATGCTGTTACCAAACGACTAAGATATATAGCAGTAAGAAGGATCCATAGTTTCAAACGTATTTAGATAGTAGTGGGATTCTAGCATCTTAGCAATAATTAATAAGGAAGTGCATATATACCACTATTATTAGCGTCTAATTAATAGGCGGCTAAATTACGGCTAGTTAAGAACGATGGTTTACGGTCTCTGCTAGTAGCTAATAAGACAGGATCCTAAGTACTACTATCTCTATTGCGCTCTTAGGCCTAATAGCTAGTGGCGACTTATCTCTTATCCTTATTATACAAAGTTCGCGGTTAAGGGAGACTCCACAGCTTTCCGCCACATTAACGTAAATATTCCTTCTCTTATAGAGAGCGGACGCGGTGCTAATATAATTTAAGGAGGCGTTTCTCTAGATAACGAGACTAAGGATAATTGCATAATTATCCTACCTAGTATGCATTATTACTTAAAATTGTGGTGGGCAGATTTTAAAGCGTGAGGATTAACTAAGGGCGATGGATTTGTATATAAGATCTCGGATTAAGACTGGACCACTAAAGACGTAGAAAAATATGCAACCAACTAGGTGGCTTAGCCGTGTAAGAAAGGAGGTATGTGTATAACTATACCTTATCTTCCTTATGGGGCTAAAGGACCTTTAACTAGGACCTAGCAGATAATGCTACCATAGTTTATTGGCATTTAGGACAATTATAATAACCTTAAGGTTACGGAAGGAAGAACCTAGGCAGAGCTGGCAGATACTTATTAAGACTTAAAAGTGCCGCCCCATACGCCATCCGGACATGCTAATCTCTACGGCGCAATCCCATATCGCTTCCCTGCTGCAGTTAAGCTTACCGCTGCCAGCGCCTTGTCTGACGCCCTTCTAGGTAAATAACAATGGGATTCTCTAGCGGTAATCCAAGATCGCAATCTGCTTCTTGCTAGTAATAGGCACAAAGTTATAAAATAGATACATTCTTATTATCTAAAGGCTGTTGAGAACTATAAGGATGCGTTTCAACTTATATATGTAACTAAAATAAAGCGCTTTAATAGTTGCTCATACTTCTACTGTGTTGACAATGGAATTAACCCCTTAACTGTTATAGTAGATCTAAGCAGAGTGCCCCCTATCGTTGTAGAAGGATAGAGTTATGCGGAGTTACCTAAAGAATTATAGAACAGAACTGAGCAGGTAGAAGGGCGCGAAAGAGCCATATTATCCAAAGGCCGTTAGTCTGATACGTCTCGTACTACTCAGCCAGGCGGACGAGAGCGGTTTTATTCAACTAGAACAGAGTCTCCTCTTTCGCCGTCTTAGGTTTGTAGCAAGGGTAAGGAACGCATGCAGTTACCTGCTGCACCTTCATTTTAAAGATAGGGAGTTTTGGAGTTTTGGAGGTTGTTAGGGGACAATAACTTAGGTAGGGGAGGTATATAGTGGGGTAAATTGGACCACTGGATTTAATATCTAGTTTGGGTATAGTTTTAGGAGAGTATAGGCCTTCCGTAGATATATAGATTGGTCTACGGCCCTAGAGTCTTTAACAACTCCAATAGGGCCAACAGACACACAGTTTCTCTTCAATACACTCTTTTCTTCTCTTCTTACTGACCGCTTCCCTACTGCCTAATTACGACTGACTGACTAACTGACTACACTGTGACTTCCTATCTAAGAGAGACCGTACCCTCCTACATTATTACCCTACTTATTTTTCTAATTAGGTTTACCTCCAGAGAAGTTTTCTCTTAACTTTTTAGAGTGTTCCTGTAAGGGTGCCGGATGGGTATTAGGTTGGCCTTAGGAGTCTTTCCCATTGCTTAAGATCCCTAACTTTAACCCTTTTGGATTTCTCTTTAAGAACGGCTTCTTTAAAGTTTAGGTCTGCCCTATGTTACTACTAGAGTACCCACGTTTCTAGTTACCCCCTAGCTTCTTGCTAGAAGAGGTCTGGTTTCTTACCGTATCCTTAGCGTTTAGAACCGCTTGTTCGAAATCCATATATATGGTAATCCACAATAGGGCTCCCACGCGCTTTATTTTGTTATAAATTACTAGCTTAATTCTAGCCTAGATAAATCCAATTTCCTCCTTTTATAAATGCTACCGTCCTTATTTTTAAAGGGCTCTGGATCTATTAGTTAAGCATAAGTTTCTATAAAGTTTATAAATTAGCGGAAATTGTGGCAGTTAAGCTATATCCCATTCTAGAATAGTTCTATGTGATTATATTATATAATATGCAGATCTTAAGTCCACTTCTTTAGGAAGGTTTGCAGCTATAGCTATATAATAATTTGCTCTTTATTAAGCTGATTTAGTGCGATCTAGTTTAGGGATCGATCTTTAATCTTGCTAATAATCCAACAGGTACGCTCTTTGGTATTATCTTGTATTATTAGCATTTTAAAGAAGTTATCTATTTTATAAACCCAATTATCTAACTGTTGGGTATTAGGTCTCTAGCGGAGTTCTAGACTATTGGAGGCCTTAGCTAATTAGTCTATATCCTTTTTCTATTTGCTGCGTAGATACCTCTCTAAGTCTTCTATACCTCCTTAGGTAGGTACTAGGTATCCCCTAGGAGGCCCTTAGCCTTGGCCAGGTTATAAAAGATTTTATTTAGCTTAGATTAAGCTCTGCTAGATCTGGACCTGCCCCTAGAGGTTTTTAATGTATTTATTAGTAGCTCCTTCCCGCATAGCTTCTAAGAGCCTTGCGGCAGCTTCCCAATATCCTCCTTAAAGAAAATTGGTATAGGGCTCTTAACTTTTTAACCTTGGGCCTAGGGAAGCTCTAGCTATAGAGGTAGTGTTAGTACTAGTAGCTAATGCGGGTTTCCCTGCGAGGCTTAAGTCTTAAGTTAGTAGTTGGGTTGGATTGCCTAAAGGGGTAGGCCCGCTTGGCTCGTAAGTAGTCTATACGCCGCCACTATACTAATTGTGGGCTGGTAGTCTTTTAGGAGGGTTCTGGTTGGGTCCCTAATTAGGCGCGTTAGTGTATTCTTTTGGCATTTCTGGTTTAGGGGAAGATTTTAGGGTTATGTCTAGCGCTTAATCTTCCAATTGGCCTAAGTGGGGCTAGAGGGGTTCTAGCTGCTTTTTAGTAGTGTTATAACCGTTATAGAGGGTGTTTACGTTTTCCTTAGCGTTACTAGTAACCGTAGGTATGCGAGAGTCTTTAAGCTCTTAGTGCATCTGGGTATTAGGGCTTGTTTGGCCGTCTTGCCTAAAGGTTTATATTGTTGCAATCTCTCGCTATTAGAGGGACCTTTCTACCTTAGCGCGATGGCTGTCTATAAGGTATTTATGGAGTTTCCGTTTAGGTCATTGCGAGATTTTAAGGGGGGATAGTGGATGTAAATAAAAGATATAAACAAACAATCTGGTCCTTAAAGCCAGCTACCCTTCCGGATGGAGTAGGAAGGATTTAAATATAAGGGGACTTTATAGACAGGGGGCTATAAGGACACAATTATGGAACAGGATAGATTAGTAAGAAAGACGAATCCTTGAGGAGGTAAGGCCTCTAGGATTGTGGAGACTATATACTACGGGCACGTGCCTCCGGCACGTGACCGGCGACCATCCGAGGGGCGTCTGGAGGTTGTCCTAAAGGCAACCTGAGGTGTCCGCAATAATATCCCTTATAATTACTTATAGTTATATTTAGAGATCTACGGCTCTAAATTAGAATTGCATTTATATATAAGGGCCTCCCTATCTATACCTACTTCTCTAATATACTCCTTGCCTAAGCCTTTATATTAATTACTAGTAAAGCTTTTACCCTCTTTTACTTATTCTAAGAGTAGTAAGTTATATAGGTATTATACTATTAGGTAATAAAGTTACCTCGCCTATATATATTGTTCTGTATAGTCGTGCCTAGCATCTTACCAGTCACTTGCTTACCTTTTAGGGTTTATACTATAGCTAAGTAGTGCGGAGCCTATTACCTCATATATATAAAGAGGAGAGTTTACTTATGGTATAGTAATATTACTAGAGAATCTCTTATATAGTAAGGTAAGAAGTATACTAGATAATTATATTTCCTAATTCCTAATAAAGGATAACGTTAGTAGAATTTAAACTTATAATCTATTATATTTATTTATAGCGTCGTACAATAGGTGGTAAAGGTTTAGTTTATTCCCCTAGTAATATCCTATAAGAGTTAGAATATACGCAAATACTAGAATTAAAAGTACTTATATAGTTATAGAGCCTTAATCCGATTAATTCTATTAGCTAGCCCTTATTAATAATAGTAGGACAAAATGCACTAGGGGAAGGGATAGTTAAAATATTATAAATATTGAGATATTATTTGGATATTATCCAATATCCGGACTATCCTTAGATAGGATAATTTATCCTCCATAGGTCTAATATCGCGGGCCACCTTATATACGACGTAGGCCCGTGTATAAGGTGTCCCTTAACGTTATAAGACTTATAAATCTTATAAGGTTAATACTTTTTTTCTTTTTCAACTGTCTTTTTAACTCTATATATATTGGAGAAAAGAATAGGGCGGTTCTAATAATCTTTAGCGGACCTTCGGCAGCCTATAAACTAGACTACTTCTACCACTGCTTCCGCCACTACTTCCGCCGCTACTTCCGCTACTACTTCCGCTACTACTTTTTGCTCTATCTCCCGCCTCCTTATACCGCCCATATTAATCTAACCGCGACCTACTATAGTCCGCTATATTACGGACTAGTTAAATATTAGGCCTATAAGTATGGCTACTATTACTACAGTCCGCCTTATTATGGACTAGTTAGATATTAGGCCTATAAATACGGCCTATAGTTATTATAAAGCTTTACACTATATAGATAAATAGATTGGTTCTATATAGGCTAAATAGTCTTACTTTAAGAGCTGCTGTAAGTAAGGCGATATTATCTTACCTTTATTTAGACCCCCGCCGTAGTATTTATAGACCCTACTATAGTCCTAGAAACGCCTTACCCGTATATTTTAGGACCAGTTCCGTTTATATAACGCGGCTTTAGCTTTTACCTCTATTAACTATACCGTTACTAACTATGGCGCTACTTCGGCCTATAACGGCTCAAACTATTGCATAAATGCCTTAACAGAGGCTTAAATCAATTCTTCCAAGGTAAAGCGAACAAATGCTATATTATAAAGATATTAAGCTAAGGAGTAAGAGAAGGTGGTAAGGCTATGTCTATATATATACGCCGAGTCTTAAGCGAACCCCTAACTGGGTAATGCGCTTTAGCGCCGTTATACGGCCAGTATTAATTATTTCTAGATTTATGGTAAACTGTACTACCTTACTAGGCCTATAGAAGCTCCTTCTGGAGCTATGCCTTAATATACTTAGCTTTACTTTTCTAACCCTGCTTACGCTACTAATATCCATCTATAGACCAATTTATAGCTTAATATGGAGAGATTTAATTAACTTATAATATTAGGCTCCTTAATAGGCAAGGGTTTTTATAAAGGCTTACTATAGGCTCTTTATTTATTTGGCGAAAATAGTATATAGGTCTTTTAGGTTATTCTATATATTAAATAGGGCGGTATAGATATAGGTTTAATGTAATATAGTATTATGGAGTAAGTATAAGTGACGATAATATATAGCCAAGTAGATATTATTAAGCTATATATATAAACTATATAATAAAATTAAAACGTTATATTAGGAAAGAAGGTAGAAAAACGGGAAAAAAGGGTATATATTATTAGCTTAGTTGCTTAGTTAATATATATACTAGACAGAATAGGGTTTAAGTAATAGTCTTAGTAGAACTTAGTAGAATTTAGTAGACTTGGTAGAATATAGCAGAATGCGGCAGATTGCCGTTAAATTGCCGTAGATTACCATTAGATTACTATTAGATTGCCATCTCACGGTTAGTCCTTTTTGGTTAAGTTAGTGGAAACAGGTAAATATATATAAAGTGTTACGGAGGTGTCCTATAACACTGTTGGGATATTAAAGTAATAAGTAGAAATATTATATAGCTACTATTAACTTAGTAGGATTCTATTATATATAACCTTATATTTTTATTAGTTATAAAATATATATATATCTATCTCTTAACCTATTAGAACTATATTAAAGAAGGTCTGTATATAAATATTAGAATATCTCTAAGTATAGGGCCTTAATCTAATTGATCTAATTAGCTAGCCCTTATTAATAACCGTATGACCTATTTTAATAGGTTAAGGGATAGAACACTAAAAATTAATTAGCCCTGCGAGGCTCTCCTATAAAGTTTCGCGTAGAGCTTTACGTAGAGCTTTATGCAGATCTTCGTGCGCAGAGCTTCGTGTAGATCGCGCGCAGAGCTTCGTATAGATCGTGCGTAGAGCTTCGTGTAGATCGTGCGCAGAGCTTTATACAGATCTTCGTGCGCAGAGCTTCGTACAGATCGTGCGCAGAGCTTCGTGTAGATCGTGCGTAGAGCTTCGTGTAGATCGTGCGTAGAGCTTCGTGTAGATCGTGCGTAGAGCTTCGTGTAGATCGTGCGCAGAGCTTTATGCAGATCTTCGTGCGCAGAGCTTCGTGTAGATTATGCGCAGAGCTTCATACAGATCTTCGTGCGTAGAGCTTCGTGTAGACTGCGCGCAGAGCTTCATGCAGATCTTCGTGCGTAGAGCTTCGTGTAGATCGTGCGCAGAGCTTCGTGTAGACCGTGCGCAGAGCTTCGTGTAGATCGTGCGCAGAGCTTCGTGTAGATCGTGCGCAGAGCTTCGTGTAGATCGTGCGCAGAGCTTCATACAGATCTTCGTGCGTAGAGCGTCGTGTAGACTGTGCGCAGAGCTTCATGCAGATCTTCGTGCGTAGAGCTTCGTGTAGATCGTGCGCAGAGCTTCGTGTAGACCGTGCGCAGAGCTTCGTGTAGACCGTGCGCAGAGCTTCGTGTAGACCGTGCGCAGAGCTTCGTGTAGATCGTGCGCAGAGCTTCGTGTAGATCGTGCGCAGAGCTTTATGCATATCTTTGTGTGCAGAGCTTCGTGCAGAGCTTCGTGCTGAGCTTCGTACGTACTCAGGCCCCGTCAGGTGTTTTCAACATACTACTGCGCAGCAGCCCTTAAATGAAAAACACTCTTAGCCAAAAAAATATTTATATTATTTAAAGCTGAAGTAACAGCCGCCTACTACAACTATATAACTGCATCTAATACTAGATCAATTACTAAGACCTCTTTAATTCTATCAGTCTCTAATATTAAAAGCCTTTTCTTAAGGGCCTTAGCAATTTATATATTACGAACTATCATTTTTCTTCTATCTTTAGTTAAGTAGCCTATTACCTAATATATATAGCCCTTTCTATAGATAGGAAGCTTATCTACGCTTACAGTATAGGCCTAAAAAGTTAATAACGCGTAAAAGCTTCTTTAAAAAGCTATTATTATGAAGTAAGTATAAGTAATAATAATATATAACGTGTTCTATTAGTAAGCTGCGCATATTAGTAAGCTGCACCCCCTAAAAACCACTAAAAATCGGAAAACTTGCACCTTAATATCTTGACAATGGCTTAATAAATTCCAAAATTTTATAATTAGCCTTTTATGCCTACGTTAAGACTCTTAATAAAATTATAGTGCAATAAGCCCGGCTGTTATTAAGATATTAGGCTTTAGGCCCTAATTTTAAGCTAAATTGCGATATCTCTAAAGCTACTTAATAGATTACTTTTTAAATCTAATAAGATTTTTAAAATAGGTATAAAAGGCTAATTATAAAATTTTGAAATTTATTATTAAGCCATTATTAAGATATTAAGGTGCAAGTTTTCCGATTTTTAGTGGTTTTTAGGGTGTATAGCTTACTAATTGCTATAGGACGGGGGCAGTGGCTATAGAGCGTATATATTTAAGAAGTCTATAAGACGTTACGCGATCAATTATAATGGTCGAGGGCGTAAGGAGGTGATATACCTACGCGTAGCTAACGTAAGCTATACGTAAGGCGTATATAAGAGCACAGGGCTCTCCTATAGAGGCCCCTTGGTAGGGTTCCGTAATACTAACCCCCCTTCTATAGAGACGGAGCTCTAGCAACGCTGTGGTTACTATATATATATATATATAAGGGACACTTAAGGTATAGGGAAGAAAGAAAAAAGAGGGTATTGCTAAAGGTTTGCGACAATGTTATATAATAAGGCTTGGTACCTAAAAATCCGACTAATTAGATAACTTTAACCGCCGGTTAAAGTTCCTAGATATCTTAACGATATTCTGGTTATATAATTATACTTTATTATTACATAATAGCAATCTATAGTAGTTTAATAGCAATTTGCCCTTATGTGGCAATGTATAACGGTTTAACTCTATAAGGGCTTCTATAGAGGATTAGGTATAAAATCTCTACTTAGGCCTAGTTTCTGTAGATTCGCGTAGTAAAAGTTACTAATTAGATCCTTTGCATTTTTAAAGTCTCTCTATAGTTGCCATTCTGGCTAATCTATGTCGAATCCTATATAGATAGCTCTATAGTAGAGCCGCCGTCCTCTACCTTTGCTAAAGTATTTAGAGTTAATAATTTATTTAATGGTCCACTCCTTATAGTTCTCGTCTTTATTCTTATCTTAAATTAGTACTAGTAGGGGTTTAGGCTATATCTGTCCTAGTAAGGGGTTAGACTAATAAAGGTATAGTAGCTATAGGTAAAATATAGGCTATATCCCACAGGTGGCTAGGGTAGGTAGAAGCTCTAGCTTGTATATAGCTCCCCTATTAATAACTTATTTAATTAAATAGGGGCCAAAGTTCTTATAATTAAGTGACTTTATAGGCCTCTGTATAGAGATATTATATATAACTAGCTATACCTAGTCACCAACACGCATCTCTAATGGTGGCGTTTTATAATAGTTAGCGAAGTAAACCTACTTTGCTTAAGCCTAGGCCATTTCTCCCTTATAGTAGTTAAGTAGATTTTTTATACGGTCTGTATACTAGTTAGTAAGTAGCATCTTAAGGCATTTTCTATATAGTAGGTTCTAATTAATAGGTTCTAGTGGCTTTATACTAGATTAGGGGTAATAATCCTTATTTGCGAAGAATGGGGTAAGTCCTATAGTAGAGCTCTTAGTCGACCTTAAACTATAGTAGAAGGCGTATACGGTTTGCCCCAAATATTAAGGTTTAATTATATCTTATATATCGTCTTCTTAGCCACTTTTACTGTAGCTACAATAGTCGCCATATTCTTATTAGCTTTTATACAAATCCTAATTCTATAAACAACTTTATTAGAAAGGCAGCGACCTATATTAACCTTAATTATAGTAGTTAAAATAAAAAAAATTACCCCTTATACAAATTTTGGTGGGGTGCGATAACCGTGCGTATTACCAAATGCACGGCCTCACCAAATGCACGCTTTTTTACCCCACCAAAAATACAATAACTTTTTAACCCCTTTATATAATAACATAAAATTTATATGCATTATACTCATAACTATATTATATAATAAT
>Ga0307507_10000431_pt1 | contig 87555 bp, 32 predicted proteins | sample 7_EM_MG_FD_207223 | JGI IMG/M metagenome (GOLD analysis project Ga0307507, IMG submission 207223) | Populus trichocarpa ectomycorrhiza microbial communities from riparian zone in the Pacific Northwest, United States - 7_EM | ecosystem: Host-associated > Plants > Roots > Unclassified | place...
TTTAAAATCAATAAGTATACCAAATACAATTTTAAGGATAAAAGCCTATGGGAATCATACCAAGAGGACTTTAATAATTTTAAGGTACAGACATTTAAAGACGCTAATAGGTCTGCAATTAAAAGACTCAAACAACTGCTCCAACATAATAGAGTATGGGTCTTTGATAAGAAGAGCAAGTCAGTACCATAAGCACTATATAACGTCGCCCATAAGGACAACCCTACGGAATAGTTAGATAAAGAAATTAAGCTATATATTAATAATAAAGGACCCTTTAATTTATATATTATTAACCGTCGCCTTAAATTACGTTTATTAACTCCCTTAATATTATCTACCACCCTAGTACCAATTCTAGCTATCTTAAATGACCTCCCTGTAACTGAGCCTCCCTTGCCTACAAATATCACAGCTCCCACTATAAACGTTACGGCTCCCCCTACGAACGCCATAGCTCCTATAAAAGTCGCAGCCACTACTAACTACGGTAGAGACTTAGCAACCCTGGTAAAGATATACACAGAGGAAAGTAAATATAGTAGAAAGGATGATAACTTTAACCGCAAGCTTACAATTTTTAATGACCTATATAATAGAGTCAAAATACCACAAGCAGTAAAGATTAAAGGCTTTTTAATAATGCTACATAGTATTACCCTTAATTTCTACTACAAGAATAAGGCAACCTATACTACCTTTAACAACATCTGTAACGCTATACGCAACTACTTTAAAAGACTAGAATACAAGCGTGGAGTTCTAACAAAGTAGAACGCTATAACTCTTAAGATAGTAATAATAAAGAGCGAGGGTAAATCTACAGAGGACTGCCTACAGCTATTGCTTAACAACCTCTGTTACCTATAGCATGGTCTTAACGCCAACCTCTATAATAATAATTTCCTCTATAACAAGCTTATCGTCGCTTGTTAAGATGTCGCAGCTTACTAGGTAGCTTACTCTAACCCACCTACTGTCACGGCGCTGACATAGGTACTGTTGCAGACCCTAGTCAGGGGCTCGCCTAGACCCTTGGCGCCATGTATATAGATGTGTCCTTTCCTCGACCTTCCTCTAGTCCTTGTTTTGGAATTCTCGTTTACTGGCTACCAATAGATTCTGTTCTTTTGACTGAGCCTTTACACCTACTATACTTACCGGCCTTATAAACAGCCTACAATTATTAATTATTACCTATAGGAAGATTAATGGTACTATAGGATAACCCGCCAATATGTTCTTACAGCCTATAGAATAGCCTACGAATGTGTTCTTTACTGACCGCTGCTACTACCGACTAATATCTTAACCAAGTTCATTAAATAATCGTTACAGTAATAACAACACTAGGACGTGCTTCGTGTATAAGAAAGGAGACTATTAGTTAACTAAGCACACTAAAGAAGAACGTAACAAAGCAAGAGAAGGATTTAAGAGATGTGTCCACCAGTACTTTGCGGACAATGATATTAATGATGATTTTGACAAGGATATAACGGCCATGGCACTTAATACATTAACTCCTAGCAGTAATTTCTTCTACGACGACTACGGTATTGAGCACTTTATGACTTCGAACGGACCAATACCAATTAAAACCGCTAAGAAAATAGTCACGTCTATAAACAATGACGCCTTTGCCCATAGCCTCACTGGTGGCGTAGAACCTAGTGATACGGAACTTAGTACAGCAAGACACGGTAATAATGGCAATAGGAGTAGCAATGACAAGGGCAAGAGCGCCACCTACCTCTACGACAATAACCCTCCCGACCTTACCGTTGATATTGACTTCCTTGACTGCCACTTTGACGACAACGGGTAGGACTACGGATGCTTGGTTGTTAGCCCTTTCTTTCCTTTTTATAAATGTCGCCAGTGTCTGTACGAGTAGAGGTTGTAAATTATGCGCAGAGCGTATGCGGCAGGGGCCGTATGGCGTAGCGTAGGTCACCTGACTACCTACGGCCCGATAGATAGTCCGACCTTTACTACCCCTTTCTTTCTCCTTTGGTAGATGAGAACAGACACGAATGAAACAAGAACCAGAACTACTATATTGCAATTGCAGTACCCCCCGGAGTGATACCGACATGGGGACTCTTTAAATACCTAGTAATACTATTTAGCGTAAAGAACGGTCCTAGTACATTTTAGTAATATGTTAATAATACGCTTTATAAGTTCCTTAATATATTTATTAGGGTTTATTACTTATTCTAGCTATTATTTTACTATCTAGTATAATTGGGTTCTTAACTATATTAATTAATAACTGGAGCTCTTGCTGCACCTGGCCTAAAAAGACTAAAACCAACCAAAAGAACCCTGAAAAACACCTAGAGAATCCCCCTAAGATGCATACATCGCAGGGGAGGCATATGTTAAACGACGGTGGTTTGCACTTGCGCGCGACCGCCAGAACTACGCCTAGCAATGGCCCTTTACAATAAAGACGGGCAAATACTACACTATAAAGCGGAAATACCTCTATTAAAAAGGCATCTAATAAAATATAAAGCTTATTAAACGCGTCTAGTATCCAAAATTATAGGGGAGCAACCGTTAGCTATAATAAACTAATATAGCTAGCAGAATAGCTCCGCCAGTCTAGTAAACCTTAGGCGCCCCTCTAGCAACCCCTTAATTAAATCCTTTAACAGCTAAGTAAAATTAAAAATAAATAAAACCCCTTTTTACCGGCGAACCATACCTAGGCTGCTATAGCTGTGCTTTTATAGTATAAGGAACCTACTCCCCTTAAGATAATAACCGGGTATATAATTATAATATAACTAAATATAGAAAAAGTAGAGGGGCTTAGGGAATAATTGGAAATAGAAGTCCTTATAGAGATTTATAAAGAGGTCTATAATGCTGTTATAATCTAATACCTTAGGAGTGGAGATATTAGAGTTACCCTAAAGGACTAATAGGTAAAGGAATGAGCTATAAGGGTAGGGGATAGGCTAAGAGAATATATTGGCATAAAAGTACTCTGTAAGGATTACCTAGTTAAGGTCCTAGTAGTTCCTATAAGCCTTAGGGTAGAAAAGGGACGCTAGGCGGATAATATAGTAATTATATAAGAAATAGTAAGATAAACGGAACGCCTTATACTAGGACTTAAGATTACCTAAATATAATGGCTTTAATAGGAAAATGCAAACTAAGTATATAACGAGAATAATAAGAGGATATAAGGGTCGCCAGATATTTACTAGGGAGACGCCAGTTAAATATATGGCTCCCTTATTATTAGTATACTTACACTAGAAATGCAAAAACTCCTTATCTAAAAAGGAATAATTATAAATGGCCTTATATATAATATAAGGCTCTATAACTATAGACTACGCCTAGAATAATACTATCGCTATATATAATGGGGACACACCTAATCTATATACGCAGCACAGGTGTGCTGTGGCTACTGTGTAGGCCCCTATAATATAAGACACTGCTTAAATTAAGACTAAATAAAATGCGTAAACTGCTACTGAAGTATATATAAGGCGTAGGAGAGAGAAGACTGCACTAAATATAGGAGACGGAAGGTAAGGGCTTAATAGCTACGGGAATAACTATACGCTAAGTTAGATGAATAGAAATAATAAGCAATAAGTTAGGGGGACGTAGGTGCCTTCCTAGCATTTCCTACCTTTAATACTGGGGGGCTAGGCTAGCTATCCTAAGCCTTAACGGGCTAGAAGCGACGCCGCGTAATATTACTAGACTAAATAGGGATATAATGGTTATAGGGGATATAAGGAAGAGGACGCCCTGTAGGAAGACCTCTATAGACAGCTATAGTAAGCTTAAAACTAGGATAATTAAGAATTAGACTTAACGTGGTAAATATAATATTTGCAGCCAACTTATAAAGGGTATATAGCTGACTAGTAAGATTAGGGGAAGAACTGGAGATAATAATAGATTTAGATATAGAAGCGCTAGTAGGTATATAAGATATAGGAATAGAAAGCTCTATATAAAATAAGTAGCGACTAGGGTGTAGATATAAGAGATAGAAGTTTTAAAAATCCTAGAGAAAGTAGAAATAAAAGAAGTGAGGAATAAAGGAGAGACAAAGGACCCTTACTAGGGGTCCACTACCTATCTATTATATAGTATAACTGCGGTAATACAAACCACCGTTTTGCAAGGCCCCTACTAGACAGTTTAGACCTAGAGAAATACTATATCCTTGCCATATAAGAGCCGTATTATAATACCTATATATAATTAATATACTGCCTCTAAGGATTTTAGCTCCTATACAAACCAATAGTAGCTATACGCGTGTGCTTTATAATTAGTAAGGCTATTAGCCTATCCTTGTGGTTATAGCAGGCAGTTAACCTAGATACTACAGTTATAATAATCCAGATATATAGGGGACTGGTATAAATTATTAATGTATATAACCCTAGGGTTAAAGGTGTCCTATAAATAGAGAATATTATATTAGTAATAAGCTTACTGGAAACTAAAGGCATAGAGTCTATCCTATTAGGAGATATAAACCTCTACTATCTATAGTAGGGGGGTATCTATATTGCTGCCGACTAATAGGTAGAGTGCCTACTAAGAGCTATAGACATCTGGGGCCTTAAACTGGCTATCCCCCTAGGAGTAATTATATAGTAATAAGGCACCGCTAAAAGTATAATTAATCTTATATTTATGGACGAAGGCCTATACTAGAGACTTAAAAGGTGCAACCCTAAAGAAGAATAGGCACTCGCCTTAGACTATATCTCTATCTAAATATAGCTAGATCTAGATATTAAGGCGCAACTAAATAGTAAAAGACACGCAATAAGGAAGCTTAAGATAGACAGTTTCCTTAATACAGTTAAACAATAACTTTAAGACCTAGAAGAAATCCACTTAATACTAAATAAGCAAGGCTTATTAGCCATCCCTAAAGAAATTAACCGAAGACTAGAAAGGATCTAGGCAGTAATTAAAAATGGGCTAGAAGAGTACTGCCCGGTTTTATAATTGGGCCCCTATACGCGATACGCGTGGTCCGTATAATATGTAGTTTTTATTACTAGCTAACGACAGGCAAGAAGGAAATATATAAGTAGCTATAACCCTAAAGACGAGAGATAATATAAGGATATAAGAAACTAGTTAAAGAATACCCTAAAAAAAGAGGCAAGAAATAACTAGAGATGGTTTATAAATAAGTATACTATTAACCCGAGCCTCCCCTATAACAAGGGCCTTTAGACTATAGCAAAATGGGTAAAGAAAAAGGTAGGGCATCTAGCAGAAGACCTATACCTATTACCCCTATAAAGAGCAGGGGAGTTATAGGCCACTAATAATAACAATAAAAAGGTAAAGATTCTTATAGAAAGGGTTTTCCCCTAACTAGCTCTAGTAGGCCTTAGTAATATTACAAGTGAAATACTGGTGACTTGCCTGTGGGTTAACAGCGATATAATAATAGAGGAAATGGCCAGAACTATTAGCCGCCTTTTAAATAATATAGTACTAAGACCAAATGGGATACTAAATAAGGCCTTAAAGACCTATAGACCATTTATAGCACCTTGGCTTACAGATATAGCTAGAGTATACTTTGCTATAGGCTACTACCCGCGACTTAGAAGATCTATAATAACGGTTGTCCTACAAAAAGAAGGCAAAGTAGATTACTTAATCCTAGGAAGCTACCGCCCTATTACCTTAGAAAACACCCTTAATAAGATCTTAGAAAGGGTAATAGCAGACCATATAGTAGATATAGCTAAGGAACACGCCTTACTACTATAAAGTTAAATAGGGGCAAGAAAGAACCGCTTAACACTATTAGCACTTACGTTACTCGCCGCCACTATTAAGTCTGCATAGGCGATGCAAAGGGACTTTATAGTATTAATGCTTAGCCTAGATATTAGTAGTGCCTATAATAACGTACCCTATAAGCGCCTTCTATACATCTTTAGGGTAAAGGGCTTCCTAGAATAGATTGTATAATTCGTTTAAGGGGTTATAGGCCAGAAAGAAATATTACTGGTCTTTAGCAGGTACCAGAGCCCCCCTATTACAGTTGTAACAGGAATACCATAAGGATTACCCCTCTCGCCTATACTTTTTCTTTTCTTTATAAGCAACCTACTTAATTTATTTAAGGAAGGGGCGACCTAGGGGATAGGCTTTGTTAATAATATAAACCTAATTATATATAGGCCAACAGCCGCAGAGAACTGTAGAATACTAGAGAAAGCCTATAATACCTATATAGAATGGGCAAGACAATATAGAGTCTAATTCTTATTAGAGAAATACTAGCTAATCTATTTTATAAGAAAACGTAACCAATCTATAGATCCCTAGCATGCAATCTATATTTAAGGCTTTAGGGGCTAACTAGTTTAAGGCCTAAGGGTATTAGGAGTATGGGTAGATAGTAAGCTCTGGTAAAGCGCATATGCGTTATAAGCGGCCCATAAGGGCTAAGCATAGTATGTTACGGCGCTGGCACATTGCCGCAGATTGCCGCAAATTGCCGTTACGTGATGGTAAAGTGCCGTTACGTGACCAGAGAATTGTATATAACTTCGAGCGGTGCTTCCGTTCTTCCCCTTTCCTTTCTCTGGCTTTGGATCCTTGTTTATAGACTACCAATTATATAGGCTTGCGCGTCCCTCTTGCCGTGCTTATGCCTTAATTAACTAAGTCGCTAACATTATCTAAAGCTTGTTACCACTCTCTCTTCCTAAAAAGGAACTTAAATATATTTATAAAACTATAAACAGAATAAGGAAATAGAATAGGACCCTAAGAATATTACTAAAACTAAAAGAATATAAATAGAATGCGAAACCTAAAGAATAGGACACATATAGACTAGAACCCTAGAAAATAAATAAACACTGGAAATTACCTAGTACCTTTACTACTATGCTAAGGAATATAGTAGCTGGTAAAGCCGCTGTAGGACCTATAAATACCTCTAATAGTGAAATAGTCGCTGTCTTAACCCCCTAGGAAGAGCTTATAGCAGCTAATACTGAAATTAAATAGCTCTAAGAGCTGCTTAAAACTAAAGACACCCCTATACCTAGCGATAAATTATTAGACACCTAGAGGCTTACTATAGTCTTTAAGGCCCTAGCCTAATATATAGTATTAGTATTATTGCAATCTATGAAGGTTATAAACCCCCTATTGCTTACAGATGAAACTAACCCTATATTTAATAACTAGAAGCTTTAACTATAGGATAAGCTTAAAGTTAATATAAACTACTTTCCTAATGCCTAAGCTAAAATAGTATACGTCTTTGGCCGCACTGGCGGTGACGTATAGATATACCTACGTCTGCGATACGCCTAGGACTTAGTAGACCCCTTCCTCTCTAAAAAAAAAGATAATTAACTACCTATCTTCTATTTATAAGGACCCCTTTAAAGTATAAAATGCCTAGCTTAATTATAAAAGCCTAAATATAAAAACGACAGAGACCTTTTTAGCCTTTTAGACCCGCTTTCTATACTTAGCCAAACAGGCTTAAATCCCCTAGGAAGATCTAATACCAGACCTCTTTAATAAGCTTACCCTAGACCTATAGCGCGCTATACTACCAGTTTATACTACTGTATAGATGCTTAAGGAACTTATAGACTAATGCCTAGCTATTAACCAGGGCCTCTATTAAATTAAGGTATATACTGAGCGGTATAAGACTAGAAGCTCTGCTAACTAAAATATAAGTACTACTAAAATGGGCCGTAGTGCCCTAGTAAAATCTGCAACCCCTACAGCACTGGCTATATAGCCCACCGCTAATTTAGCAGCTAGTTATGCAGCTAGTCCTACTATAGGTCTAGTGAATGCTTGGCCTATATACAGTAACCCCTATATATAGGCCCTTAGTAATTAGGGAGCTTGCTTCTCTTACAGCTAAAAGGGCTATATTATAAAGAATTACCTAATAAATATAAAAGCGGGCAAGGTTCTGTTAATCTAAGAGAATAGTATAGAGTTAGAAAAAGAGGAACCCTAAAGAAAGACTCCTCTCTAGGGTTAAAAGGGATTAATATATTATATATTAATCTAGGTTAGCTAGTTAGTGGAAGAAGCTATACTATCCCTTATACTTTATTTTATAATAGATATTAAGTTTTAACCTCTACTTTAGCTAACTCTAAAGTAAATGCCTTTACCTTAATAGACACCTAGTATACTATAAAGCTGGCTAATTTTCTAAATACATCCCTTAAAGAACCGCCTAAACTAATTCCTATTTGCGGGTATAATGGATAGATAGGGCTACCTATTACAACAATCTTGTAGATTTACCTCTATATTAACAGACAAAGGTAGTATAATATCCCCTTGCTTATTACGGACCTAGGAAGCCATAATATAATTTTAAAAAGAAAATAGCTAGCCTATTTAGGCTTATAGCTTAATATATGGAGCAGATGGCTTATCTAGCCTAAAACCTTACCCCTAACCCCTTCCTTTATAAAAAAAATCAGCATTATAATAGAAAACCTTGTGCGGCTATAGGTAGATACCATTTACTAGGCCAATGCTATACGTAGAGACCAGGCCTTTAAGAAAGATGTACAGCTTGATCTGCAACGGGTCCGCATACTACGCTACCCCTAGACTACTGATATTACGCTACCAACACTAGAAACCTAGGAAGTTAGTAATAAGCCAGCTAGCTTAGGCCCTATACAGCTATAAATAACAGTAAGGAAAATTAGACGCTGTACTAAATATATAGACCAGAAAGATAACTTATAGAAGATAGAATAAGAGCTAAGAAGGGTTGTAAACCCTTAGCCATAGAATATGGTTTATAGAATGTCCATAAAGAAACCTATAGGCCTCCCACCAGTTAATATTTACTATATTAGCGCTATAGGATTCTACCAGAACTTAATACGGCCCAATACCGTTGCCTTTATAACTAGCTTAGTGGGGAAAGTAAGCTTATAGATAAGGAGCTAGTAGAACAGAAACTACTCCGCCAATACTAGGAATTTAAGGACGTATTCTCTAAGGCAGTATCTAATATACTCCCGCCTTACCAACCGTACAACTATAAGATTAAGATTAAGCCAGATAAAGAAAACACCCTTAGCTATAGCCCCCTCCGCTAGTAATCTACTAATAAACTATAGGCTACTAAGTAGTACCTTATTAACAATTTTAATAAGGGCTTTATTAAGCCTAGCTAAGTCCCCTTTACCACACCTATTTTCTTTATAAAAAAGCCTAACGGCGGACTCCGTTTCTATATTAACTACTATAAACTAAATTATATAACCTACAAAGACTAATATCCGCTACCCTTACTTAAAGAAATACTAGCCTATATAAGTAAGGCTAAGATCTTTATAAAGCTTAATATCCGCTAGGCCTTTTACCAGATTAGGATAGACTCTAAATCTAAAGATCTTACTATATTTTAGACCCACTACGGATTATATAAATGCAAAGTACTACCTTTTAGACTAACTAATAGACTGGCTATATACTAACGGTATATAAATGACGTACTCTTTAACTACCTTAATAACTTCTGTATAGCCTACCTAAATAATATTATAATTTACTCTAAGAATAAACTGGAATATAAGGAGTATATCTATAAAGTCCTATAACAGCTCCGCAAAGCTGGTCTTTAGGCTAATATTAGGAAGTTAGAATTTAGTATTAAGCACACTAAGTACCTAGGGTTTATTATTAGTATAGATAGAATTAAGGCAGACCTAGAAAAAACGGCTATAATTAACTAGTAGACACCCCCACAGACTATAAAGGGGGTGCAATTATTTTTAGGTTTCTGTAACTTCTACCAATGCTTTATTAAGAACTATAGTAGGATTACCCAGCCTCTTAACCACCTTACTAGAAAAGACTAGCCGGTTTACTTTAACGCTATATATATACAGGCCTTTAATAAGCTTAAAAAACGGCTGGTATCAGCTCCCCTACTTACCTACTTTAACCTAAAATGGCCCTTAATGCCAGAAACTGATACCTTAAACGACGTAATAGCTAGTATTTTCTCCCAGAAGCAACTAGACGGAGAATAACACCCTATTATATACTATTTAAAGACTATAATAGATACCGAGCTAAACTACCACATCCATAATAAAGAAATGCTGGCTATTATCTCTAGCTTTTAGCACTAGTGTATACAGCTAGAGGGGACCCCTAAGCCTATTAAGGTAGTTTTAGATTATAAGGCCCTAGAATACTTTATAACAACTAAGGCCCTTACAGCCCAGTAGGCACGCTAGGTAGATATCCTATCTTAGTTTAACTTCTCAATTATGTATAGACTAGGCGCTATAAACTATACGGATGCTCTTATAAGGCGTAAATAGGACCTAGGTAACTAGGTAGCTGCGAAGATCTTATTATAGACCTAGATACTACTATAACCAGAGTACCTTAACCCTTAGATATAGGCAGAACTAAGTACAGACTCCTTAGGTGCTAAGATATATCCTATTAACCCCTTAGGATTTAACTTTATTAACGAATTGCTATAGGCAAACCATATAGCCTCTTCCTTATAGGAATACCGTAAAAAGGTAAAGAACGTTACTAGCCCATAGTCCCTTAAAAATGGATTACTTAAGTATTAGGAATAGTTAGTAGTAGCAGAGGAATAGAACCTACGGACTTAGCTTATTGCTAAAGCATATGCCTAGGTCTCTACGGCCTACCCTAGAAAAAATAAAACCTATAGGATTATTAGCAACCGCTACTACTAGCCCAGAATGGTCATAGATATTAACCGCTATATATAGAACTGCAACGACTACTATAGGTCTATAATTCCACAAGATAAGACCCTAGGGCTATTAAAGCCACTCCCAATACTAGAATGCCCCTGGCAGTATATCTCTATAGACTTTTATAAGTTACCTACGGACTGTGACGGATATGATATAGTTATGATTTTAGTTAACCGCTTTAGCAAGTGCCCGTTCTTAATCCCCTATTATAAGAATATTAATGCTAAAAAGGCGGCCTAACTATATATCCACTATATCTACCAAATTTACGGACCACTAGATACTATTATATCCAACCACAGGCCGTAGTTTATATTAGCCTTCTAGAATAAGTTTACCCAGATCCTAGGTATTAGGCTAAAGCTCTCTATAGCATACTACCCCTAAATAGATAGTTAAACAGAGATTATAAATTAATACTTAGACCAGAGACTCCGGCCCTTTATTAACTACTTTTAGGATAACTAGGGCGAACTACTACCTATAATAGACTACGCCTAGGCAACCCTACCCTATAACTCTACAGGGTTTGCACCTATTTAGCTAGAAATAGAATACTTACCCTATATAAGCTTTAACTGGAAGAGACTGGAAGGACTATAAACTATACACAAAAAACTATCTTATAAGGAAGCACAGCAGTATGCTAGATGCTTAGAAGAAGTATAGGTGGTAGCCCATAAGAACCTAAAGAAGGCCCAGAAATTAATGGAATAGTAGGCAAATAAGCATAGGCGTAAGCCTAACTTTACCATAGGTGATAAGGTCTAGGTTATAATAAAGAACTAGAAAACAGAACGGCCTAGCTATAAGCTAGACTATAAAATAGTAGAACTGTATAAGATCCTTAATAAAGAAGGTAACTTATACAAGGTTAAACTCCCAGACTCAATTAAAGTCCACCCTGTTTTCTTACTAAATAAGCTATAGAAAGCTATAAATAACCTACTACCTAGATAAAAGAATAAGCCTCTACTGCCGATTTAAGTTAATGGTAATAATAAATAGGAAGTTAATAAAATACTAGCCTATAAACTAGTATAAGGAACGCTAAAATACCATATCTAATAGAAAGGTTACAATCCAGACCTAACCTAGTACCCTGCCTAGAACTTTATAGGTTGCCCCCAAAAGCTTAAAGAGTTCTATAACCAATACCCTAACAAGCCAGGACCCCCAAAGTATCTAGACAAGTGGATAGAATGCTAGTATAGTAAAGATGATAAGCTACCTATTGAGTATATAGATAAGAACACCCTACGGACATAATATGGATATATAAAGCCTAAGGGCAGGCTTTTTTTGGAAAGGGGGGGTAATGTTACGGCGCTAGCACATTGCCGCAGATTGCCGTAAATTGCCGTTACGTAATGGTAAAGTGCCGTTACGTGACTAGAGAATTGTATATAACTTCGAGCGGTGCTTCCGTTCTTCCCCTTTCCTTTATCTAGCTTTGGATCCTTGTTTATAGACTACCAATTATATAGGCTTGCGCGTCCCTCTTGCCGTGCTCGTGCCTTGATTGACTGAGTCGCTAATATAGTATATTGTAATATCTAGGATTGTTAATTCTATATAGGGTCTATGCTTCTAGAGGTTACGCCTATTATACACAGCAGTTATCTGGCTAACCATAATATATAGATCTAGTGTTTAGGCTATGGGAGAAACCAAGAAAGGCCCCCCTAAATCACTCCTTAAACTACTCTAAAAGGTCTAAATAGCCTGCCTCTAAAGCATAATAGGCGGGTATAAGCAAACGGCCACAGTACTGCTCAAGAAGAAAGCAAATATCCCCCCACTATAATTATATATTAAAGCCGCTATAATATAAAGGGTGTAAAAGGAGCGCAACTCTAAGGTTATAAAGTATATTAAAATACGCCTAAATAAACTATAGAGGGACCCTAGGGTGCCCTATAGGAGAGCAAACCAATAACCCTAAAGTAGGGAGGAGATGTTAAAGAAATAGGTAAAAAAAAGTAGAAGAAGAATAGTGCTGTATTAGGGCCTAGGCCTATATAGAGGAGGAAGGGAGACGCGTAAGAGGCTAACAAAGATAATAGTAAGAGAGAGAAAGGAGCTAAAGTAGAGTATAAAAGAGTACTAGGAAACTATTTACTATAATATAATACTGGCTGAACTAATACTGGAGAGGTATATGGGAGTTAAAGGTATAGAGGCTATCTTAGGCAAGAGAAACCTAAGCCGTAGCATAGTTAATACTATAGGGGGTAAATACCTAAGGGCTCTAAGAAGGCCTAATAAAGGCAGAAAATATAATAGCAACACTCTTAAGAATAGGAATAATAGAATTAAAAGACTGGCTCTACTAGGTAGGTGTCCTAGTAGGTAGCCTAAGATATAAATATAGCTGGCCAAGACAGACACCAAAATACGTAATGTAACGGAACCTTGTAGTAAGAACTACGGTGGGTCCTATTATTAGGCTAGGTATGTAGGTATAAATAGGGTAACAACGTAATAACAACTAGTAGAGTGGTTGCCTAATAGATTAACCCCAATTGTATTCTAAGATTCACTACAAAGAGAGAACTATTTGGGTAGGGACTGTGGTCCTTTAAATACATAACCATACGCCTAAGAAATCCCCTTACTCTATTAATCTGTTAATCCATAGATCTATTAATCTGCTTATAGATCCTATGTTCTCCTAATCCTATAGATTACAGATCTAACTACGTAACCTTAGTTATTATTCCTTATTATATAGTTCTACCGGATCCATCCTAGACCGTGCCTATATTAACCAACTAGCTTCCGCCGACTCTTCTCTAAGTAGTTATAACATTGTACTTAAGCTGTCCGTAATACTATCTCCCTCCTCTTTATCTTTGTCCTTAAAGATTCCTAATATCTCCAAGTCGTTTACTAGAGGTATAATGTCCGTTTAATTAATTTAGTTAATATCCTTACTTATTATACCTAAAGCTTCTTCTTCCTTATCTACTAATTGTCGCAATTGTGTAGTACTTAAGATTCTTTCTCTAGGTAAGGCCATGCCTTTCTATTCTTGTTGCGCAGATAAGAAGTTAGTGTACGTTGCGATCGCGGCTCCCTCCAGTCGCCAACTATCCTCTTACGCTAAATGTACTAAATTAAACATGCGGTCTTTCTGTGATGTTAGATTGGTTTCTAACGCTAAGTATACACGTCCTATAACTCTTAACAGTCTTTATATTCCTTAAGTAACTTGTTATAAGGTCTTGTGTTTAATCTAAGGCTAAAAAACTTAAGAGCTCGCTTATAGCCGCTTGTAATGAACTTTGTTATTCTGCTAAGGAATCAGCCCTGTTACTAGAGGCTTAACGCCGTGCGTTAGAAGTGTCTGCTTACGCGTTTAAACTCTATTAGACTACCTTTACTCGGCTAACCCGTCTTAAGAAGGTGCGTAAGAAGGTACGCTCTAAGGAGTTTCGCCTAGTTAAGCAGGGTCTCCATAAGCTAGAAGCGGAGGAGGCTAAGGCAGACTCGCGTTTACCAGTAGGGGAAACAACTTCAAGTAGCTCGGCAGGTGCTCCTCTTAGGTCCCCCTTAGGTAACTCGTTCTTTGGCGATCCTTTTTTATTAATACTGCCTAACCTGCTTCCTTTTAATACTCCTGTACCTTTCCTATAGCGTTCTCTAGGTTGCTTAGTGGTTCCTAGGTAGTCTTACTATAGCCTATCTACTTTACTTTATACTACGTTTTGTTATCTACGTCCTTATAACTAATAATCTTTAAAACTTACTATTTGTCCTCTTCTTGCCCTCTATACGTGTCTGCTTTGTAGACTGGTGGCTTAATATTCCCGTGTGCTAGCTCTAGTATTGCAATGTGCTATATAGGGTAAATTTTTATTTTAGCTAGTAGGTTTAACTTAAACGTAACCAATGAAATTCTTTACGTAATTTTAAAAGGCCCTAGTCTGACATAGTTTAACTTCTTGCTTAGTTGTCGACTCTTGAAATTTTTGTGTAGTAGCTATACTTTATCTCCCTCCTTAAGATCTGGTCCCTTAGATCTCTTAGTATTATAGTACCTTTTTATTCGCTCTTGTACTAGTTTAGCTGTTTCTTTAAGGTCTGTATAAAGATTTATTAAAGTCTCTATTCTTTCTTTAGCTGTGCTACTTATTCTTATTACTTGTTATGGTAACAACGATAACCTTAGCTCGTACCCATAATTCGCCTTAAATAGTAACGTTTCTATTCCTTCTTATAGTGTTGCGTTGTATGCAAACTGTATAACTGGTAATAATAATACCCAATTGTTTTATGCATAATTGATATAGTGCCTTAAATACTGTTCTAGTGTCTGGTTTAATCTTTCTATTTGTCCATCCGTTTGCGGATAATATACTGTTAAGGTTGCTACGCGAACTCCTTATTCCGCTAAGAATACCTTTTAGAATGCTGCTATAAATCTTAGATCTCTGTCTAATATAACCTTGCCTAGTACTCTATGTCTTGCAAATACTTCCTTTATATAGATTCTAGCGACATCCTTTACTAATATCTCTTTTGTGCACGCTATAAAGTATCCCTACTTTATAAGCTTATCTACTATTACTAAGATCGCATCGTGATCTTGTCCTGTAATAGGATCTCTTAACTTTAGTAACTTAATAATAAAATCCCACGATATAACTTCCTATAGTCTTTCCGGTATTTTAATAGGTTATAGCCCTCTGTATAGCTTATGCCTTATTAGTTTGTTCCTCTAGCAATCTAGATATTCTCTTATGACTTACCTCGCTAGTCTCCAAATTCCTTAAATAATATATTCTTCTTAAAGTCTTAACACTAAGCCTATAGCTCCGCTGTGCCCTTAAGTTAGTCCCTTGTGGAATAACTTAATAAACTCTTTTATAATTAACCTTGGAACGTAGGTTACTTCTCTATTCTTATACTATTCCGTGTCTGGATTCTCTACCTATGCTTTTTAGATCTTTTGTGTCCAATTACTCTCTAGTAATTTGTAGATCTGCTCTTCTCTAGTTACTATAATCTTTGGATAATTATACCTAATTAATCCGTCTTAATCCTTTCGCAATAAAGCTCCTGACGGCTTTTTATTATTTTATAGTTTAGCCTTTCTGCTTAGAGCATCTACTTGTGCATTGTCTATACCCTTGGTATACTAAATCTTAAAATAGTATTCTATAAGCATTTCCGCCCATCTAACCTGTCTTTGGTTAAGTTCCTTTGTTATTAGGAATCCTATAAGGTTCTTATAGTCCGTTTTAACCACAAATGGTTTCTCTATGCCTTGTAAGAATGCTCTCTATTTCTTTAATACTATAACTATACCTAATAACTCCTTGTTATAGATGTTATAGTTTAGTTCTAGTGGTATTATCTTTTAACTATAGTACGCTACTGGATACTATGCGTCCTTATGCTTCTATAGTAAATATGCTCCTAGTGCGAAGTCTAATGTATCTGTCTTAACAACCGTTTCTAACTTTGGTTGGTAGATTTTGAGGACTAGTTCCTAGGTAAACAACTCTTTAAGTTTTTAAAACAGCTTCTTCTGCTTACTACCCTAAACCTATAGTTCCTCCTTTTTTGTTAACCTTATAAATGGCTTAATACTTTTTAACCATTGTGCTATAAACCTCCTATAGTAATTGCAAAATCCTAGGAACGATTTTAACTGTGTAACGTTCTCTAGTTCTTGCTAGTTTACTATAGCTTCGACTTTCTTTAGGTCTATACTAATTCTTCCTAGTTCTACAATAAATCCTACAAAATCGGTCTTTCTTATAAAGAACTTGCATTTCTTAATTGCTACTAGCATTTGTTCTTCTTATAGTCTCTTTAAAACCTATTTAACGTGTTCTTTATATTCTTTCTTACTTTCTAAGTAGATGATAATATCGTTGAGGTATACTATAACAAACTCATTAAGGTGTTCTCCTAATACACTATTAATTCGCTTCTAAAACGTCGCTAGTGCGTTTATAAGCCCAAACTGTGTAACTAATGGGTTATATAGTCCTTCCTTTGACCTAAAGGCTGCCTTCTATTTGTTGCCTTCCTTAATTCTAATCTAATGGTACACCTACCTTAGATCTATCTTTGTAAAGATCTTTATATTGCCTATCCTGTCTTGGATTTCGCTAATTAAGGGTAAAGGATACCTATCCTTTCTAGTAATACTGTTTAACTGTCTATAGTCTATACACATCCTAAGTTTTTCGTTTTTCTTTAGGATGAATAGTACTGGATATCCTGCTAATAACTGCAATGGTTTAATATATCCCTTTTATAAGTTTTCCTGGACAAACTCCTTAAGCGCCATTGACTCTGTTTTAGTAAGCTTATAGATTAGAAAGAACTTTAGACTAGTTCCCTCTTCTAACTCTATCTTATAGTCCCATACTGCATGCTCTAATAGCTTTTTACTTTCTAGTAACTATAACCTTTTACCATACTTGTGGTATCTCTTTGGTATATAACTTAAGCCCTACTTAGTCTCTTTATACGTTGCTCCGACTTAGTACTATACTAATTTAGTTTACTGTTGCATTTTATATTATTGCGTATTACTGATATTAACTTAACCTGTAACCCAATTAACCTTTAAATTATATTCCTATAACTAAGGCATTCCTAGTATCGCCTTATCCTTTCCTAATAGTAGGATATTAAAAGATATTCTAACTAGTCTCCCTTTAATAGTTAACTAAATAGGTCCTATTTTAAGATTAATAATACCTCCTCTATAGGCTATCCAATCTCCTAAAATTGTTATAAGTGGATATAGGTGTTCCTTCTATCTATATAGTAACCTCATCCTCTCTACTGCTGCTGGTAATATGTGGTTTCTTATTACTCTACTGTCTATTAACGCTTCGAACTATTAATCTTGCTACTTAACTTATAAATTTAGGTGTCGTTCTTAAATTCCTTTAAGGGTCTAAGGCTCTACTACTAGTTCCCTTTGGTTCTATAGGCCTCCCCTTTTCCTAACTATTGGCTGCTAGATCCTGTTTGTACTTAGTCTACTTTTAGCTAATACTTAGTTCGCTTTTTTTTCTCTATATACCATAGATAAGTGTTCTCTAGGTAATCCTACCACTATTATCTATCTAGGCATTCTTCTGTAAGGAATCTTCCGGGTTAAAATATTAGGTCCCCTTAACTCTGTACTTCTACTAGGTACTATTTATATATATACTTAGTATTCCTAAACCGCTTTTCCTCTGGTGCCTAATGCATTCTTACTGGGTACTTCCGGTTTTTGTCTTTTAGTGCTCTATGTATATTGCACACATTATCTATATAAGCTATCTATAATAATATATGGTGTGCGGGGTGACTTAGGTTAATTCTTAACTTATCTTTGTCCTTAAGTTTAAACCAATACCTAGTTAACCTAACTACTGGTATTTCTACTATAGGTACTAAGATTTGTCGTTTACTTCTCTAATCCCTAGATCCCTCTTCTAGGTTTTTTAACGTTATAATTAATGCTCCTTTAATATAACTTATACGTTTTTCCGTAATGGGTTAGTCTTAGACAACTTTTTTATCTAGCTATATATAAAAGTCTTTCTATTTGTTATTGTGTTGTTGCCTATACTACTTTCCATATAACTGGTTTAGTGTGTATGGTCTGTCTATAAGAAAGTACCTTGTTATTACTATATCGTGACATCCTTTAGTGTGTCTTTCTTTAAATCTTACTAGAATATCTAGATCTTCTTCTTATTCCAGTTTGTTTAACCACTTTGCCCTAGGTATCCCTGAACTAGGCCTATTAGTAACTCTTTGTATAGGTGCTCTATCTGTAACGGGACTAGCCTAGTTACAGTAGGAATGTCTTAGTAAAACACTCGACAGATAGAACTTAAAGCTTTGACCGAATTCTGCCAAATTCTGCTAGCTTGATTGACTTCTGCCAAGTTCTGCCAGATCAATCGAATACTACCAAAGTCCGTCCGCGTGTGTACGTGCGCACGCATTAGCCAAGACCCCTGAACTATTTAATTGCAAGATTCTCTCGTTATTCCTTTCTCTTCTTTATATAACGTCTTGTTCCTAGCAAGAGCTATATACCCTTAAATTTAGATAGAATTTATATTATTCCTTTAAATCTTTCCCAAAGCCTCTTTGTGCCCTTATATTACGTTGCGTTAAAAATAACTACTATTAAAATGGCAAACGACCTTAAATCCCACGCGTTAACTATGAGCATTATAACCCTAGTTAGGGAATAGTTAACTACAATGCAAGAAGCCTTTATAGATACTTTAGCTTAGTAGCGGGCTGCACTAGAAGCCCAGCATTAGCGATTAATAGAAACACTCTATAAAGAACTCCGCAACGTTAATATACTTACAATGGAGACCCTAATAGTAACACCTATGAACAAAATTAAGATAACTGTGTGCGAACCTAGCCTGTTAAATGCGAACCCTAAACTAGTAATAGTAGCTTAACCCATACCTGTAACAAACCCAGTACCTACTATAAAATTAGAAAAGCTTCCTGACCTCTAATATTTAATGGAAATTAAAATAACCTACGTCCCTTTGTAACTAAGCTCTGCCTTAAACTTTTAATAAACTTTAACTAATACCCTACTAAAGCTAGCAAGATTAGCTATAGGATGTCTTAATTAAGCAAAGACGCTGCATAAACTATAGACCCATTCTTCTATAACGGCACCTTTGTTAATTTTAAAATCTTCGTCTCTTTATTAGAACGAACGTATAATAACACCAGCCGCAAACATACCGCTGTTACTAAATTTAAAAACCTATAATAACGGAATTAAGACTTTACTAGCTTTTTTTCGGAATTTTTAGGCCTTATTAGCGAACTAGATTGGAATAAAGCCGCTAAAGTTACTACTTTTTGATAAGCTATTTCGGATGAAATTAGAGCACAGTTAGTAGGTAGGGAACTGCCAAAGGACCTACCTAAATTTACTATAATGTGTTAACAAATTAATAAGGACCTTTAATATAATAAACAAACTCATTCTCTAAAGCCAACCACGCCTCGCGTTTAAGACTTTACGAAACTAATATATACCCTAAAGCGCGACCCTTTTCCAAAACCTACGCACGACCTTATAGACCTTGACGCCACTTAATCCTACGCACTTTTAGGAACTAACGAACGAAGAACTTAAGCCACAAATAGAGAATGCTTTGGATATGGCAGAAAAGGACATATCCAAAGGAATTGCCGAACTTACCCTTTTAAAAAAGTCCGCTATAGTTCCTCCCGGTCTTTAAATTGCACCCACTCCTTAAATTGCACTTGTTCTTTAAGCTATACTTATTTCTTAACTTATACTTATTCTATGAATCATACCCGGTTATTATAAAGCATCTTACGCTTGGCTAACTTGGAAAACGAATCATCCTAGGGCTAAGTCGCGCCTTAGGATAAGAAGTGGAAGAGTATAAGTATCTAGGCTCTTCTAGCGCTAATATATAATATAACTCCCTTAATATACTTAGCGAAATTCGAATATTTAGAAAATAGAAGGAGGTATAAATCCTTATAGATAGTGGAGCTACTAGTATAGGCTTTATTAATACAAACTACGCAAAAACCTAATGCCTAAATTTAAAGAAACTTAATAAGCCCTAAGGCCTACAAGGCTTTAACGGCAAACCCTTAATATATAGCGAATTAACGCACTATGCTCTTATAAAAATGCGGATAGGCGAATACCTTAAATATATTTCCCTATTTATAACACCCCTAAAGCAATATAAGATAATACTTGGATATAAATAGCTAAAACGGTATAACCCTTTAATTAGCTAGGTTAAAGAAATACTAAAATTCCGCACAACCTATTACTAAAGTCATTATTTAAAACACCACCTGCCCTATAAACATGTATAAGACTATTTAAATTTAATATAATACAAATTGCCCTTACCACAAACCTTAAACTAACACAATAAAACTACGACTGCTAATTATAGTAAAGAATGCAAAGATAATATATTAAAACCCCTTAAAATTTGTATAATACAAGCCGCACCTTTTATTTTGTTAGCAAGAAAACAAGACCACGAAATCTTTGCTATAATAATAGAAGACATTAAAAAGGCGCTAGAACTAAAGTAGTATATTAACCTATTGGTATACTCGCTTTATCAACGTGCACGAATATCACTGTATTGCGATACGTATGCGGTGTTGAAGTTGGTAGTTATTGTTGTCTAGAAGTAAGGGGTTGCTCCAAGGTTAGGTTAGCTAGCCTCGCTTTATGGTCTTATAACCACGTCACATAACTAACATTCCAACACTAGAGCAACTCTAAAAAGAAGGCTAATCTATACTCTAAAGTCAAGTTTACTTCTAGACTATTTGTAGCGTATACGCAATAGCTTCTACGCTCCTTTTACAGGTCCGTAATTATATAACCTGTATTACGGCTTATACAAATATCTCTAAACCAAAGCCTGTAAAATACTGTATTACGGAGATACTACGCTAAGGAAGAGAAGAAGAAGAAGAGTTATTAGGGGTAGTAGGTTAATATATCGCGAGGGCCGCCAAGGCGCTAGTAGTAAGCAAGCCAATAGCGATTTTCTATACCGGGCATGGAAAATCCTAATTGGTTGGTTAAATTTAGGGTTTGTATTATTATAATTAGTTACCTAACACTAAGCTAAATCTAAGTTTATTTATTTAACCCATCCTATAACTTATAGGTTGATTTGGTTTGTATTAATAAGCTATTAAAGAGCCGCGTAGGGTTTTCCCTTCATTATAGCATTAGTAGGGTTGGCCTCTCTATTAATCTATTTTACCTCCGTAATCTGTCTCCATTTATAGGCTTGCTGGAGGCACATTATATTAATTATTAGGCGTTTTTCTTGGGTGGTTCCGAGTTGTACTAGATAGTTATATAAAGACTTAAAGTCAGTGCAAAGCACAAGTGGAAGGTTAATTTGTAGGATCTTATCTACTATAGACTTAATCACAACGCCGATGTTAAAGCCATGGGCTGTGCTGTAGAGTTTAGAAGCTAGTACGCTCCAAGTAACTCTTTTACACTTAACTAAGCTCTAATAGACGATATTGGCCTTCTTTATAGCATTAGCTAGTATAAGGACGTAGCTAATCTGTAAAGAAAGGTCCTTATTATTAGTAAATAACGCGTCTATAAATACCAGTAGCTATAGGGTTTTAATATCTAACTTAACAAACTTAAAACCTCTATTAGCGTTCTTAATTTACCAGTTTAGACACTTATTTAACTGTTTTACGTCTTTCTTATTAGGGTTAATTACCTAGGCGGTAAAGGATAAATCAAATAAGGCTTCTAGCTGGTATACTAAAGCGATATATACACCTCTAGCATGTTAAGCAATATACTAGTCCTTTAGAGTTAAGGTTCTTGTGGCTCCTTTTAATCCTGTACTTATAGCAAGCTTGATACTAATTATACTAAGGTTTATACATTGTTGTTTTTAAGTAAGCGTAATACTCCCGTTAGTTAGTAGCTGAATAACTCCACTATTAAACTTAATGGGTATATTAATGGTGAGTTATTCCCGTTCCTTAGCTATAAACTTAGCCTTATACAGCTCGTTTTACTCTGCGTTTATAAAGGTCTTATCTACTAGAAATAGAGTATTGTTGGTTTATAGGCCTACAATACCAAAGGGTTCGTTACTCTATAGGAGGCAGGGGTCGTACATAGACTGGTCTATATACAACTGTTAGATATAATACGAGTAATATATCTTAAACTAGTGGTTACCGGCTTCTGGTACTCCATAGAGTGGTTTTATAACCTTTAGAATAGAGGCCTTGTTAATCCCAAGTTACTTAATTAGCTTGTGCGGAGGTTATACATAGAACTCTTAATTCAGTGTGGTAGTTGATTGTATATAGGCCTATAAAATATCTCGGAGGTAAAGTCGTGCCTATAGAAGCTTTATGGCGGCAATACAAAGAATTAGTCGTTGGCTAACTTATTAAATAGTTAGTAATTAGGTAAGAACCAGTTCCTTTTCTAAGTCGTTATAAGCTTATACAACTAGTTAGGATTTCTTAAAGGCTTTATTAGTTCCCTTATTCTTAATCTCATTAACAAATCGTAAGTTAAAGAGTTATACGCCTTATAGTATATCCATAAGTCTTATAATCTCAAAAACTCCCTTCTTAAGTAGACCAGTAAGCTCCTTCTATTAGAAGGCGCTAAATTAGGTACTAAATTAACTGTCATCCTATAGATAGATGGTGATATCAGTCATAGCCATAAGTAGAGGGTATTTATAAGGGCGTTCTCTGCCTTGTTTCAGGGGTTGTTACTAAGCTTTAGTAAGTCTCTCTAAGACAGTCTTAGAAAGGGCTAACCCAAGTAAAGGTTTAGGTAGTAATTCTAGTCCAATCATTTGCTCCTGCGATTTAGTTGCTTAAAGGTAGGGTTTTACAACCATAGATTAGAAGGCTATAGGTCCGCTAAACAGCTTAATAGTGCATATTTTACCCTTAACGGTAAGTAAGGTAAATGGCCCGTCCTAATAGCCGCTTTGGCCAGTATTTCCTTCTCTCTAGACCAAAACGGGCGAGTTTAGTGGGAGATTATAAATCGTATTAGTATTAGGTCCGTTTTGCATATTTAGCGCATTAGCAATCTGTTGTTTAGCTTATAGCTTCTATATCTCTGCCATAGCCTTTTTAATTGCAGCAGCGCGTTATATAACAGTAGGGGATAGTACATTGGATTTAACCATTCGGGGGTAGGCTTTAAAGACTAGAAGTATAGGAACTAGTCCTTTAGGGCTAGCTAAATCGTTAATTGCTTTAAACGCCATTTGGAGTCCCATCTCCTTATTAATGTTGGGGATTTCAGTTATAATAATCTGGTAGGCTTGCTATAATAGACTATAGTAGCGCTCTACTATTCTAATAAAGTTATGTGCTTTAACCAGTACTCCCTTTATACTAATTCCTATAATAGTGGCGTATTGCTTAAATTCCTTACTAATAAAGTTCTTTCTAGCATTATAGGTAATTAGGTCTAGTGGCCCTAGGTAGATGTTAATCTAGCACATCTATAGAATATCCTATATATATTTGGCGCTAATGTCTTGTAGCTATCTACCGGCTTAGAATCGCGTTCCTTTATTAATAACATATAGGAGGGGTGATCCGCTAATATATATAATATTAACAATAATATTATAGTTAAAATTAACGTTGTCTTATAGGGTAAAGCGGAATCTGCCTGGTAATTTGCTAAACTTCTAACAGTAGTAGCAGAACTTAGTTAGTTGCTTAATGGCCATTCTATTAGTTTCATGGCCAGCATAGTAGAGTAGCTTTTGCAATTTCTTAACTAAGGGATGTCTAAATTAGTAATATAGGCGCCGTAGCTCTATATCTGTTAAATAGCAGGGGTTCGCGTTAAAGGATTTAGATAAATATAACTATAGTAATAAGCTTTATAGGAGAAATAGGTAGCCAAACCATTGCACTACTAGCACTTTTTTAGTATAAGTGATAACAACGTTTCTAAGGTTATTATAGTAGATTTAGAGTCTGTCCATATCCACTAAATAGAGCAAGAAGGGGGTATCTATATAAATAATATAAAACTGTATCTTGCCTATAGGGGTAACAATATCCGTAGTTCTAATGGAGGTAGCGATTCTAATGCCAAACTGCACGTTAACTTGTCCTTTAGTTAAGGTATTAAGTCTTACAGATTAGTCCGCGTTCTATAATACCTAGAATTATCCGTAACCGGCCATAGACTTCTTTAACGCACTAGTATCGATTATAATTCCCATAAATACCGTGGAAGTATAGCGTGAAACAGCAGTTATTGTGTTATAATTAAACGGGTCAGTTTCCGTAGTAGGTTCCATAGAGGTTATAGTAAGTAAGTAAGCATAAGCCTTATTAGCTAGTTCTATACTTATAGAGGTTACTTCGTCTGTAGTAAAAGTCCCAAATAATATAAGGTAGTAGCTATTAGGGTCTTCTAGTTCTTCCTTACTATTATTATTATTAGTGTTTTTGTTAGCATCTGTATCTAGCACAAGAGCTTCAAAAGTCTTATTATACTTATTATTATCATCTCCTTTATAGTAGATAGTGTATTGTCTAAAGCGTTCTTTAAAGTTACTATTACGGCCCTTGCTATTGTTAAAATGTCTTTTATACTTATTTCTAGAACGGTTCCGCTCCTCCTCTATATGTTTCCATAAGCGGCAGCTCTCCTTTTGGCAAATATAGTACTTAGTCTTTAGGGACCTAACGGTATTTTGTCTATAGGAGCGGGTTTGGTTACGGTTGTTACGGATGTTACAGCGGTATATACAATCCGTAAAGTAGGCTCCTTAAGACGGTCTTATTAAGGCCTAGGAAGGATGTTCCTTCTCCTATATAACTATAGAAGATTGCAGCTTGCTAATCAACTAGGAGAGGTCTTTAGAAGGGTTAGAAATAGCAATACGGCATACTAGTACTCCTTAGCAAGCGGTAACTAGCTTATTTATAAGGAAGAGATCTATATAAAATTCTAGGTATAATCTGTGGTGATATTTTAAGAGCTTATTAAGGAGTAGTTAGAAACTCTAATAGATTTACTTATTAGAGTTTTCGTTAATAATTCCTTAGAAGTCGGTAGTATTCTATTTAGTAAGGTTTCTCTAATAGTACTCTAGTCCTTTAAAGAAGTGACGCATGTGGTTATATACCTCAGTAAATAATCTAGTTAAAAGGCTGCTATTATAGTAGTAATCCTAAGCAAGTCCCTTTAGCATAGTTAGGAATGCAGTTATATAGCCTTTAGGAGGTAGACTAGCTCTCTTACAGATATTATAGAAGATAGTTAACTTAAAGTTAAAGTTATTACTCACTCCATTATACTTCTGGTCGTCTGTGTAGATCTTAGCGATAGTAGCTACCTCTTTACTATATATAGGCAGGTGTATAGCAGGGTCGGTATTGGCAGTACTAGGGTAAAGATACTAGGCAGGAGGAGCACCAGGTAGGGTAGGAGCGGTTACTAAAGGAAGGGTAGAGGCAGTTGCCGTAGGCAATAATTACTGGTTCTGCGTCTATAGGAGTTAAGTAAGGAGGGTAAGTAGTTAATCCTAGGTAGAGGTAGGTGCAGCTTACTATTAGGTAATAGTTAGTGCAGTTTACTGGGGTATAAATACAACAGCTAGTTAGGGTATTATAGGGGTAGGTATTTACATTCCAGGTATTATAGCTGTAGCTATAGGCTGAATTGCAGGCGTTAGAGGTAGTGGAGGTAGTTAATAGTTTACAGGCGTCAGTACCATATAGGAAGGTAGTAGGCTATAGGGGGGGTTATAGGAACTAAAGAGGCTATAACTAATAGGGTTATAGCTTAATTTAATATTAGAGCTGTTTATATTAAGTTAAGTTATTCTTATAGTGCCACTGTAATTATAGGGCTAGCTTCCTTAAGAGCTCCTGTAATTTCCTTATCTGTCTATTCATAAGGTTCCTCTTCTGTAAGGACATCATATAGAACCTTATAAAGTAGGTATCTATTACTGTGTGTGGCGACATATACTCCTCTTTAGAGTAGGTAAGTATGGAGCTTTACTCTAGTAACAGAGCGTATCTTTCTAAAGTCCTTAATAGTAAAGCCTTTAAATTCTTCTTGGAATAGCGACCGTAGTATATAATCCGTAAAGTTCTTATATATATACTCATAGATTTTCGTTTCTATATATTCTTCCAGGTCTTCCTCTAAGGCAGTTGCTATATTAATTCCATAACTATATCTGGCGATTCTCTCCTTCCATTTAGGATCCATCTTATTATGTAAAGCAGTGTACTAGTCCTTGTGTATATTTAGTTTAAGGTTAAGGTTAAGGTTAAAGTTAAGGTTAAGGTTAAGGTCGTTAAGGTAAGGGTGTTAAGGTAAGGGTGTTAAGGTAAGGGTGTTAAGGTAAGGGTATTAAGGTAAGGGTGTTAAGGTAAGGGTGTTAAGGTAAGGGTGTTTTAGGTATATATATCCTTTACAGCCATTAGGCCTATAAAGTTCTTAGTAAGATTACTATTCTCTCAGCAATCTATTATATTGGCTGTAAGGCCAGTACAAATTCTCTTAAGCTTAAGGGAGGTCGCAATCTTCTCTAAGTAAAGATACAATTCTCTAGGCGATCTAACGCGTTAGCAGTTAAGCTGATACGTAGTCTTGAGCTTTAAGGGTAATGTAGCTTTCTCCTTTAACTGGAATAGACAAGGCCAGGTAATCTATGTACTGTTTCTAGTACGGTTCTTAAGCTCTAGCTTATTGCGTATTTCCTAATCTATACGTCTACTGATTAGTGTCGGTATACTCGCTTTATCAACGTGCACGAATATCACTGTATTGCGATACGTATGCGGTGTTGAAGTTGGTAGTTATTGTTGTCTAGAAGTAAGGGGTTGCTCCAAGGTCAGGTTAGCTAGCCTCGCTTCGTGGTCTCGTGACTATGTCACATAACTAATATTCCGACACAACCCTTAACCTCTTATACCTAAGGAGTACCACAATCTAATTAATAAGTTTAAAAAATAATTCGCAGACCAGCTGCCCCCGCATTGGGATGAACACGATTTTAAGATAGAACTTAAACCTAGTATAACACCAAAGTTCGGTCCGCTATATGGTATGTCATAAGAAGAACTACTTATAATGTAACAATACCTTAATAAGCATCTAGAAAAAGGATTTATTTGCCCTAGTTAATCTCTATTCGCTTTACCCGTATTATTTATTAAAAAGCTAAAAGGAGGCTTAAGATTCTATGTTAATTACTAAGCCCTAAACGCAATTACGATTTAAAACTGATATCCAATCCCCTTAATCCAAGAGACGCTTAACCGCCTGGCAAAGGTACAATATTTTATAAAGCTTAATATAGTCGCTGCCTTTAATTAAATTCGCATCTAAGAAGGAGATAAAAAGTACACAGCCTTTCGTATATAATAGGGACTCTTTAAATACCTAGTAATGCCATTTAATATAAAGAACGGTCCCAGTATATTTTAGCAATACGTTAACAATACGCTCCGTAAATTCCTTAATATATTTATTACTGTGTATATTAATAATATTTTAATCTACTCGTCTTTGCTTTCTAAGTATTAAAAACACGTCTAAATGGTCCTTAAACATTTGCGAAATATGGGTTTACAATACAATATTAAGAAATATAAGTTTTATATATCTAAAGTCACGTACCTAGGCCTGATTATATCCCGTGACGGAATTAAAATGGACCCTAAAAAGGTCGCTGCGATTATAAACTAGGGAAGCCCTAATAACGTACAAGACATTTAAGAATTCCTAGAATTTATAAATTTCTACCGCCAATTTATTAACCAGTTCTTAAAAATTACCCAACTATTAGTAAACCTGATAAGAAAGAACATGAAATTTAAATAGACTGCTAGATGTAAACAAGCTTTTAATAACTTAAAATAACGCTTTATAACTACTCTAATTCTTGCCTACTTTAACCCTGACCTTAAATATATCGTCGAAACAGACTTATCTGATTATGCCCTAAGGGGAGTGTTATCGCAATATAATAAGGATGGTGAGCTACGTCTAGTAGCCTTTCTCTTTCGAAAGCTCGCCCCTGCTAAATTAAACTATGAGATATATAATAAGGAACTACTTATAATTATTAGATGCTTTGAACAATGGTGTCCAGAACTTAAAGGATTATTCTTTTTAATACGTGTGTTAACAGACCACAAAAACCTGCAGTACTTTATGACTATAAAGCAGTTAACGCAGTGCCAAATTCATTAAGCTAAATACCTCTTATAATTTAACTTTAAGATTATGTACTAACTGGGCAAACTTAATCAGAAGCCTAATATATTAATATAACAATTATAAGATTTACCTATAAACGCCTTAGATAAACGGATTACAAATTAATTACGGATCTTATTACCCTTTAAACGCTTTAAGAAACTACGTCCTATATTCCTAGATATAGAACTTAACAGAAACAAATTAGAAATTAATAAATAGAAAATGGAAATTAATAAGCTAATAGAATATAAATATAAGAACAATATATAGATAGCAGATATAATAAAAGCAATTTAAACAGGAAAACGATAGCATAAAGATATTACACTCGCCAAATACAAAATTTATAATAATCGACTATACTATTAACAGAAGATAGTAGTTCCGAATTTTAAACCCTTACAATTTAAGATACTCGAATTCGTACACAATTCCCCTATAGTAGGACATCCTAGCTATGCAAAGACTTATAAGATTATTTAACGAGTATACTACTGGCCTATAATACACGACTATATATGAAAATACGTTCAAGCCTACAGAATGTGCGTGCGTGGGAAGACCTCTTACGTAAAGAAGTAAGGAGTACTTTAACCATTGCCAATTCCAATGCAAAGATAGCGAGATATCTTAATCAACTTCGTAGTTAACTTGCCTAACAGTAACGGGTTTACGAATGTTATAGTAGTTATTAACTATTTTATAAAAATGCGACATATGATTCCTATAGACTTAATTAATGCGATATTAGTAGCCGAATGTTTCGTTAAGTATATCTTTAAGCTACACGGACTTCCTAATTTGATAATATCTAACTATAGAAGCCAGTTCGTTTTAGACTTCTAGTAAGCTCTATATAAATAATTAAGCATTTAAACACGACTCTTAACTATATTCTATCTGGAGATAGATGGTTAAACCGAAATTACGAACGCAATTATAGAACAATACCTATAAATATACTACTCCTACCTGCAAGATAACTGAGAAAAATGGCTGCCTTTAGCTGAGTTTACTGCGAATAATACAATAAATATATTAATAGGCATAACGCCGTTCTACGCGACCTATGGATAAGACCCCTAACTTGGATTTAAACTATAACCCAAAATCAATACAACAGGACCCATAATTAAACGGATTTAGTTAATTAACGCGCATAACTTCGCTGATTAAATAAAGTAGTTAACGGAACTATTACGAAGTAAATTAACGTACGCTTAAATGGTATAGGAATAGCATGCGAACAAAAGACAAGCCCCCGCATAGGACTTTAAGGAAGGTGATATGGTTTACCTAAATATACAAAACCTAAAGACTTAACGGCCCTTAAAGAAACTTAATTAAAAGTTTGTGGGCCTATACCAAATTAAGAAGAAATTAAGCCCGTATACTTATAAGCTTGAACTACTAACTAAGATAAAAATATATCTAATATTTTACGTAAGCTTGCTGCAACCCTTAAAAGACAAACCTATGACTTATAAAGTGCCGCCGCCACCTCCTATAATTGTTAACAACGGTAACGGTTCTTACTTTATTAACTCAATTAATAATATACAATGGAAAAAACGATTTAAATGATTTAAACTTCTTGTTAAGTGGGAAGGATATAAAACATAAACCTAGGAGCTCTATAAGTAAGTTAAGACCGATATGCCTTCCCTAGTAAAAGAATTCCATAAGGACCATCCTTCGTGGCCTACTCTAGCTGGATGGACATAATATAAAGGTAAACAACTGCCACCTAATATAAATATATAAAACATAATAGCAGGAAACTTAAAATTAAAAAGAGCTTAAAGAATACCATAATACTTGTGACACGGTCATATAACGCGCAAGATATTAAGGAACTTTAATTAGCGGTTAAAGTTATCTAATTGGTTAGATTTGCCTTGCCAAGACCTACTATAAAGATATTAGTTTGGCTTACCGCCTTTACTAAACTAATAGTGATTTTCTATTCTGGGGATGGAAAATCCTAATTGGTCCGTTTAATAATTAAAACTAGTAAAACTCTACACCGCCACCCAACGTAAAATACGACATAATAAAATTGTATTATTTTGGACCTTTGGCTAAAGGGGGGGTACTGTAACGGGACTAGCCTAGTTATAGTAGGAATGTCTTAGTAAAACACTTAACAGATAGAACTTAAAGCTTTAACCGAATTCTGCCGAATTCTGCTAGCTTAATTGACTTCTGCCAAGTTCTATTAGATTAATTAAATACTACCAAAGTCCGTCTGCGTGCGTATGTGCGTACGCATTAACCAAGACCCCTAAACTGTTTAATTGTAAGATTCTCTTGTTATTTCTTTCTCTTCTTTACGCAATGTCTTATTCCTAGCAAGAGCTATATACCCTTAGATTTAGATAGAATTTATATTGTTCCTTTGAATCTTTCCCAAAGCCTCTTCGCGCCCTTACACTATCCCTTATATAACCTGGCATAGCTGATCTCTTATCTAGCTTTTGCTCTTACTATATAATAATTCTTTGTCTAAACTTATCTATAGTTTCTTATTTTCTGCGTCTTGCAGCTAGATCCTTAAAGTTATCTTACTTTCTAATCTTAGTATCGACTTTTTAATCTTTAGGCTGAACACTATATTTACCTGGAATTGCTATAGTCCTTATTTATTTCTTAAAATCTTGGCTTCCTAATAACGTTCTTATTTGTTCCCCAAACTCGTAGTTCTTAAACTTGCGTCCTATACTTATTCGTTTGTTACTGAACTAAGTTACTACTCTTTCCTATCAGTTTTCGTCCGTTATAGGCTCTTAAGCTATCCTTATCGCGCCTTATAAGTCTAGAGCTTTCCTTATCTCTTCTTAAGAATCTTAGACCTATGGCCTTTTACCTTTTATAAGTGGTAAGCTAGCACTAGCAGTTGTCTACTTACTTAATCGTCTCTAGATATTACTCCTTCTATTTTATAAAGCAATAGAATTCGTATCTAATAGTGTTATAATATCCGTTACTAATCCTTATTCTGTGGTGGTTTTAGTCTCTGCTTTAGTTGCGCTATTAAGGTATAAGTACTCCTAGTTAGCCTCCTTTTCTTCCTTATCGCTATTAATTAATAAGTACTCTAACTCCATTGTTATTATTGCTAATCTTTGTCCGTATATTACTTTAACATCTTAATCTAGCTTGTAGAGTTAATCTTATTCTTTATCTAACTCTATAGTTCCTTTAAGCCCTCTTAACTCTGGCTCTTGCGGCTAATAGCTTACGCCATACTTAACGTCTTTATAAATTTGGTATGCGTTATTATAACAAAACGCAAAGTGCTTAATTGAACACTTCTTAGTCCTGCGCAATATCCCTATATCCGCGTTATTGTACTCTAACGACCTGGTGCCCTTTACCGCGTAGTTACTCTAACTACCTCTATAGTCTCTAGCGAAATAACCTTGTCTTCCGCAATTTATGCAAGCTCTATCTTTAAACCATTTTTCTTGTTATAGAGTCCGCCTAAATATCTTCTACTGCTAAGATCCCTAGTTTAGCCTCTACTCCCTGGTCCTATAATTACTTAATCCTTAACCTCTAGGTTTCTATAGTTTCTTTATCCATCTCTTAGATTCTTTAGTACCGCTTAGGTCCATTAGCTCTGCGCCATTCTATAGTTTTTGGCTCTATGTTTACTAATGCGTGCTCTACACCTTATATAACTATAGAACTCTGTCTTGCCCTTTCTTAGCTTGTTCCCTTTAATAGATTCTATTATTAATCTTTATCGCTTAATCTATTAACTTTCTTAGAGTATCCGCATCTTCCATTAGGATAATTACGTCCTAGACTTTAGCCTTAAGTCCCTATTTATACTGTGCTATAAGCGCCTTGTTATTCCATTCAACCTATATGGCTAGCGTTTAAAACTGGGTTATATACTCTATTACTAAGGTTCGTTGTGCTAGGTTCTAAAGCTTTCGTTCTGCTGTAGTTATGGCTTCCAGGTCTCTAAATATCTGCGTTAACCGTTCTGCAAACCCGTTCCAACTGGCAAATATATACCGTACATCTTGGTTAGTAGTTGTTATGCCATTGGCCTATATCTTAGTAAGATATAGTTTAAACCACTTAAGTGCTCGTCCTATTAGGAACAATCCTGCATACGCTACTTGGTCCATTAATATTACCAACTTTGCTCCCTTCTGCATAACCTTAAAATGCATTTACGTAAGGAACCCTTTAAGCTTTAACTTCTCTTCTAAGAACCGTTTAATTAAAGGTAACTTAACCTTTACTGCTCTAATTCTATTAATGCGTTCTTTAAGTATCCTATTATTGTCTTATAAGTGATTAACCATTTCCTATAACTGACCTCGCGTAACTATCTAAGAATCCGTGTCTGCTATACTGGTATCTCCGCCTGAGGTAGTAGCTGCCGTTGATAATGTTATAACTGGTACTTTAGGTGGCATATTGTTCGACCTTTACTTAATACTATAACCTTGGTAGTGAATATGTAACGGAACCTTATAGCAAGAACTACGGTGGGTCCTATTATTAGGCTAGGTATATAGGTATAAATAGGGTAACAACGTAATAACAACTAGTAAAGTAGTTGCCCAACAAATTAACTCCAATTGTATTCTAAGATTTACTATAAAGAGAGAACTATCTGGGTAGGGACTATGGTTCTTTAAATACACAACTATACGCCTAAGAAATCCCCTCGCTCTGTTAATCTGTTAATCTATAGATCTGTTGATCTGCTTATAGATCCCACGTTCTCCTAATCCTATAGATTATAGATCTAACCATATAACCTCGGTTACCATTCCTTGTTATATAGTTCCACCGGATCCATCCTGGACCGTGCCTATATCAACTAACTAGCTTCCGCCGACTCTTCTCCAAGTAGTCGTAATATCGTACTTAAGCTGTCCGTAACACGTAATACTGTTATGCCCCTTACGTACTAATTAAGTAGTAATACTCTTAGCAGCTGGCATAGAGAACTATAATATACTACTTTTAACATAAAAAGGTCTTAAGGCGGTTACCTAGTGGCTTATTAGCCAAAATGTACTAGACCAGTTCTGGGTTGCAAAGGAAATGATAATAAAAGGTAAAGGAGTAAGTATTAGGCGCCCCCTAATGACCCTATAGTAGTAAAGTTAAGTTTGCGATACTAGCGCGTCCGTAGGCTTATTACGGCAGCAGTGGTTCCTAAGGAGGTTAAAAAGTAAAGTAGTAGAGCACTATAGGTGACTTATAAGGGCTAAGTAGGCAAGTCCTAAAAGGCAGGGAGATGGATTATAGGGTTTTCTTAAATAGAGTTTTCTCCCTATATGTAAATAAGAAGTAGTCCGCGTGGGCTTAATAGGGATCCAAATTGGACGTTAAGCAATGAATAATTATTATTAATATATTTATTACCGCGTATATTAATAATATCTTAATCTACTCGTCCTTGCTTTCTAAATATTAAAAATATATTAGAATGGTTCTTAAACAACTATAAGATGCGGGCTTATAATGCGATATTAAGAAATGCAAGTTCTACGCGTTAGAGGTTATATACTTAGGCTTAATTATATCCTATAATAGAATTAAAATAGACCCTAAGAAAGTCACTATAATTATAAACTAGGAAAGCCCTAGCAATATATAAGACATTTAAGGATTTCTAGGATTTACAAACTTCTACTAACGATTTATTAACTATTTTTTAGAAATTGCTTAGCTGTTAGTAAACCTAATAAAGAAGAATATAAAATTTAAATAGACCACTAAATACGAATAAGCTTTTAATAACTTAAAACGTTGCTTTATAACTACTTTAATTCTTGTTTACTTTAACCCTAACCTTAATGTCGGTATACTCACATTATCAACGTGCACGAATATCACTTATAGTAGTACGTATGCGGTGTTGAAGTTGGTAGTTAATTGTTGTCTTGAAGTCAGGGGTTGCTCTAAGTTAGATTAGCCAATCTCGCCTTATAGTCTCGTAACTATGTCACGTAATTAACATTCCAACACTAGAGCAACTCTAAAAAGAAGGCTAATCTATACTCTAAAGTTAAGTCTACTTCTAGACTATTTGTAGTGTATACGCAATAACTAGCTCTTCCGTCCATAATATATAATAGCTCCACCTTTAATCCTAGAGCGCGCCACCTATCGGATTCTGCCATACCATTAAACCAGCTAATTAGGATTTTCCATTCCCGGGATAGAAAATCGCTATTAGCTCGCCTACTACTAGCGCCTTAGCGGCTGGCTCTGTATTATATAAGTCTATTATACCTACCAAATCCAAATCCGTTTATTTAACCTATCCTATAGCCCGTAATTCAACTTAATTCGTGTTAATAAGCTATAATAGTGCCGTATAAGGCTTGCCCTTTGTCATAGCGTCCGCAGGGTTAGTATCTCTATTAATCTACTTAACTTTAGTAATCTGTCTTTATTTGTAAGCTTGGCGAAGGCATATTATATTAATTATTAAGCGTTTCTCTTGCGTAGTTCCTAGTTGGACGAGATAGTTGTATAAGGACTTTAAGTTAGTGTAGAGAATAAGTGGCAAGTTAACCTATAAGACCTTGTCTAGCGTGGATTTGATTGCAGCGCCTATATTAAAACTATGCGCTATACTATATAGCTCTAAGGCTAATACACTCCTAGTAACTCTTTTACACTTAATTAAGGACCAGTAGACGATATTTGCCTTATTTAAGGCGTCTGCTAGTACAAGTACGTAGCCAATTTGCGAAGATAGGTCCTTGTTATTGGCGAAGAAAGCGTCCGTAAATACTAGAAGTTATAAGGTGTTGGCGTCTAGCTTAACGAACTTTAGGCCTCTATTTACGTTCTTAATCTGCCAGCTTAATCGCTTATTAAGACTCTTTATATTATCTTTAACTGGGTTAACTACCTAGGCAGTAAAGGATAGGTTGTATAAGGCCTTTGGCTGACAGACTAAGGCAATATAGGCTTCTTTAGCGCGTTAAGCAATATACTAGTCCTTTAGCGTAAGCAGGTCACACGTAACTCCTCTAGAGCTAGTGCTGTCTGCTAGCATAGTGTTAACCACACTAAGGTTCTTATACTGGCGCTTTTACGTTAGCATAATGCTCCCGTCTTATATTAATTAAATAAGTCCTCCATTAAACTTAATTGGTGTATTAGCGGTTAGTTACTCTCGCTCCTTAGCTATAAATTTAGCCTTATATAGTTCGCTTTATTTAGCCTCTGCGAAGGTATTGTCTGCAAGGAATAGTGTATTATTAGTCTATAGGCCAATAATTCTAAAAGGCTTATTACTGTAAAGCAAGCAGAGGTCGTACATGGACTAGTCCATTTGCAGCTAATTAATGTGGTGTAAATAGTAGGTCTTAAACTAGTGGTTTCTAGCTTTAGGTACTCTATAAAGTAGCTTTACAACCTTTAGAACGGAGTCCGTATCAATTCCTAGTTGTTTATTTAGCTCGTGTGGCGGTTGTACGTAGAACTCGCGGTTTAGGTTTGTAGTAGACTGGACGTAGGCTTGTAAGATGTCTCAGAGGTAAAGTCGTGTCTATGGTAGCATAGCGGCGATATAGAGAATCAGCCGCTGACTAACTTGTTAAATTGTTGGTAACTAAGTAAGGACTAGCTCTTTCTCTAAGTTATTATAGGCCTGTATAACAAGTCATAATTTCTTAAAGGCTTTATTAGTTCCCTTATTTTTAATCTTATTAATAAACTATAAATTAAAGAGTCTAACCCCCTTTAGCATATTGTGTAGCTTAATAATCTTAAAGATGCCTTTTTTAAGTAGGCCTATAACCTCCTTTTATTATAAAGCGCTGAATTAGGTGTTACTATTGTTCTATAAGTAAATAGTAGTGTTAGCTATATTTGCGGTATTATCGTCCTGTAAGTAGATAGCGATATCAGCGATATCCGCGATATTAGTAATATCCGCAATATTACCCGTGAAAGCGCCTGTATCTATTATAGCATCCGTAATAGCTGTGTCTGCGACGGCCGTAAGTAATAGGTATTTATGGGGGCGACCTCTACCTTGCTTTAGCGGTAGCTATAATTTAGCCTTAGGTAATAATTAAGGTTTAGCTGGTAAAGGTACTAGTTTATCTAATTTAGTAAACTTTTGTGGTTTAACTGGGTCTTATAGGTCCAGTAGGTAAGGTTTTACAACTATAGAGTGGAAGGTTGTAGGCCTATTTGGTAGCTTTATGGTGCAGGTCTCGCCATTAATGGCAAGTAGTATATATAGTCCATCCCAATAACCACTTTGGCCAGTATTGCCTTCTCTCCAGACTAAGACAGGCGAACTAGGTAGAAGGCCGTAAATAGTGTTAGTTTGTGGTCTATTTCGCATATTAAGAGCGTTAGTGATCTATTATTTAGCTTATAGCTTCTAGATTTCTACTATTGCTTTCCTAATAGCCGCAGCTTGTTGTGTAACTAAAGGTAATGGCGCGTCCAATTTAACTATTTGGGGGTAGGCTCTAAAGACTAGGAGTGTAGGGACTAGGCCTTTTAGGCTGGCCGTGTTATTAATGGCTTTAAAGGCCATTTGTAGGGCCATCTCCTTACTAATTTTAGGGATTTCAGTTATAATAATTTGGTAGGCTTGTTATAGCGGACTATAGTAGCGTTCTACCATTCTAATAGAATTATGTAATTTGACTAGAACCAACTTTATAGTTGCTCCTATAGTAGTAGTATAGTGCTTAAACTCCTTGCTGATAAAGTTCTTTTTAGTGTCTATAGTAATTAAGTCTAGTGGTCCTAAATAGCTGTTAATCTAGCATATTTAAAAAACGTCCTAAGTATGCTTGGCGCTAATATCTCGTAGCTATCTGCTAGCTTAAAATTAAGTTGCTTCGTTAACTACGTATAGTAAGGGGGAGCCGCTAATATACATAATGTTAATAATAATATTATAATTGAAATTAACGTCGTCTTATAAGGTGAAGCAAAATCTACCTAGGGGTTTACTAAACTTCTAGCAGTGGTAGTAGAGTCTAGTTAGCTCTTTAATAGCAGATCTATTAGTGTTATAGCCGTAGCCAGCCTTATTAAGAAGCTTTTGTAGTTTATTAACTAATAGGTAACTAAATCAATAGTGTAAGCGTTATAGTTCTACATTAGTTAGGTAGCAAGGGTTTATATTAAAGGACTTAACTAAATAAGACTGTAAGGAGAAGCTCTATAAGAGAAATAGGTGGCCAAATCGTCTAACTACTGGCACCCTTTTGGTGCGAGTGATAATGACGTCCTTTAGGTTATTATATTTAATATAGAGTCTGTCTATATCTACTAGGCAAAGTAGGAAAGGAGTATCTGCTTTAATAATATGGAATTATACCTTGCCTATAGGGCTGTTGACGTCTATGGTTCTAATAGATATAGAGGCTTTAATCCTAAATTAGATAGTTACTTAGCCCTTAGTTAATATGTTAAGGCTTATAGACTTATCTATAGCCTATAAAGCTTAAAATTGGCCGTAGCCAGCTATAGACTTACGTGAAGCACCTATATCGATTATAATTCCCATAAAGACCGTTGAGGTATATTATAGCGCTGTGGTTGTGGCCGTACTATAGGCAAATGGGTTAGTCTCCGTATAAGGTTCTATAGTAGACTCCATAGTAAGCTCTAAAGCCATAAGTAGGTGTATATAAGCCTTATTAGCTAGCTCTACGCGTATAGAGGTTGCTTCCTCCATAGTAAGTATTCTAAAGGTGGTGATATAGGCAGAACTATTATTAGGTTCTCCAGCATCGCTCCTAGAGTTGTTAGTATTATGTGTATAGGCTTTAAAGTCTAAGTCATCCTCTTTATCTCTTTTGCAGGCGGCAATATATTGTTTAAAGTGGTTATTAAAGTTGCCCTTATTGCGGCCCTTGATATTAATAAAATGTCTTTTATAGTCATCTCTGGACCAATTACGCTCCTCCTCTGTGTGTTTCTATAAGTAGCAGTTCTCCTTCTTATAGATATAGCACTTGGCCTTTAGTCTACCGTTAGTTCTATAGGGGCGATTACTACTATAGCAATTAGTGTTTCGGTCTTAATTTTAGTTATTTTAATAGTAACGTCAATCTGTAAAAAAGGCTTGGTGAGATAATCTTATTAAGGCCTATAGGGGGTGTTCTTTTTCCTATGCAATAATAGAGGATTATAGCTTACTAATTAACTAAGAGAGGTCTTCTAAAGGGTTAGAGACAGTAATATGGTATACTAGCACTCCCTAGTAAGCAGTAACCAACTTATTTATAAGAATGCGGTTTATATAAAAGTCTAGATATAGTCTATAACGTTGCTTTAGCAGTTTATCTATAAGCAGTTAGAAGTTCTAATAAATTAACTTATTAGGGTTCTTGTTTATAACTCCTTAAAGGGTTATGCTATTCTACTCTATAAGGTTCTTGCAGTAGTATTCTGGCCCTTTAAAGAACTGTTATATGTGGTTACAGGCTTCCGTAAAAGGTCTTGACTTAAGGTTGCTGTTATAGTAATGGTCCTAAGCAAGTCCTTTTAGCATGCTAGGGAATGCCACTATATAGCCTTTTAGTGGTAAGCTAGATCTCTTACAGATATTATAGAAGATAGTTAGCTTAAAGTTAAAGCTGTTATTAACTCTATCGTACTTTTAGTTGTCTGTATAGATCTTTATAATTATGGCCACCTCCTTACTGTATCTAGGTCCTTGCTCCATACTAGGCACGGCTGGTTTAGGTTGTATATGTATATATAGCTACTATAGTTGCCGCTCTCTTGGTCATAGTAGTTGGTTAATAAGAGCGTGGATTTAGTTATAATTAGAGAATTAAGGACTGGGAGGGGTAGTAGGGGTAACAGGGGCAGCAATTGGAGTAGCTAGCGGTGCAGCGGTAGGAGTAGATCTGGGGGGGGTAGTAGGGGTAGTGGGGGCAGCAACTAGAGTAGCTGGTGGTGCAGTAATTAGAGTAGCTGGTAGTACAGCAATTGGAGTAGCTAGTAGTGCAGCAAGCTTATCTAGGGTTGTATTAAGTTAGTCTTATAGAGCCACAGTAATTATTAGCTTAATATTATTTAAGGGCTAGACCAATCTCTTCGTCTGTCTATTTGTAAAACTCTTCTTTATTAACAATATCCGTTAGTACCTTACTAAGGGAGTATCTCTTGTCTTGCTTAACAATATATACTCCTCTCTTAACTAGGTATTTACGGATTCCCATTTTAGTATTAGATTGTACTTATATAAAGATCTCTAGTATAAAGTCCTTAAAGTCTTCCTAAAATACTATCCATAATAAAGAGTTTGTAAGGTTAGATTATGTATATAGGTGCATCTTAGTCTCTATATACTCTGCTAGATTGTTATCCATAGCTATCTCTAAGTCAATTCCGTTGCTATATTTAGCAATTCTTTCCTTCTAGTCAATTTCTATGTTGTTATATTTTTATGTATATTTGGTTTAAGGTTAAGTGGAGGTTCTAGAGGTTTAAGTTTAAGGTTAAGGTTTAAGGTTAAGGTTAAGGTTAAGGTCAAGGGTTATATTGAGGTTAGGGGTGTAGTCAAGGTTAAGGTTAAGGGTATAAAGGTATATACGTGTCCTATTAACAAATCTATAGTTCTTAGACACTATAGACGATTCTTAGCAGAGATATGGTCCTCTAGGCGATCTAACACGTCAACAGTTAAGTTAATACGTGGTTTTAAGCTTTAAGGGTCCTCTAGGCAATTTAATACGTTAACAGTTAAGCTAATGCGTGGTTTTAAGCTTTAAGGATAATATAGCTCTCTTTAAGTAAAGATATGATTCTCTAGGCGATCTAACGCATTAGCAAGCTAATACGTGGTCTTAAGCTTCAAGGGTAATATAGTTTTCTCCTTTAACTAAAATAGGGCGATAGCTCTGCGATTTAACACATTAACAGTTAAGCTAATGCGTGGTTGTAACGGAACCTTATAGCAGGAACTACGGTGGGTTCTATTATTAGGCTGGGTATATAGGTAAGAACAAATTAACAACATAATAATAACTAGTGGAGTAGTTGCCCAATAGATTAACTCTAATTATATTCTAAGATTCACTACAAGGAGAGAACTATCTACGGTAGGGACTGAGGTCCTTTAAATACATAACTATACTTCTAAGAAATCCTCTCTTGTACGTAAGGTACGTGTTGTCTGTATTAAATATAATGTCCCTTCCGTTTAATATAGTTAATACGTTTAATGCCACGTGACCTTGGTTACTATTTCTTATTATATAGGTCCACCGGTTCTATTCTAGACCGTACCTATATTAACTAACTAGCTTCCTCCAACTCTTCTCCAAGTAGTTGTAATATTGTACTTAAAGCGTCTATAACACTATCTCCCTTCTCTTTATCTTTGTCCTTGAAGATTTCTAACATCTCTAAGTTGTCTACTAGAGGTGTAATGTCTGTTTAATTAGTCTGGTTAATATCTCTGCTTATTATACCTAAAGCTTCTTCTTCTCTTTCCTAGGTTAAGCGTCGCCTTTGTACAGTTTCCTCCATACTATTATTAGGTAAGGTGATGGCGATCCCTTACTCTTGTTGCGCTAAAGAGGGGTTGGTATGTGTTATGCTAGCGAGTTTTTTATCCTAATAACCCTCCTCTTGCTCTAAGTGTACTAAAGCAAACATTTAATCATCCTACGATGTTCGCTCTATTTCTAACGCTAAGTGTGCGCGTCCTATAACTCTTAACAGTCTTTGAGTTCCCTAAGTAACTTATTATAGGGTCTTGCGTTTAATCTACCACTGCGAAGCTTAATGGTAAACTGGCCTCTACGCTACTTGAGGTTTAACGTGCCTTAGAAAAGTCCGCATACGTTTTTAAAGCTTAACGTTTAGCCTATGCTCATCTTTAACGTCTTAAATATGTTTATAAGAAGGTCCGTTTTAAGGAGTGGAAACTTATTTAATAGGGTTTGTCTAAGCTAGGTAATAAAAGGACTAGCCCTTCTCCTGCAAGGGAAACAACTCTAAGTAGCTTAGCAATTGCTCCTCTTAGGTCCCCCTTAGGTGACTTATTCTTTAGTAATCCTTCTTTATTAATACTGCCTAACCTATTCTCTTTTAATACTCCTGTACCTTTCCTATAGCGTTCTTTAAGTTGCTTAGTAGTTCCTAGGTAGTCTCACTATAGCCTATCTACTTTACTTTATACTATGTTTTGTTATCTACGTCCTTATAACTAATAATCTTTAAAACTTGCTATTTGTCCTCCTCTTGTCCTTTATACATGTCTGCCTTATAAACTGGTAGCTTAATATCTCCACGTGCTAGTTCTAGCATTGCGATATATTATATAGGGTAGATCTTTATTTTGGCTAATAGGTTTAACTTATACGTAACTAATAAAATTCTCTACTTAATTTTAAAAGGTCCTAATCTAACGTGGTCCAACTTCTTACTTAGTTGTTAACTCTTAAAATTTTTGTGTAGTAGCTATACTTTATCTCCCTCCTTAAGATCTGGTTCCTTAGATCTTTTAGTATTATAGTACCTTTTTATTTGTTCTTGTACTAGTTTAGCTATTTCCTTAAGGTCTGTATAAAGATTTATTAACGTCTCTATTCTTTATTTAGCTGTGCTACTTGTCTTTTTTGCTTAATATAGCAACAATAACGTTCTTAGCTCGTACCCGTAATTTGCCTTAAATAGTAATGTCCCCATTCCTTCTTATAGTATTGCATTGTATGCAAACTATATAACTGGTAATAGCAATACCCAATTGTTCTATATGTAATTAATATAATGTTTTAGATACTACTCTAGTATCTAGTTTAGTCTTTCTATTTGTCCGTCCATCTGCGGATAATATACTGTAGATATTGCTGCGTGAACCCCTTGTTCTGCCAAAAACACTTTCTAAAATACTACTATAAATCTTAGATCTCTATCCGATATAATCTTGTTTAGTGCTCTGTGTCTTACAAATACTTCTTTTATATAGATTCTAGCGACATCTTCTACTAATATCTCTTTAGTGTATGCTATAAAGTATCCCCACTTTGTTTAGCTTATCTACTATTACTAAGATTGCGTTATAATCTTATCCTATAATAGGATCTTTTAACTTTGGTAACTTAATAATAAAGTCCTATAATATAACTTCCTATAGTCTTTCTAGTATTTCGACAGGTTATAGCCCTCTATACGGCTTATACCTTATCAGTTTATTCCTTTGGCAATTTAGATATTCTTTTATAACTTATCTTGCTAGTCCCCAGATTCCTTAAACAATGTATTCCTTTTAAAGTCTTAACACTAAGCCTGTAGCTCTATTATGTCCTTATGTCATTCCCTTATGGAATTCTTTAATAAACTCTTCTGCGATAGACTTAGGTATATACATTACTTCTCTGTTTTTGTATTGCTCTAAGTCTAGATCCTCTACCTATGCTTTTTAGATCTTCTATGTCTAATTACTCTCTAGTAATTTATAGATCTGACTTTCCTTAGTTGCTATAATCCTTAGATAATTATACCTAATTAATCCGTCTTAATCCTTTCGCAATAAAGCTCCTAATAGCTTTTTCTTACTTTAAAGTTCAGCCTTTCTGCTTAGAGCGTCTGCTCGTGCATTGTCTATACCCTTAGTATGCTGAATTTTAAAATAGTATTTTATAAGCATTTCCGCCTATTTAACCTGTCTTTAATTAAGTTCCTTTATTATTAGGAATCCTATAAGGTTCTTATAGTCCGTCTTAACTATAAAAGGTTTCTCTGTGCCTTATAAGAATGCTCTCTATTTCTTAAGTGCTGTAACTATACCTAACAACTCCTTGTTATAGATATCATAGTTTAACTCTAGTGGTGTTATCTTTTAACTGTAGTATACTACTGGGTACTATCCATCCTAATATTTCTGTATAAAGTATGCCCCTAGTGCAAAGTCTAATACATTTGTTTTTATAACTGTCTCTAGACCTAGTTAATAGATCTTAAGAACTGGCTCTTAGGTAAATAACTCTTTAACTTTCTTAAACAGTTCTTATTACTCCTTTCCCTATACCTACGGTTCTTCTTTCTTTGTTAACCTTATAAACAGCTTAATATCCTATAACTATTGTGCTATAAACCTTCTACAGTAATTGCAAAACCCTAGGAACGATTTTAACTACATAACGTTCTCTAGTTCTTGCCAATTCACTATAGCCTTAATCTTTTTTAGATCTATACTAAGTTAGCCTAGTTTAATAATAAATCTAATAAAATTAGTCTTCCTAATAAAGAACTCGCATTTCTTAATTGCTACTAGCATCTGTTCTTCTTGTAGTCTCTTTAAGACCCATTTAATGTGTTCTCTATATTTTTCCTTATTCTCTAAGTAGATAATAATATTGTTAAGGTATACCATAACAAATTTATCTAGGTGTTCTCCTAATATACTATTAATTCGCTTCTGGAACGTTACTAGTGCGTTTATAAGTCCAAATTATATAACTAATAGTTTATATAGTCCTTCCTTTAACCTAAAGGCTGCCTTCTATTTATTGCCTTCCTTAATCCTAATCTGATGGTACGCCTATCTTAGATCTATCTTTATAAAGATCTTTACATTGCCTATCCTGTCTTAGATTTCGCTAATTAAGGGTAAAGGATACCTATCCTTCCTAGTAATGCTGTTTAACTGTCTATAGTTTATACACATCCTGAGTTTTCCGTTTTTCTTTAAGATAAATAGTACTGGATATCCCACTAATGACTATAACGGTCTAATATATCCCTTGCGTAAGTTCTCCTAGATAAACTCCTTAAGCGCTACTAACTCTGTTTTAGTAAGCTTGTAGATTAGAAAGAACTTTAGGCTTATCCCTTCTTCCAATTCTATCTTATAGTCCTATGCTATATGCTCTAACAGCTTTTCACTTTTTAGTAACTATAACTTTTTACCATACTTATAGTATCTCTTTGGTACATAACTTAAGCCTCACTTAGTCTCTTTGTGTGTTGCTCTAACTTAGTACTATACCAACTTGGTTTACTATCGCACTTTACGCCGTTAAGTATCCTTAATATTAATCTAACCTATAACCTAATCGATCTTTGGATTGTACTCCTATAATTAAGGCATTCTTAGTATCGCCTCATCCTGTCCTAATAGTAGGATATTAAAAGACATTCTAACTAGTCTTCCTTTAATAGTTAACTGAATAGGTCCTATTTTAAGATTAATAATGCCTCCTTTATAGGCTATCTGATCTCCTAAAATTGTTATAAGTAAATATAGGTGTTCCTTTTGTCTATATAGTAACCCCATCCTTTTTACTGCCTTTAGTAATATGTAGTTCCTAGTTACTCTACTATCTACTAACGCTTTAAACTGTTAATCTTGCTATTTAACTTATAAATTTAGGTATTATTCTTAAATTCCTTTAAGGGTCTAAGGCTCTAATACTAGTTCCCTCTGGTTTTATACGCCTCCCCTTTTTCTAACTGTTGGCTGCTAGATCCTGTCTATACTTAGTCCAACCTTAGCTAATACTTAGTTTATTTCTTTTCCTCTATATACTATAGACAAGTGTTCTCTAGGTACTCCCACCACTATTATCCATTTAGGTATTCTTCCGTAAGGAATCTTCTTAGTTAAAGTATTAAGTCCCCTTAACCTTGTACTTCTACTGGGTGCTAACTATATATATACTTAGCGTTCCTAAACCGCTTTTCCTCTGGTGCCTAATATATCCTTACTAGGTACTTCTGGTTCTTGTCTTTTAGTGCTCTATACATATTGCACATGTTATCCACATAAGCTATCCATAATAGTGTATAATACGCTGCATGTTTTGGGTTAACTCTTGGTTTATCTTTATCCTTAAGTTTAAACCTATACCTAGTTGACCTAACCACTAGTATCTCTGCTATAGGTACTAAGATTTATTACTTACTTCTCTAGTCCCTAGATCCTTCCTCTAGGTTCCTTAATATTATAATTAACGCTCCTTTAATGTAACTTATACATTTCTCTATAATGGGTTGGTCTTAGACAACTTTTTTATCTAGCTATATATAAAAGTCTTCCTATTCGTTATTATGTCGTTGCCTATACCACTTTCCATACAACTGGTTTAGTGTGTATAGTCTATCTGTTAGAAAGTACCTTGTTATCGCTATATCATAATATTCTTTAGTATGTCTTTTTTTAAACCTAGTTAGGATATCTAGATCCTCTTCTTGTTCTAATTTATCTAACTACTTTACCCTAGGTGTTCCTGTACTTAGCCTATTAGTAACTCTTTATATAGGTGCTCTATCCCTTATATAACCTAGCATAGCTAACCTCTTGTCTAGCTTTTGCTCTTGCTATGCAATAATTCTTATTCTAAACTTATCTATAGTTTCTTGTTTTCTACGTCTTATAGCTAGATCTTTATAGTTGTCTTGCTTTTTAATCTTAGTATTAACTGTTTAATCTTTAGGCTAAACACTATGTTTACCTAGGATTGCTAACGTTCTTATTTGTTCTCCAAACTTGTAGTTCTTAAACTTACGTCCTATACTTATTTGTTTGTTACTAAACTAAGTCACTACCCTTTCCTATTAGTTTTCGTCCGTTGTGGGTCCTTAGGTATATCTTATCTTGTCTTAAAAGTCTTAAGCTTCTTTTATCTCTTCTTAAGAATCTTAAGCCTGTGGCCTTTTACCTTTATTAAGTAATAAGCTAGCACTAATAGTTGTCTACTTGCTTAGTTTCTTCTAAATATTACTCCTATTGTCTCGCAAAGCGATGGAAATTATATCTAATGGTGTTATAATATCCGTTACTAAACCTTATTCTATAATAGTCTTAGTTTCTACTTCTATTTTAACTTCTCTAAGGTCTATATGCTTCTAGTAAGCTGCCTTTATTGCCTTATTATTAGTAAATGCTTCGCCTGTATTAAATTCGTCGTTTTTGATATCCAATCTATAAGCTAGTTTATTAGTTCCTCTAAACTTAGGTAATAATGGCTCCTATAGCTAATAGCTTGCGCCATACTTAGCATCCTTATGAATTTGGTATGCGTTGTTATAACAATACACAAAACTATTAATTGAATATTTTTTTATTCCTTATAGTGCACCGTCGTCCCTCTGTATATATGTGCCGTCTGCTAGTCTGGTTCCCTTTACCGCGTAGTTACTCTAACCACCTCTATAGTCTCTGGCGAAATAACCTTATTTTCCGCAATTTATGCAAGCTCTATTTTTAAACTATTTTTCTTGCTATAGAGTCCGCCTAAATGTCTTCTACTACTAAGATTTCTAGTTTGGCCTCTACTCCTAGGTCCTTTAATTACTTAATCCTTAACCTTTAGGTTTCTATAGTTTCTTCTCCCTTCTTTAGGTTTCTTTGGTACCACTTAGGTTTATTAGCTCTGCGCCATTCTATAGTTTTTAACTCTATGTCTGTCGTTATGTACTCTACGCCTTATATAACTATGGAACTCTGTCTTACCCTCTCTTAGCTTGTTCCCTTTAATAGATTCTATTATTAATCTTTATTAACTAATCTATTAACTCCCTTAGAGTATCTGCATCTTCTATTAGGATAATTGCGTCCTAGACTTTAGCCTTAAGTCCCTGTTTATACTGTACTATAAGCGCCCTATTATTCCACTCAACCTACGTAGCTAATATTTGAAACTATATTATATACTCTATTACTAAAGTGCGTTGTACTAAGTTCTGAAGCTTTTATTCCGCTATGGTTATAGCCTCCGGGTCTCTAAATATCTGCATTAGCCGTTCTACGAACCTGTTCCAACTAGTAAATATATACCGTACATCCTAGTTAGTAGTTATTATGCCATTAGCCTATATTTCCGTAAGATATAGTTTAAACCACTTAAGTGCCCCCCCTGTTAGGAATAATCCTGCATAGGCTACTTAATCTAATAATATTGCTAACTTTACTCCTTTCTATACTACCTTAAAGTGCATCTGCATAAGAAATCCCTTAAGCTTTAACTTCTCCCCTAAGAATTATTTAATTAAAGGTAGCTTGATCTTTACTGCTCCAATTCTATTAATGCGTTCTTTAAGTATCCTATTATTATCTTATAAGTAATTAACTATTTTCTATAACTAACCTTGCGTAACTACTTAAGAATCCGTATCTGCTATACTGGTGTCTCTTATTTCTGAGGTTATAGCTGCCGTTAACGTTGTTACAACTAGTGCTTTAGGTGGCATATTATTTAACCTTATTTAATACCGTAACCTTAGTAGTAAATGTATAATGGAACCTTATAGTAGGAACTACGGTGGGTTCTATTATTAGGCTAGGTATATAGGTAAAAACAAATTAACAACATAATAATAACTAGTAGAGTAGTTGCCTAATAGATTAACTCCAATTGTATTCTAAGATTTACTACAAGGAGAGAACTATCTACGGTAGGGACTAAGGTCCTTTAAATACACAACCGTACTCCTAAGAAATCCTCTCTTATACGTAAGGTATGTATTATCTATATTAAACATAACATCCCTTCCGTTTAATATAGTTAATACATTTAACGCCATGTGACCTTGGTTACTATTCCTCGTTATATAGGTCCACCGGTTCTATCCTAGACCGTGCCTATATTAACTAACTAGCTTCCTCCGACTCTTCTTTAAGTAGTTGTAATATCGTACTTAAAGCGTCCGTAACAGTGGTTTTAAGCTTTGCTATTATATATTTCCTAATCTATACGTCTACTGATCAGTGTTGGTATACTCGTATTATTAACGTGCACGAATATCACTTATAGTGGTACGTATATGGTGTTGAAGTTGGTAGTTAATTGTTGTCTCGAAGTTAGGGGTTGCTCCAAGTCAGATTAGCTAGTCTCGCCTTATAGTCTCGTGACTACGTCACGTGATTAACGTTCCGACACTTAAATATATTATTAAAATAGACTCGTCTAATTATGCGCTAGGGGGAGTGTTATTGCAATATAATAAGAACGGCGAGCTATATCTAGTAGCCTTTCTTTTCTGGAAACTCGCCCCTACTAAATTAAACTATAAGATATATAATAAGGAACTACTTATAATTGTTAGATGCTTTAAATAATAGCGTCTTAAGCTTAAAGGATTCTTATTCCTAATACGTGTGTTAACAGACTATAAGAACCTATAGTACTTTATAACTATAAAGCAATTAATACAGCGCCAAATTTGTTAGGCCAAATATTTGTTATAATTTAACTTTAAGATTATATATTAACTAGGTAAACTTAATTAGAAGCCTAATATATTAATATAATAATTATAGGACCTATCTATAAATACTTTATATAACTAGATTATAAATTAATTACAGATCTTATTACCCCCTAAGTGTTTTAAAAAACTATATCCTATATTCCTAGATACGGAACTTAATAGTAATAAATTAGAAGTTAATAAATGGGAAATGGAAATTAATAAGCTAATGGAATATAAATATAAGAATAATATATAGATAATAGATGTAGTAAAGGCGATTTAAATAGGAAAACGATAGTATAAGGATATTATACTTGCTAAATACGAGATTTAAAATAACTGATTATACTATTAATAGAAGATAGTAGTTCTAAATTCCAAACCTTCATAATTTAAAATACTTAAATTTGTATACGACTTCCCTATATTAGGGTATCCTGGCCGTGTAAAGACTTATAAAATTGTTTAATAAGCATACTACTAGCCTATAATGCACGACTATGTATAAAATATATTTAAGTATGCAGGATGTGCGTGCATAGAAAGACCTTTTATATAAAGAAGTAAGGAGTACTTTAACTGCTACCAATTCTAATATAAAGATGGCACGACATCTTAATTAACTTTATAGTCAATTTGCCTAATAGTAATAGGTTTATAAATATTATAGTAGTTATTAACTGCCTTATAAAAATGCAATATATAATTCCTATAGACTTAATTAATGCGATATTAGTAGCTAAATGTTTTATTAAGTATGTTTTTAAGCTATACAGACTTCCTAACTTAATAATATCCGACTATAGAAGCTAGTTTGTTTTAGACTTCTAGCAAGCTTTATATAAATAATTAAGTGTTTAAATATAACTCTTAACTGCGTTTTATTTAGAGATAGATAGTTAAATTAAAATTATAAACGCAATTATAGAATAATACCTATAAATATACTGCTTCTACCTATAAGACGACTGGGAAAAATAGCTGCCTTTAGCTAAGTTTACTATAAATAATACGATAAACGTATTAATAGGCGTAATACTATTCTACGCAACCTATAGATAAGACCCTTAACTTGGATTTAAGCTATAACCTAATATTAATATAATAGGACCTATAATTAAACAGATCTAGTTAATTAACGCGTATAACTTTACTAATTAAATAAAGTAGTTAACGGAACTATTATAAAGTAAATTAACGTATACTTAAACGTTATAGAAATGGTATATAAATAAAGGACGAGCCCCCGTATAGGACTTTAAGGAAGGTAATATAGTTTACCTAAATATATAAAACCTAAAGACTTAACAGCTCTTAAAGAAACTTAATTAGAAGTTTGTAGGTCTATATTAAATTAAGAAGAAACTAAGCCTATACGCCTATAAGCTTAAACTGCTAACTAAGATAAAAATATACCTAACGTTTTATATAAGCTTGCTACAACCCTTAAAAGATAATTCTATAACTTATAAAGTGCTACTACTACCTTTGTTACGAGACATCTCTGTAATACCTTATACACGTCCACCTGTTTCTACCTGTTTCCACTAACGCAGCAAGAAGAGACCGACCGCAAGATAATAATCTAACGGCAATCTGCCGCATTCTGCTATATTCTGCCAAGTCTACCAAATCCTGCTAAGTTCTGCCAGGACCGCTACTTAAATCCTATTCTACTCCGTGTATATATTAACTAAGCAACCAAACTAACGATATATCCCCTTTCTTCCTATTTCCTTACCTTTTCTCCTTATATAATATCTTAATCTTATTACACAGTTTATGTATATAGCTTAATAATATCTACTTCGCTATATATTATTACTACTTATACTTGCTCCGTGACACTATATTACGTTAAAACCCTATACTCTGCCCCGCCCCACCCTGTCCAAAATATAGAACAACCTTAAAGCCCCTATAACGGCCGCTGACATTATATCCGCACTTTAAGAATAATTAGTAAATATACAGAAGTCTTTTATAGACGCCCTTGTATAGAATAAGGCTGCTATAGCTAAACAACAAGCCGAATAAGAAGCACAGCACTAGGAATTAATGGAAGCACTTTAAGAAGAAGTCTGTACCCTTAAGGCACTTACGTTAGGGCCCTAAGACCAAATACTAGCCCAAGAGGCTACTAATACGCCACCTATAGATAAGATAAAAATGACTAAATCTAGACCTAGCTTATTAGGTGCGAACCTTAAGCTAGCTGCGGATGTTTATCCCATAAATCCGTCTACTGCACCGCAATAATCCAAAAAACTACTAGACCCCCTAGTATTTACCAGTAAACAATAAGAGCTTTAATTATTTTTAAGCCGACTTAAGAATAAGCTAACTAGTAATGCTAACTATTACCTAACTAAAGCCAACTAACTCTACTACGCCCTAAGTTAACTAGGAGGAGATATAGCTAACCTTATTAAACCTCTTCAGCCAAACTTAGTATAGAGCCTAGTCGTACTTCTTAAAGCTATATATAGTAACCTAAACCGCCAAGCTACCGCTTAAAGAAAGATAAATTATATAACTTAAGAAAAGAAAAGCTTCCTAGTATACTTCTCTAAATTTAACCATTATGTAAAGGAAACAGGCTAAAACAACTCTGCACTAGTTAATAGCCTTATTAAATCCCTAAGCCCTAAACTAAAAACCTCCCTAATAGGTATAGACCTACTAGGAGCCCTTAACGCCTATATAAACGTTATTAATAAACGGTATAATAATATACTACGCCTAATACCCAAGCCCACTCCCTAATATAATACGACAACTCTGTAAACATCTATTAAGTTATTATCTTAGCCTAAGCACCCTAATGCTATGGATATTGACACAGGGACCCTAGGATACGCTTTACTAGGGTCCCCTAAATAATAATGACGTATTAAGCTAGGCCTTTGCTTTAAATACGGAAGCAAGGACCATATCTTAAGATACTGCTCTGTCTCTATGCCCCAATACGACATATAAATAGTTAACACTAACAACCGTTTACCGCATTGATCCTCTAGTTACCACCCCTAATCTTTACCTAGTTTCAGCCCTATATTTAGTAAGCACTACTTATAAGGACAAAGTTATAACTAATGTCCTATAGGAACCCCTTCCCGCTTGCTACTAAAAGGCATGTCCTGGAGTTAAGTTGCTCTCTAGAATAGCTATATTACAGGATCTTGTTAAATATATTAGATGTAGTAAACCCTAACTCTTAGAATTGTAGTATAACCGTTAACTGCTGTCTTTAGCAGAAAGGTTAATAGGCTAATGCTTAAGTCCTAATTGATATAGGAGCTAGCGGTATAGGATTTATCAACAAGATCTTTATGTAAGATAATAGGTTTACCCTAATACCCCTTAACCGGCATATTAATGTATTTAGATTTAATGGCAAACGCACTGTTTTGGGCTGTATTACTTATATAGCGGCCCTAAGACTCCAATACCTAAACTATAAAGAATTAATTAAGCGCTTTATGACTACCCTAGGTTACCTAGTAATTCTTAAACAATCCTAGATAAAGCTATATAAGGTAACTATTAATTGGGACAACCTTAAGCTTCTATTTACCGCCTCCTATTACAAGCAGAAGTGCCTTATAACTCGCTGCTTAGACCCTAAACTAAAATCTAAAAAATCCACTAGGATCTACTAGTCTAAAATTTCTACTAACGTCTACCCTATACCTAAAAAGTCTACCTAATTCTACCTACCTAAGAATTCCACCAAATTCCACCTACCTAAAAATTCCACTGGATTCCACCAATATAAGATTTCCACCAATATCCACTAAGAACCTGGAATTTATACCGGACTACATAAACCAACTTTAACTACTGCACCCTAAACCAAGTAGAAGCTTAAGCTTAATATATAAAAGTACTAGAAGAACTAGTATTCTATTATAAAAAGGATACTTAAAGAACCTAAACCTAAATCTAATACTAACTCTATACCTAATACTAAAACTAAAACTAAATAAGAAACTATATAAGAAACTAAGGATAATCTAAGCGAGCTTAACACCTTAGACATCTATATAATTGGAGCTACTCTACTAGTATAACTTGCCAGGAAACTAGAATATATAATCTTCGCTGTTACGATAGCTAATATTAAGAAGGCCTTAGCACTAAAAAAACATACTAACCCCGCCACAAAGGTACCAGTAGAATGCCATAATTATTTAGATATATTCTTATAAAAGGAAACCAATAAGCTACCGGAACGCCGTCTATATAATTATAAGATTATAGTTAAAGAAGAAAAACACCCTAGATTTGGACCCTTATATAGGATGTCCTAAAACAAACTCTAAGTACTATAGAAGTACTTAGACGAATATCTAGATAAAGGATTTATTAGAGCAAGTTCCTTACCCATAGCCATACCAGTAATCTTTGTTAAGAAACCTGGCGGCAGTTTATGCTTCTATATAGACTACTAAGCTCTTAATATTATTACTATTAAGAACTAATACCTAATCCTGTTAATCCAAGAGATACTAAACTAATTAAGTAAGGCTCGCTTTTATATAAAGCTTAATATTATCTATGTATTTAACCGCCTCCGTATCTCAAAAGGAGATAAATGGCTTACTGCATTTCGTACTTAATACGGGTTATTTAAATACTTGGTAATGCTATTTGGCCTTATAAATGCCCCAAGTTTATTCTAACACTTTGTAAATAACACCCTACGCCTACACCTAGATATCTTTTGTACTGCTTATATTAATAACATCTTAATATACAGTAATAATTTGGCTAAATACTGAAAATATGTTAAACTAATCCTATAAGCCTTGCGCGGAGCCGGCCTATAATTAGATATAAATAAATATAAGTTCCACAAAATAGAAGTTCTATACCTTAGACTTATTATTTCTATAGACAGTGTATAAATGGACCCTAAGAAAGTTAAAGTAATTGTAAACTGGTAAGAACTTAAGAATATTAAGGATATAAGAGCCTTTATGGGCTTTGCTAACTTCTACTAATAGTTTATTAATAACTTCTTCGCCTTGGTTTTACCCCTTATAGCCTTAACCTAAAAGGACAAAGCCTTTATCTTTAATAAGGAATATAAGAAAGCCTTTGCTTATCTAAAGGTTATATTTACTACTGCACCAGTGCTCTAACACTTTAACCTAGACTAAATGAGTGTTATAGAAGCTAACTTATCTAATTATATTACTGGAGGCATTCTGTCTTAATATAATAAGGAAGGGGTATTATATCCTATAGTATACTTCTTAAAATAACTAAGCCTAGCTAAATACAATTATAAAATCTATAATAAGGAATTGCTGGCTATTATTAAATGCTTTAAGTAATGGTGACCAGAACTAGAAGGAGCTGGATTCCTAATTAAAGTTCTTAGTAATTATAAGAACCTATAGTACTTTATAACTATAAAATAGCTAAGCCACCATTAAGCCTACTGGTTAGAATATCTGTCCTAATTCTAATTCTTAATTATATACTACCCAGGCGTTTAAGGCTAGAAGCCTAATACCCTAACTTAATGTTTATAAGACGTACTAGCTTAAGAAAAAGCGCGCTCCTATTATAACCAGACCCTATTCCGCCCTAAACTATTTAAACCCTCTACTAAGGATCTTATGGTATACGTTCTTGAAATAACTAATTAACTAATTAAATAGATTATAGCTAATAAATACTTAAACGACGAGTTTATCTAAGAGATGCTTAAACTAATTTAAGATGGCGTTAAACGCTCTAAAAAGGTTTCTCTAAGTAAATGTGAAGCTTATAGAGACCGCTTATACTATAGGAACCGCTTAGTTGTACCTAACCACGATAAACTTAAGCTTAAGCTCTTTAAACATGTATATAACCTACTAGTAGCCGGTTACTCAGGCTAAGGAAAAACCCTGGAACTGCTTTAATAAGAATACTACTGGCCGAATATATATAATATAATACAAAGGTATGTCTCTAGCTGCTATACCTACTGATGAGCTAAAGCTTTATATAAGAAGTATAATGGCTTTTTAAAGCTACTGCCTGTTCTAGATTAAAGATGGAAGGATATCTTAATTAACTTTATTGTTAATCTCCCTAAAAGTAAAGGCCGTATAAACATTATAGTAGTTATAAACTGACTATTTAAGATAATATACTTAATCGCTTGCCCTAATATATTAATACCTGCTATTGCCTAACTGTTCCTAGACTATATATAGAAACTCTATAGACTCCCTAAAACAATTATCTTTAATAAAGGTAGCTAGTTTGTCTCTGTATTCTAGAAAGAACTAACTACCCAACTCTATATTAAAGCACTATTATCTATAGCATATTACCCAGAAACGGATGGTTAAATGGAATATATAAATGCTATAATGGAATGATATATTTAGATATACACGTTATATCTATACGATGACTAAATGGACTGGCTTGTGTTTGCTAAGTTTACTGCAAATAACTCCGTCTTAGAAACTATAAAGGTCTCCCCATTCCTAGCTAACTATAGCTAGCATTTATAAATGGGTTTTAAACCCTTTAGTAATACTCCTTACCCCGCCTATTAAGCCTTATAAGTTATAGAAGTAAACAAATTTATAAAAAAGATGGAAGAACTATAAGAGTTTCTTACTAATAAAATAACATGGGCCTAGTCCGTCTATAAAGCCGTAGTAAATAAGAACTAAACCCTAGTACTGGCTTACTAAATTAGTAACTTTATCTGGCTAGACGCAAGAAATCTAAACATAAAATAACCTACTAAGAAACTTAATTAGAAGAACGCTGGCCCTTATAAGGTTAAAAAAGTTGTTTTTCTTTATGCCTACTAACTAAAGCTCCCTAATACGGTTAAAATCCACCCTATATTCTATACGTCAGTCCTCCACCCTACCGCCCCTATATTAGACGCTCTACCTGAATAGATCTAAGACCCTCCCCTACTAGTTAAAGTGGATAGTGAGAATAAGTACCTTATTAAAAGAGTTAATAACATTAAGTACAATAAACAGAAACGCAAATATATATACCTTATAAAATGGAGAGGCTTTATTAAGCCCTTATAGGAACCCGTTAACTCTATAGGACTTATACAAGCCGCAGAAGACTTTTATGAACTCCACCTAGAACTACCACAGCCCTATCTCGCAGAAGCTCGAGTTTAAAGGGGGGGTACTGTTATGGGACACCTCCGTAACACCTTATACACGTTCACCTGTTTCCACCTGTTTCCACCGACGCAGTAAGAAGAGACTGACCGCGAGATGACAATCTAACGGCAATCTGCCGCATTCTGCCATATTCTGCCAAGTCCACCAAATCCTGCCAAGTTCTGCCAGGACCGCTACTTAAATCCTGTTCTGCTCTGTGCACGTGTCGACTAAGCAACCAAACTAACAATATATACCCTTTCTTCCCGTTTCCTTACCTTCTCTCCTTACACAACGTCTTGATCTTATCACACAGTTCATGTACATAGCTTAATAATATCTACTTCGCTATATATTATCACCACTTGTACTCACTCCGTGACAACCTTCTATAATTGTTAATAACGGTAACAGTTCTTACTTTATTAACTTAATTAATAATATGCAATGGAAAACATAATCTAAATAATTTAAACTTCTTATTAAGTGGAAAGGATATAAAATATAAACCTGGGGAACCTATAAATAAATTAAGGCTGACGCACCTTCCCTAGTAAAAGAATTCTATAAAGACTATCCTTTGCGGCCTATTCTGGCTAGATAAATATAATATAAAGGCAAATAACTGCCACCTAATATGTATACACGAAACATAATAGCAGGAAACTTGAATTTAAAAAGAACTTAAAAAGTATTATAACATTTGTAATACGGTTATATAATACGCAAGATATTAAGGAACTTTAACCGCCAGTTAAAGTTATCTAATTAGTTAGATTTGCCTTGCTAAGACTACTATCTAGCGCCAAAATACAACCTATAATAAAATTATGAATTCTTAACTAAGTTGAGTTATTTTAAACCTTTAGCTAAAGGGGGGGGTACTATAATGGGACTAGCCTAGTTATAGTAGGAATGTCTTAGTAAAACACTTAATAGATAAATTCTAACGCTTTAATTAAATTCTGCTAAATTTTACTAAGTTAATTAAATTCTACTAAATTCCGCTAACTTAATTAGTTTCTACTAGTTTCTACTAAATTCTACTAATATAATAGAATTTAGTCGAAACCTATTAAAATCCGCGTGGGCTTGTGCCCACGCGTCTACTGCTAAGACCCTGAATATTTAGTTATAAGTTTCCTATGTTCCTTTCTCTTCTTTACGCAACGTCTTGTACTCTGCAAGAGCTATATACCCTTAGATTTATATAGAATTTATATTGTTCCTTCGAATCTTCCCCGAAGCCTCTTCGCGCCCTCACTAATAGCTAATGTGAGGTGACAGGCTCCACACCACCCAGCCACAGCACAAACCCAAAAGGTAAGCGAGTGACTGGCAAGATGCCAGGCACGGCTGTGCGGAACAATACACCATCCTGGCGCATCCGGTTGAAAGCGCGTATTGATCACGCTAATTGAAATGTGTGGGTTTAGACCCAAAAAAGGCAAAAATACGTTAAAATGACCGTGCGTATTACTCCAAAAGGTATAAACTCTGCCGTTTGATCACCACGATCAACACGCGCTTTCAGCCGGATGCACCAGTGTTGGAATTACAAGGTTATAAGGTCACAGCGGAGGTGTCTCGAGGGTCTATTTGATGATAGAGATGACGCAGACGATGAATATTGATTGATTCGTGATGCAGTAGATGCGGTTGATGTCTATGTAGATTGCATGCAGAGCTTGACCTCGCAATGTGTCCAGAGCTTAGTCAGCACCTCATCGCTAATTTCTGACAACCAGGGTGGTGTACATATAGGCGAGGTGACTTCGTCACCTGACAGCTAACTTATCTTAAGACTTTTATAATGTGTTCCGCCTTCACGTCGCCACATCGGCCAAAAGACAGCAGTACTCGCGAATCTATCGCGACTGTGGCGGGATCCAATATATGTACTCTTACAACTTTCTCCCTTTTATAAGTATTAATAACAGCTTTCTCTAGACTAATATTATATTATAGGCCTAGTACTGTAGATCGAAGACTCTTAGTTTAAGTATGGTTATTAAAGCTTTCCACCTCTTCCAAAATATCTTTTATAGCTACTTTGTTTTCTTTTTAAGCCGCTTTTACTCTTAGCTTCTTTAGAGTATCCTTAGGCTTTTATAGTTACTTTTCTACCCCTACTGTAGGCTTCTTACTACCTATTAGCGTTCTTTTCTTTTTCTTAGCCTTATCTAAATGTACTTAGATTTCTATTAATACATACCTTTCTTATATAGGACACTCGGCCTTATAACAATAGGGAGAGTATTAGATATTGTAAGCTTTGCAGTGTGGGAGAATTGAATAAGCGACTTGATTGTAAATCTATAGAAATCAGGTAGACTATATATATGAAATACGTGGCAAAGGTTGACGGCGATGCCGACGACAATTTGTAACTATTACCTAATTGGCCACCAGGTCGATATTGCCACTCAGTTGGTAATAGGTAATGAATAGGTAATAGAAATAAGTAGTGATACATGCGATGGCAAGAGATAGGGTAGTGAGTTATAAGATAAGACAAAGTACTATTTTAGTATAGTACCGGTAGTCGGTTACAGATATTGAGGATATTTACTTTATTAATAAGGAGCTGCTAATAATAGTTAAACTTTCTAAGGCGGATAACTATATAACTTAGCCTAGAACTATTAAGATAAATTATTTTCAAGGTTATAATCTAATATACTATAGTTTTGTAAGAGTACATATACTGGATCCCGCAACAGTCGCGATAGATTCGCGAAGCACTATCTTTTAGCTATTTGGTGACGTAGAGTGGGACATATTACAAGTTTAAATTATTATAATTTAAGGTACTAGAGATTAACAAGGCTATAATAGATAAGATATTAGATATACTAAACCGTATAAATTAGATAAAAACGTCTACATATAGTATTACTTTAAGGAAAATGCACTTAAACACTTATCCTATTCCGCTTTTAGGTCTAGAGCTGGGTGTATATATTAAGCAGATCTACAGCTTGCTAAGGCCAGGGTTGCAAATTAATTAACGAGGCTTTAATATTAAATTGAATTGATTGCTAAGACTCAATCAATTCAACCAACTGAGAGTTCGCTAGCTTGGCAACTCAATTAATCTAAAGGCCTTAATTGAATTGAGTTGGTTAATAAATATTAAAGCTTTGATATTATATAGATATATTTCTAGAGTTAACAAGTTGTAATGCCCTAAACCTTATTTTTCTTAGTCTCCCTTACTGTCGGAATGTATGGACAGAGGTTATGTGTCTTTGATTAGTTATCCTTATAGTGACTTATTAGCCCCCTACTTAGGTACTACGATCCTTACAATCCTTTGCTTTAGACACGAATAAATTAAGAACTAGAACTACTATATTACAATTACAGTATCACCTAGAGTGATACCAACACTAATCAGTAATATTACAGATTAGGAGTCCGGTGTTATTACAAAAAGAGATAACACGTGATTGCTCCTACTAAGGCCCGTCAATTACGTCGCGTTTGCTAAGGAGAACCCTTCCTACTAAGGCCCCTAGGAACTTAAAGAACTAACTCCTACTAAGGCTTCGTTTGGTTCGCGTTTACCACACAAATTAATACCTAGTATAACCTCTTTACTAAGCGTTAGTACCCCTAGCAGCATTAGCAGTATCTACCTACACTACAATCTACGCTAGTTATTATGTCCGATATAGGAATCCAACGTCCGAACTAGGGTAATAGGATCACCCTAACCAACGAGACTACTATAGAAGATGTTACTAACTATATTAACTTTAAAATTAATAAGTATACTAAGCGCAACTTTAAGGATAAAAGCTTATGGGAATTATACTAAGAGGACTTTAAGAATTTTAAGGTATAGATATTTAAAGACACTAATAGGTCTGTAATTAAAGAACTTAAACAACTACTCCAATATAATAGAGTATGGGTCTTTAACAAGAAGAGCAAGTCAGTACTATAAGCACTATATAATATCGCTTACGAGGATAACCCTATAGAATAGTTAGATGCAGAAATTAAGCTATTTATTAAGAATAAAGAACCTTTTAATTTATATACTATTAACTATTGTCTTAAATCACATCTATTAACTCCCTTAATATTATTTACTACTCCAGCTCCTATAGCCGAGCTCCCCTTGCCTATAAACAACATAGCTCCCCCTATAAATACCCTAAATATATAACCGACAGAAGCCAAAGCTACTGTTAATTATAGTAGAGACTTAGCAACCCTAGTAAAGATATATACAGAGAAAAGCAAATATAGTAAAGAGGATAACAACTTTAACCATAAGCTTACAATTTTTAACGACCTTTATAATAGAGTTAATATACCATAAGTGGCAAAGATTAAAGCCTTTCTAATAATGCTATATAGTATTACTCTTGATTTCTACTATAGAAATAAGGCAACCTATATTACTTTTAATAGTATCTGTAACGCTATACACAACTACTTTAAAGGACTAAAATATAAGCGTAGAGTTCTAATAAAGTAGAACGCTATAACTCTTAAGATAGTAATGGTAAAGAGTAAAGGCAAGTCTATAGAGGACTATCTATAGCTATTATTTAACAACCTCTGTTACTTATAGCATAGTCTCAACGCTAACCTCCGCAATAATAATTTCCTCTATAATAAGCTTATCGTCGCTTATTAAAACATTGCTGCTTACTAGGCAGCTTGCTCTAACCCACCTACTATACTTACTGGCCTTATAAACAGCCTATAATTGTTAATTGTTACTTATAAGAAGATTAATAGTACTATAGGACAACCCGCTAACATATTTTTACAGCCTATAGAATAGCCTGCCGACGTGTTCTTTACTAACCATTACTACTACTAATTAACGTCTTAACCAAGTTTATTAAATAATTGTTATGGTAATAACACTAGGACGTGCTTCGTGTGTAAGAAAGGAGACTGTTAGTTAACTAGGTATACTAAAGAAGAATATAATAAAGTAAGAGAAGGATTTAAGAGATATGTCCACTAGTACCTTATAGATAATAATATTAATAATAATTTTGATAAGGATATAACAGCAGTTTTAACTACCACTAGCGGTAATTTCTTTTATAACAACTATAGTGTTAAGTACTTTATAACTTTAAATGGGCTAATACTAATTGAAACCGCTAAGAATATAGTTATATCTATAAATAATAATGCCTTTATTTATAGCCTTACTGGTAGTATAAAACCTGGTGGTACGGAACCTAGTATAGTAAGGTACGGCAACGTTAGCAACAAGAGTAGCAATAATAAGGGTAAAAGCGCTACCTACTTCTGCAATAATAACAATAATAACGTTAATATAGAGAACCTTACTATTGATATCAACTTACTTAACTGTTATTTTAACAATAACGGATAGGACTTAGCCCTTCCACCTGTTTTCCCCTATGGTCTATAACAGCTCTATAACTCTTATACCTTCTAAAGCCGCTATACCTTTGGTTCTAACTTCAACTACGCTCTATTATAGGATACTCCTATAACACCTTCTATAATGTTTATGATATCTGTAATATCTGTAATGATATCCGCAACGTCTATAATATCTGTAATATTCGTAATACCTAAGACATCCGTAATTCTTGCCCTAAGTACCTATTAACCTAGTAACCAAGTTCCCAATATATACTCCTTCTTTATACTTTCTTACCTTCTTTCCTTATATAATGTCTTGACTTTATCATATAGTTTATATAAGGGAAATGGATTAATAGTTTTTTCTACTACCTACACCCTTTCTATAGATTATTTAATGATTTGGCATAAAGCCTATTATCCTTCTTTTTTTTTATAAATGGCGCATAGCGTATGCAGTAGGGGCCGGATAGCTGTTCTACGCACAAAGAAAGAACTGCCAGTGTCGGAATGTATAGACAGAGGTTATGTGTCTTTGATTAGTCATCCTTATGGTAACTCATTAGCCCCCTACTTAGGTACTACAATCCTTATAATCCTTTGCTTTAGATACGAATAAATCAAGAACCAGAACTACTATATTGCAATTGCAGTATTACCCGGAGTGATACCAACACTTACTAAAAAAAGTTTACCCGAGTATTACCCGTTGTTTACACCGTCACTACCAAGAGCTTTGCTACCAGATTTTCCTATTAACAATATTAATTCTATTACCACCATGGCTTTTAACGCGTTAGATAATGGCTAAATAAACACCTTAATCCTTTCTATAGCTTATTCTAATCCTACCGCACCTACGGACCTCTAGCGCGCTTTAGATCACAGCTTAGACGGTAATACTAACGCGTCTACTACGGAATTCCAACCAGACGAGTATACAGGAATTAACTAAACGCGTCTCCTTGGTTACTATCTTCCTTATTTAACGTTGGGCAGACGACGCGGGCCTATATAGAGTTACGGATATAATATTAAGCAAAGTAAAATAGGCAAGCGGTATTGGGTCTATAAAATCTGCCATAAGAAGAAGGCTTATATACGATATATCTATTTAGATATAGGCACCGTAAATCACTCTAGGCATATACAGGAAGAATATAATATTGGCGACGCTCCTATAGAGAAAGTAAAGTAAGGACAATTAATCTTTAAATAGCTACAACTCTAAGCCAATAAGCCAGAAGATTAAGCCCGAATAAACACCCTTATCTAGAGCCTTAACGCGGATCGTTTTACGCAGCTTTTAATGCAATAGGTTATACGCGATAATATTCCATTTTATAAGCTTGAAAGTAGTATATTTTATAATCTTATGGGTTATGCTAATTAAGCTATATTAACTGCAGGCCTCCTACCTACTTATTTAACAATAAGAGAGTTAATAATTGTTAAGTTTAATTAATATAAGGAAGTAGTTACTGCTCTACTATATAGAGCGCCGGGCAAGATTTATCTATTATTTAATCTTTGGACCTCTCGCAATCATTTATTACTGCTTAGTAAGCCTAACTCTAAGGCCTCTATTATATTAATTGCTAACTACTATATAGGAATTGTTGTTTACTTTATAGATGCTAAAAACTAGTACTATTCCTTCCTTCTAGCCCTCCCTCCTTAAGAAGAGCGACACCTAGGTGTTAATATAGCAGCCAATGTTAAGAAAATCCTTGCTAAGTTCGGAATTAGTAAGTAGTAGGTGGGCTACTTTATAGCGGATAATGCGGACAATAATAATACCTACATTGACGACCTTTCTATAGAGTTTGGATTTAATCCGCTATATTGTTGCCTTTGTTATATGGGCCATGTTATTAATCTAGTCGCTCGCATGCTACTTTTTAGCGTAGATTTAAACGCTCTAGACAAAGAAGAAGAGAACGAGGATAAGGTCGTCCGCTAGATACTGGCTTGGCGGAAGATCGGCCCTATTGGCAAGCTTTATAATATCATCTTTTGGATATTTAACTCTAACTAACGCATTAAAAAGTTCCTTAAGCTTTAAGATCTAGAGCTCGTATTAGTAAGCAAAGACAACGCGCCGTAAGCCAACACTAAGCTTCTTCCAATTAAGCCAGTAGAGACACGCTGGAACTCTATGGAGTTAGCAATTAAACGCGCGATAAAGCTCTAAAACTCCATTAATTGCATTATTGGCGACGAAGTCCTTAAATGGACAATATACTAGGCTAAAGTTACTATAAATAGTACAAAGGATCTACCTGTAAGAGTTTGTAAAGAGCTTAAGATTATCAAGAACTACCTAACAGAGGATGATTAGACTATATTAACTAAATATCTGGCTATTCTAAAGCCGCTTTGGATTGCTATAAAGCGACTAGAAGGACGCTTAAAGGAAGGTACGTATAAACAACCTCATTAATTTTCTATTATAAACTTATTAATATAGGCAAATTTGGATCTTTATAGGAGGTCCTTCCTGTATTTAAGTACCTACTAGATTAATTTAAGCGCTATAAAGTGCAGTATAAACACTACCTAGAGCCTCACTTTCGCCATAATATTAATGCGGCTTGGTTAAAGCTAACCGAATACTATGGGCTTACCGATCGTTTGCCCGCCTATATTGCTGCCATAGTCCTTAATCTGTTAATCAAATGGACTTTTACTAATAAATATTGGACGGGTAAGGGCCGAGCTAGTTAGAAGGAAGTAGCTAAGTAAGCTATTCGCGATCTATAGCTTAAGTATAAATATCTTCCGATTAAATCAACTACTAACGGCAAGCCTCCTATGCAGTAGCGCGTCTCCTCATCTAAAATTAATGACTACTTTATTAGCGGCTTTGCTCAGCCTACACCTATAAGCGATCGCGACGAGTACGACGATTGGCTTGCACGAGTAGGTCACCCTAAGGACGTTCAATGTACCGATCTAATTGTATATTGGCAAGCTAGGGTAAAAGGGACCCTATATCCACGACTTGCTCGCATAGCTCTTGATTTAATAACTATTCCACCAATATCATCAGACCCTGAACGCATATTTAGCCTTACGGGCTTGCTCCTTACTGCTAATCGCGCATGATTACAATCTGATATAATTGGAGCTTCAATGGCGGTAGGATCATGGGATAAGGAAGGTGTAATTAATATAGTAGATGGGCAGCCGAAGCAGTGATGCAAATGGACTGGTTCTATTTTGGATTGGTTCGGTTTTCCAATTTTAAATCTTAAACCGGTTTAGAGCTTTAATTGGTCTAATTTAGATCGGTTTTAAAGCTTTAGCGCGAACCAGTTTACCAATAAAACCAGATCTAGAGGTAGTATAGAGCCTTAGTAGTAAGTAGGCGAACGCTACCTAAGGGAGTTAGGCCTATTAAATTAGCTATACGCTTACCAAGCTATATATTAAGGATTGTTCTATAGTATAGCGACACCCTAATTTAATCTACTAAAGCCTTATAGATGATCCTTATCGCGTCGTCCCTATTACGTCGCCCTTATTGCCACCCTTATTGCTGCCCTTATTATGTCGCCCTAATTGTCGCCCTTATTGCTGCCCTTATTGTTTAATACTGTTAATTCTATAGAGAGCATTGTTACTGCGACCGGCCGAACAACGCGTGGAGGTGGTAGTAGTTATGCTAGTAGTAGCCGTGCCGTGGGTAAGGCTCCTGCTGTTTCTTAAAAGCGCGTTAGTAAGGCCTCTGGTGGTAAAAAGTAGAAGCGCCAAAAGACAAGGATAAATATAGTTAAACTAGAATCTCTTACCTATTATAAATCTAAATCTAAACCTAAGCCAGAGCCTCTACTGTTGCACCTAATAGTTAAGCCAAAACGAATTAAACTTTATGGTTAGTGGTACCAAAGAACTAATAAAATCGCTAGGTAGAAGCGTGGCAAAAAGAAGTCCTCGTATATATAGGGTAAGGGAAAAGGCTTTGCAATAGTTTATAAGACTACAGGAGTTAAATACTACTATTACTGTTAGTGTTTGGATAAGAAGAAGAATATAACATATAAGCCGCTTAGTAAGAGAATCCATTCTCTATACTACCTATTTACTAATTAGTAAATAGCGCTAGATAGCAACTCTACTATTCTTAGCCACTGGAAACGGGCTTACCGACTTAATAAGAAAGGCAATTTAATTAAGCCTAAAGAAGTAATTAAGCAGTATATTAAGCAGCAAGACTATATCTAGAATATATAGTTTGAAGCTTTTAAGCTTATGCTAATTCGCTGGCTGGTATACTGCTATATTGCTTACTACTAGATTGAAAACGCCTACTTCCTAAAATTGGTTTAGTATATACATAAAGGCCTAGCGAAGTTAATTCCGTCGCGTACTATAATTTACAGCTAGGTAGTAAGCGAGTTTAAAAAGTAGAAGAGATAGCTACGAGACGACTTATAAGACGCTTAATTAAATATCTACCTATCCTTTAACCTTTAGACGTCACCAAACTACTACGCTATTATTACGATAGTTGCTCACTATATTAATAAAAACGGCCTTTAATAGATAAAGCTTCTTACTATATAACGCCTTAAGGGCAAATATAGCGGCGTAAACCAAGCTTAGATCGTTCTAGATATAATCAGCGAGTATAAGATTAGTAGAAGGATAGGATATTTTATACTTAATAACGCGTCAAGTAATAATATGGTGGTGGATTTGATACTTAAAACGCTCTATCTAAAGATATTAGAAAGGCAGCGGAAACGTTATTAACTGCGGTGTCTTGGTTATGTAGTTAACCTATATACGCAGGCGTTTCTTCTAGGAAAGAAGGCGGATACTATATTAGAGGAGCTTGAGCTGGCTTACAGTAGGTATAACTTTAAGTTAATCGCGAAGATCTAGAGAAAGTAGGGCGCTCTTAGACGTCTATATAATATTATACGGTATATCCGGATGTTGCTATAGCGTTAGGAGGAGTTTCGGAGGATTATAATAGGGGGGAAGTGGTCAGAATTTAATATACTTAAGGTAAGTGTATAGGCTCTGGATAAGATTTGGTAATTTTTACTACCTAATGACGTTAAATCGCACGGGTTTGATTAGCCACGGTGTTAGATTTTATAATATCCGCCCTATGGTTGCAATATCCTTGCTCTACAGTCGCAATATCTAACTTTTTAATTTTATTACTAACTTCTCTACTAGCTTATCTAAAGCAATGCAACACAATGGAATTTATATTTTAGCTCTATTATACGAGCTATTAATTACAGGCCCTATATATAACGATTCTGTGACACCTATATGCCAAAACGTGGTGAGGGTATTAAAAGCGATTGACTTATTACCCACCACTAGTTTCTACTTAAAAAGCTCTTCTCTGTCCTCCAACTGTTTTATGAAGTTACTATATATGGCTAGAGCCATAAGTATACGCTCTACCACTGGTTTACTACTTTAGATTGGCTTCTTAACTATACCTATAACGCCTAGGTTGACTTTTAAGAGCTTTACGTTAAATATAGCGACTATGAAGAATATATCTATCTTAAGGCAGCGGCCTGCGCGTTATAGAAGAAGTATAAGGAGTACTACAAGCTTACAGACAATAGTGCTGCATACTATACTACGCAGGTGCTTTTACCAGATAAGAAGTGGTGGTGGTTTTACCAGAGATTTAATTATAATAAGAATAAGGCGAACTAGCTTAGCGGTAATCCTAAGGATCTAAATAATTACGGAGTTTAGGGCCTAGTGGAGGACCTCTGGCTGGAGGAGTATAAGGGTAAGTATAGTACTCCTATAGTTGTTAAGCTTCCACTACCAATACGCTTTGTATGTGGTGAGATATTTAGTGGTTTAGAAAGCTATAAGTAGATTAAATTAGTATCTTTTAGTAGAACTGACGCCTACTAAACCTATATTAAAAGCGACCCTAAGGAAGCTAATAATCCTCTGGCTTACTGGAATAGTCTATACCTCTTATAACCTAATCTCGCTTGATTTGCCCTTAATATGCTAGCTATACTATTAATAAGCGCTAAATGCGAACGCGTGTTTAGCTCTACTAAGCACCTTATTACTAACCCCCAAAACCGCCTTAAAGCCAATATCCTTAAAGTAAATAAGTGCCTTAAGTTCTGGTTTGGGCGTTCTTAAGTAAAGGCCTTTACAAAAGGCGTGGACCCTGACGTTGATGAGTAATATAAGGAAGAAGCTGCTACTAAGGCTGCTACTAAGGCTGCTACTAAAGGGAAGGCTTAAGTAGAAGGTGACGCGGTGGTAAATATACAAGAAGCGGATAAGCAGGAGGATGAGGATGATAGGGATAGTAATAAGGATAGCAATAAGGAAGATGCGGAAGATAAGGAAGCTAAGAGCGATACTATTAAATATACGCTTATTGATGACTGAGCCGCTTTTTAACACTATGCTAAGACTAGTAATAGTAAGTCCGCGCCTCCTGTTGATTTGTTAACTATTAAACTAGCTGCTAATGTCGCTTAAGCTATATAGGTCCCTAAACTATTTTTTAACTCTATTTAACTACTCCTTCCCTCCCTTAAAATATTCTACTACTTTATATACTACATTACACTTAAATATATACTATTTTATCTGGTTTATCTGGTTGAACCGGTTCTAGAACCGGTTTAGAGCTTTAATCCGATTTTTGGATTGGTTTTAAGGCAAAATCTGGAACCGGTCCAAACCGCTTGCATCACTGAGCCGAAGCGGCCGCGGAAGGAAGGAAAGGTATAGATATGGCAGGAAGGTCAGTTAACACTATATTAAGACTCGTGATAGACTTATATTAACAGCCGGGCGACAGGAAGGATGGTAGGAAGTAATATAAACCTCACTAGGTAGGTCCTCCTGCATTAACACCATGCCAAGACTCGCGATAGTTGCTGACTCCTATACCAGTTGAATTTAGTTGAAATAGTTGCCAAGATCTCAATATTGAGTTAATTAATTCAACCAACTGAGCTCTCTGCTTACAAAGCTTTCAATTCAACCAATTCAAGGCCTCAGTTGAGTTGAGTTGATTGATTTGCAACCCTGGCTAAGGCGCAGTGGGAATACCGGTAAGCCTATTTCGCCCTTTGAAAAGCCTAGTACAAACACGAGTATAGTCCCTAGCGGAATCGGCTTCCGCCCAAAGTGCTCGCGGAATTGTAAATCCACCTCTTGCTAAGCGCTTTAGCTGTGACATGGTTAGATCTAGGAATACCCTAGATCTATCGCTGTAAGTAGGGTTTCTGCTTAAAGCATACAATATGCCCATCAAGCACTTACGGCACTGTATTATTTATGCTGACCTGCAAAGGTCAAAAGCGGGCACAAAAGGGAGCATAAGGGTGTGGTCTGGGTGGGTCGGCAGCTAGCGTACCCGGGTAGCGCTAGCGCTAGAGATCTTCCGGCAGTACAGATTAATGACATCTAGAATCTCAATAAGAACTCATGGTCTTGACTAGATCTAGGACAGCAGTGTTCTTATACCTAGGCCTAACATGATTTCAAAGCGAAGCTGACTTCAAAGCAAAGTCGATTTCAAAGCACGGATTATAAAAACTAACAGTAACATTAGCATATATAAGAACGTGGACGATAAAGGAGGTAGAGGATACAGTAATATTTTACTTAAAGAGCTTTCTAATATACTTTAGACCGGCCTTATCCTTCGCGGGAGGCAACCCCGTGACCAAGTCCCAGAGCCTGACCGTCCCGTCTCCCGATGCGGACGCGACCAGCTTGCCGTCGGGCGAGAATGCCACGCCCCTGACCGTATCGCTATGGCCCTTGAGCGTGCCGCGGGGTGCCCCCGTGGCCGAGTCCCAGAGCCCGACCATCCAGTCTCCCGATGCGGACGCGACCAGCTTGCCGTCGGGCGAGAATGCCACGCTCCAGACCACGCTATAGCCCCCGAGCGTGCCGCGGGATGCCCCCGTGGCCGAGTCCCAGAGCCTGACCGTCCAGTCTCCCGATGTGGACGCGACCAGTTTGCCGTCAGGCGAAAATGCCACGCCCCAGACCCAATTGCTATGGCCCTTAAGCATCCTTGCTGTCTTCCAGTACATCGGAATCTCCGGTTCAGGTGTTGATAATCGGATTACCGCCTTAGATGCAGGGGTTGCCCTTTCAGTAAGCCGGTCCGTAGAGCTAAGCGACCTGTTGGCTGAAACTTGGTCTTGAGTGCTCCAGCTAGCGGAGGGCTCGGGATCCAAATGGAATGACGAAGTTGACGGTGCGTCTAAAGCCTGTAGCGTTTGTGGAGGTGCACGTTGTGAGGACCCACTCAGTGCACCAGATGAATTTCGTGGATAATAAGAATCCTGGTGTTGTGGGGTGAAACCTTGATCAGCTCTGCTGCCATTATACCGATTGTAGTTCCGGCTAGAACTACTGTACCTAATCGGCTCAGCGATGGCGGTCGCCTCATTGGATCTAATAGCTAGCGGTTCTTGCAAGGTAGTCGGTTCGGGGTTACGCGGATCTGTCAGATAATTGTTCATAATCCAAGAATCTTTCAGCGCGTTTTTAGCAGACGCACGTTGGGTTGGTTGAGGGACTAGCAAGCGCTTTATAAACTCGATGCCGGTTTCGCTTATTCTGGGATAAAGTGACTCTTTGGGAAATGGTAAAGCCCCCTGGCAAAATTTGCGAATATCAGAAGGCCTTGGGAACGGTATTTTTCGAGCAGATACGTAGTAGACAACACAACCTAGCGACCACATATCCACCGCATTACTATATCCAGAGCTTTCGTCGTCCTCGTCGATAAAGCCTCGGATTTCTGGAGCTTGAAAGTGTGGAGTGCCCGTTTGGGTGCGTAAAGCGGTGTCTTCGTTCTGAACTCTCTTCGAGATTCCAAAGTCACCGATCTTGACCCACCATCTCTCTGACTGTGGCGGCTTTTGGACAACAAAGATGTTCTTTGTAGAATAAAACGCCATTAGTATTCCACTATTATATATCGTGCCATTTACTTTATAATGGAAGCAACTAAACTTTAGCAGGGTTTATTGGGGCATACCTGAGGTTTGAGGTCGCGATGAGCAAACCCCTCAGCATGCATTATCCTTAATCCATCAAGCAAATCTGTCGTAATCTGTCTCACTTCATCCTCAGTAGAGATAGTCGGGATGTGCCGAGCCAAGTCACCGTTTTCGAAATATTCCATCGCAAGGAATATACTATGATCGTTCTCGAACCAGCCGAAGAACGAGACAAATACCTCCGCTTGTTGATACTACTTCGAGTCAGCATCAGCCTAGTAGCAAAATGCATAGATCCTTGGTAGGGACTTTGAGCACCTCATCCTTAGAGAACCTTGCTAAGGCCAACAGCTCTTTCTTAAAATCAACCTTGTATGCTTTTACCCGCTGTTTTTCAATGACCTTCACAGCCCTAACCTCTTGATTTCCACCTAGTTGGCAATGTAGCTCCCGCCAGACCCTGCCAAAAGTTCCTTCGCCGATGCTTTCCATTCGGTTCCATTGTTTCTCGATCTTCTCTTGTCCACCGCGGGCTCGGTTCTTCTTATATGTGAAATGCAACGTGTGTTCTGGGAAGACTTCCGCCTCTAGCTTAAAATGGTCTAGAAGATCTTCGGCCGACATGTTGGTAGTTAATCGGGAACGCAACTATAGAGCTAAGGCAGGCTTATAGTTGGGAGCGGAATAGGGTACGCTAGAGTGCGTATCGTCGACACCAGCGACTTCGAACATGGAAACACCATAAGTTAGCCGTTAGATCCGTCTTGCGCATGAGCTGCTCTAAAGAGAAGGCTGAGAGCAACCTACATAGGCACACGCGAGCTACGCGCTGTGAGAGAGTATTGCCCATAGAGGGAGAGTGCGCTACATGAAGGGGACCTTCTATATATGAGCCGGTACTTAGCCTCTCTATTGTTGTTTTACGGCCAAAAGATGGTTATACAGCCTAACAGCTTTATTTCTCGTCACGTAGTGGAAAAGCGACACACGTGACATTCTAATCAGCTGAAAAGTTCCCGCTCCTCCAGCGCTTAGGCCCCTTTGTTTGCGCTTAACTAACTTTGGTAAGGCGGCTAGCAGGGGGGTCAAGCAGCGGGGCACAATAATCAAACGTGAATCTACAATTACCATCATATGTCGTTTAGATCACATGGTTCCACAGGATCCATCATGATCCGTGCTTCCACTAGCTCTCTCATTAGGTCCGTAACACTTCTCTTGTAAAGCTAGCAGTAAATCATTTTATCCCTTAACCCGCCGGTTTTCGTCCATCTGTTGTCGATAACGGGTCAGCCAATCAAGTAAGCTGCACGAGATACTAGTACCCAATTAAATTCTAGTCGCGATGCACGCAAGCGGGTTAAGGGATAGCGGAGGCTTATTACTATTACACTTAGTAACCTTTATAGGGTTGCGGTTTAACTATTGGCTTTTCCTTCCTATTTCATAGTCTTGAGAAGAGAGTGAATGTTAGTAAAGCTTAGTGCTAGTCTTAAAAGTATGAATTTATAGAAGTCGTTATATAAGTATCTGCATATTAATACTATGTCCTGTAAGTAAGTTCCCTGCTGCCAACAATCTCGACTATCTTCTCCCGTTCAACTAACCTTAGAGGTCATAACATACTATTTTTTTTTCGGACAGTATTTCGTACACTAGTCCATCAGAATGGCAACTCAGCAGACGCCAGCGACCCAGTTTGTTGACGCCAGCGGCGTCCGCTCTGCCTATCGAACTCTCAGTCCTTCGTCCGGCACACCTCTTGTTATGCACATCCATTTCGGGGCCTCAATGGACTTCTGGGACCCAGCGCTCATTAACGCACTCACTGCTCGAAGGCCAGTTATCATTTTCGACAACGCCGGCGTCGGGAAGAGTAGCGGCGAGATACCTCCGACATACCAGGGCTGTACGGACAATGTAATTACGTTTGTAGAGGCGCTCAGGATCAAGCAGATCGATCTGCTCGGTTTCTCGATGGGTGGGTGCTGCGTGCAAATGGTAACTCTTACAGCACCTTGACTGGTTCGGAAGTTGATCCTCGCCGGGACGAGAGCAAGCCAAGGGCCAACGATGGATACAAACTCTATGCATCCTGGACCGCTTGCTTTCCTGCCCTCATCTAACACACCGGAGGATATTGAGAAGTCTATTGCGGAAAGCTTCTACCACTGGACCGACGAGGGAAGAGCGGCCGCCAAAGCCTCATGGGAGAGGATTCACGAACGTGCTCATGATCGCTCGCCGTCTCTTGACTTGGAATGTGCAAAGCGGCAGAGTGTGGCGCTGAAAAATTGGTGTATGGGAATCCGAATAACTCGTACGATCGGCTGGGTGAGTTGAAGATGCCGGTGCTGGTCGCGAACAGTGACAACGATCTGTTGGTATCTACCTATCATAGCAGGATTCTGATGGATAGGATTAAGAAACTAGCTGGACATGGGTTCCTGTGTCAGTACGCTGAGCTTTTTGCAAGTCATATTTATATCTTCCCTAATAGTCAAATCATCGAGGAGAGCGAGCGAGGGCCAAAGCTGTAATAGCCAAGGAATGCGAGTCTCAAGCAGATGTAGGGTCAAGAATCGATCCTCAATCCGGTATAGAAAAAAAAAGGTCAACTCAGACGACTTCGCCGTTCATTCCTCTGTACGGTGGGTTTCTCCAGCATTTACCTCTAAAGGAATCTTCAGCATGAGCTGTAGCCTCCCCTGAAAGTGGCCCCACGCTAAGTGTTTTGTGTCCTCTACCAGGATAAGAGTGAACGGACTGCAGGGAGAGCAAGAGCACAGACAATACCAAAGATATGGTAGACCCTCCAGGAAGGTGCTCTGAAGACGGCCGTGTTGATTAGTGCGTAAATATGGCGTCGTGATAGATAGCATACTCGAGGATTCTAGCCAAAAGAATAAACCCTGGTTGCTGGAACGGCGTTGACCAATGGTTTCGGTCAACATACTGTTTTGGGAGCTCGGACTAGACGTCTAGTGTGCGGAGGAGGTTGCACAAGTAAGATAGGTGGCCGAAGCGCCAGCATGGGCGCCAAGTTATCAAATCTTCATCGGACGCGATCGTGGTGATTAGTATTCAAAATGATAGCAGAAGAGTACTAGGAAAAACTTTTAGAATATTTTACTCCGTGTAGCCGTTTCGGAGGTTGAGGTTACGTACAGGACGGTTGAAACGGCTTTCCTAGTCTGAGGCATTGTCCGTTTCCTCCGTCGCCGTTTTCGTTATTTCAAAGACGAAAGATAGCGGAAGTCAGCCGCGGATGCCGTTAGAGGCAAGAAAATTCCTATTGGTGAAGGTGGTGAAAATTGAAACTGGGGCGAGGGGCGAATGAGAGTAGGTTGAACGTCGGATCAGCTAGGTGCAGTCGCCTCGGCTCGTCCATTCAGGGGATAGGTTCTCGAAGGCGCGAAGAACACAAAGAAGGCCGCATGGAAGCGTAGGATTGTGTGGAAGTGTACTGCAGCGGCTATTTCAGGCTATCAACTGTCCAAGGCTGCCAGCGAGGCAGGACAGGCACGGGAGAAAAGTGTGACAGGGAGCACCTGCCTTATCTGACGAGAGATTGGCCATGGTGGCGAGAGCGAGAAGAAGTTTCGAAGCGTCGAAGGGGAGGGGGGCTAACACGGACATGGGACGGAAGTCGAAGAAGACTAAAAGCGCCAAAACCGAGATCAAACGTTTACTGCCACAACGGCCTCGCATGGACATGTCGGCTAAGGCCGAGTTGAGATATCACGGATTGTATTAATTGTATTGGTTAGAGGATTACAGCTGATTACAGCGATCGCATTATTTGATGACGGTCCTAGAGGATGAATCGATGCAGGCCATGATGTGATGATGGCGCAATTGGGCTAATCATCGAGATGGTGCGTAGATAGCGCGCTGATGGGGTTTTCGGAATGCGTCGAGAGGTTGGAGAACCCTGTAGAGTGGGGATTCCGATAGGTCGGACTCAGAGTGGCAGCAAATTAGTGTGCTGTCACCCCGCGGTGCAGGTCCTAACGTGATCGAATATCTTGATTTGCCGTCCCATGGTTTTGTCCACCACGACTGCAACACGCCCATACGCCCATGCACCCATATCCCCATATCCCCATATCGCAAAGTTTTTTTCCTCTCTTCCCACGCCGAGAGCCTAGGCACTGATTGTGTGAGCATCGCCCTACAACCGCCCCATAAGCCCAAAAACATCACAGCCGTCTCAAAGCGCGTTCCTTCCCAAAGTGGTGCTATGGTCGGGCCATCCGAGCGGCTGGCGCCGACGATCAGCTTTACCGTCTTCAGTAGGTCGAATCTTTGGGCAGGCCAACCATTGCAAGCGCAGCCGGTGGAGTTGCAGAAACTCCCCTGGCTGACAAGGTGGCATTGCTTGGCTAAGACCAGGATCCTCGCTTCAGCCCACCTTCCCCTATCAAGTATATGGACCGGGAGAGTCGCCGAGCAATGCTTGAACTGCTTGAAATTGATTCATCGCCGCCGTCTGGCTGCAAAGATCCAGCCACCGGGTCTATGGCTGAATTCTGGAGAGCAGACCAAGAGATCTTCTGTTACCTTCCAATTTAGTCGCTTTGCCTCTGATAAGACCTTCTCGCGTTGTGACAGGGTGACCGAGGCTTGTATCGACTTCACTATGCCAGGTCTATATTAATTCACTGGAACCCCATAACTATGCTCCACCCTCCAGGCCAGGCCGCCCCTCTTTCGCCACAACCTCACTCACTTGAGAGTTGATTCAATTGTCTGCCCGTCATGTCTGGCGACATCACCGACGCTGTGAGTACTCCCAGTCAAGCCATCGTGCACAGCCAAACAAAACATGGCTAAACCGCCATCTTATCAGTACACGGGTGCGAAACACGACCCCGCTCTTGCTGTTGGCTCTGGGGACCCCGAGCGCAAGCTCGATGCTTCTGTTCACACTATAGAGCCTCCGCCAATTTATGAGGGCACTGCTACTCACCAGGCCGATTATGTCGACGATAGCCTCCCCTCTGAGGACGAGCTGAAGACTCTTCGACGTGTTGCTGACCACATTCCGTGGAGAGCATACACCGTCGCCTTCGTCGAGCTCGTCGAGCGTATGTCCTACTACGGCACCACTCAGGTGAGTGAATCCGACTATTCGCAAATGCGAATATCCGCTAATAAGACCAGGTATTTGTCAACTTCATCCAGCAGCCAAACCCCGGTACCGCAACCGGTAAAGCCGTTGACCCAGGCGCAGCCGATGCCCAGCCTGGTGCTCTAGGCCTAGGCCAGCGGGCTTCGACTGGTCTCACTACCTTCAACCAGTTCTGGGTCTACGTTATACCACTCTTCGGTGCCTACGTTGCCGACACCTACCTTGGTCGGTACAAGACCATCGTTTACTCAGTCATCATTGCTGTCGTCGGCCATGTCATCCTCACTGCTTCTGCCGCTCCTTCGCTCATTGCTCATCCTCACAACTCTCTGGCCGCTTTCATTGTCGGTCTGATCATCATGGGCGTCGGAACCGGAGGTTTCAAGCCCAACATCTCTCCTCTTGTGGCTGAGCAGATCCCCCGCGAGAGCATGCAGATCAGGACTTTGAAGAGTGGAGAACGCGTCATTGTCGACCCTGCTGTCACCACAGCCAGAGTCTACAACTGGTTCTACCTTTTCATTAACATCGGCGCCTTGTCTGGACAGCTCGGAATGTCGTATGCGGAGCGTTACGTCGGTTTCTACCTCTCTTACCTCATCCCCACCGTCTGCTTCTGCACCACATTCCCAGTCCTCTTCTTCTGCCGCAAATACTACGCTCGCCGCGCTCCCGAGGGCAGCGTTCTCGGACCTGCCGTCAAGCTTCTCCTCAAAGCCACCAAGGGCCGCTGGCACTTGAACCCAGTTGCTACCTACAAGCACATGAACGACGGCACCTTCTGGGATGCCGTCAAGCCCTCCAGGGTTGGCCCGAACAGGCCATCATGGATGGCCTTCGACGACGCCTGGGTTGACGAAGTCCGCCGTGGCTGGCACGCCTGCAGCGTGTTCCTCTGGTACCCACTCTACTGGATCACCTACAACCAGATCAACAACAACCTGACCTCGCAAGCCGCCGCCATGTCGCTGCACGGTATTCCCAACGACGTTCTCTCCAACTTGGATCCCTTCGCGCTGATCATCTTCATCCCCATCTGCGATCTCCTCATCTACCCCGCTCTGCGCAAGAAGGGAATCCGCTTCACCCCCATCAAGAGGATCGCCGCCGGTTTCTTCACCGGCAGCGCCGCCATGATCTGGGCCGCCGTCGTCCAACACTATATGTACGTTCCTAACCCCCCCTTTTCTCTCGCTTCCTCCAGACAGCCCCCCAAACTAACAACCCCCCACAGCTACAAAACCTCCACCTGCGGCATGTACGCCGGCGGCCCCGACTGCTCCTCCCCTATCAACGTCTGGTCGCAAACCGGCGCCTACGTGCTAATCGCGCTCTCAGAAATCTTCGCCTCCATCACCTCACTCGAATACGGCTTCTCGAAAGCGCCCAAGAACATGCGCTCCCTCGTCGCGGCCTTCGCGCTCTTCATGACCGCCATCTCCGCCGCCATCGGCGAGGCCTTCGTCCCGCTGTCCACGGATCCGCTGCTCGTCTGGAACTACGGCTCCATGGCCGTGATTGCCTTCGTCGCCGGCTGCATCTTCTGGTTCCAGTATCGGAGCCTCGATCGCGATGAGGACAAGCTGAATATGCTGCCGACGGGGCATGTGGGCACGCGGGCGCAGCTCGAGGATGTGGAGAGGAGGATTAGCGTTGTGTCGGCGAAGGAGGAGAAGATCTGAGCCGCTGGGTGTAGATTTTCCTTTTTTTGATTGGTCTTTGGGGAAAAGGGATGGGGGGATGGGGTTGGGGAGTGGAGCGGCTGAGGCCTGCTTAGATAATACCCATGAATGAAATGCCCATTTTTCTGTTTTGATCCTTAGTTGTTCTGCTCTCTTGCGCCTCTCTTTTAACAAGTGAGGCGGGTTGCGAGGAGAGTGCGATTAAGCTTAGCGAAATGCTTCGGGATGTGGCCCTAACTGGGCTCGGCGCGACGCCACCAAGCCACTTCCGCTGCTTCTGAAGCGCAGCATCAGACACGGGTGTCGGTATTAGCTCGCTAGACAATGGGTTTGCGTGTTGATGTCGTGTCTGGTGCCCAGCATCCCTTGTTGGGGCGGGCCGCCGGTCTGGAGCTGAGAGGACGACGTACAGGGTCTTGCATATTACATGGTTAGCGTCAGCCATTATATTGCGAAAAAAGGGCAAAACAAGGTTGGGGAGCCGCAGCTAATCAAGTAAGAGGTCCTAAAGCTACAGATCCTTGACACATCATACGGTTAGTGTGTAGGAGGCTTCTCCGTACAACAAACATCCTGTTTATGGTATTACAACCTTCTTACCCAATTTAATGAAGCTCCATAGTAATACTCCACCCTGTTCCGGCTGCATATTAATTGACGCAAAAAAAATTCCCGCATACCCAGCAAATGGGCCTTTCTGGGCACAGCCTCAGTTGCCAATATATCTGCTCTTCGAATCCATTCAGGTTCAGACTCCAAAACTAACCCAACTCCAATCCTCGATGAACGTTCAAACTACCTCCTTATCGTCTCTACTTCATTACCAGACATGTCACAATACACCTACAAGTCTCTCGCCTACGACGATAGCATTAGGATCCTTATCCTGGAACCTAGCAAGCGCCAGGAGCCGATACAGTGCAGCCTCGTACCTGTGAGGCTGAGCGAAAAACCTGAATATGATGCTCTCTCATACGTCTGGGGCACCGATGAACCCAGCCATGAAATCTTCATCGATGGACAAAAAGCCATGATCAGGGCGAACCTGTATAGTGCATTGCTACGCTTTCGACGCAGTCCCGAAAGAAATAACTCCCAAGAGGCCTCTGACCGTAACCTTCAACGAAGACTATGGGTAGACGCGCTTTGCATCGACCAGACTTGTGACCCTGAGCGGGATCAGCAGGTTCGGAGCATGAAGCTTGTCTACGTTCAAGCAAGATCAGTTCTCATCTGGCTTAGAGAGAGCGTAGAGTCTGATCGGCTCGCCTTTGACGCGTTCAAGACTGCCCAGGAAATCGCCAGGTCCAGAGTTCAGATTATTTTAAAGACGAAGTTGAAAGATTTGGTAGTGTAGCATCTTCGCACAGGTTCCAACGGGATACGTGGGACGCAGTGGATGACGTCTTCAAATGTATCTGGTTTAAACGAATGTGGGTTCTTCAAGAGCTTGTTGTTGCTCACGATCCTCTCGTCATCTGTGGGGAATACGAGACTATTTGGGCCGCATTATCTATTATTGCATGCGCAGCCCTCGGGGGGGGTACTCTAGGCGTGAATGGCAATACCGCCGAATTGAGGCTTCGGTGCCCCGAATTATATGATATGCAAGTTACCCGAGCTCGTCACTTCACAGACAATCAACTTACTCTCTGCGAATTTCTCTGCGCAACCTATCGGCGGGCGTTGAGCGAACCAAAAGACAGAATCTACGCGCTCCGTGGCTTACTAAAGGAGGAAGAAGCCTCTAGTATTGAAGTTAACTATGAGTTAGAAGCGAGCGAAGTGTTCGAGCCGGCGATCAGAGATGCGCTATCTCGTGGTACGAATCCATTCAGACTATTGGCTCTAGTGCCCTCATTTCCATCTGCTCCCATTTCAACCTCCAATCCATCCTGGGTGCCAAACTATTCGGGTCATACGACAGAATATGAACAAATCTTTTCCTTCGCCAAGATCTATAGAGCAGGCGGCCCTGCTGGGCGTCAAATTTCATTTACTGGATTGAATCAGAAGATTTTGTGCCTCGACGGACATATCGTCGACAAAGTGTCCCATTGCCTTTCTCCGAAATATCCTGAACGACTGACCGTTCAAGAATTAGCTCGATGGTACCAGAAATGTCAAAAATACGTTCTGCAAGCAAACAGTTACCCCACTGGAGAGGATATTGTCGCATGTTGGTGGAGATTTCTCGTATGCGATACATGCTTTAGCGGATTTGAAAACATAAAAGCAGCGGAAGGTTTCAAGTCTCATTACTTAGACCCAAAGCTCAGCGATTTTGTGACCAACCCGACTAGATTAGAAGGAGACGACGCCCTACGAAACGCACAAGATACCTACCGAGATACTGCATTTCGAGCCTCAGGAGGCTCAAGTTTTTGCCTCACCGCAGGCGGCTATTTTGCCTGGATACCTACCCATGCGCGTTCTGACGACTATATTTGTATTTTTGCCGGAGCTACCTGTCCCTTTGTCGTCCGCGAGCGTCCCGAGGGAGACCACACTCTTGTGGAATGCGCCTACGTCCACGGCATGATGGACGGCGAGGCACTAGATTTCAAAGGTTTTAAATGGGGCGAGATTAGAATACACTGAAAACTGGAAATGGGTAGTCATCAAGGTGACGCCTTGAAGAGAGCTGCAGCGGCTGCCGCGAATTAAGATTCCAACCATGTCTCGCTACTCCACAGTCTTTGGGACAGGCCAAAAGCACGCTGGTTGCTCGACACGACTGCATTGAGACTAGAAGTGTTGGTTGCATGTGCTCGCGACTCCGTAGGGCGCCCATTCACGGCGGTATGGTGCCTCAAGGCCCTCTCTATCTCTTATCACTCTGGAGTTGTGTCGGACCAAGGCGTGATTTGACAGGATTTACCGAATCTGAAATTGGAGCGCAAAAGTGTTGATTTCATAGTCAAATTGGCAAGAAGTCCTTCAAGGATTCACGATGGATTGAGCTATTGCTCGTCACGATAGATTTGTTGGCATAGGCCAGCCACACTAGCAATCCAGCTCCACTACCGCCTGAGGAAAGAAAGGAAATGTTGTGAATTGCATGGTCGAGTTTGCCAGATGAAGTTTTTAGGACAGGCTAAAATTGCGCTGTTAATTAAGTGCAGTTGCTAACTTAGGAAAGAGGAAGGAAAAGCGTGGATTAGGAAAGAAAGTACAAAAGTGTTGATTATATAGTACTTAAATTGACGCATTGGGACAGTTACAGTGCATTAAGATTCGAGCCCTCTCCTACTGTTCCAGAGTTGTATCAAACGGAATCTATACTGGTGGCTGATGCGATTATTGGATTGGGAAAAAAAGAGGGGAAGTGCGGGTCGCAGGGTACTGAACTTGGCCCTGAAGGAGGTTAAGGTGTTTCAAAGTTCGAAATATAAAACTTATATCCGTTTATCGCGATTCTGGGAAGCAAGATAAAAATTAGTCCAATATAAGCCTTTTCAATAAAAGGCTACACGCGAGCTAGAAGAACATCTCTCCCCCCTTTCAGACGCGCCGAGGCCCAGTGTAGCATTAAAATACTTCAAACGCTCCAACTTAAGGAACCTACCCAAAATCTCACAAAGCTACCCAAAAAAAAAACCCTATACTATTACCTTCTAGTTCAACACTAGCTCCCTTTTTATACCAGTCGCCTTCTTATACCTATATCCATCTCTCACTCCTCTTCCTCGAACTCAAGCCCATCACCTGCTCCATAAAAACCCCCATGTGCGCTCTCCATATGGTCATAGATCCTAAACGGACCAAACACACCCTCACACTCCCAGCACCAATGCTTCCCACAACCCCTCACCGGACAACTAATATGATTGCAGCCGCCCGTCTTCTGTGTTGGCGTCCCACACCCAGGACACTTCTTCATCTTCAGCTCCCGTGGCTTCGGCACGCGCCGAAAGTATCCAGCCCGCCCCGCACGTCCGGCGCGATTCCCGCCAACTCGAACCCCAGCTTCAGCTTCGGCCTCAGGAGTCCCATCCTCCTCCTCCTCCTCCTGCACAGCAGCAATAGCCGCCTCGTTCGCCTCGGTGCACCCCTCGCACACCCACGCCCTGACCTCCGCCGACGCGCCCCTCGCACAAACACGCTCCACATACCGCCGCGCGTGCCCGCACTCCGCGCACCACGCATGCACCCACTCGCCACGCTCCTCGACCGCCTGCCGCAAGCCCCCCAGCGCGTGCACCCCCATGCCGTAGTTCGCGAGCGTCTTGGCGGCGGGGGCGCGCCGGCAGAACGGGCAGTATAGCGCTGCGGTGTTGAGGATGCGTCCGGCGCCGTTGATGCCGTACCAGCTCCGCAGGCAGCCGGAGCAGATGCGCTGGTCGCAGCCTGTGCGGCGGCAGGCGGGGAGGAGGGCGGTGGTGCGGAAGCTGGAGAAGCAGAGGGAGCAGGGGAGCGACTCGGTGCGGCGGCGGGAGATGAAGGATTGGAGTGTCGCGAGGAGGTCGGTTGAGTTGCGGATCGGCTTGCCGCGGAGGGTGAGGGAGGGGTTGGGGAGCGGGAAGAGCGTGATGTGCTTGGTGAAGGTGACTGGGCCGCTGCTGTTGGAGATGGTGTGGAAGAGGGAGCGGCCGGTGAAGACGTCTTTGAGCTTGGGGTCCGTGTTGCGGAGGAGCCAGGCTGTTGTGTTTTCGTCGGAGAGTTTGTGTGTGGTGGTTTCGACTTCGATGGTGGTGATGCGGCCTACGTTGCAGGCAGCGCATTTGAAGGAGCTAGCGGACATCGAGGATGAGCGGTATTCTTTTGGCCAGATGATGCGGTTGAGGCATTGTGTGCATTCGAGCGTCGGAGCAGGACCTACATCGCCTACGCGGCAGTAGTGACATTTGGGGCGGACATTGAGAGCATTGGTGTTGTAGACGACGTATTGTGCGCGGCATGTTCGGACGAAACATTCGACCCAGGTGGCATTGGTGGTCTCGTTGTCTTCCTTCGATACGTTGCTAGTGATGCAGTCCTCGCGATGTTTTGCGGATGCGTAGGCATCGAATATGCAGTGCCCACATTTGCCATTTTTGCCCATGATCGTTACGGAGCGAGGATAGTTACAGGAACGACAGGTGACAACTGGGCCAATGGGGATGACCGTCTGGTTAGGAGTCCATCCAACTTTAGCTGTAAGTGTCGTATTTAGGTTAAGCTCCAGCATCTTATACTCGACGAGCCGCTCGAAGAGCGCCCTGTCATCGTCCTTCAGAAGACCCGCAGTAGAGCGCTTAATATCCTGCTCGTCCTTGACTCTCTTGCGGTAGGCCTGATCAGCATCCAATAAGAGAGACAAACAGCTAACATTCCAAGTTTCTGGAATTTCGAGATTATTCCACCTATTTCTCCATCCGAGCATTTCGGTATCTGCCGCTTTCTCAAGAGGCTGGACCCCAAGTCGGATGCTCAGAGCTGCAAGTAGAGCTGCAGGACGTGCAGCAAGCATTGTTCCTGGAACGACAATGTGCAGCAGTATTCTCCAGAACTTCCGGCCGTACTCCTTCGAGGCGAGCGCCATAGGAATCTTGGGAATGTCAGCATCGGCAGTGTTTGCAATATGCGCTGGGAGCTCATTTGCTGAGTTAACAAATGTAAGCCGTGTCAGAACTCGTCCCAAACGTCGGAGAATTCTGTAGTCGCAGGACCGGCCAATCTCGAGAAGCTCATCACGTCTAAATTCGGTGATAGGGCGGGGATCTTCTTCCTCAAATTCCGGATCTTGACCGTCTGAGGCTTGAACAAACGCCAAGGTCGGATCGAGGAGTACGCAAGGAAAACGGAGGGCTTCAGGGACAGATTCGATTGCCTCAATGACTTCTGCAGTGTAGTCGTAGGACTCTTCAAGCCAGGATTTCATCCGGGATTTCTCATCGGCGTTCTTGATGCGGTCAACTTGCAGGCCAAACTCTTGAATAAGGCCATCGCGAGCTTCATTTGTACGGTCATTGCAAACCGCACGCCATAAACTCCCAAAGACGGGATTCAGAGACACAGCGGACACGTCGTCATTGATTATCTTCTTGAGGTGTTCGACAGCTGTGGCCTTATACGCATCTTCCGCAGCATAGCGCTTCGCAAAGTCCTGTACTGGAGTCTTCTTCTTGGGCAAGTGCTTCTTTAGAATCTCCGGGGTGAGTTGGATTTCCGTAATGTTTGTCTTAATACGATGCTTTGCGTCTTTTTCCGTACCAGTAGCAGCAAAATATGGATCTGCAACAGGATCTGTTTCGTTCTTCGCACTCCCAATGTTTTTAACCGAGATATATCGGGATAGTGCCGCAGCGAGTGCATTCGACCCTAATGCTCCTGGCTTCTCCGCTCCCATCCAGGCGAGTAAAACCTCCACAGTGACCTCTGAAATGCTGAGTGGCTTCGAATCCTTCAGGTAGAGACAGGCCCCGCGAGTCATTGTAGAGAGATAATTGTAATGTCCAACATACTGCCATGCCATGGAGGGCTCAAGGATGCAGAATACTTGGGCTTTTTTATCTCCAGAATGCAGCATCTTACTTGCGGACACCCAATCCGCAAACTCAGGCCCGAATCCACCATAGGAACTCGCGTCAGAAAGCGCTTTCTTCTCCTTCCCAAGGTTGGACCATTCCTCGGTCATGGAACCGTTAGCAGGGGAATGTGGAGGAGCGTCGGTATAAAGCAAGATAATCGTAGTTGCTTCCGGTCTCATTTCTTGGTAGGCTTTCGCCAAACCGGTCTTTACAGCCTCCGGATAGTCACCGCCACCGATAGGATCAAGCGATTTGGCGATTGAGATGAGATCAGGTGGATTTTTGCCATCGCCTGAGGTCGAATGGCTTAACCAACCTGACCATTCAAGTAGCTTACTATCACAATAGTCTCGGTAAGCTAGTAACCCGATTCGAGAGAAGCAATCAGTGAGCTCCGATAAAGCGATAATCTTCGGCAATGAGCTCTGTAGAGACTCAAGGTAATCGCTCATGGAATAGGTAGCGTCGACGAGGATTAGAAGGTCGTATATCTCTGGGGACTCCATTTTGAAACACGAGGTAAGGGTATAGTGGACTTGTAGTTTATCGACTCGTGATAATGACTGGTCGATTAGGCCTTGGTTGGCAGTGTGGGGCAGGAGGAGTCCAATTGTATGGCTCTTTGGATATCTTTACTGACTGGGTTCAGTTGAAGCTCAGCTTTTATGTCTATCTATGTGTCATCAGCACCTGCAGGCAGCGACAGGCCTCGGTGTTTGACTCACCTGGGAGTGAAAAGATCAAAGAATGGAATGAGTCAAGCCACAAGTAGATACCTTGGTTTACGTAATACTCAACTTGCTCTGAAAATCCTAATTTAACTGTTTGCACAGTATGGAAACATAGGTGAGGGGTGGATATCCCTTCTGTAAGTAGGTGCGGAGTAAGTGTCCCGACTTACTATTAAATTGGATGGATCATGGCTTCGTGCGGCTGAGGTGGCTGATACAAATCCTTCGATAACTTCCCGGCACTGCTAAATAACGGGTCGAAGCTGTTTCAAAGAGCTTGCCATTTGGGGTGCCACCTCGCGATTAGATTACGAATTAGCTAAGGCCTTATACCTACCCTCCCAGAGACGGAACTCGTGTTCGAGATGCACCAGTAATAAAGACAACACTCAGTATGCCTACATATGCGCAGAATTTACCCATACACAGTCATATCTCTGCATTAAATCGTTATGTGATCTTAAATATGTAGGCTTTATTTCAGGAAAAAATGATAGATGTGGCGATCGATGTGACCCCATGTTTCGGGTTGGTTTCTCCCGTCATGACTCCTTGAAGGGCCCGTTAGCCTAATAGAAGTCCTACACCGCAGTGATTGGGTAGAGAACAGGAAACTTCTGCACCAAATTATCGCTAGAGTTTACCAAACTGTATTAGCTAGGAAGAAGGATTAGGAAGTAATTAATTTTTAGGTTCCCGTCCACCTCTCCCGTTGCCCACTTCGTGTTTGCCCCGTTTGATTGCTTAGTCATCTAGCTCACCAACATACCTCTTGTCGAAGCCAAATAGGGCCTAGTTCAAGAGTTCTACAGGGGGTCGGGCTTCATCAATGACCTAAACGACCTTGATGAAGCGCCGCTCAACCGGTGGATTCAGCTCGGTGGCGTCCGCTCCCGTTCCCCTTGAATGATTCCAGCAACACAACTCTTCTCGCTTTGCCCTGCGCGGACTTCTTCCAGAATCTTCTATTGAGGTATTGTGGTGTAGGTTGGTCTACTATTGCAGTAGGAAAAGGGTTTCATCAAGACCGAAAGGAAAATAGGCGGGTTTTACAGTTACACGCAATATCGTAGAAAAGGAGGACTTCCTTCGCGAATTGGTTATGTCACCACTAGGTCACTTATGAACCATTACCATCTCAATGTCCCCGACGTTGCTTAACTGTTTGCTAAACTCTGATTTGGGGGCTGCTTTCCTGCTTGTAACAAAATTTCAACCTCAAGGCCGTCTCGAAGAGAAGATCAAAATCCAAGGACAAAATCTTAATCGACAATGAGAAATAGAACTGGCTCGCAAGCGTATTTGACAAATGGAAAACTTACTAGATACATTCACGTACAATCTATTTATTTCTAACTACCCGATCTCTAATAGTCTTAATATGTATCAAACAATTTTTACCATTCGACGAGGCATTTCAGTTACTCTAGCCATAAAATCGGACAATCGGATCGGATGGATCCTAAAACAGCCAACTCGCACATAGCAATCTCTATCACCGCCATCATCTTTCCTACAAAGAATGATCCCATGAACTATCTTCCATTCCTTCCCATCACCTTTAATTCTACCGATATGATCCCCCTCTTCGTAGAAATTCCCCGCAGTGTCAACGGAAAATGTCAACGGTAATCCAAAAACTTCACATCGAATTTCCGCCGGATGATCGAAAGAGGACTCGACGCTGATATCGATTTCTTCCAGTTCTGGGCAAAGTAGTACGTTATGTTCCCAGGCTCTGTTAACTGCAATCTCGCTAACGTCTGTTGTGTCCCATCCAATATCAGTTGCGAAAGATATGAGCGGTGCGGAGATAATGAGATAGCCTGACGCTACTTCGCCATAAGGGTTCTTCCCGGGGACTATGATGGACACATCGATCACGTTGGTGCAAGAAAGTACCTCAAGGTCGGTGGAAGATGGATCCATAACTGTGAAGTGAATTGCTGATTGAAAGGAAGCCCAGGACCAACTTGGCGCGATTACAGTATCTAGTGACTTTCTCACATCCTCGAACGGCTTCGATGGCTCATGTGCTCGAAAATTGCGACGCACCTGTCTGCACCACAGAAGTCCTCTCCTGAGATCTCCTTTCCACAGACCGGCAAAGTATTTATCATTCGACTCCCTTGCCGCATGCGCAGCCAAAGCGGAGAGTGCGGGTAGTTTATCGCTGGGGTAGGAAATAGCTCGGGTGGTGTAGTTCTCGACCATGTTATACCAACCCGTGTACGAAATGGTGCCATTATATAAGAGTCGGGGAATAACCTCTTGGGCTATGAGTCGCTGCCTCTTGAACCCTCGTCCGGCCTCGAACCACCCCTTTTCTATGCATTCCCAGCGCAATGCATTGGTGTCGAAGAAGAGTACTCGAGGGCTGAGGCACCGCTCTTGGAGGCACCAGGCGCGACCATCAAGGGGTTCATATACTGTTGTTGGCTGACACCTCGGCTGGATGTATATTCCAATCTTCCTCTCATCAATATTCTTCTCACTGGAAGCGAAGCGGATATCGATAGGTAGAATCTTCTCAGGCTTCCGTGCTTTAAGAAACCCCTCCGCATCACCCGCAGCATTCGCAGCTGCAATTGTCAAATAAGCATTTGAGTAAACATCAGCCATTTTACTCCCTTCGATCTCCCAATCCTCCTTGTCACCTTGAAGAATACGGATGCTATCGATCCAGAGATATGGGATTCCGAGACTCTTTGTGACTGAAACAGCATTGCGGAACGTTGCTGGCAAATCGTCAATATTGAAACCGCTTTTGCGGTCTGCAAGGTTGGAACGTGTGGTGAGGAAGGACCGGCACATGCCCCAGCAGTGACTGAGCGCTGCGTACGTCCCGGTCGATGTAGGCTTGCTTTCGACGAGTCTGAGGGTTAGAGATGTCACATCTATGACACGGGTCGGGAGAGATTCATTGGAAATAGAACATCTTGAATGTTTTCTTTCGCATTTTTGCATCCAGTGCTTAATTAGTTGGATGGCGCGTGGAGAAAAAGGGTCCGGATGAATGAATCTATCATTAATACGTTTGCAAAGAATGCTATCTGAATTACCAAATCAGCTTAGAAATTTCCTATCGAATGTACGGAGCAGTGTGGTTTTGGATAATGCGAATAAGCGAGCATAAAATATCCTTTATCCAATAGAAAATGCATAAAATATCAAAATCGATAAGGATAAAAGTGCCCTGTGCGGGGCTTTTCTACCCCAACCAAGC
>Ga0307507_10000432_pt1 | contig 87489 bp, 63 predicted proteins | sample 7_EM_MG_FD_207223 | JGI IMG/M metagenome (GOLD analysis project Ga0307507, IMG submission 207223) | Populus trichocarpa ectomycorrhiza microbial communities from riparian zone in the Pacific Northwest, United States - 7_EM | ecosystem: Host-associated > Plants > Roots > Unclassified | place...
AGCTCCATTTCAGAAGCTGTATACGGTAAAGTTGCCAATATTTTAGCGTGCTATTCTGGCGTTTTGCGAGCGGTGAGAGGAACATCAAATTTTTGAGGCTGTGCAGACAAAATCACTCCGAATCAACGGATTCTGAACTGAATCTAAGGCTTCCAGATTGCAACCGAACACTCCCTTAGTTGCATATGAATGAGCCCCTGTCTCCTTCTCGAGAATTCCGCCATCTTCTCTAGAATAGCCCGTCGTTTCCAGGTCCAAAGCACACGGCATCGCAGATCAAGGTCAAATATCGACGCGCTCCGTGTCCGCGGTTTTAGCTCACCGATCTCGCTGTTTCGGCGAGTGAATCTAGCGATGACTGGAGACCCTGGACGTAGTTCTCAAGTTCGGGGTTCCCCCTTAGTCTTTCTGACTCCCAGTATTTCAGAAGGAGGTAGATTTCTTTGCCTGAGTTATTCCACTCCGCTTGGAGGGTCTCGATTTCCTTCAAGGCGTTGGTTGTGAGCGTGTAAAATGCTAGCACGGGAACTGCGAGGGCAATGATAAAGGTAAATATGTCGAAGAGATTGGCTAAAAGAGACAGTACATCAATGTCATTCATGCTGAAGAACAATAAACGAGGGAACCGGGGTGCGGTCGGTTGAATTTAAAGAGTACTGGATTTGCGAGGCTGAGCACAGCCGCTTTCGCTCATTTCGCCTCGTGTTCATGACTCGTGGGCATACGAGGTATTCCAGAGAGCTGGCAGGCGCTGCTGGAATTAGGCCTTTTCCTTCGCCGTCGTAGCTCCACTGAGACTCTATGAAAGGCTTTTTCCCTTGCATTTATAAGAAATTAGGCGAGCGGGAAGTTGCCGTTCGAGTTGAAAAAGAGAAATTGTAGTTAATGTTGAGATTGAATGGATTGAAATACATGAGAGGATCACTAGCATTTTATCAATAGTATCCACGGTCGATCTTCGATCGCCAGTAACGCCGCAGCAACGCCGCTCTCAACACCCGTCGAGCGCTATGCGTAGAGCTAGCTGAGAGCCTTCTACTCGCACCGGAATGGCAAGAATTGGCCGCGGGTTGATGGAGATGTTCGCGTTTTAAGTTGGGCGCCGCCGTTGCAAGCGCCCCACCAAACTTATACTGCACCAAAATAAGCCCCTAGGGGCTATATAGACGAAGGCTTTAACAGAGGACTTCTTAGTATCTTATCAGGAGTTAGATATAGATAATATATACAACTATTTCAAAGCTTTTCTACCCCCTCGAAGCCGTTTACAAAGCTTATCCAGCGAGCACTGCATCTGCTCCTGCTGTAGATTAACCTGGCACATAGCCGCTTCTTCGCTGACCCTCTGGGCCTGCGCGACCCGCTTGATCTCCTTAATAACCTCGAGCCGTAAGGAGTACCATTGGACCTCGCTCTGCCGGCCGGCCCGCCATCTACTGCCCCATTTGGAATCCAGCGCTACTATGGAAGGATTACCCCCAAGCCCCTCGGTCCACTCGCGCCAAAGGGCCCGTACGGACTTTACCGCGCGGCACATACGATATACAGGCGGCTGCTCAGGCTGGAGCTCAAGCTCGGGCTCAGACTCAGGCCTTTGCTGCTGCGGCGGCGGCGGCGGCGGTAAAGCGATAGGGGGGAGAAGAGGGGAAGGCAAAGGGGAAGCTACAACGCTTGCCCGGGCCGACGCATGCTGGCTCGATCCCGCGACAGATAGAGGCGCCGGTGGACGTACTGTCGGTGGTTGTGCCGTCGGACGCGGATATACGGATGCCGAAGGGACCTCGAGCCGAAAGGTAAGACTGCCGGACGTGAGTAATTGAAGCTGCGAAGACTGCGCCCGCTGGGACTCGGCCATGCGATCAAACAACGCCTGCAGCTCGCGTGCTCTCTGGTCGTTCCGGGCTTCCATAGCCTTCAGATAGTCCGCGATAACTGGCATGGCTTGGTGGAGCAGTGATAGCTGGCTAGGGCCTTCTTCCTCCTGCCGTAGGCAGGCTTCGACCTCCCGCGCGAAGGGCAGATAGGCCTCGTGCTGGAACACTGGGTGGTTCCATACGGGGTTATTTGGAAACATCTGGCGGAGGACTACCGAGTCCTGTAGGATAACCTCCCGGAGGTAGAACAAGAGGTTCGTGACGCCCGTAGCCGCGAGGTCGTTAATCTGACCGACCTGAGGGCCGAACCGATCCTTCCAGGCGTCCAGCTCTGGCCAGATTGTCGACAGTAGCGCGTCAGGGGGGGAGACGCTTGCCCTACGAATTTCAAAGCAGCCCTTCTGCGGCGCATGGCCGGCCATCGTCCGCATAAACTCCCGTGGCAGCGAGTTTAAGTAGCAGCCGACCATCTGCTCCTGGTTCCACCTACCAGCGCACCTAATCTGGTCCTCGCTGACCCCTTTTAGCTCCGCTGTCTTGGCGCTAGCGCTTCCGATATGGGTCTTCTGTGAGAAAACGTTGACGTACTCGAACGCTTTAGTAACCCATTCCCGCTGCGAGTTGTACGAGAAGGCCGCCTCGCGGCTCCTAGTACTGCTTTTAATTAGGCGTATATTGTACCACGCCGACCGCTTGCTGAAGTCTGGAAACGGCTCGTCGCTTATATCCCAGCGGCAGAGAAGATAGAAAGCCAGCCCGCTAAGCATGCAGATAAGCGGCTTCTTATTGCGTAGAGCTCCGATAGTCTTAAGGCGGCCGTGCTGGTTCTGCTTACCGGCGCGTGTAGTAAATATAAGGGGCATACAATGTGTAGGGCCTTCGCCCTTAAATTCAAAAGAAAATAAGTCTGAAATTTCGGCGGAGCGCCTGTCGTCGCCGCGGGTAAGCATGTAGTGGCCTAGCAGGATATCCACGAGCGTGCGGAAGTAGCACTCTGGCGAAGAATGTCCGCGGGACCATAGCTCGCGGCAGACGCTCTCAAACTCGTCCTCCGTATACCCGTTGAGCGGCGTGTCCCTACTCTTGTCCGCGAACTGCTCCTTATCGCGCTGCGCGTCCCTCTGCTGTAGAACCTTTATGTACTCCCTAACGTTATCCTCCCGCGGGGACTGGTGACTGTTCATGCCCATGGCCTTCTGCACCCGGTAGAGGTCCATTATAGCCGTGACGTAGCCGCGAACTGAGCGCCAGGATAGCCGCGTCTCATCCTGGGGCACGTCGTCACTAGCCTTACGGCTTTTCGCTTTTAGTGGCCGGCCTGCAACCTCGACGAGAAAAAGGAGTAGCTTCTCCTCCGTAACGGTATCGCTGTCGCAGTACTGCTTCTGCTTGCAAAAGGCCTAGGAAGAAGCCCCGGTAGAGGCACGCATTAGCTATAAGTATACTGCTCCGTAAAGCACCTACTTACCTTAAACTCCTTCTGCTTCGGCTCATATGCTTGAGACGTGTTTTTAGGTCTCTCGGCACGCGTCAGGGCGAGGATGCTCTGCGCGTTAGCGCGTAGTTCGGCATTATTCGCGACGTTAATCTCTACGCGACCAATTGACGCCATTTTTAAAATAGAATAAGGGTACGTTCGGTTGCAAGTTCAGATCAGAATGAGGGCTTCAGAATGGAGTTGATCTGGAGCTCCAATCTGATTCTGAGGCGACTGTTCGGTTGAATTCCAGTTTAACTTAACTTCAGCCACAAAATTTTAATGTTCCTCTGACCGCCCAAAAAACACGCTAAAAGTTACTAAAAAGTTGGCAACTTTACCGTATACGGCTTCTGAACCGAAGGTCTTGGCGTCAGTTCAATCTGGAGGTCTGGGTTCCAGATTGCATATGCCCGTGCTTCTACAAAGCCACAAACGCGTACCAAATTAGGAAGGAACGCGTCCTTTTCTGCCGGACTTTCAGTTCGGACCTGCTGAAGTTTTGCAACCGAACGCAGCCTAATAGAACGCTGCTGGAGAAGCGGCGCCCTAGGGAGGGGGCTCCATTTTTATATAGAAACGCAGAAATAGACTAGGAGGGCGCACGGCTGACCCAATAGGCCAATGGTACGCGCGCATCAGCGGTTCAATCAGCGGGGGGTAAGATATTCGAATATATCCACGGCTTGGCTGCAGGCTTGGCCGTGGAGTGGTAGTGTCACGTGCTGCTCAGCGACTGAGCGGGCGCCGAGAAAAATCCACTTGAGCAGGAAAAGTCTTGGTTGACAGAGTGCCAAGCATCAGCAGTCCAACCAGACCTTTAAAACCCTTGCTCTTGCTTTACCTCTTTGAGTCTCGACTATAATGCAGCAGACTTTGGAGACGCCTTACTTTGTTTGCTCAACCCCTCTTTTTCTTTTCTAACATCACCGTCTCTGTCCAAGTGCTCTTAGCTACGTGGAATCTTGCATGCAACCCGCTGCATGTACATCGTAGAGCTAGCCGTGTTACTAAAAACACAACGTGCGTCCGGATCCTAGGTCGATGGTGAATAGCGAAGACTACTTTCTGGGTGGGAAGAAGCAGTGATGTGGATTAGTGACCCAATCTCTAATATTAATATGGATTACGCATGCCTCTTACCGATTCAAAAACAAGAGCAAAGCACAGTATTTGCATATAGAAGAGATCGGTTTCAGAGCGTCTGCTAGTATTCTCACGAAAAGCCTATCTGAAGGAGATCAGCTTCCACGGCTCCATATACCTAGGAATGGGTTAATGCTCCAAACAGCAAAGGGCTAGGATTTTGCTACAGGCAAACTACCCTCCGGAATGGAGGTGAAACTAGCAGAACGATTACACTGCTCATGGGCATCAATATCACCAACATCTCTCAAGGGTCTTCCCCAGCAGGAACTTATGATGCGCCCTTCACCAAATCGGAAGACGATGCCCAGCCTCATCATTGGCCAATCTCGCCATCATCCACTGGTACACGGGTATAGCAGGGCGGAGAACCCATGCTCTCCCTCTGCGCTTTTTTTTGAATCATATGCTAGGCAGAGCATTCCACGTCACATTATCCGTTCGATGGCCCGGATGTCAAGTGCACTGCACCCCGCCTATAGTCCCTTGTCCCGTGCCTTGAGCAGGCTGACCAAAGCGCATCCCGGGAGTCTATAATCGGCATTTAGAGACTTCAATGACTCGGATCGGCGGAGAGCCGTCAAAAGACCTCCCACTTCCTGAAACCTCCCGGCAGAAGGGCCATTAAGTTCAGAAAGTCAAAGAGTCTAGGAAGGGAGAGCCTCTGCACCCTAGCTCCATCCACATTCCGCTAGCATCCGAGTCTCACATAAAACCACACCAACATACCGGAACGGGCCGCTAGGGCTCGTGTCAAGTAGATTGGGATAAGAGCCTTAAAGCCCCAGAGATATTGGGCCCACTTAAAGATAAAATATCTTAAAACACTTCTAAATCACGCAATGATTCTCACAAGGGTGTGATTCGTCCTCGTCAGCCCCAATGTAAGCTTCACAATCCGAGGATCTCATATTAAGCTCGAAAAACAACGGCCTTTGCAATTCCGCTGCAGTTAACAGCCAGCCTTGAACGTTTCTCTAACTCTCTACTACTCATTACGACGTTCAGGACAATCTAAAACCCTGATACATATACTAGCTCACCGCACCCAGACTCATGCCCCACTCTTTCCCCGCAGCAACTCGTGCTTAAGATGTATTTACAGTAAGAAAAGTAGGAAATTAAACGAATTAGGAAAGCATGAACCGGAGCAGAATAGAAAAGCCTCCAAATCACGCTTGCAGTAATAAATGGATATCCGGGAAGGGGAAAACACAAGCTGTACATTAAAACAAGAGTCGTTATAGCCTTTATGCTGAGCCGCAAAGTACGTGGGAGAATAGACGCTGATGTGCGTGAGTGCTGACATATGCATGTACGACCCGAGTGGTATATCTGATGCGAGGAAGCGGGGAAGAGGTAAATGCCATCCTGTTCGAGGGGTACTCCGTCCGAACGCCGTGCGAAGTGGATAAGAATTCAATTGTAGTCGTATTCGAAAAGTATGGTTGAGCTCCTGGGAGTGGGGTTATGCTTGGAGCTTGAAACCACCCATGGTGAGACGATAGCATGTCTGGTAATAAGAACGCCTAAAAAATGATGGGAGAAACAAATCGATGATAGCGGCATTATGAACATGACCCAAGCCGAGTTTATCGAGCGGGAGAAGTCGAATAATGTGTTGAGAATACTTCAGCCTTGTCAGCAACCCTTCCCATAACAAACAAATTGTGTGTGCAGACTTACAATACTTTGGAGAAGACGCTCACGAGTTAGGAACCATTAGGAATCTGCTTATTGTGCCCGTTTCCTGCCCAAACGCCGCCGCCCACAGCCCTCGAAATGCCCACACCTAGTCCAACCGCAGCCGCCACCACGAACAGGGCAATGAGGATCTTGACCCAGAGCTTCTGTTTCCTGGTCAGGTTCCGAAAAGGTGCACAGCTTTGCTCTCGCTTCCTCGCTTTCGCTCTCTCCATCATTGTCTGTTTCGACGGCCACATTGTACATTCCTTCACCCTACCATCGACTGAGAGCTTGGGCGGCGAGACGGTTGTCGTAACTGATATCGGGCTACCGGACTCGAGGTCGTACTCACAAACCTCGAGGCGGGTTTTGCTGTGGGGAGTTTGTTCGTCCATCGAGCGGCGAGCGTCTGGGTGTGAGTAGAAGGCCGAGTATGGGTTTGTAGGATCATGCCTTTCGCCTGGGGTGACAGGTGTGGACTTGATGGACGGTATGGTGGAGAGAGTGCTCTCGCGGGAGGGGGCAGAGCGCGAGTGGGGTGGAGTTGGCTGTGGTAGGTGGGATGTTGTCGTTTCAACAACGGCGCCAAAGGTTGTCTTCTCGTCTGCAGACATTTTTACGGTAATTGAGAGCGCTGATGATAGTAGAGGCGTGCTGTAGAGAATAGGGAGGTGGTGGAGAAAAGGGTTCGGTGAAGTCTAACGGCTGTGGCTGGGGCCGTCGATGGAGTGCGGAAGCATAAATGAACAAGTGGATAGGCGTCTGTCAAAGTCAGACAAAAATCCAAAAGTCGTGACGTTGAGAGGTCCGTGAGGATGGCTCGCGAAATGAGTGGAAATTGAATTTGGAGAGGGTCTCGGCGTGGCCCATCGTTGGCTGGGGTTGCTAAAACCCCCTGTTGCTATCTCAACTGAGTTAGAGCAAAATTAACATCTCCTCCAATCCTGTTTTGCAGGAGCAAAAACGCGCAATCATTTGCCATTCCGGGGGGTTTCATGAACATCCAGAGCCCAGCCCCGCCACTACGACGCGCCTCATGGGTAGGTGGGCAGCGCGGGCAGCATGGGCAGCAGAGACAAAAGCTGAGCAGTGGCATTGCAATCGACAACGAGCCGTCCCCGCTGGCTATCATGACTGCTTCGGGTCCCTTGCGTTAGCGTCGACCTGTCCAAAGATGAACCCCAGAGCGGGAGCGCCTCCTCCGCCTGTTCCAGTTAGACTTTCTCAGCCATTTTTGCATAAAATTAATAAAACGGACGCGTATTAATAGTAGTTTGCCACAACGACAGATTCGCCTCGACAGAACCTGTCTTCCATCACCGATCAGCTCAGGCTTCAAGCTATGATTGACTTGCAGGAAGTTAGATAGGAGATTAGATATGTAGCTTCTACTTTTGGAGTGGAGCTTTAGAACTAAGCCTATCAAAAGCTCCCAACATTTGAAAAGGCGCCATGTGGGCAACGAAGCAATAACGCCTCCATCCATGCCAAGCCCACGCCGAGCGCAAAAATGTAGAGATGAGTCGTGTCGCTCAAAATCCCAAAACAGCTCCGGAAAAATGCCCCCACCATAATAATTAGTTGTCTATCAAGTTGTATCGTGCTCGAAAAAGTCTTCCCTGCGAATGCCGCTCCGATCGCACATTCCTCTGAATATTCCTCCAGCTTCGTACAAGCTCAACGGCGTGTCCAGCTCGGCGATGCGCCCTGAATCCATCACGCAGATACGGTCATACCCGATGATCGTCTTCAGCCGGTGAGCAATGCACAGTAGTGTCTTGCCCTTGAAACCTTCCACAATCGTGCGTTGGATCTTCTGGTCTGTCTCGAAATCCACCGAGCTGGTTGCCTCGTCGCACACAATGATCTGTGAGCCACGTACCAGCGCTCGGGCCAGAGCCATGAGCTGCCGCTGCCCAAGCGAGAAGTTCAACCCTTCTTCTTCAACAATGCTATCAAGATGGATGCGACCTGTTTTGTCCTCCATCGATGCGTCTGAGCCTACCAGATCAGCTTGACGGAGGGCTGACCAGAGCTCAAGATCCGTGTGTTCGTTGAATGGATCGAGATTCGACCGAATCGTGCCGCGGAAAAGCGTAGGATCTTGTGGGATGATTGCCAGACGTGAGCGAAGGTCATGCAAGCCAATCTGGCTGATATTGACACCGTCGATGGTGATTGTGCCACCAGACAGCTCTACTAGCCGGAACAGCGTACTCATAATGCTAGATTTGCCTGCACCAGTACGACCAACCACGCCAATGCGCTCTCCCGCTTTGACGTGCATACTGAGACCTTGAAGTACTAGCGGAAGGCCATCTCTGTAACGCATCTGGACATTATCGAAGATGATTTCGCCATGTTCTGGCCAGGTAGGTCGTACATCTCCTAGACGGGGCGGTGCTTCTTCATCTAGCTCAGTACCGTAGTAATGAATGCGCTCTGTGGCGTTCATGTTGTTCTCAACCTCCGCAAGTTGTCGTACAGTGAACTGAATCATCTGTACAATAGCGAGAATGTATGAGAGGACCAAACCACCAATGCTTGGAGAAACTGAAAATCTGGAGGTAACAACGAGAATACCAGTCGTGAAAACCAATACATTCCCGATCGCGTCTAGCCGAACGCTAAGCCATCTTTGATTGGCAAAAGTAAGATAGTAAGCGCTATCCATGTCATCGATGGCTTCACGGATTGACTTGGAAAATCGATCTTGTAGGCCATAAGCTCGGATTGTTGCCGTGCCAAGGACAGCTTCGCTGAATCGTGCAAACACACTGCTTCTGAGCACAGATTCGTGACGCTTGACTTCTCTAGCAGAGGCTCGATAATACGCTGCTGAGAATAGGAAGAGGATGAACAGCGGGCCTAATGCAATTGCAAAGTAATGGAAATATACAATAATTAGGATGAAGACTGATATGATCATAGACATAGTAATAAAGTACATGCGCATCGAATCTGTGAGGCTGTTGTCCATAACATCGATGTCTTTAGAGAATCGGTTGGTGATGCGTCCAAGTGGAGTTGTATCGAAGAATGACATTGGTGCTCGAAGGACGCGGTTGATAGCACGGTGGAGCATGACTTTACCGGCTTGGGTACCGTACACGGAGAGGAAGTCGGAGAAGACGAACAGGAGGAGGGCCTGGACAAATCCAAGGGCAGCATATACACCAATCTATAATTGTTAGTAAGATATCTCGGAATTGAAGAAGGTAAGACCTACATATATACCCTCAGAGTATCCAAATTTATTCGAGGTCCACCACGAAAGCCATAGGCTGGTCACGATGTTTGCTCCCTGAGAAAGGATTAGAAGTATTAGGATTAAGGGCGCAACCCATATGGAGCCAGAAGCTCTGATGTAGGCTAACCAAACGCTCCAAGAGACGCTTTTGACAGCTCGCTCCTCGGTTTGCATTAGCGCAGCCGTAGGCCTTTTGGAGCCTCGCTTCTTTCCCGTCTTCTTCTTATCTTCCTCGATTTCGTCATCATTGGCATGCTCCTCCTTTTTCTCCTCTTCTTCAACAACCGTCGCAGCCATGAGCTTCGCAAACTCTGGGTTGTGAGCCATTAAATTATCGAAAGTATCAACTGCCTCAATATGACCGTCTTGTATCCAGACAATTCTATCGCAGCGGTTAAGAACATGAAGCTGATGTGTTGCCAGAATCCGGCATTTGTGTTTAAGTAATCCGCAAATTGCATTGTCCATAATGTGTCGACCTACGTGGGCGTCCACAGCTGATAATGGATCATCCATGAGCACAATGTCTGCATCGAAGTAAATAGCACGTGCAATATTCAGGCGCTGTTTTTGTCCTCCGGAAACGGTAATACCTCGCTCACCGATCTCAGTCCGGTCTCCACTGGGAAGCATTTCCAGATCTGGTCGCAAGGCGCAGGCATCAATGACTTGATTGTACCAGCTTGATTTGAACTCTTTCCCAAACACAATGTTTTCTTTCACGGTAGCGTTTTGAATCCATGCATACTGCGGGCAGAATGCACGTGAGGCACCCATGATGAGTTCTCCGTTTGTCCTTCGCATATCGCCAGCTAGTGCTGCCAGCAATGAGCTTTTGCCAGAACCTACAGTCCCAATGACCGCAAGCAGCTCGTTTCGGCCAATGGTCAGATCAATGCCCCGCAACTTGAAAGGCTTCTCTTCTTCTACGGTACTTGAAGTATCTGGAGAGCTCACAGCCGCCTGATCGTCCTCGTTGTGTTTAGCCTTTGCTTTCTGCGCCTTCTTCTGTGCCTTTGCAGCCTCCTTGGTTTGCTTAGGAGAGTGCGGAGGTTTGCCTGGGGTGTCATCCGGATCTTGAGTTGGGGTCCTTTCCCAAGTGAAATCGGCGTTTTTCAGAACCACGGCGTCCTTAGTTCTGTAATCCCATTCGACTTCATCTTGCACATCTTCAGCTAGAAGGAACTCTTGTATACGATTGATCGACGAATAGGCATCAGTGACCTGCCCGATGACCATGGGTAGGAAGTTTAGGGGAAGACGAAGGGAATTGAATAGCGCCAGAGAGGAGAAAATTGGCGCTGGGTTGAGAACGTGATTTGAAAGCGAGTAAGTAATAAAGGAGAGCATAGATGCGAACACTGGCATTGACATGCCAACCGCAAGAATGCCGTTTCGAATAGAAAGGAGAACCTGCACTGCTTTAATCTCCCGGTTTCGTATTTCAGAAATTCTGGCCAAAAAACTTGTTTCCCAACCAAAGTACTTAACAAAGCGGACTGCTTGCAAGATTTCTTGGGTTAAACTGACTCTTTGATCCGTGATCTTGTTAATTGCAACTCTTCTCTTGAATAAGCTTCTCACTGCTCGTCCAAGCAGCGGCATGGTTATTACAAGAAGACCGAAACCAGAAAGAGCACTGTACGTTAGATTTATTATAAGTAGAGCCAGGGTTAGCAGGATAGCTATGGGGGATGCCCAGATCATGTGGAACATGCCACAGGCTTGATTGATGCGATTCGTGTCCGTTGACATCAAGTTAATGATCCTTCCATTGCCCCAGCCATGGCCATCCCCCAGAACACCCTTCTGATCGGACTTTGTAGCTTGTTCTTTCTTTTTCTTCTGTAGTAACAACCTGTACCACTTCTTTTCTGCATCCGTACCTGGCTTAATTTCCGGCGGAGGCTTATCCGGTGCCTTTCCTCCAGCTTTTGCTCTACCAGAGAGCTTCATGGCTTTGTCGAATATTACCGTTATTAAGACAGCTCTGGATTGACCACCTACCATCATACCTCGATACATGAAGTGGTTCGTAGCCATACTTTGACACATCTGCATGATGGTAATGCCGACAACGAGACCAATACCTCTACCAAGACTCGGTGGTTTCCTTCCAGTGTGCTGTGCAATATACGCTTCCACCGAAAAGTTTATAAGGTATCGAAGCACGAAGGGTGACAAGGATTGGAGAAGACTGGAAGTGAGCTGAAAAAAGCCACCAAGGAGGAATTCCATTTTGAACGTTTCGTAGAGGGCTCCGAGTAGAGGGCGCTTATCACCACGAGCAACTCGCTTCTCGAACGAAGTTTGGAACCTTTCTACCATTGCATCTGCACTTCGGTCCGGATTGACGAGCCATATGTCGTTCAATTCGAGAGGTCGTTGGTATCCAACCTAAGATCCCATTAGCGACACATTAGGTTCTCAGCTAAAATCTTACTTACAGACATCAGTGGGGCCATCCACTGGAAAGTCAACAAACTGAGAAAACCCGCATGATACTCTCGAGACACCTGGCGAGTTTCTGGAACTTCTGGCTTCTTGCTTCGTTTGAGTAGATTCAACCGCCGGTACCACTTCTTTTTCCCACTCGCCTCGCTCTTTGCATCCACGACATCATCGCTAGAGTCGGTGACGCCACTCTCAAACTGGGAAAGATATTTTCGGGTGAGCTTTTCGGGGCCTACCTCGAGTTCTTTTTCCAGTTCTTTTTCGGTGCCCACCGCCTCCAATGGTTCGGTTGCAACTGGTTCAGAATCTCTCGTGCTTTCAGCCGCCACCTCTTGATCGTTGAGCCGCCATTCTTTCTCGTCTCCAGGAGTAGACATCCTCACATACAACCTCTAGATCTGATGGCAAGGGTAGATGATCATAGTGGGTGGCAGCTGGGTACAAATACCTCGGAGTGGTGAGGTAAGTGAGTGCAGTAAATGCGTCTCCCGTCCTGCTAATGCCTAAGTGCATCAGTCGGATAGCGAGAGATATCATTGGTCAAACAGTCACAAAAATCCTGGGTTCACGTCAAAGGTGTTGCGTTGCAGTGGATCATCGGTGGGTCGCAACTTCCGTAGCACCGAGTCTGCTTGCCTGTTTGTCTGTACTGTGGCATCAAGGCAATTTCTCCGACGCCACCAAGTGCGCCGTTCTTCGCTTGTCTGGCCTTCGCTTTTGCTTAGAAATCGCAACGATTACTGCAATTAGCCTTGGCGCTATCGGTTTACATGCCTCTTGGGCACCATTTGCTCCTGTTCTAGTGTGTTGTGGTGTATTGTGGTGGTGAGTCTAAGCAGACCGCCATATGCCGTCTTTGCCGGTCTAGGAACGCCATCGCGTGTTCATCCATGCTGCCTGGAAACCCCTTGTCATCAAGCTCTTAACTTTGGTGTTGTTCTGCATGGGAGCCTGCCTCAGTTGCCAGGCATCATCCATTTCCTTAGATGACTGCACGGAGGAGTCATAGAGCTTTACGGTGAGCATCGGGAGGAAGTGAGGGAGCGACTGTAAGACGACCAGGCTGGTCTCAAACGTATTTGGACGGCTGGATACACTAGACTACGCTATCAGACTTACTAGAAAGAAGAGGCCTTCATTAAGTTTCCACCTTGTCGGAACGGGAGGGGCTTTAGAGGTGCTTTCTGGCAGGATGTTGTTTTAACCGTAAATTAAACAGGGAGCAATTGGAGCTGTACTTACAGTCACGTGACTATGGCAATACAGCGATGCAACTCTGCAGCTAATGCGCACCCGGTTCTAGCTATGCATAGTAAATGCAAATTCACCGAACCGCTAAATTTATGTAGGAAATTGGTATGCGACTTTAAAAACGACAGAAATCGATGTTTTGGTTGAGATTGGGGGGTGTGGAGTTCTTCTAAGGGCCGACGCCGCGTACGCGGCAGCCAATTAGCGTGCTTTCCAGCGATTTAGTAATGACATTAATTTTCAACTGTCTTGCAGTCGTTCGTATAGTTTGAAAACGACTTGAAGGAATTGGCCGCGGTTGGAGTATGCCAACTCCCTGGCCTCGTTGTGGGATATAACCTATAAAATAGCACGGTTTAGTCGCTCTCCCATGAAGTTTTGTACTGGTCATGTCTTCCCCAGCTACGAAATTGTTTAGGATTCTGCTATTATACTTGATCATATCATTCTCGGATATGACATCGAAATCCGGATATGTATGATTAGACTCAGTGTCGCCGTCTGATTTGGCGAGATTGACCTTAGCAGTGTAATCGAAGTCCTCACATTTGGCGTTGTCAACTTTTTGTGCTGAGCCCTCTATTCGAATACAGTATCTGGGCACATCCATGTTTTGCTTGAAAAAGAAGTGGATGTGGGTAGCTCCGGTTCAGGACCTGCTTCCAATGATTTGAACGATCTCAACTCCATTTTCGTCTGGCCGTTCTGCCCGATTCGGGAAGGTGGGCCGCGTGCTTGATGCTCGTGGTGGCCCAATTCTTAGCAGATTGTGAGTAGAAATGAGAAGAGGACCTTGTGGTCTGTACAGGATAGAGTAACACGAACGTGACTAAACACAACTGAGTAGAAGGTAACCTGTATCTTGGCCTCTTAGGTAGGGGGCAATTAGAGGTAAGCCAATATGAGTAAAGCGGCGATGCTGATTAACCAAAAAAGGTAAGCTTTCGTCGGGTTCTACTGAAGTAAAACCCAACTTCCCGGGAATCGCCGTCATTAAATACAACGCGAGCGCACTTAAAACGCTTTGACAGACACGATTGTCCGAACTTCAACAGAGAATGCCACGTGTGGCTGTCAGCACTAGGACTTTTTTTGCTCGAGTAGAAGGAATTTCCGTTGTTGATGGTGTCAGCTATATTCTAATTCGAGCGCGCTACGAGACATTTTGGCCCCAAGTAGCGCGCAGATACAAAATTTTATCGTGATCGCTATTTCAGTCTGATGAAGAAACTCCTATCCATTCGCCAACAACCGCCAAATGTGATTTATAACCGTAGATCACCGGTTAGTGATGAATGTTCCATCATTGATCCGCTTTTCCTGAAATGATCCTTTTCACCTGAGGTGATATCCGCTTCTTTGGCAACTTATTATACTACCGTAATACGCCGTTGATGATGAGTATGCCCCTGTAGTTTAGTTGTCTACGCCAATATGCACATTCTTCTCTCCCGGAGGCAGAATATCTGCTTCTTTGGTTCCCTTCAGTGTTGGAAGTTCTTCCATGGCTTCTCGAATGATATCCAAGGCATTCTGGATCTCTTGCTCAGTGATGACCAATGGCGGTGCTAGACGGATTATGTTCTGGTGAGTGGGTTTCGCCTGTCCTCCAATATCAGTATTTTGTCTCGATACATCCTACACATGCGCAATCTTGAGGGCTATTCCTACCAGCAATCCCTTTTCTTTGAAGAGCATGCACAGATCCCACGCACCATGACCATTCGTCTTGCTCTCATCAATAACGATGGCATTCAATAAACCCCTTCCGCGGATAGTCTTGATCATCGGATTGTTGATATTCTGCAGTCCGTCACGGAATATCTTACCTAAGCTCTCGGCGCGCTCAACCATGTTCTCTTCTTGGATGAGTTCCAGTGCTCTGATGGCCACTGCAGAACCAAGAGGGTTTCCGCCATAGGTTGAACCATGGGTGCCGGGCTCAATAGTGAGCATTACGTCTTTGGAACCCAGAACACACGATACCGGATACATGCCGCCTGAAATGGCTTTGCCTAATAAGACTAAGTCTGGCTTAATGCCACTCCACTCGTGGCAGAGGAGCTTCCCTGTCCTTGCAATGCCTGTCTGGATCTCGTCACAGATCAACAGTACATTGTGCTTCTCGCATAATGCCTTCACTTCGCGCAGGTAGCTATCGTCTGGTACCACTATCCCCGCCTCGCCCTGGATAGGTTCAACAAGGAACGCCGCGGTGTTCTTTCCGTGCACTTCCAAGACCTTTCGGAGATCCTCGACATTGTTGTAGCGAATTGGCTGCTTTGTCTCGGGATCGAAACTGCCAATACCGGGTAAGTAAGGTCCGTAGTTGTTGCGTGATTCTGAATCAGTAGACATAGTGATCGCAGCGAACTGCAACGAGAATATGTCAATAAAAAGAATGGTATCCCAGCGACGAACTCACCGTTCGTCCATGGAAGTTCTCCTGTACACTGAAGACTAGGGCTTGATTCTCTGGGATTTTCTTGACTTTATACCCCCACTTGCGGGCCACTTTTACTGCCGTCTCCACAGCCTCCGCGCCAGTATTCATCGGCAAGACCATTTCGAAACCAAACATGGTTGTAACGAACCCAGCAAACCTGGGGAAGACATCATTGTAGAAAGCTCGACTGCTGAGGGTCAACCTCGAGGCCTGTTCAGTTAAGGCCTTGACAAGTTCTGGGTGGCAGTGGCCTTGATTCACAGCGCTGTAAGCCGACAGAAAGTCAAGATAGTGCTTGCCTTCGGGGTCCCACACCGAACAACCGCTTGCGCGAGAAAAAACTAGACAAAATGTTAATTAAAATGGCAGATTAGAAAAGATATTCCCAAAACCTACCGATTGGTAGCGGGTGGTAGTTGTGGGCAGCGTATGCAGCTTCTGCAGCGAAAGCTTCCCTGGAGGAAGACGCATGGTACCGTGAAGGGTCTGGAGTGCCTGTTGGATGGAAGGAGCGGGCAGTAGCCTTGAGGCCGGTGCCATTCGTGCTGACGCCGTTATTCACTGCAGCTGGAGACATGTTGAGGCTGTTGAAGTCGTAAGTATCGATGGTGGGGCGCTTTGTTAGCGGGGTAAAAAACTGCTGTGGAAGAGAGGAAGGAAGGATTAAGGTGGAAAGAAGAAAGTAAGGGCGAGGATTTTAAAAACAAAGTCATCCGATGAAAGCCTCTTCCTGCCATTAGAGGAATTGGAGAAATCCCCATCATCGACTCGACCTGCTTTTAGCGGTCGAAGTGGGAATAGATTGTGAGAAGATGACCTCGTGCCTGCATGCCGAGGAAAAGCTATCCGGCAACTCATTGGCTGGGCAAGCGGGGCATTCGCTTTACTTTGTTTTCTCTTGTCATCGCGAATGGTCGACACAATGTTCACGATGCGCAACAGCGAACCCCGAGAGAAATGTGGGCAAGATATACAACTATGTGTTCGGTAGCTATAATGTTTGGCCTTCGAATACGAATGCGGCTGGAAAGCGAGTCGACAGCCATCCTGCTTTCGATAACGACATCGCGTAGTCATTGGCTCTCCAACCATCCCCCGGACTGCACCCCGATGTTTAGGGGGGTTCACGCATAAAACCCGTTGGGCAGAAGCGTGGCTGTGGCCGGGGTCGCGGCGAAATACTTGAGTTTCCAATAATGTCGAGCCCGCAAAGAAAAGCCTGCTTCGCCGTAGTCCAAAAATACGCCTGGATGTACGTCCATGTTTCAGGCTGGGAGAGAATCCTTCTGGTGTTACCTCTACCAAGCCAATGAAATTGTACTGAATTATCGGCCACCAAACTCTATCGATCCAAGTGAGGGTTGTAGTTGAGGCGGAGTCAGAGGCACAGGTTGTAAGGAAAGACTACATATTCCTCAACGTAGCAGCACCGCAGGGCCATCATAGGTAGGTATATCTGTCTTCTACGAACAGCCAAGACCGCCAGCGTAGGCATCAAGGAAGCCCTCCTCTATTCGATTGCCGCCTTGAGGTATCAACACTTGTTCCGTCTTGATTGCTTTAAGGGAGTCGCTTCCATTCACTCTTAGCCTACAACTGTAAATTCCGTCGCAAATTCCGTCGCAAATTCAACATCGGTTGCCTTCATAATCATGGCTACTTCTGAGGCGTTTACTATCATCGAGGGTGATGGCAGCCATCCTCCCAGGCTGTTCGATGACTATCAAAAGGGTACCTCAGGCAAGATGACAGACTTGGACGTCCAGCTTGTCACAGCCCTCCATGAGAAACACCCAGATCTAATCGTAACAAGCGTACCATCCCTAAACTGTAATCTCCTACAGTTTGCGGCTGCCGGTTTTGCTACCGCTGATGTGGATGAAGATTCTGAACCAGTTCTCCGATGGCGCGGCTTCGTTGGCCCTTCGCATCGTGGAGGATCTGGATTTCTTGCGGATAACATTTTCTTTGCCAAGTATCATTATAAGTGGAACAGTGAAGACTTTATCCTCTACACTGTCAGGATTGGATACGGGAGTGTGCAATATATTCTCAAGGAACCAAGAGGAAATGAAACCCCCTCCTCACACTCCGCCGTCACGGACGCTCTCCTTACATCTATTGGAGCATGGTTGATTAAAGAAGTCCCGGCGATATATGTATTCGATGGATACTGGGCTAGAAGTACCAAGCTGTGGGAAGAAGTCGAAAAGGCATCCTGGGATGACTTTATCTTGGATCCGAAGATGAAAAAAGCCTTGACGGAAGTTAGCGGGAAATTCTTCGACGGTAAGTTTCTGCATGCGCACTGATGGCCAGTTTGCCTCATTCACAGGAAACAGGCAAGGACATATACGATGAATATGGTGTGCCATGGAAGGTATGCTACGCCTCTTATCTCTTTGCCAACCATGCCTCATTTTTGGACTCTACCACATTCCGAACGGAGGGCCTGTGCGCTGAATCAATATATCGGTGAATGCGGTGAATTACTTTCAGAGCCACTAGTAGTACTTTGCTAGGTCAAGGCCCAGGTTGGAAAAGCTAGTAGATTGGAAGCTTTTCTGAGAACCTTGGTCGTTCAAAATGACGAAGAGCATGCGGCTGACATTAGCGATAGCGCGGTCTCATTTTCCATGGCCCGGTTGGTAATGGGAAGACTATCTCGCTGAAAGGTGCGTCGGCATCATCCGAATCTGTTTGCAGTCGTGGAAGCGGCATTGGAATATTCCACCTTATTAACTTGGGGCGTAGCTCTCATGCGTACCCTTTACCATCGTGGCTCCCCAGTCGTGACTCTCTATGTCAAGTCCGCACCCCAAAGCTACCACATTCGAGCGGTTTTCCAGATGGCAAGAGCAATGACACCGTGCCTTTTGGTGCTCGAAGATATCGACACCATCGTGACTCCGGTGACTCGTAGCTATTTCTTCAACGAAGTGGATGGCTTGGAGAATAACGACGGTAAATTTACTTTCCTTACATCTACACTTGTAATGGCACATTCTGACGAACAGCTTTTAGGAATCTTAATGATCGCAACCACCAACCATTGTACGTATAATTATTAAGCATGATGGCGGCTGTGGTGGGTTTATATAATTAATGTGGTTAGTGGACCTGCTTGACCCCGGCTTGTCCAAGAGACCTAGCCGTTTTGACCGGAAGTATTTATTCCCTCAGCCGAACAAGGTAGACATCGCCGTTCAAACCACGTTTGACCTTTTTTAATTTGAATTAGGAAGAGAGAACGCTGTATGCCGAATACTGGAGGGAAAAGCTGAAGAACAAGCCGGCGATCGAATTCCCCAAAAAACTTTGCAGCGCCGTTGCGGATATCACTGATGATTTCAGCTTTGCATATATGAAGGAGGCTTTTGTTGCAACTCTCCTTGACCTTGCTCGGAATCATGCCGCAGGCGACACTAGTGATGAGGATGGAGATAGCGACGATGACGACGGTGATGGGCTGGACAAATATAAGTTCTGGAAGGTGTTCAGGGTGCAAGTCAAAATTCTCCGAGATGAGATGGATAGCGGGGACCCTACTGCAGGTGGCTGCTACGGCAATTATGAGGCTCTTTCTGCAGAGTACGAGGAAATGCTTCCTTTACTCGAGAACGCCAGTCTCCGAGGCGCTTCACAGCCTCATAGGGCTCCGATATTAGCCCCGATTCTGCAGCCTCTCAAAGTGCAGAGTTTGGGAAAAGCAGCCCTCAGCCCTCTTAGCTCCATCGACCCTCTGACGAATAAGATAGCAAAACTCAGCAATGGAGTGTGGGAATGGGGGATTTGAGTATTTCAAGGCTTGGTTTTAGTATAAACTCGCGAGATTGCGGGGAAGCCGACACTGACCGCTGTCTTGTGAAGGAGTTGCTTTGAAATTGATGATAGTTATAACAAAGGGCCGCATGGCGGTGACCGGTACATGGCGTCCGGTGAGAGGGCGTCGGTCCCGGGTGACTTCTGCGCTGGCATGGCGTGGACGGTTAGGTTCGGGCCAGTGTCATATCCCTTGTATACGACTCGCGACTGAGGAGCATTACACGATTCCTATTGATACAAGATAAGGCCGCCCTGTTTGACTGGGTCGGCGGGTTCCGATGAGGCTGGAGGCAGATGTTGCCTACTTTCTGCCTCGTCGCCAAACAGCCCCATTCAGGTGCCTGTGCAGTGGTTAAAAAACTTCAGGCCCCTCTTGCATGACCCGCCCTCTCAACAATTGCAGACTCTCTCTAGCCATCTCTAGCCATCTCTGACTGCCGTTGTTCCTCAACAATAATTCCTTTTTACCCTCCTCTCTTTATTCGTACACTTGCATAAGCATATCACCTCCCTAGTCCCCTAAGAGTCGCTAAAAATCGGATTACTCGGATAGGTAACGAAACAAGACAGGTGGAAAGCTTACTAGCGCCCCTCGCATGGCAACCAATTATGTGATTCCTTCCGACACCAATTGCAGTCAGACTGCAAGCGAGGGTTGGGAAGAGTTGTTTGTACGGGATGGCGAGTTCTTCGATTCTTTCTTTCAGGGTGATGCTGGGTTTGCGGGGTTGAGGGGCTTGATGCAGGTTGACGCCAGCAACAGCGTCTCCGATTTTCCGTCTGCGCCTCCGTCTGTGGAGGAATTTCCAATCTCTGATTATCGTTTCTCGTCCTTCGCCAACTCCCCGCTCCTGCTCGGATGTGATAATGATAGAGTGCATACCGAGTCTTTCGACCCTTTCAACCCGCTGGCACTCAATCAAGATTTCGAGAATTTAGGGGGGTGGGCCGATCAGCCTCCAATTATTGAACCCATCCCGAACATTGATGTTCGAGCAATCGCCATCCCTCAGTCTAATCCTCGCGCAAGCTCTAGCAGCATTTCCTCCTCCTCCTCCTCCTCCTCATGGGTTGAGCCGCCGCAAATAAATGAACCTCTCCTCGAAGTTGAAATCCCTCGGGGAATTACCATTCCCCAGCGCGTCCCTCGGCGCAGCCCGAGCAGCGCCACTTCCACCTCCTCGTCCTCGGGCTTGGGATGGGTGCAGTACCAAGTCAACAGTAGCACTCGCCGACTGGTTCCATCCGGAGCTGGCCCAAATGGCGGAAGACGTCAACGTGGGCGAACTCGTGGGCTCACTCCCGATCAAAGGAAGAATGCAGCACTCATGCGGGTCGTCAAAGCCTGCTCCAACTGTAGAAAGCGCAAGGAACGGGTATGTAAACCTGAGACCTCCTGTATTAATTCCCGTGACTTACGCTTATTTTGACTCCAGTGTGACCCTGGCATCCCGTGCAAATCTTGCATCGAGCATTTCAAGGGTGACCTTATCAACCATCCTTGCCGGGAGAAATTGTTAGCCGACTTATCCACAGTATTCCTTTCCGGTATGCTCTCATCTCTTTCATTTAATCTCTTCATATACCTCTATTCTTTTTGGGCCTATCACTAACTTTAGTAGAACGACTTGGCTGGCATCCAAGTGCCCGCTCTCTCGAATCATTCCTTGGCCCTGGCAGCTTCATCATTAGTTCTACTGAATACATGATCCCACTAAGTCTGGGCTTCGGGCCCTACCTCTACCGTAGCGTGCGCCAAGTGTGGCCAACCGACATCAGGCAGCTCTACCACCAGCACATCGTATACGACTGGCCTCCATCCGTGCACTCGACGACCTCCAACGGGACACCCTACCACCACGCCGTCTTCCCCGCCATCCTCTCCTCGACGTCGGACCTCCAAGAAAGCCTGGACGCGCACCTGACCATCCTCGTCGATGCGCACTTCCGGCACTTCCCGCTCTTCTGCTCGCCGCTGCGCATCTTGCGCGACATCTACGTGCTGTATAAGAAGCTGCCATCCGCGCACGCACGCATTCTGCAGCAGTCGCTCAAGCTGCTGGTGCTGGTGCACATTGGCGGCGACACGACGCTGGACGCGCTCGACCCGGCCGTCGCGCACATGATGGCGGCGGCGGGGCTCGAGACGACGTCGGCGGACGGCGCGCCCGCGGCGCCAACCCCGTGCTTCATCCGTGGCCAGCTCGGCGGCGTGATGCCCGCCCTCGCGCAGAAGCTCATGCGCGACGTGCTAGCGCGCCTCGAGCGCCTCGCCCTCTCGCGCCAGTGCTCCCAGTGGCCCATCATCGTCTCCTCGCTCGCCGTCCTGCTCATGACCGTCGAGAGCATCCAGTACCACGCCGCCAAGGTCGGCTACCACGCCAGCTACGACGCACAGCCCGCGCAGCAGCAGCTCGAGCGCGCCAAGTGCCAGGCGCTGGACGAGCAAGGCATCGACGCCCTGCTCGGCTTCTACCGCGCCTGCTATGGCGGCTGCCATGCGCGGCTGGGCGGGGACGGCGGGGATGAGGTGGAGGGCATTGGTGTGAAGGGCCCCGAGGGGAGGTTTGTGGAGGCGCTGAGGGGTGCGATTAGAAACGCAGAGCCGTATTTGGAGGAGCGGCGCAGCGTGAGTGTGGAGAAGCTCGAGGACATGAATTGTTTCTTTGACCGGCTGCTCGCGAAATTGTTGGAGGTGTCTTAGAGCAGCGAACTCAAGACAAGAGGGAAGAACGTAGCTGGACCATGGAAGGGTGTTGGTGAGAAGGGGAGGAAGGGGGGGGGATACGTATCTTACGATTAACAGCCTCAGGGGATGCAGATCTCGCACTGTGTGGCACGGTGCTGGAGGTCTCCCCATCGATGATTAACGACTGTACGGCCATCACAGACAATACAGGGGCGTTGGGAGAGAGCTTTTGCATTGGGTTCTCCGCCTCTGGGATTTTTGTCTGGGTACTTGGTTGGCGCTGGCGTTCCGGGTTCAGTCAGATTGCTCAGTTTTTTATGCTTGGTTTCTGTCTCATACCTTGGGCGGCTTCTGTCTTTTTGTACTGTCTTACTTCCGGCTTTTTGGGTGTAGCTTTTTTTCTTACTTTAGGGGACCGGCGCGGTGTGGATTAGCATTGAGCATTCTGTTTGGGAGGCCATCTGTTATTTAGCAATGTAACATCGTGTAAAGCATGAGCAAGTTCGGATATGTTGACAATATGTCCCGAGACTCTATAAGTTTGAAGGAAGATTAGAGCTTATAGTAACTGACCACCCTTTATAATTCTGGGTTCGTCCAACAAAATACCGCTAATCTTGTTCGTAAAAATACAGGAAACCTCGTTGCTTCTAAGGTATCAAACGCTGTCCAAACAAAGAAACTCACAGAACTTTTTTTTCCTTTACCGCGCCCGAATTTTTGGTTTCCGCTTCCTAGCCTCTCCATTAGGATTAGCTGCCATGGCACTTTTTAGTGCTGAGTTTTCGTCTGCAGACTCATCCTCTTCAACTTCAAGCGCGTCTTCGGAAGGTTTCTTGCCCAGTAGACGGCCAACACTCTTTGCATAAGCGAATTTCGGAATGCGGAAAAGAAGTGTGTCATAGATAGTTGGTTTGGCGATTTCGTCGACCTGGAATATATTAGTTGAGAGTTCCGAAAAATGCGGTGTAGACGATACTAACATCAAGCAAATACTCATGGGTCTCTCCTTCCTCTGTCTCTTCTTCTAGATAGACGTTCCCGACAGAATCCACGATCAGCACCTTGCCGTTCTCTGCGACTACCCGCTTCTTTGTCCCGCGTGGTCCAGAAGTCAGTTCTGCTTCTGCAGGCGTACTGATGCCGGAGGTCCTGGCCGCCTTCGCAACTTTGCCATTCTTGCCCTTTCGCGCCTCCTTCTCTTGCATCCGTTTCTGCCGCCTGTTCATTGCCATGCCAGCATCATCACTACTGGGTACGTCCCAAGACTGAGAAGGTGCATTGTTCGAACCGCCGTTAACGCCAGGTATGCCCTGAATGCCAATATCGTCTCCCCACGCTGTTTTCCTTGCATGCCTGATGTATCTATGCACGAACTCCTGTTGTCGCTTCCAGCTCAAGATCAGAGCGCCATAATGCACAGCACCTCCGCCCACGATGAGCAAACCCAGAAGCACAGAGCCTAAACCGGGACGGAATCTCGCATAGTAGTATCCGGTGCCTCTCCACTTCGGGAAACCGTTCTTGAGAAAGTGATCATAACGCTCGCGTGACGGTCCTTTAAGTATTTCCACAACGACAGTCAATCTCTGGTAGCGCTCCGTGGCCTGCTTCGTGAAAGTGTCTATCTCTTTTTTTGTCGGCTGCTTGCGTACATGTACGCCAGGCTTCTTCTTCTGGCTAGTTTTGGGTTTCGGGGTCTTGAGGGCGTAGCTGGCGATGAAGGACTGGCGCGCTTTGTCTGGATGGATCTGGCGAGATTTTTTGCGGTAGGCTTTAACAATGTCGTCTTGTGTAGCGGAGGGCTTCACGCCCACTAGATCGTAGAATGTAATGTTGGAGCCTTCGTGAATGGCAACTTCATCACGGAGGCGGAAGATCTCATGATCTATAATTGAAAAATAAGAAAAGGGTCAGTCTCGGATGGGAGGAAAGCTGAATGATACACGTAAGGCACAAGGGAAAGTAGGAATTGGCATACCCTCTTTGCTCCACGCAGCCACAATGGTGACGAGGGCACATAAGGCCAGTAACAGCAATGGCTTGGGCTTCATGACGAGTGTGAGGTTGTTTCCTGGGTGGTAGTGTTGTTCGTCGGAGAGAGTTTGATGCAAGCGGTTCGAATAGTATACGTGCGTCGGTAGCGCACCAAGTGTGACGTTGAACGTGGTCCAATCACGCAGCTTGCCGGTATTGAAGTGCAGGTGCGGTAGCTGATGGAAAAGTCCGTAGCGTCAAGTGCGTGTGTATATCTAAGAAAGTTTTCCCCGGCCGCTTCACCTTTTTTCTCCTCTATTCTCTCTCTCTCCTCCCTTCCCTCCCTTCCTTGATATAGCGTGGTCTTTCTAGGGGATGATGGGAGTCGCTTGAAGAGTTAAAGCCAGATTGGCGTGGCTTGGTGGGCTCGCCTCTCTCCCTAAATTAGCTGCTTAGCCTCTTCTTGCAGGGGCTGAGCAATCACTTCTCACCCAATTCCTCGTCCGCGTATACACCTTTCTTTTTGCCTCGAATTACTCCGTCCAACACCACGACGCGTCAGCTTCCACCCGTATCCGATCTCTGTAAGGCAGCCGTTTTCTTTATAGCTTTTACATTTGGGCCTACTGCACTCTACAACTCTGAACACCCCAATCAGCTCTCCTTTTGAAATTCTTCAGCTGACTATCATGGCCCCCTTAATAGATATTGAAGAGCAGCGAGAGCCATTTCTCCAACCTGAAGAGTCTCAGCAGCCTCAACAGCCTCAGCACTCCTCGCATTTCCATACAGTCATGTCACGGCTCAGCATTCCCCTAGACGTTCTGACGTCCAGGCTGAACCTCTCTGGCCGCTTCGACAGCGTGCGCTCTCAGTCGATTACTTCGCGCTTTGCAAACCTTAAGCCAATTTCCGAGTTCCTCGACCTCAAACGTATCTCAAAGCCTGCGAACTTTGGTGAGGTACAGAGCAGAGTTAACTACAACCTTGGTTACTTCTCCAGCAACTATGCTGTGGTCTTCGTTATGCTCAGCATCTACAGCTTGCTGACCAACCTCACACTGCTCTTTGTTATCTTCCTCGTCATCGGAGGCATGTGGGGTATCGGCAAACTTCAAGGCAGTGACCTTGAGATTGGCACTTTCCGCGCCACGACGTCACAGCTCTACACTACTCTCTTGGTTATTTCTGTTCCTCTTACCATCATTGCCTCTCCATTTACCACAGTCCTGTGGCTTATCGGCGCTAGTGGTGTCACTATTTTGGGCCATGCCACATTCATGGACAAACCAATCGAGTCAGCTTTTTCCGAGGAGGCGGTCTAGGTGGTCGGCCGCGAACTCCATATGCTATGCCCCCAAGGGGAAGACCATCAGGGGGAAGTCAGGGGCGGAGGCGGAGGGAGTGGGAAGCGCCGTTGGAGGATGTTTACAGGTTTCAAGAGCTTGATAGCGAAGATGAAGGGCAGCAAGGCGTGGATTTGGATCCTTTCGTACAGAAAAACAGGCATTTCAATTCAGACGAGTTATTTTTTAATGGCATGGACCCAAGAGCGTGGGAGCAGAGATTTGCGGAGCAGGATGACCTGGCGTATGGGGATGACTATGATTATTCAGAGGAGGAGGATGATTATTATGGAGAGGGTAGAGGTGCCGTCCTGCATCTTGCTCCACCCGATAGTGAGGAGGCTCTAGTGCAAAGAGTGTTGGAGAGGATTAGGCGAGCGAGAGAGACGGGCGAGCCGAATGTGAGTCTTAGCCAAGAAGAACTCGAGGCATACGAGACCAGGATTTTGCGACAACAGGTGGCGCCTGCAGTGCGTACACCTGTCAAAAGCAAGACTAGTTCAAATGTCAGTAGCAGCAATAGCGCCCAGCGATCAAAACGAACGCAACAGACAAGACCGTCGCCTTTTGCAGCTCCTAAATCTTCCAAGAATCAGAAGATCAACGGTTGGAAGCGTCCATCATCACATAACAGAGCTCCGGCTCCGGCTCCAGCTCCAGCTCCAGCTCCAGGATTCATGATTCCTGGACAAAACGGTCAGCCAACATATGCACCCATAACGTACAGTACTCGCACTCCTCGGCCTCAATCTGGGCGCTCAACTTCCTCTCCTTCTCGTCCAGGCTCACGTTCCGCCTCTTCAAGTAGCCATCATGATAAAAACCCATCTACGCCTCCTAACCAGCCGTACGAACCTCCAGGAGCGTTTCCCAGTGGCTCACCAGCTCGTGGTTATCGAGACATCACACCGCCCAACGCATCCAAAAATCGGCCAACCTCCAGCGCCTCTCGCCGCTCCTCAATTCCCGACGATTCAGACTGGGCTCTTCGCTCTTCCCGCAGCCGTTCCTCATCATCCTCCATCCACCAACTCTCTCTCCAGCCAGTCACACCCTACCAACACCATACCGCAGAACCCTACCAGTACCACGTGCCCCCGCAATCCGCACCCTCGGTCATCCCAGCGCAGACACAGTCGTCCGCCCAGCCGCAAGCGCAATTTCGTCGCATCACCTCTAGCCCCTCGGACGGCGCGTACGTCCCGCTCTCGCGCCGCGTTCCCGTAGGCGGCGGCATGCCACGGGCCAGCGTGCAGGGCAGCTACTCAGATCCCGCGCTTGGCTACCGCAACAGTGGGCTGCGGGACGAGCTTAGCTCCGACAACGACGACGATGACGACGACTGGCAGCAGGATGTACTGGTCGACGTGGTGCCAGACGCCGGCTCGGGCTACAGCCTGCAGGTAGTCAAGCCGGGCGCGTCGGGCAGCGGCAGTGGAGCAGCGACAAGCAGCGGTGGCGGTGGTGGTAGTGGTAGTGGAGAGAAGCGGAGGAGGCGGGGGAGGAGGTAGTGTGAATAGGATGGGGCGGCTCGTGGTTCCCTCTCTGTTTGATTCGCTCTTGTGGTTTATGGGGTAGTCTGATTTAATTCTTGGCTTACTTGGTGTGCCTTTTTTTTCTGTGCTGCTGCGCCTGTTCGCTTGTTTTCAGGGAGTAAACAATGTAGGGTTATACACTGGCGTGATTCGGTTGGCTTGGTTTTGGGAATAGAAACAGGTCCGTGACCCAGGGCGTGGTACACGAGTTGTGAGGTAGAATTCTCTAAATTAGTTTCTCTACTCTTCACTGTGCTTGACCTTGATTTTTAATTTGATATTATAGTGATGGATGGAGAGCAGTTTTTGTTCCCCATCGGTCCCCTGGTTTGACTTGTTGGATCTCGTCTCACACGCCGGAAAGAATGGGTCGACGCGTAAATCGTGGTCCTGGTTGACGGGCCAGGTTATGCGTTTGGTCAAGTGAGCTTTTTTTTGTCTTCAAGAACTTATTAAAAGTATGCATGTGATGAAAACATGGAAACGTATTGCGCTATTTCCCCTCTGCCACGTTCAGGCTTCTATCGTGCTTAATTCATGGAGATTCTTTACTTAAGATTCCTAATACTTGAAAAACTAGGGTTTTTTCTTATAATCCTCATTCCGTTACATTTTCTATGCTCTTAGCATGCTGACGACCCCCAGTCTGTTCAGGTTTCAACGTTAGGTCCAATGAGAGCCCCTGAATGTCCTCAAAGCGCTTTCTAAAGTATTGGAGCAAAGCCTGACGCATAGCCCAGAAAAGCATCCATAACGTTCGTGGATTGTCTTAGTCTCTTACATCAACTGCCAAAGCCAATATCTGAGCTGCTACAAGACTTGACTCGGATCTTTGTGGAAAGCTGTAATCCTTGGGGAACGGTAATGGGAAAATCCCACAATTATGGACAAGAGCGGCAGTTCCTGGTAGCTTACCCACCAGTTTAGGCTGCATATATAGAGAACAACCCTCGAGTAGAGCAACTTACGCAACTTCCGCATAACTCAGAACTGGGAAGATTCGAGTCATTCGGATTTCGCACCCCCTCTGATTCCAAGTTATTCATGAATCGTGTATATCGAGCCGCAAATGAACTAGCGCATTACTTGCGGATGAGAGATAATAAATTCTAGAATAATATTATTCAATACGGATATTAGTTGCTATTACTTATCGTATCTACAGATTTACCACTCCTCACCAACCATCCTTAGCTATTCACGCCTTCCAAAGGCCGAAGCGACTCACAACCGCCAAGCACCCATTACGCCTCGCTATGAAATAATGCTCCCAGAAATCCAGAAATTATGCCTTTCTCCTCTCCCACTCGACGACCGCAGGGGCGAGAGGCCTAGAGAATAGAGACTACAAGAAGTTAGATAACCGTAAATATTACGGGAAGCTTTGAAGACCACAGCACTTACAGAATAATCAGTTCCCGGCACATTATTCGAACCATCCAAGTTCCTAAACTTAAATTCTCTAACCATTGCAACCAAAATTGTCTGCAGCTGCACATATGCGAACTGCTCACCAATGCACCGATGACGGCCTGCGCCAAAAGGTAGATACGGGCTGTTGGTTCCCTTGGAAACAACGCCCCAGCCGTAGTCAATCTTCTCGTCGTCATCTTCGCCATCAAAATCATCGCCCATGCCTTCATCCCACCGATGTGGTTCCCAATTAGACGGGTTGGGGAAGTGCTCAGCTAGCGTGGATGAAACACCGGGAGAGGACAGAAGGACGTGCGAGGTCGGAATCGTGTAAGGAGTTCCATCCACCTGTAAGGGCGATTTCACTTTCCGCATAATGGAGTGGATGGGAGCGTGAAGGCGAAGAGTCTCTTTGACGACTTGGCTGTGGAGGGGCAGACGGGACAAATCATCGTATGTGAGGGCAGGTAGGTCAGCACCGAGAACTTCTTTTTGTTCTGCCAGAAGCTCCTCGGTGATATCAGGTCGACTAGCAAGGCGCAGAATAATCCAAGCGATGGTAGAGGAAGATGAGTGCTGTCCAGCCATGAGCAGCGCGATCATTATACCAGCAATCTCATGGTCAGGCACAGGCTTTCCGTCCTTATATTTACAGTCCATAAGATGCCAGATCATATCCTCAGAATCCTTCTTGACATCGTTAAATCTTCTCTTTTGGATAATCTCCGAGTACGTCTGGATCATTTTATTGCGTGCAAAGTCCCGTTTCCGATTATGAGGAAGCGGAGCCCATGGTAGCATGAAGTTTATTGGACTGAAGCCCATATCCAAATGGTGGTAGAGATCAGCAAAGCTTGCGTCGAATTTGCTGCGAACCTCTTGACCCTGCAGCGAGCGAGAGGCAGTGAAGATTGTGAGCTGGGCCATGACTGAGGGAACATTGACGGTTCCCTTTTGACCCCGGAAGCTTGAGGATGTCTTCATGAAGGACTCGACCTCGGCGGTTATAAGTGTGACGTAAGAACGAAGAGCGTCTTGGGTAAGGCCGAACTTAACGAACTGCGCGAGGGGTTAGCATAGCGCCTTGGTTTCATTCGATCACTTATACCTTTTTCTGCTCCATGAGCTTAGAGTTTGGACAATCATACACAACATCACGCCCGAAAACAGGGGTAGTCAAGGGGCTGTATATTTCCTCGGCATTGACATCCCTGTGCTTGCCGTTGAGGATAAAATTGTTTCCCTTGGTTCCCAGACAGACAGTGGTCTTTTTGCCTAGTAGAATGAATGTGAATACGTCGCCGTACTAGAAAGCGCGTCAGTATGCGCCGTTAAGGTATGCGTGCGAAAGTTCTTCAATCAACCTTCTCGCGATTGGTAAAGAAAAATTTATAGGGGTCGATGCCGTAGGTGATAGTACTGCCGATGATAGGAAATAAGTGAAATACTACGGGCGGCTCCTTGGGATTGCGGAAGAGCAATTGGTGCAGGACGTTGAGGGTAACAACAAGGGTGAGGAAGGAGGCGACCGCAGCGGCGATAACAAGGGCGAGAGGCGTCTTTATAACAAAATCGCCCAGAGGGCCGGTAATTGCAGCTAGGAGACCCATAGTCGAGGATATGGGAAGAAAGCGGAGATGGGGAGGGGTGGGAGGTTGATATGAAGCAGCTAGCGCTGGGGGTTTGAGTTTATACAAAAAATGAAGACCAATTTCAGGACTCGTAGCTTAGCGTGATGCTCGTTCCCGCTTGTACCTGGTCCCAGCTCTCGGGCCCCTTTCACTCCGCAACCCTTGACCTCAGGTCATATTAAGACCATTTCAACGATCATCTTTCTTACGACACGACATGACACAACACCGCTCAGATACGCTAATATTGTTGCGACTAGCTACTGCTGCGCCACTGTACTATTACGCACATTTTATCTGGTCCCACAATTGTCCCGAACGCCTCTAGCAAAGCCTCGCAAGCTGATCATACGATACTTGTTACTTTTTCCTTCCCTTACCTGGCTTCCCAGCCTTGACTACTTGATCTGGCACGTATCGCGACCCGTTATCATCGCCATAAAGGGTCTGGTCGCCCTTCCCCCCTAATTTGATAAACTCCTCTGCCTGTCTATTTGCCGCAGGCGTGCTTTCATTCACTGGGCCAACTTTCGGCTTTGGTGCCTTCCGAGGTGGCGTCTTTGCCACATTCTTCTCATATACCTTCACGGGCATTTGCCCACTTCGGCCCTCGATGACCCTGGTAACTTTGATGTCGTTAATGCTACTCAGTAGAGTACGTTCTCGTTGAACCTTCCGCTTGGAGAAATCTAACTGCGCAATGGCACCAGTGAGTCCATCAGTGCTATCGTTAGGATTTAATTCTCGCAGAGTCGTCCAAGGGTGTTCGAGACACTCGTCGATGGTAATGCGTTTTTCCATATCTACAGTAAGCATTCGATCAATAAGGTCCAGCGCTGGATCGCCGACTGAATCCCAGTACGGAGAGGGGTAGTCGAATACACCCATCTTGATTTGCTGGGAAAGGGTATAAGGGTTTTCTTCATTGTACAATTCGTCCGAGAAAGGAGGAAATCCGCATAGACAGATATACAGAACGACGCCTAAAGACCATACATCCACGGCACGAGTGTAGCGGCGATGGTTTGAGCTCTCGAGAATTTCTGGTGCAACATCTGCAAACACTTAGTCACAACTGTACTAAAGGGCATTTTACAATTGTTACATACAACTGGGCGTTCCGCATCTGTGACTTAGTCAGTTTCATATCCATGCCAGAGTACTCAAAGTGCTGATTCGACTCACAATGTTGTTGTAAATGACTCTTCCCCAATAATTTTAGCCAAACCAAAGTCAGCAAGCTTAACATGTAATTCCTTGTCTGTCAACAGTATGTTCTCTGGCTTAATGTCACGATGGACAATATTGCGTTCGTGCTAGCATGATATATCAGCAGCGCAAGCTTAAGCTGCCACCTGTCGCACTCACCAGATACTTTACTCCTTGAAATAGCTGTATAAAGACTCTACGAGCTTCTGGCTCGGTTAATTTCTGTTTCATGATAATCCAGTTGAACAATTCTCCCTCGGCAGCAAGTTCCAGGACAAGATAAACCCCATCATCTTCATCGAATGTATCCTTGAGGCACAGTAGTGTAGGGTGGCTAACCCCCATAAGGACAGCAATCTCTTGTTGGAGTCCTTCCACTTTGGGCCGCTCTCCTGGCCCACTGCGTTTCTCGAATTTTTTGACAGCATAGCGTATACCAGAATCCTTCTCAACACATAAATACACTGAAGCGAAGTGTCCCTTGCCGAGCTGCTCCTGGATGCTGTATTGTTGTCTGAATCCATGTGCCTCGCGTTTATGAGGGTATCGGAAGACGAAGCGGGCTTCATCGAGGATCGCCACCTCATCGCCATCGTGGAGTTCCCGTCGTTTGTTCCGTCCAACTATTGCTTCATTCACAAAGGTGCCGTTGCCTGAAAGATCTTCCAGGATTGCAACCGTACCACCTCCCTTATTCTCAGAGAAAATAAGGCAATGTCGGTTCGATACGGTAGGGTTGTCCACAACCCGGTCTAAAAGAATAGTGAGCATGGGAGATTTGTGATATACGGGGAGTGCAGTAAAAGAACGTACCGCATTCAGGGTGTCTTCCGATGAGATAACCACCGGCAGTCACACCTCCAGCCTTTCTATTCTCATACTCCTCTTCCTGACGCTCGTATGTCCTACAATCTACGCGCTCTCTCCCAGTGGTCTTGCCATTGTTTCCAAGCGGAGCGGGACAGGAACTTCTCTTTCGCAGGACTAAAGTATCGCCAGATTTACTATCCAAGGGTACAAGATAGCCCCATACTCCCTCGCCTTCTTCATCTTGTACCTCATACGAGAGTGCTTGGGGAGGGTAGACGAACTGAGAAAAAGGTTGGGTATCTGAAGGTGGTGATGATAGACCTGGGCCTAGAGGGCTACGGACGTTCGCAGGATGGGCGAATTGACTAGGTCGTTGACTAGGAGGCGTAATTGTACCATCCTCGAATTCCTCAGTAGCTGTCGTGTCTTTGTGAGTAAGTGGAGACGGGAGCTGGGCTTGCTTAATCTCCGCGTCGAAATCTTGAGACTGGGATAGGATCCGCTGCGAACGGCGCGGCTTCTTGCTTTCCACGGCAGCTTCGCCTAAAGATTGCTGCAAGAAGGGCACGAACTGTTAGCAAGGCGGAAGGTGCGCTGGAACGGGAAAATCATACACGAGCACGCTTCAATTGACTGCTGACTTTTTCGTTCTTTGGAGCCATATCGGGCAAGTTGAGAGAAGCAAGGGTAAGGGCTGAGACTGTGCAATGTTGCCTCTTCCTTAGAGACGAGTCCGACTTGCAAAGGCCATGATTGTAGGCGGTGGTGACTCTGGGAGGTTCAGGTCTGATGTTGGTGTAAGCTCCAGGGTTGCCTGACAGACCATCTGCACCAGTACAGGCACCAAGCACTGCGCCAAGACTTGCAACGAGACCCTGATGGGGATTATTCACCAGCGTCTAGAAAACACTTGTTACAATAGGTTTCTGGAGTTTTTGGGACATAAATTTAAGTCATTTATAACATCTATACTTTTCATATTCTAATATTCTAGAGAAATGGAAAGGCCAGTGATCATCTCTATGATCAATTAAACGCCCATACAATCAGACGCCTATACAAACGGCTCTACGAACGACTCTATATACAGCTCTGCAAACGTCTATATAACTAATCAATCGATCAATCGCCCATACAAACACCCGTATATACGCCTATGTAATTAATCAGACGCCCGTGTAAATGTTTCTATAAGTATCTATAAATATCTCTATAAACGTCTCTATAATTAATTGCTCCTATACGCCTATACGTAGCTCTGTAAAAGCTCTACTAAACGCTCTACCAAATGCTCTGCAAGAGCTTTGCCTATGCAGTAAATGCAGCACGCAGTGCACAGGGGGATCCAAGGGAGTCTCCCCCTTGAAGCTCTGCTCGAAGCTCTATCGAAGCTTTGCTCAAAGCTCTACATGAAGCTCTGCACGAAGCTCTACACGAAGCTCTGCACGAAGCTCTGCACGAAGCTCTGCACGACGCTTTGCCCAAAGCTCACCCCTACTATAAAGCACAATAGAGGCATAGGATTTGCAAAGCAAATATATATCTACTAGTAAGGTAATATTACCTAGTAGTAACTAAGGCGCCTTAACCTTACTACTACTTCTACATTAAGTAAAAGCTCTATATAGGGGAGGTCTAGGGGGTCTCCCCCTAAAAAACCTTATATATATATATACATTAATAATAAGGCTCTAAATTAAAGCTTTAGGTTAATTAATTAGCTTATTAACCATAGACTTATATTAAGTTTTTATTAGCTATTTAATAATTTATATATTATCCCTCGCATTGCTAGTAACGCTGCCGGGCACCGTGCACTGGGAACAACTGTTGATCCGGCCCCGGGACACCAAAAGTATCATGGTAGAGCTTGCTGAAGTAAGCTGCATATTGACACTTTTGGTGTTCCGGGGCCGGATCAATAGTTATTCCCAGTGCACAGTGCCCGGCAGCGTTACCAGCAATGCGAGGGATAGGGATTATCAATTAAACTCCTAGGACACACTTTTTAAAGTTTAATACTACTAATATTATAACTTTTTTATAGTAGCTAAGCTGACCCTTTTCCCTTATTACCTAGTGCTAAGCTATTACATCACTATACATCTAAATTGGGTAGGTAATAATGTTGAATTGAGGTTATGGGGCTAAATCTCATTATATTGCTTATTTTCTATATAGGTGGTTGAAGAGATTTCAAGGAACTTCGACCAGCGGTCAAAGTTCTCTAATTGGTTAGATTCCTGCCAAGAGGTTCTCCCCAAGTCTCATCACGTGATATCATTGCGGGCTTGTTTTCCAACACCCTCCCTTAAGCTCAGTTAACGATACCGCTATATACACTGTATATAGGGCTGTAGGATTGCTTAATAAGGGTTACTAAAGCTCCTCTAAGGTAGAATAAGTGTCTAATAAGGAGTTACGCCCTCCCTAACGTCTAAAGACAGCGCCTGCTCCGTAAAACGTCTCTTAGAATTTTTGGCAGCACCTCCCCATAGGTGTTCTATATTACCCATAGAGCTCTAGAGGCCCTATAGCCTTACCCTATATCTCTCCTGAAGTATGTCCATCCTTCCTACCAGTATAAGCCCTCCCTAATGTCGTGGCCGTTAGATTCGGGTGGTAGGTTTAAGTGGTAGGTTGGTAAATCAAGGTTAAGTTCTGTCGCTTATTTTAAGGCCTTAAGGCGTCGTTTAGCGCACTCTCCAAGGATCTACCGATCGTGTACTGATTTCCTATTGAGGCCTAGTGTGGTTAATTAAGTCTCTGCACCATCTAAAGGTATTTAAGGAAGGCGTAGAACTGAGGACCCGTAAAAGGCTTAGTAAGGCCGTTGGCCGCTATGTTAATTAAAGCAATATATACAAGGTTAATCCTGTCACTATTTATCTTATCTCTTACGTAGTAAAACTGGATGTTAATGTGCTTTATTTAATCGTGTTAAACTAGATTTTCAGCCAACGCTTTTGCAGCTTAGTTATTAGTTTTAATTAAAATCCTAGCGAACTGTTTGCTCTGGTCTAGTATACCTAGTTCGGTAAGTAAAAGTTAAAGCCATATAGCCTCTTTTACTGCAGCCGTTAAAGCCGTGTACTCTAATTAATATGTTAATAGTAAAACGGTAGCTTATAGCTTTGATTTCCATAAAATTGGTCCTTTGTTTAACATAAATACAAAGCCTAATATAGAGCGTCTTGTGGTTTTGTCTTGTCCCTAGTCAGCGTTACTAAAGCTAATTAGAGTAAGGTCTAGGTTCTTATCGCCTCTATAGGTAATTTCTCTATTAAGCGAGCCGGCTAGGTATTAAAGGATAAGTCTTACGGCCGTTATATAGGTAGAGGTAGGATTATGGGCGAAATGGCTTACTATTAATACCGCAAAGGCGATATCTGGCCTTGTTTCTATTATAGGAAACATAACTAAACTAACTATACTCTAGTATCTTCTAACGTCGTCCTTACTGGTAGTTTCTTAATTGGCTATAAGCTCAATTAAGTATTTTATAGGTACTAGTAAGGTATTAGCCTTTTATAACCCAAAACGTTTAAGAGCTTTAATAAGGTAGGCTTGCTATAAGAGTATAATCTTCTTTTTTGTTTAATCTCTTGTAACTATTATGCCTAAGTAAAAGCTTATTGGCCTAAGATCTATTATTCGGAAGGCTGCTTTAAGCTCTGCTTTTGCCTAATTAACTATTACTATATCCTTATGGATAATCTTAGTATCGTTAACATAGGTAGAAATAATTAAACCTTTCCATCCTTTACTAGTGGCGAATATACTGTAATCCGTGTGTAGATGGTAAAGTCTAAGTTTTTCTAGTAGAAACTTTGAGAGCATCTTATACTAGATTTAAGGTAACTGTTTTAGTCTATAGAGGGCCTTTTTAAGGCGGCAGACTTTACCAGCTTCTTTATAGCCTTTTAGCATAACAACGTAGAGTTCTTAATTAATTGGTCTATAGAGAAAGGTGGTTTTAATATCCATCTGTTCAATTTTAAGGTTATAGTAGGTAGCAATCGCGAATAGAGCCCTAAAAGCCATAGGTTTTACTACTACAGCAAAGGTCTGGTCGTAGTCGACACCGTACTACTATAGATATCCCTTGACGACCCATCTAGCTTTATAGCGGAGGACCTCGCCGTCCTTTCCCTTTTTAACTTTGAACACCCATTTACCAGCAAGAGGCTTATGAGGTGGCTTAAGGGAGGCAAGGTTAACAAGCTCCCATATCTGGTTTTTAATTAGAGACCCTACCTCCTCTATTATTACTTTTATCCATTCTTCGCTGTTTGGGCCGTTAATTGCTTGGTTATACGTATAAGGCTCATCTTCGTTAATTAAGGTAGTAGATATATACGTTTCAAGATTGGGTGAGCCAGTATATCAAATATAGCCGGCTAGTAGAGCCATAGGATTAACCGCGTCGCGATCGTTTAAGTAAGGGTTTTAAGGTGTAGATTAAGGAGGAAAGGTAGATAGAAGGGCTATTAGTTTATCACCTATTTCGTCATCCCAGTTGCTTAGTAGCTTATTAATATTGTCAGCCTATTAGTTAAGGCTTTGGTCTATACCTGTAAGGCTTATAAGGAAGGCAGTAGGGTCGCTTAATAGGTTAACTCTTAACGTCTAGCGGCCTAATCGAGTAGTGGTCATAGTAAGGTTTTTGGGCAGAGACTTAAGCCTATAGGGTAAGCTATCGCGACCTTCCTTCCGATTAATTCTTTGTTGTCTTTTTCTTAATAGAGGCTTCGGCTAAGGAGTAGTAGTGTCTTCCCTCCCTTGCTTATTAGACAAGTCAACGGATTCTTCTATAAATATAGTAGTAGTCTTTAAACTAATATTGCCTTTGTAGATTTTAATATCTTTAAGTTACTCAATCTTTTGTTTATCTGGTAGCCAAACGCAATAGATTGTCTTGCCGTTATAGCCAATTAGAACACCCTTCTTTGCTTATAAAGCGAACCTGGCTGATTTCACGCGATCTTCTTTGGCTATAAGGGAGTAGACAGTAGATCCTAGAGCCCTTAGGTGGTATACTAAGGGAGGTTTGCCCTTAAGCTTTTTATAGGGTGATATGCCATCAGACTTGCTATTAAGCAAGCAAGCCAAGCCGGAAAGCCTTAGCTTGCTGGCTTGAAACTTTTCATACCTAAAGCTGGCTTGCTTGGCTTAATAGGTCAAACAGTCGGCTTGCTTGGCTTGCTTAAAGGCTTGTTTGATTTTATATAGAAATTTTAGAGTAATATACAAAATCAAGCCTAAGCCACCGATTTGGCTAAAAAGCTCCTCCGCAGCCCCGATTTGTAGTCATTGTAATAAGATTATATAGAGATAACGTAATAAGGAAGCTCGCGTGGCCGAGGGCGTCTATCGCGAGGCTTGGCATGGTGGTGAGAAAGGCTGTAGTAGGAAGGCTTTAGTAGGGAGGAAGATCCTACTAGTGACTCTAACGGTTAGCTACTAGTTATACTAATTATAGCGAACTTACTACCTTATCTACTAGATTTTTTAAAGCCCATTCTTAAATAGCTGCAATTACACTATAAGGCAGCAATAATATCAGGGCGAAGCTTCGAGCAATATAGCTCTAGTAGATCACCAGCTTTACTAAACGCCTATTTATAGTTGTCGCTTGTAGCTGGTATAGTCAATATATTAAGAGCCATCTGTGCGAGCTTTGGCCGGGTTATTCGCTCCTGCCACCAGTAGAGTATGGGGTCGTTTGCCAGTGGGTGATTGTCTGGTAGTGGCGGCAGAGTCTTCCAAGCTTCGTACTCGTCCAATGCGTTAATAGAGCTTTGAGCCACGCGGCTGGTATTAGCACGAATATAATCGTCTCTAGCTAACGACGCGTGCGCGCGTCTTAACGGTAGATAAGCTAATAGAGTATTTAAGGAAGGACTTGGTCGCTCCATATATTAAAGCCAAAGCTTCTTAAAGGACGCGTTACCTTTAATCAACCACTCCAGGTAATCTGCCTATGTATTTTGGTAGAAGAGCTTGTACCAAGGATGTAGTAGAACAGCTGCGTAGTAGACGGGTGTGTTATTAAGCTTCTTAAAATACTTCTGCAGCTTTAGCTAGCCGCGATTAAGGTTAATCGCGTAGTAATTCTTAATTGCGTCTTAATCTGGGTAGTTATCTAGAGTTGCATTAACTACACAATCCTTCTTCTCTTTAAAAAGCTTGAGCAGCCAATTAAGTATAGAAATGACCTCCTAAATTGCTCCATACAGGCCTGACCTGCCTCTGGCTTCAAGCATCTTTGTAGCGTCTTAAATTGGTAATAGGATCTTAATATAGTTATTAATAACACCCCAGTTGTAATCGTTTAAGGCGCCGGCTGCCACAACAGGTGGTGGTAGAGGGACCTTTTTTTATCTAGCGCGTAGAGGAGCTGCTTCCTTCTCATATTTATTAATTATATATTATGCAATTAAGTCAATCGGACCGCGGAGGATAACGGCTTGTAGGAAGGCGTTGTGATAACTATTCCACCTAGTCTTGACTGGCTTTACCACTTCTAGTATTTTAAAATCGGGGCTCGGCAAGGCCTCTTACTTAGCCTTTTAGTAGGATTCAAATAGTTAATAAAGCTGCGGTGTATTAATGGAATTAAGGATATCGATAAGGACGCCAAGGGGGCCTTCTTTTTACTATTCTTTGAGGAAACGTTCTTTGTCCTATATAGTAGAAGTCAGTAAGCAAGCAAGAAGATAATATTAACTCACTAACTTACTGGTACGTTCTCTTAATCGTTCTTATACGCGTCTTTATCTTTTCCGAATATAATTAACTGAGTGATAAGATTAAGCGTATAAGCCGCGCACTAAATACACCGATCGTCCTTTCTAAAATTAAAGACGGTAGCTAGATGATTTAAGCAGGTGTTATTATTTCCAGTATTATCAGTAACAAAATAGCCAAGGCTCTCTTTAGTAACTTTAAAATGAGCCAGAACGTTGCTGATTACCGCGGTGTAGTTAATTCTAGTATAGCAACCAAGTTGCTCTAGTAGAGCGATCAAGTAGTTAATAACTCTGCCCTTGCAATTAAGATAATAAACGCAGACGCTAGTAAGTAAGTGCTTACCGCTGCGTGTAGTCCAGCCATTAAATAAGAAGTGAAGCTTTAAGCGGGCGTTCGCAAGTTCATCGCACACGGCTAGTTGGTAGGCTTTATAGTCGGCTATTATATGGACGCGAATTGATTAATAGTTCTTCCAAATACAGCTCTCAGCGTCAGGATTCGCGGCAGCTATTATACGGCGGAAAGCAGGTGTTTCAACCTCTTATAGAGGGTGATTGTTTGCGGTTATCTATTTAATTACTAATTACTTAAAGCGCTTTGCGTTAAAACCGCTAATAAACTCATTTGTAAGTCCCTAAGAAATTATATACCTATTATAAAGAAGTTCTAGAACTATTGCCTTGCGCTTCTTTGTCTCAAATATAATCTCGCCGTGCTTATTATATCCATGGCCTGTTTTATTTTCTGCAAGGTGTCTCTTAGAAGCAGATATAGCTATAGTAATATCAAATCGGCCACCTGGTATAGAGTGCTGATAACAATACGCGCACTCCCAATATATTCGCTTACTAACACAATGTTAAAGCTAATATCCGTACTTATAGATAAAGCTAGGGTTCCTTTCTAAAGCTTTATATAGCTGCTGGTAGGCTTTAAGTCGGTCCCAGTTAATACCGTTGTAATTAGTCTCATTATTGATCTTATCTGTAGAGGAATTGTTATCAGGCGCGACGTCTTTAGATAATGTAATTGTCAATATAGGCTTAGCTGTCGCGTTTAGATTTGCTTTAGTAAGGTCCTAAGGCATAGCTAATAAAAGAAATAAAAGAGAATAAGTAAATTGGTAACGTTATTAGGGGGGTATAGTAAGGAAGACTTCCTAGAGTATGGACGCGTTAAGAGCTTAGCAGCAAAACAAGTTAATTAGGCTTAGTGGTTACCTAAATAGTCCTGTTTGCTCTATTTACATACTTAGAAAATTTTTAACTATAACACCAAAAGTCTATTACGAACTTTAGGTCTCTATAAAAATTATATATATATATTTCCTATTAAGCGGGCAAGTAAGCAAGCAAGCAGGCCCTCCTCTGGCTTGCTGGCTTGCCCAAATCAGGCCCTTCGGCTTGCTGGCTTGCTTGATTACCAATTAAGCAAGCCAAGCAAGCTGTCAAGCCAGCTTGCTTAATAGCAAGTCTATATGCCATTAAGAAGAGCTCTTATAGGGCGTCTGTTTTTGATGTGTATAGCTATAAGGAGTACGTTAGGCTATAGAAAGTCTAGTATATTGCTAGCGAGGATTATCGAGCGGGTAATCTTAGTAGAGGTTCGCTGCGAGCGCTCTACTACTCCGTTCTCTTCCTAAGCGTGTAAGGCGGCAGGTTCAAATTTTATACCTAGATCATCCATCCAGGTGGTTGCTTTCTTGCTATAGAGCTCTGCTCTATAGTTGGTACGAATTCTAGTGATCTTAAGGTCGAATTTGGTGTGGATCCAATTGTAGTACCTCTGTAAAGTACCGAGCCACTCGTCCTTTATATGGACGGTGTAGACTGTAGTAAACCTCGTATAGTTGTTAATAAAAGATACGTAGTATCTTTCGCCTTTAAAGCTAACCGGGGTAATAGGTCCCACTAGATCCATATAGACAAATTAAAATGGTTATATAGCTCATTCCTAGGGTATTTTATTATACCTTTTTCTGGCTTTAGATTAAGCGTAGGGCTTATAGTGTTTATTACTAACATTGTTAAACTTAATACCAAGTTTACTTAGGTGGCGTTTAAGGTCACTATAGTTAAAGTGGCCAAATTGGTAATGCTAAATAGGTAGGCTTTCGTCGTTTTTAATCATCTAGAGGATTGATTTTAATAAGTAGTTACACTACTAAATTAGGTAGAGTTATTGAACTTTAGGTGCGTATTCTATTACCTTACTATTATATTTAAGTTCGTGAGTCTTGTTGTTAAAGAAGACGCCTATTTCCTCAAGTTGGCTTCTAGATAGTAGGTTTGCTGGTAAATGTGGCATGTAAAGAATATTGTGTAGAGTAAGCGTACTTCCGTGGCTTCCATTAGGTAGCGCGGTTTGTATAGAGATGGATCCTTTACCTACTAATTAAGCTCTATAGGGACCAACTGTACCTAATAAGGTGTCGTCATTGACGTAGTTAAAAAGAAGGTCACGATTCTTATAGTAGTAAACAGTAGCGGCGGTATTGTAGATAAAGTCATACCTGCTTAGTTAGGCTTGTACTACCGCTGCTACAAGCTCGCGTTATGGATTTGCTTTAGATTTAACTTAATTAGAGTATTTATTAAGCTAAATAGGTAGCCTAGTTGTCCTCTACTTTTTCCTTACGCGGATTCTATCGCTAATATTCTTTAGTACGTTTTCTAGGTTTCTCTCCTAGCAGTCTTCTTTATAGTGCATAGTTCTATTGTATTTTACGCAGTTAGGGTATTTGCACGTTCCTACTAGTGCAAATTTTCTCTTTATGGAGGTTCCGTCGTTTAAATATACTACTAGTGTAGTAGAAGCCTCTTAATTAAGCTCACTATTAAAGATAATAAGTTCCTTGCCTAAGGCTCGCGGGTCAGTATTTCCCTACGTCCAACTTATTTATTTAGTTATTTTAAACTAAGTATAGTTAGTAGAGTTAATTCTGTATAGAAGGGCCGCTTGGGCAAGGAGTTCGTAGTTAATAGGTTAGTCTATTTTAATAAGGCGATTAAGGTTTAACGTAATATAGGAGACAAACTCCTCTATATTCTTAAAGTCTTAAACGCGTTTAGTAAAGAAGGTGGCTATAATATTAATAACAGCTGCCAGATTAAGATCCTTAAAGCATTCTTTTAGGGCCTTCCATTTTTTAAGTGCCCTTCCGGCATTTAATATAAATGGCTTGTAGATATCGCCAACGTTTTAGTTAATAAAACTAGCTGCGTAGGCTAGCTATTCCTTATGTTTCTCCTATTTCTTTACTAGGTTAGCTGGTTTAATTTTTAGCTATTTACTAGTAAAGCCTAAGTCCGCCCATTTCTTCTTAATTAACTTAAGTATAGAAAGAGGCTATGGTGGATTATTAAGGACCTACTTAATATTTCTAGATTGGTGTTATAGATGCTTTAAGTACAATGTTACAACTACTTAGAGAAGAGTCGGTGGAAGCTAGTTGGTTAATATAGGCACGGTCCAGGATGGATCCAGTGGAACTATATAATAAGGAATAGTAACCGAGGTTACGTAGTATTAAACGTATTAACTATGTTAAATAGAAGGGACGTTATATTTAATACAGATAATACGTACCTCACATACAAGAGAGGATTTCTTAGGAGTATGGTTATATATTTAAAGGACCTCAGTCCCTACTATAGATAGTTCTCTCCTTGTAGTAAATTTTAGAATATAATTAGAGTTAATCTGTTAGGCAACTACTCTACTAGTTATTATTATATTGTTAATTTAGTTCTTACCTATATACCCAGCCTAATAACAGAACCCACCGTAGTCTAAGCTATAAGGTTCCGTTACACATTTACTACCAAGGTTATAGTATTTAAATAAAGTTAAATAATATGCCACCAAGAGCAGCACTAGTTATAATAATATCGGCAACAGCTATAACCTTAGGGCCAGGTGATACCAGTATAGATGAGGGGGATTCTTAAGTGGTTACATAAGGTTAGTTACAGGAAATGGTTGATCACTTATAAGATAATAATAGGATACTTAAAGAACGCATTAATAGAATTAGAGTAGTAAAGATTAAGTTACCTTTAATTGAACAATTCTTAGGAGAGAAGTTAAAGCTTAAGGGATTTCTTACGTAAATATACTTTAAGGTAGTATAGGAAGGAGCGAAGTTAGTAATATTATTAGACTAAGTAGCCTATATAGGATTGTTCCTAATAGGGAGGGCACTTAAGTGGTTTAAGCCGTATTTTACGGAAATATAGGCTAATGGTATAACAACTACCAACCAGGACGTACGGTATATATTTACCAGTTGGAACGGGTTCGCAGAGTAATTAACGCAGATATTTAAAGACCCGGAGGCTATAACTACAGCAGAATAAAAGCTTTAGAACTTAGTACAACGCACTTTAGCAATTAAATATACAATATAGTTTTAAACATTAGCTATATAGGTTAAGTAGAATAACAGGGCGCTTATAGTACAGTATAAATAGGGACTTAAGGCTAAAGTCTAAAACGCAATTATCCTAATAGAAGATGCGGATACTCTAAGAGAGTTAATAGATTAGTTAATAAAGATTAATAATAGAATCTATTAAAGGGAACAAGCTAAGAGAGGGCAAGACAGAGTTCCATAGTTGTATAAGGCGCAGAGTACGCAACAACAGACATAGAGTTAAAAATTATAGAATGGCGCAGAGCTAATAGACCTAAGTGGTACTAAAGAAACCTAAAAATGGGAAAAGAAACTATAAAAACCTAGAGGTTAAGGATTAAGTAATTAAAGGACCTAAAAGTAGAGGCTAAACCAGGGATCTCAGCAGTAGAAGATATTTAGACAGACTCCACAGCAAAAAAGATGGTTTAAAGATAGAGCTTACATAAATTGCGGAAAATAAGGTTATTTCGCCAAAGACTATAGAGGTGGTTAGAGTAACTATGCGGTAAAGGGAACTAGACTAGCAGACAGCATATATATATAGAGGGATAATAGTACACTATAAGGAACAAAAGAATGTTTAATTAATAGTTTTGCGTATTGTTATAATAACGTATACCAAATTCATAAGGACGCTAAGTACGGCGCAAGCTATTGGCTATAGGAGCTATTATTATCTAAGTTTAAAGGAACCAGCAAACCAGCTCGCAGATTAAATATTAAAGATAATAAATTTAATAAAGGCAAAGCATTTACCAATAATAAGGTAATAAAGGCAGCTTACTAGAAGCATGCAGACCTTAGAGAAGTTAAAATAGAAGTAAAGACTAAGACCATTACAGAATAGGGTTTAGTAACGGGTATTATAACACCATTAGATACGATTTCCATCGCTTTATAAGACAATAGGAGCAATATTTAGAAGAAACTAAGTAAGTAAATAACTGCTAGTGCTAGCTTATTACTTAATAAAGGTAAAAGGCCATAGGCTTAAGATTCTTAAGAAGAGATAAAAGAAGCTTAAGATTCTTAAGACAAGATAAGATATACCTAAGGACCCACAACGGATAAAAACTAATAGGAAAGGGTAGCAACTTAGTTTAGTAATAGACAAATAAGTATAGGACGCAAGTTTAAGAACCACAAGTTTAGAGAACAAATAAGAACGTTAGCAATCCTAGGTAAACACAGTGTTTAGCCTAAAAATTAAACAGTTAATACTAGAATTAAAAAGCAAGACAACTATAAAGATCTAGCTGCAAGACACAGAAAATAAGAAACTATAGATAAGTTTAGGACAAGAATTATTATATAGCAAGAGCAGAAGCTAGACAAAAGATTAGCTATACTAGGTTGTATAAGGAACCGAGCACCTATATAAAGAGTTACTAATAGGCTAAGTGCAGGGACACCTAGGGCAAAATAGTTAGATAAACTAGAACAAGAAGAGGATCTAGATATCCTAACTAGGTTTAAAAAAAGACATACCAAAGAATGTTATAATGTAGTAATAACAAGGTACTTTCTAATAGATAGACTATACACACTAAACTAGTTATACGGAAAGTGGTATAGGCAACAACACAATAATAAATAGGCAGATTTTTATATATAGCTAAACAAAAAAGTTGTCCAAGACTAACCCATTACAGAGAAACGCATAAGTTATATTAAAGGAGCATTAATTATAATGTTAAGAAACCTAGAAGAGGGATCTAGGGACTAGAGAAGTAAGTAATAAATCTTAGTACCTATAGCAGAGATACTAGTAGTTAGGTTAACCAGGTATAGGTTTAAACTTAAAAATAAAGATAAACTAAGAGTTAACCTAAAACATACAGCGCATTATACACTATTATAGATAGCTTGTGTGGATAATATGTGCAACATATATAGAGCACTAAAAGATAAGAACCGGAAGTACCCAGTAAGAATATATTAGGTACCAGAGGAAAAGTAGTTTAGGAACGCTAAGTATATATATAGTTGGCACCCAGTAGAAGTATAAGGTTAAGGAGACTTAATACTTTAACTAGGAAGATTCCTTATAGAAAAATGCCTAGACGGATAATAGTAGTAAAAGTACCCAGAGAACACTTATCTATGGTATATAGAGGAAAAGAAATAAACTAAGTATTAGCTAAAGTTGGACTAAGTATAGGCAGGATCTAGCAGCCAACAGTTAGGAAAAGGGGAGGCGTATAGGACCAGAGGGAACTAGTATTAAAGCCTTAGACCCTTAAAGGAATTTAAAGGCAACACCTAAATTTAAAAGCTAAGTGGCAAGATCAGCAGTTTAAAGCATTAGTAAATAGTAGAGCAACTAGGAACCACATATCACCAAAGGCAGTAGAAAGGATAGGGTTACTACACAGACAGAAGAAACACCTATATCTACTTATAATGATTTTAGGAGATCAGATAGCCTATAAAGGAGGCATTATTAATCTCAAAATAGGACCTATTTAGATAACTATTAAAGGGAGACTAGTTAGAATGTCTTTTAATATCCTACTATTAGGACAGGATAAGGCAATACTAGGAATGCCTTAGTTATAGAAGTATAATCCAAAGATCAATTAGGTTATAGGTTAGGTCAATATTAAGGATATATAACGGCGCAAAGTGTGACAGTAAACCAAGTTGGTATAGTACCAAGTTGGAGCGATATATAAGGAGACTAAGTGAGGCTTAAGTTATGTACCAAAGAAATACCACAAGTATGGTAAAAAGTTATAGTCACTAGAAAGTGAAAAGCTGTTAAAGCATGTAGCTTAGGACCATAAGATAGAATTAAAAGAAGGAATAAGTCTAAAGTTCTTTCCAATCTACAAGCTTACTAAAACGGAGTTAGTAGCGCTTAAGGAGTTTATCCAGGAGAACTTATATAAGGGATACATCAGACCATTATAGTTATTAGCAGGATATCCAGTACTGTTTATCCTAAAGAAAAACGGAAAACTTAGGATGTGTATAGACTACAAACAGTTAAACAGCATTACTAGGAAGGATAGGTATCCTTTACCCTTAATTAGCAAAATCCAAGACAGGATAGGCAACGCAAAGATCTTTATAAAGATAGATTTAAGATAGGCGTACCATTAGATTAGAATCAAGGAAGGCGACAAATAGAAGGCAGCCTTTAGGTCAAAGGAAGGACTATATAAGCTATTAGTTATGCAGTTTAGGCTTATAAACATACTAGCAACGTTCTAGAAACAAATTAATAGTGTATTAGGAGAACACCTAGATAAATTTATTATAGTATACCTTAACGACATTATTATCTACTTAGAGAATAAAGAAGAACATAGAGAACACGTTAAATGGGTCTTAAAGAGACTACAGGAAGAACAGATGCTAGTAGCAATTAAGAAATACGAGTTCTTTACTAGGAAGACCAATTTTGTTAGATTTATCATTAAACTAGGCCAACTTAGCATAGATCTAAAAAAGATTGAGGCTATAGTAAATTAGTAAGAACTAGAGAACGTTATATAGTTAAAATCGTTCCTAGGGTTTTGCAATTACTATAGAAGGTTTATAGCGCAATGGTTATAGAATATTAAGCCATTTACGTAGTTAACAAAGAAAGAAGAACCGTAGGTATAGGGAAAGGAATAATAAGAACTATTTAAGAGAATTAAAGAGTTGTTTACCTAGGAGCCAGTTCTTAAGATCTATTAACCAGGTCTAGAGACAGTTGTAGAAACAAATACATTAGACTTTATACTAGGGGCGTGCTTCCTATAGAAATATTAAAATAGATAGCACCCAGTGGCATACTACAGTAGAAAGATGACACCACTAGAATTAAACTATAACATCTATAATAAGGAGTTGTTAGGTATAGTTGCAGCACTTAAAAAATAGAGAGCATTCTTATAAGGCACAGAGAAACCATTTATAGTTAAGACGGACTATAAAAACCTTATAGGATTCCTAACAACAAAGGAACTCAACCGAAGATAGGTTAGATGGGCGGAAATGCTTATAGAATACTATTTCAAAATTCAGCATACTAAGGGTATAGATAATGCACGAGCAGACGCTCTAAGTGTTAGCAACTTAGTCAATCGAGGCACGAGTATGGGAAGAAGGACGCGCAAGCCTATATGATTGGATTGTCTATAAACGAGGATCCAAAGCTAGAGAAAGGAAGAAGAAGAATAGCAGCGCCGCTCGATATTTATGCGGTCCTCAAGTCACGTAACTCGCGTCTACCATAATCCACGTCTGCAAAGATCCACCGTTTTCCACTAGCGCCGTAACATTACCCCCCCCTCCAAAAAAGCCTGCCCTCAGGCTTTGTATGTCCGTATTATATCCGTGGGGTATTCTTATCTTTATGCTCAATAGGCAGCCTATCGTCTTCACTATACCAGCACTCCATCCACTCGTTAAGGTACTTCGGGGGTCCGGGTTCGTTAGGGTATTGGTTATAGAATTCTTTAAGCTTCTAGGGGCAGCCTATAAAGTTCTAGGCGGGGTACTAGGTTGGGTCTAGATCGTAGCCTTTCTATTAGATACGGTATTGTAGCGTTCCTCGTACTAGTTTACAGGCTAGTATTTTATTAACTTCCCATTCGTCGTCGCCATTAACTTGAATTGGCAGGGGAGGCTCATTCTTTTGTCCAGGTAGTGGGTTATTTGCAGCCTTCCGTAGCTTATCTGGCAAAAAGACAGGGTAAACCTTAATTAAGTCTGGGAGCTTAACCTTGTACGAGTTGCCTTCTTTATTAAGGATCTTATACGGTCCTGCCATCTTATAGTCTAGCTTGCGGCTAGGCCGTTCTGTCTTCTAGTTCTTTGTTATAACCCAGACCCTATCATCCACAGTAAAGTCAGGCTCGCGCCTATACTTATTTGCCTGCTGTTCTATTGATTTCTAGGCCTTTTCTAGGTTCTTATAGGCTACCGTCTAGGCTTCTTCTAGGCGTTTGGCGTATTGCTAGGCTTCCTTATAAGATAGTTTTTCGCGTACAGTCTGTGGGCCTTTTAGTCTATTCCAGTTAAAGCTAGTATGGGGTAAATATCCCATTTCTAGCTGGATAGGTGTAAACCCCGTGGAGTTATGGGGTAGAGTTGCCTGGGCGTAGTCTATTAGGGGTAGTAGTTCGCCCTAGTTATCCTAAAAGTAGTTAATAAAGGGCCGGAGTCTCTAGTCCAGGTATTGATTTATAATCTCCGTCTAACCATCTATCTAGGGGTGGTATGCTGTAGAAAGCTTTAGCTTAATACCAAGGATCTAAGTAAACTTATTCCAGAAGGCCGATATAAACTGCGGCCTATGGTCGGATATAATAGTATCTGGTAGTCCGTAAATTTGGTAGACATAATAGATGTATAGTCAGGCTACCTCCTTAGCATTAATATCCTTGTGACAGGGGATTAAGAACGGGCGCTTGCCAAAATAGTTAACTAGGATTATTACCATATCATATCCGTCACGGTCTGTAGGCAGCTTGTAAAAGTCCATAGAGATATACTACCAGGGGCGTTCTGGTATTGGGAGTAGCTTTAATAGTCCTAAGGTCTTATCTCGCGGAATTATAGACCTACGGCAGTCATTGCAGTTCCGTATATAGCGGTTAATGTCCATAACCATTCCGGGCCAGTAATATCGGTTACCAATAATTTTGCGGGTCTTATTCTTTCCAGGGTAGGCTGTAGAGACCTAGGCATATACTTCGGTAATAAGCCGAGTCTATAAGTTCTGTTCCTCTACTACTACTAGCCGTTCCTAATGCTTAAGTAATCCGTTTTCAAGGGACTAGGGGCTAGTAACGTTCTTTACCTTCTTACAGTACTCCTATAGAGAAGAGGCTGTACGGTTTGTCTATAGCAATTTATCAATAAGGTTAAATCCTAAGGGGTTAATAGGATACATCTCAGCGCCCAAGGAGTCTATACTTAGTTCTGCCTGTATCTAGGGGTTAAGGTGCTCTGGTTATAGTAGTGTCTAGGTCTGTAATAAGATCTTTATAGCTATCTGGTTACCTAGGTCCTGTTTACGCCTTATAAGAGCATCCGCACGGTTTATAGCGCCTGGTCTATACATAATTAAGAAGTTAAACTAAGATAGGATATCCGCCCAGCGTGCCTGTTAGGCTGTAAGAGCCTTAGTTGTTATAAAGTATTCTAGGGCCTTATAATCTGAAACTACCTTAATGGGCTTAGGGGTCCCCTCTAGCTACACACGCCAGTGCTAAAAGCTAGAGATAATGGCCAGCATTTCTTTATCATGGATGTGGTAGTTTAGCTTAGCATCTATTATAGTCTTTGAATAGTATACAATAGGGTGCCACTCTCCGTCTAGTTACTTCTGGGAAAAAATACCAGCTATCGCGCCGTCTAAGGCATCCGTTTCTAGCATCAAGGGCCGTTCTGGGTCAAAGTGGGTGAGTAGAGAAGTCAATACCAGCCGTTTTTTAAGCTCATTAAAGGCCTGCATATATATAGCGTTAAAGTAAAAGGGCTGGTCTTTCCTAGTAAGGCGGTTAAGAGGCTGGGCAATCCTACTATAGTTCTTAATAAAACGTTAGTAGAAGTTATAGAAACCTAAAAATGATTATACCCCCTTTATAGTCCGTGGGGGTGTCCACTAGTCAATTACGGCCGTTTTCTCCGGGTCGGCCTTAATTCCGTCCATACTAACAATAAACCCTAGGTACTTTGTACGCTTAACACTAAATTCTAACTTCTTAATATTAGCCTGGAGACCAGCCTCGCGGAGCCATTATAGGACTTTATAGACGTGCTCCTCGTATTCTAGCTCGTTCTTAGAGTAAATCATAATATTATCTAGGTAGGCCATATAGAAGTCATTAAGGTAGTTAAAGAGTACATTATTTATATACCGCTGGTACGTAGCTGGTCCGTTAGTTAGTCCAAAAGGAAGTACCTTGCATTTATACGTTCCGTAACAGGTCCAAAATATAGTAAGATCTACGGATCTGGGGTCTATTCTAATTCGGTAAAAGGCCTGGCGGATATTAAGCTTTGTAAAAACCTTAGCTCTACTTATTTGGGCTAATATCTCATCAAGTAGGGGTAATAGATAGCGGTCCTTGCGGGTTATATTGTTTAGCTTACGGTAGTTAATACAAAAACGAAGTCCTCCATTTGGCTTTTTAATAAAGAGAATTAGTAAGGTAAAAGGGACTTAACTGCTAGGCTCAATAAAGCCCTTATCCAGGTTCTCAATAAGATATTGCTTTATAGCCTGTAATTCGGCAGTAGATTGCTAACAAAGGGGGCTATAACTGAGGGTGTTTTCCTTATCTGGCTCGATCTCGATCTTGTGGTTGTACGGTTAGTAAGGCGGAAGCATATCGGATACTGCCTTTGAGAATACGTCCTTGAATTTCCGGTGTTGATAGGGTAGTTTCTGTTCTACCAGCTCCTTATCCATAAGCTCGCCTTCCTATCCACTAAGCTCGCTTTCCTTTTCCTTAATTATTCAATTAATTTTATATAAGCTGGTGGTAAAGGCAACGGTATTAGGTTAGACCAAGTTCTGATAGAATCCTACGGCGCCAATACAGCAGATATCAACTGGGGGAAGGTCCATAGGTTTCTTTATAGACTTTTATTAGGCCGTATTTTGCGGTATAGGGTTTATAGTCTTCCTCAGCTCACGTTCCATTTTCCATAAGTTGTCCTTCTAGTCTATCAGTTTAGTATGGCGTCCTATATTCCTGGCCTTCCTTCGTAGCTGTGTAGGGCCTAAGTTCTCTATGGGGGACTTAGCTAGGTTACTACTGATTTCCTAGGTCTCTAGTGCGGGTGGCGTAACATAGGTAGTCTGGGGGCGGCGTAGTATATAAATCCATTGCGGATTAAGCTATACGTCCTTCTTAAAGGCCTAGTCTCTACGCATAGCATCGGCTTAGTAGATGGTATTAATCTAGGGCCGTATAAGGTTCTCCATTGTAATACTAATTTCTTTTATAAAGGAAGGGGTCAGGGGTAGGGATTCAGGCCAGAGGAGCTATCTATTCTGTACGTCGAGCTATAAGCCTAAATAGGCTAGCCATTTTCTTCTTAAGATCATATCATGGCTTCCTAGGTCCGTAATAAGAAAGGGGACATTATACTGCCTTCGTCCGTTAACACGGAGGTGGATCCGTAAGATAGTTATAATAGGTAGCCCTATTCTTCCGTTGTACCCGCAAATAGGAACTGGTTTAGGCAGTTCCTTAAGGGGCGCATTTAAAAATTCGGCCAGCTTTACGGCGCACTAAGTGTCTATTAAGGCAAAGGCATTCGCTCTAGAGTCAGCTAAAGTAGAGGTTAAAACTTGATATCCATTACAAAATAAAGTACAAGGGATAGTGCAGCTTCTTCCACTAACTAGCCGACCCAGATTAACATATAATATATCAATCCCTTTTAACCCTAGAGAGGAGTCTTCCTCTAGGGTTCCTTTTTTTCCAACTCCGCGCTGTCCTCCTGTATTAACAGAACCTCGTCCGTTTTTACCTTTATCAGGCAGTCCTTAGCAAAGTGGTCCTTCTAGCTGTATAAGAAGCAAGCCCCTTGATTACTAAGGGCCTATCTATAGGGGTCGCTGTACGTAGGCCAAGCATGCGCCAGACCCGCGGCAGGGCTAGCTGCGCGGCTAGCTGCTAAATTGACGGCGGGCTGTACGGCTGGTGCCGTAGGAGTTACTAATTGTGCTAGGGCACTATAGGCCGTTCTCGTAGCGCTTATAGTCTGGTTTAAAGAGTTTCTGGCTTTATACCGCTTAGCTTATGCCTTAATTCAACGGAGGCCTTAATCAATAGCCAGGCAGTGGTCCGTAAGTACCTTTAGCGTCTATACAGTAGTAAAAACTGGCAGTACGGCGCGCTATAGGTCTAGGGTAAGCTTGTCAAAGAGGTCTGGCATTAGGTCTTTATAGGGAATTCGGGCTTGGCTGGCTAGGTGCAGAAAGCAGGTCTAGAAGGCCAAAAAGGTCTCTATCGTTTTTATATTAAGGGCTTTGTAATCAAGGCGGGCTTTCTGTATCTTAAAGGGGTCCTCATAAATAGAAGACAGGTAGTTAATTATCTCTTCTCTAGAGAGGAAGGGGTCTGCTAAGTCCTAGGCATATCGCGGACATAAATGCGTCTGTACGTCCCCGCCGGTACGGCCGAAGACGTAGGCCATTTTAGCTCAAGCAGTAGGGAAGTAGTCTGCATTAACTTCAAGCTTGTCTTGCAGTTAAAGCTTCCAATTGTTAAACGTAGGGTCAGTTCCGTCCGTAAGCAACAGGGGGTCCGCGACCTTCGCGGACCATGACAATGCTGATACTGTACGTTGGGCTAGGGCCTTAAGGACCATAGCAAGTCTATAGGTGTCTAATAACTCCTTACTAGGTGTAGGGGTGTCTCTGGTTTTAAGCAGCTCTCAAAGCCGTTCAATTTCGGCATTAGCTGCTGCAAGTTCTTCCTAGGGGGTCGAGACGGCGACTGTTTCACTATTGGAGGTATTTGCGGGTCCTACAGCGGCTTTGCCAGCTGCTGTATTTCTTGGCATAGCGGTAGGGGTATTAGGTAATTTCCAGTGTTTGTTTATTTTCTAGGGGTTCTAGTCTATACGTGTCCTATTCTCAGGTTTCGCGTTCTATTCATGTTCTTTTAGTTCTGTCCTGTCCTTAGGGTCCTGTTCTGTTCTATTAGTGTCCTTTAGGTCCTTTTCTGTGTCCTTATCCTGTTCGTAGTTTATAAATATTTTTGAGTTCCTTCTTAGGAAAGAAGAGTAGTGACAAGCTTTAGATAATGTTAGCAACTTAGTTAATCAAGGCACGAGCACGGGAAGAAGGACGCGCAAGCCTGTATAATTGGATTGTCTATAAACGAGGATCCAAAGCTAGAGAAAGGAAGGAGAAGAATAGCAGCGCCGCTCGATATTTATGCGGTCCTCAAGTCACGTAACTCGCGTCTACCATAATCCACGTCTGCAAAGATCCACCGTTTTCCACTAGCGCCGTAACACTAAGCAGAAAAGCTAAACTATAAAGTAATGAAAAGCTATCGGGAGCTTTATTGTAAAAGGATTAAGATAGATTGATTAGGTATAATTATCCAAAGATTACAGCAACTAAGGAAAGTCAGATCTATAAATTACTAGAGAGTAATTAGACATAAAAGATCTAAGAAGTATAGACAGAGGATCTAGACTTAGAGCAATATAAAAACAGAGAAGCAATATATATGCCTAAGTCTATTATAGAAGAATTTGTTAAGGAATTCCATAAGGGAATAATACAAGGACATAACAGAGCTATAGGCTTAGTGTTAAGACTTTAAAAGGAATACATTATTTAAGGAATCTAGGGACTAGCAAGATAAGTTACAAAGGAATATCCAAATTGCCAAAAAAACAAACTAATAAGGCATAAGCCATACAGAGAGCTACAACCTATTAAGACACCAGGAAGACCATAGGAAGTTATATTATAGGACTTTATTATTAAGTTACTAAAGTTAAGAGATCCTATTATAGGACAAGATTATAACGCAATCTTAGTAATAATAGATAAGCTAACAAAGTAGGGATACTTTATAGCATGCACTAAAGAGATATTAGCAGAAGATGTCGCTAGGATCTATATAAAGGAAGTATTTATAAGACATAGAGCACTAGATAAGATTATATTAGATAGAGATCCAAGATTTATAGCAGCGTTTTAGAAAGTATTTCTAGCAAAATAAGGGGTTTGCGCAGTAATATCTATAGCGTATTATCCGCAGACGGACGGATAAACGGAAAGACTAAACTAGACACTAGAGCAGTATTTAAGGCACTATATTAATCACGCACAGAATAATTGGGTATCGTTATTACCAGTTACACAGTTTATATATAATACAACACCATAAGAAGGAATGGGGACATTACTATTTAAGGCAAATTATGGATACGAGCTAAGAATATCGTTATCGCCATATTAAGCAAAAAAGACGAGTAGCACAGCTAAGTAAAGAATGGAGATATTAATAAATCTTTATATAGACCTTAAAGAAACAGCTAAACTAGTACAAGAATAAATAAAAAGGTACTATAATACTAAGAGATCTAAGGGACCAGATCTTAAGGAGGGAGATAAAGTGTGGCTACTATATAAAAATTTTAAGAGTCGACAACTAAGTAAGAAGTTGGACTATGTTAGACTAGGACCTTTTAAAGTTAAGCAAAGAATTTTATTAGTTACGTATAAGTTAAACCTACTAGCTAAAATAAAAATCTACCCTATATAACATATCGCAATGCTAGAGCTAGCACACGGGAATATTAAGCCACCAGTCTATAAGGTAGACACGTATAGAGGATAAAAAGAAGACAAATAGTAAGTTTTAAAGATTATCAGTTACGAGGATATAGATGACGAAACATAGTATAAAGTAAAGTGGATAGGCTATAGTAAGACTACCTAGAAACCACTAAGTAACCTAAGGAACGCTATAGGAAAGGTATAGGAGTATTAGAAGAAAGTAGGTTAGGCAATATTAATAAAGAAAGATCGCTAAAAAATAAGTCACCTAAGGGGGACCTAAGAGAAGCAATTGCTAAGCTACTTGGAGTTGTTTCCCTTATAGAAGAAGAGCTAGTCCTTTTGTTACCTAGCTTAGACAAACCCTGTTAAACTAGTTTCCACTTCTTAGAACGGACCTTCTTATAGACACATTTAAGGCGTTAAAGATAAGTATAAGCCAAACATTAAGCTTTAAGGACGCGTGCGGATTCTTCTAAGGCACGTTAAACCTTAAGTAGTGCGGAGGCCAGCTTACTATTAAGCTTTATAGCGGCAGATTAAACACGAGACCCTATAATAAGTTATTTAGGGAACTCGAAGACTGTTAAGAGTAATAGGACGCACACACTTAGCGTTAGAGATAGAGCAAATGTCATAGGACAATTAAACGTTTGCTTTAGTGCACTTAAAGTAAAAGAAGGGTTGTTAAGATGAAGGACTTACTAGCGCAACATAAACCAACCCCTCTTTCGCATACCTCGAGTAAGGAATCGCTATCACTTCACCAAGCAATAGTATGGAGGAAACTGTACAAAGGCGACACTTAACCCAGGAAAGAGAAGAAGAAGCTTTAGGTATAATAAGCAAGGATATTAACTAGACTAATTAAACGGACATTACACCTCTAGTGGACGACTTGGAGATGTTAGGAATCTTTAAAGACAAAAATAAAGAGAAGGGAGATGGTGTTACGGATGCTTTAAGTACAATGTTACAACTACTTAGAGAAGAGTCGGCGGAAGCTAGTTGGTTAATATAGGCACAGTCTAGAATGGATCCGGTGGAACTATATAATAAGAAATAGTAACCAAGGTTACGTAGTGTTAAACGTATTAACTATATTAAACAAAAGGGACGTTACGTTTAATACAGATAACACGTACCTTATATATAAGAGAGGATTTCTTAGGAGTATAGTTGTGTATTTAAAGGACCTCAGTCCCTACCGTAGATAGTTCTCTCCTTGTAGTAAATCTTAGAATACAATTGGAGTTAATCTATTGGGCAACTACTCCACTAGTTATTATTACGTTGTTGATTTAGTTCTTACCTATATACCTAGCCCAATAACAGAACCCACCGTAGTCTAAGCTACAAGGTTCCGTTACAATCGGAAGTGGTTTTATATATTAATACTAAATATCGGCTAGTCTTCCCGTCTAACAAGCCTTTAAATGGAGGCTTAGACGGTATGTTCGTCGCTTATATTAATGGGGCTTTATATAGTAGGTGGTCTATAGTAGGCAGTTTGTAGGCCTTATTAAGACAACATTGTTAGATTGGTTTCCTTTATAAGGAGTATTTATAGTGTAGGTTTTAACTCAGTATATTCCTTAGCCGGTGTAGGCAGTTTTAATAAGCTTCTTTTAATCTAATACTAATACGGTTATTATAAAGCTTTATTCTCGAAACTCTATTATTCTATTTATAACAATAGTAAGGTTGTCTACTAAATAAAAGGTCCTCCTAAGCCTCTAATGCCGCTATCTAATAATGGACTGTATTAGGCTTATCCTTAGTAGGATCCTCTTGTGCATTTGGCATAGAGTCCGTCATTGGCAGCTACGTAGCCGCTCGTTGTAACGTCATAAGTTGGTTAAACGTTCAACGACTTTTTAACGCCTGTGTAGTAATATTACGACAGCAATTATTGTTAACAATAAAGTAATCAGATTTAGCTCATCAGGCGCGAACCCAGGCTTATAACCTATTAAATTAAGGTTATGGGGCTAAATCTTATTATATTGCTTATTTTCTATATAGGTGGTTGAAGAGATTTCAAGGAACTTTAACCGGCGGTCGAAGTTCTCTAATTGGTCAGATTCCTGCCAAGAGGTTCTCCCCAAGTCTTATCACGTGATATCGTTGCGGGCTTGTTTTCCAACAAATAATATAGTTAATTATATTATATTAAACATTGCTACTATAACTGCACTACAAGTGTAAGAGTATATATATTAGATCCCGCAAGGGTCGCGCAAATGCACGAGTACTCTCTATCTTTTGGCTGTATGGCGACGCGGAGCGGGACACGTTACATTAAGGGGAGGAGTTTTAATATATAATTCTATCTCCTTTTATTGTTGACCCCAACTGGGCAGCAAAAGAACCGGTCCTTTGGCAGCGCCAATTAGGACAATATATAACCTCAAATTCCGGCTGACATTTATATATATATTTAATTAAGTTAAGGTAGTAGACTTATTTTAATTATACTAGGCTATACAGTAATTTAATTATCAGGTATTGAAATATTTAGTATATATTGTTATTACTCATTTATTGCTTAACGTCTGATACGGATCCTAGGTCGGCCCGCGTAGACTACTCCGTATACACAGGGGAAAAGTAATATTGACTGGAAAACCCCTACTATATTAGGGGGAGGAAAAACCCTACGAGCCACTATAGTAGGATGAAAAATCCCGGTTTCTATTTCCGCACGCAGCCAGCGGCTAGCCACGTCCTAACCTCTATTAGATATTGAATTTCCTTGGTAACCACTGCATCCTTATAGCTTATAGCTAGGGTTCACTACGTCCTAGCTAGGCCTCGTTGTTAATTGACTGATTGCTGTATACCGTAGTTTCCTATATCTTGACCGTCCCCTATACTTGTTGCCGCAAAAAAGGCTTGAATGGAAATGGATACTTGGTGGTTAGAGTCTGTTCCTTATCATTTATGCACTCCCGGTAGAATAGAGGCTCCGCACTCTTCTGGAACGGTTTACAAACAAGAGAAGCATTGATTAAATATACCGTCGCTTCAATATATGAGAATATCTCGTCCAGAAGTTCTGCCGGAAAGTCGGGGAGTTCGATTATTGCTTGATAATAGACGAGGCTTGTTTCAGATTCTTATTACCCCCTCAAAGGATGCTCGATATTCCTCGGAGAGAATTTCCAGATGGTTTGAATTTTGTATACTTACACTCCAAAAATAAGGCCTTTGGGGGTATGGGAGGTGTTGTACGAAAGTTGGAATTCGAAATCTTCTGCACGATGAAGCTATGTCCAGGACCTGGGAATAGGGATGCCAAAGCAATAGATGGCCAGGCCGACCCTTGAAAGCTGGTTCAACCAAAGTAAATTGCTATCGCTATTTTGCCCCAAAGCCAATAGAGTATATCTATAAGGCGGGATCTCCAACAGCAGTGGCGCCAGTAATAACCTCAGGTTCCAGTTCCAGATGTTCCTTGACGAGATATAAATGAATTCTGCAACAAAAAAGTAAGTCAGGGGCTCCAACGCCAAGAACAGATTCTGTGAGGTATTTCGGAATTTTATTATCACTAAGAAGCCCGGGAAGGAAAAAGGAGGATTATCTTGAGGTTGGCGGTAAATGCTTGGTGTGCTCTAGCCCTCGCTTCAGCCTTGGCGCTATCATGTATCGCGCATCAGTCACGAAACCACTGGACCACCCAGCTCTTTATTAAATATTTCAAATGATTACTATTGCCTCGTTTCCACTCATATCAGTATTGGAGTTTGAATCAGCGTGCAGAAAGATTTCAGAAAGATACCAGGCTGGTGGACATCTACAGAGCGATTGGGAGCACGTTAGACTAGCTCAAGGATACGAAGAATCAACGGTGTACTTGAGTATCACGAGAACAATACAAGGAGCTGGAGGGAAACCTGAAAGCCCAGTCGAAGACGATGGAGAGCTGGAAGCGTTTAAGGAAATTGATGAGGTGCAACACGAGGCAGTCGCTGAACAATTAAGAATTGGGAGACTAATTGGCTTCGCGTTACAGGAGGCACTTCAGCTTAGGGTCCCTGCGAATCATGGGCTAATGGTGGAATATGATATCGTACTCTCACCTACTTATCAGGTACCAGTGCTTTATTTTAGGATTAGGGACGCAGGATGTGCATTGCCTCTATCGATAGACACTCTATACCGATATGTAATACCCGAGCAATTCAAGTCGCAAGTGGAAAGCTTTGGAATAATTGGAGGGATCACGATGACAGTATGTTATTTCGACCTTCGGCCTGGCGAAGCTGACATTGAGGTAGGAGCATCCAGTAACCAATCTGCCAGTTTTCTTCGTCCATCCATGCAACACGGCTGCAGCACTGGAAGCGAGCTTTCATGGAAGGGAGATTACTTCAGAGCAGTACATGCAGCTCTGGATAGGCACAGTAGGATGGCATGTAGGGTTGCGGGTGCCGATTGCGATTGCATCGGATAAAACCGACCACCTCAGCGCTGAGATAAATGGCTAAAAGGGATTACTCTGTGCCAGAAATTTTCTCAAAATGATTCCACAATGTTGCCCCTCACGTAGCGGAAAGGTTACTATTCCTTTCCTAATGGCTACTACCACAAGAGCTCTTTGACCTATATGGGCCAGACCCTTGGGCGCTAGAGGCGACGACAACCCCTTGGCAAACATAAACGTGCCGGAATGCATTATCTGGCTACTATTAGATTTGGACAATGTAGTTAACCTATGCATTTTGAGTGTAAGATACCTTTTGAAGACCAGCACTGACAAGACTGATCGAGTGCGTGTGGGTATTTAAGACCAAGTGCGCTACCGATAAGGGGAAAAATCAATCGGAATCGGATTCTTCCATTGCAGAGCCTTCATCGTCTTCCTCCATTGAAGCATCTTCCTGGTCGCTCTCTTCTTCCCGTCTCCTCTTAACGCCTTGTGCGCTCTTCTCACCTTCTGACATGTCTGCTACTGGATTCTCCTTCGTAGAAAGTGATGCGGCTGCAACAGAGCCTGGTGGTGCGCCACCAAACACAGATTTTTGTAACTCAGTCGCAGCTATCCCGCTAGCTGTTTCAGTGGTTGGCATCTTGAATGTGCCGTCCAACTTCGAAATAGTGACCGATTTGCTCTTAGCATAGGACAGTTTCTGTAATAATTTGAGTTAGCAAAAATTGAAAGGGTCGGAATAAAACGGAGACCAACCATCTCCTTCCCAAAAAATTCAAAGCCTTGCAATGCTCTCATAGCTTGTGTACTGGCTTGGACATCACGGAAGACAATGTGAGCTTGACCGCGCATTTTCGGCGTTTTGAGGGCAACGATATCGAGTATAGGGCCATAAGTGGCAAACAGTAGGTAGAGTGAACGCCGTAGGTTGGCTTTCTGGAGCTTGTCCGGTAGGTTTTTACAATACAATCTAGGTAGGTTGGCACGTGAAATGATGAACGGAACGCTGAAACTCACGTCTGATTGGGAGGATTTATCGGCGGTCCCCGCCCTCCCGCTGTTTTCGCGGAAGTTGCCATTGTGATCTTGTCGTAGTCGAGGGAAGAGATATATTCAGCGTCGCGAACCTTGATATGGAGAGTTCGTCTTCCGCCAAGCCCACTCCGTGCGTTTTCGGACATCACAACCAGCTCGCAACCCCACCACCGAGCCTCACAAGCTCTGTAACTAGTCTCACGCAATAGTAGAGAGCTCCTCCTATTGCACATAGCAGCACATATACGCTATGGCTCCGGAAGTCTACCACCTCTTCAACCACCCTATCGCGGACCATTCGTTCTCCGCTGACCGTCAGACGTTGGCTGTAGCCCGCGAGAACAACGTCGACCTCTACGGCAAGACAGGCGGAAAGTTCCAATTGAAAGATGAACTCCGAGGACATGACAAAACTGTAACTGGAGTAGACATTGCACCAAATAGTGGCAAGATTGTTACCTGCTCGCAGGGTAATTTCTACATTGGCAGTCTTCATTACTAGGCAGCTAACTAAAGTTCCAGACCGCAATGCGTACGTCTGGGAACCCTCCCCCGAGGGTTGGAAACCCACTCTCGTCCTCCTCCGCATCAACCGTGCTGCCACCTGCGTCCGCTGGGCGCCCTCCGAGACCAAGTTCGCTGTCGGTTCTGGCGCTCGTCTCATCCCGGTTTGCTACTTTGAGGAAGAAGACAACTGGTGGGTGTCTAAGCACCTGAAGAAGCCCATTCGCAGCACCATTACCACCGTCTCCTGGCATCCGAACTCGGTACTGCTGGCTGCTGGCTCTACGGACGGACACGCGCGTGTGTTCTCGAGCTTCGTTAAAGGTGTGGACGCGCGGCCAGAACCGTCAGTGTGGGGAGAGCGCTTGCCCTTCAATACCGTTTGTGGGGAGTTTTTGAATAACACTGCGGGATGGGTACACAGTGTTGCTTTCTCGCCTAGCGGTAATGCTCTGGCTTTTGCTGCTCACGACAGCAGTGTGACTGTTGTGTATCCCAGTACACCGGAGCAGCCTCCGAGAGCTGTTTTGAGCATCAGCACACAATTGCTGCCATTCATGAGCCTACTCTGGACCAGTGAAAGTGAGATTATTGCTGCGGGATATGTGAGTCACCAGAGCATTTCAGCACAGGGAATAGCTATAGCTAATCGCAACAGGACTGCGAGGCCTATCGCCTGCAGGGTAGTGAGCAAGGTTGGCAACTAGCCGGCTCACTTGAATCTAAGGGGCGTCCAGGTATCCAAGACCAGAGAGAGGAGTCTGCTCTGAACATGTTCCGTCAAATGGATTTGAAAGGAAAGGCATCTGATGACACTAAGTTAAAAACTGTTCACCAGAACACAATCAGCACAATCCGCAGTTTTGATGAGAGCGGTGGCACAGTGAGGAAACTTAGTAGTAAGTCAACCCCCTATTACTAGTTCTGCCGAACTGTAATGCTCATGTTTTGCAGCTAGTGGCGTAGATGGCAGAGTTGTCGTTTGGACCCTTTAAAGATAATAGAGCCCAGGTTATGCGTTGCCAGCCATTTAACTAGGGATACGCATACATCATAGTCCAACGATCTTCGGAGGACCCTCTGCGTAGACCAATCCAAATATTCCACTTTTATATTTCTCACAGTTTCTGCTCTCCACATATTCCTCGCCTTTTGAATGAGACCACTGGAAGATTTACTAAAGAGCACTAAGTGCCGCCTGCAGTTAGACAATGAATATCAGACAGATTCGCGATAAGTTCGAACGCTTATCTACTGGTTGGTCTAAACTGCTAGATTGGGTGACCAATCTGCCTTGCACAAACTGCGCTCCAGAAGTTTCCCTTCATAACATGATCTTTTCTCATTCGACCCTTTTTATTTACAGAAAGACTACCTCTGGTTAACGTAGCAAATCGCTAGCCCTCTACCCTAACCTATGCTCCGAAGATAGGAGTGCCTTAGACGTAAGACATAACGAAAAACAAGCGAAACAATTGATTACTTTCAAGGCAGCCTATCAACATTATCATCCCCGTTCGCGTCACCATTCACCGCAGATCCATTAACATAGCCTTCCGGTTTTTCAACTCTATCCAACCATCCAAACTCATCCTTTATTTTACCTAGCTGAATACCCTTTAGCATTGTTAATAGCTTAACGCAGAGAGGGCCCGGCTCATTTGAGCCGTTCTGGTATTCGAATTTGTCGCCTTTGGACTCCATGGTTATGGACTTGATAGGAACAAGAGCGGCAGCGGTGCCGGCGGCCATAACTTCGGAGAACGAAGGAAGCTCTTCGTATGTGATCTGAGAGATGGCGTCAGCATGCTCCACCCGACCAGACTCCATGTTTGACAGGAAAGAACCTTACCGGCCTAGCCTCGACCTTCCACCCAAACGATTTCGCAATCTGGCACACGCTATCCGATGTAACGCTCTTAATGACGTTTTTGCTATCCGGCACTACGAGAGTAACATCCTCTCCATCCTTCAGCGCTCCTATAAACCCTGACGTGGAGAACTCGTCCACAACGCTCCGCGTCTTACTATCCAAATGTAGCGTGATCCCGTATCCGGCATTCCGCGCCTTATCGCTCCACCGCATCACAGGCGCATAATTGCCGCCCACCTTGGCGGACCCGGTCCCATCGGGCGCCGCGCGGTCGAAGCTCTCCAGGATTAGCGCGTCGACGGGGTGCGTGCCATGGTAGACTCCCGTGGGCAGGACGTACACGCAGAAGGTATACTCCTCTGGCGGATTCAGGCCCAGCTGCGCCGACGACCCGAATAGCAGCGGCCGGATGTATATGGCGGCGCCCGTCTCGTGCGGCGGCACGTAGGCGGCGTTCAGCCCGACGGCTAGCCTGCATGATTTTTGGAACAGCTCGGTTGGCACTGCGGGGATCGAGATGAAGGAGGCCGAGTGCTGCATGCGCTCGGCGTTTTGGGTGGGGCGGAAGATGTTGATTTCGTTGTTGGGGGAGCGGAAGGCTTTCATCCCTTCATAGCATTGCTGGCCTTAGCGGTGTTAGCATGAGCTTAGAGATGTGTGGGGAGGAAAAAGGTATGTACCATAGTTAAGGCCAGGCGCCATGCCGTGGATTCGGAGGTATGGGTCCTCGATGAATTGCGGCTCCGTCCATTTGCCCGTCTTGACGCTGTAGTGAGATTCGATATGGCCGTTGACTAGATGTTTTGTCAGACTTGTGATTATGTAAATAAGCGTTCTCCCAGCGTATGACAAATGTAGTTCTGGTGGACTGAAAGTGCTAGATTATAGTATCGAATTGCTTGTGCTAATGGAAAGGCTTCGTAGTCGGAGGATTTCAGGGTGTCCTTGCTCACCTTCACGGCATCTGAAGCCAACATTGCTCCAGTCTGTTTTATTCTAGTGGTTAGCAATGTCTTCGAGAAATGACGTTGTAGGTTGTGGTAAGGGTATAGGGCAGAGTACGGCTTTTGCATACCAATTGTATTTACTGGAGAAGGAGGAAACGAAGAAGCCATATTTGCGAAAGAACAGCTGTCTGTATACCCAAAATTTTATGAGTTGTTGGGGGGTAGAAGAATAAGTGCAGTGTGTAAGCTCTTGGATTTTGTCTGTCTTATGGCTGACGCACAGCGACTTCGGCGGCGGGAGGCAAGGGGCCACGCAGCCACCTTACATATAGTGGCGGTTGCAGGTTACTCTTACCGAGACTCGCGAGACATTGACCCTTTCTATCTCCGGGGCTGTTCTTTGATGACACGCTTGGCAACTCGCCTACTTAGTAATAATTACAGCACACCTGCCTCAGCATCTTCTTGAATGCTTCCTCTCTCTAGCTAACACTTATATCTTCCTTGCAGTCCTTTAAAATGTTTATACCCTCTGGTGCAAGTCGCCGTTTTATGATTCTCCTGATTCTCACCGCGGGCTTCGTTTCTTTCATTATTGTAGCTTCTTTTAAAGATGCGAAAGGGGGCAGGCTCCCCGATAATATTGTGCCGGTGAATCACGACCAAGTCCAGAGCACTACGCTGACCGGGCATGCGATTGCGCCGAAGCTGGGGAACGCAACCGCAAAGTGAGTCTCCCAAGAGCGAGCTTGGATACAGTTTCACCTCAAAATCCCCGCGTGGTCAGGATAATGAAGGATGGTATGCTAATGATTATGGATCTTTTAGAGCGGAGCTAGGTCGCGCAGCGTGGAAGCTGATCCACACGACCTTTGCGAGATTCCCTGACAAGCCGACAAAAGACGAGAGCGAAGCGCTGCGGTCATTTGTACATCTCTTCCAACGGCTATACCCATGGTGCGCTACCCTCTCCTGATACTTGGAAGCTCGTATTTACTGACATTGCCCGCAGTGGAGAATGCGCCGAGGACTTTGGGAAAATATTGGAGAAATACCCACCCCAGGTATCGTCACGATCCGCGGTCGCAGCGTGGGGGTGCTATGTACACAACATTGTCAATAGGCGGCTGCACAAAGACGAATTCGACTGTTCTAAGATCGGGGATTTTTATGATTGCGGGTGCGCGGAGGACGAGGCGGAAGGAAAGGGCAAGAGCGGCAGCCCATCCGATAAGCCCGAAATGAGCGAGGAGCGGAAGGAAAAATTGGCAGGTCAAGGGAGAAGGGTTGATGACGATGTTATCTCTGGCAAAAGACCCCTGGAGGTCGAGCAGGAGGGGTGAGAGGACCATCACAAGCCCGAGAAGAGATTAGTACATGGCTGACAGGAACATGGACGGTTCAGATGGCAGCGAGGCGGATGATTCGAGCGATCAGCGGTCCGCACTGTTCCGATGACTCCCGCTTTGGTTTGCAGGTCATTCAAGGCTTCACCAGATGCTCGCTTGGAGATCTGATGGTGGTGGTTAGGAGCGTGGTGATTGTAGCGAGTGTAGTGAGGGTAACTAGCGTGGACGGCAAGGGGACGGCAAGAGGATAGCATGTGGTCAGCACGCCAAGACACTATTGGCATGAGAAGGAATTCATCCTCTGTCAATAGATGTATATGTTGTAGATATGTCCGTGTATACATGCGACACTTCGCCCCATGGGGTGTTGCACTGTTCGGACGGGGAACGGGTAATACGCGCGATACGTCGTCTGGCAATGCATCGCTCCTCGAACGGCATCGGCAGTGGCAGCAACAGCAAACCTTGCGTCTCTGTATTTTTGTATTCTTGTGAGCCTATTCGATCAGGACAGCCCAGGGCGACCGGGGGTTGAACACCCTCTTCCTTCGCGGGCGGGCCTGAAGGTTCGCGTGACTATTTATAACCCTGGCGCGCGAACGCGATCTTGCATTAAGGCGCGCATTGCCGGTCAGGGGGTGGTGTGGCTTGCCCTGTAAAATAGGTGTGAAACTGCTCATCAAACACCACAACGACCCACCAAAACTCAGCTCCCCCCCACCGTAATCGATACGCTGCGTACACGGGGCATCTATCCTTTTGCTGGACCTCACCGCATCTTCTCCATTGACGTTGCAACACCTGTACACCGCTCATTATTACAAACAACTAAGAGTCCACAATGGTTTCGTTCTCCTGCGAGGTATGCATTCTCCCACGGGCCAGTAGTTCAGTTCCCTTGGCAAAGGCCCCTCGCCTCCTGGATGGTCATGATAGCTTACTCCTGCGTCGTTTGGATAGAACTGTGGGGATGTCCTCACGAAAAAGAAGCTTGATCCTCATCGGAATCAATGCCGCGGCGCGTCTTTTACCTGCTTAGACTGCATGGTCCATTTCAACGGAACCGAGTATCGAGCTCACACCGTAAGCCAGCGCCCTGAAACCCTCATCTTTCGTGTTTTTGTTTCCTGCGACCACAAGAACAATTCCTGAAGCAACTTACCCAATGCGGATGCGGATGGCGGAAAATTTCATCATTCGTTCAAAGATAGTAGGGCTGACGGATGACCCGACAATCAGAGTTGCATCAGCGAAGCGCAAAAGTATCAGGGTGCCTTGTATAAGGAGAAGAAACCCAAGTCACAACAACAAAAACAACAGAACGGTACTTCCCAGGCTCTTGTGCCGCGAAAAGCCTATGTTGAAGATGCGCCGGACCCAGATGCGGGTGCCGTCGCTATCGTCGACGCTCCTCCACATGCCCCTAGCCCTCCACCAGCAGCCCATTATGGGCAAGCGGCACTTCCAGATGTGAATGTGTTCGACTTTCTCGTAGCTTCGGAAACACCCAATCAATCGAGGGTAGCACTTCCACTACCAGATGAGTGCCATATGATTGAGGACGACAGGTATGCAGACAAGAAACCTGAACAACCAGGTGCGGAGATAGTCCATGTAGAGGCTCGTCATTATGAGGAAGAATACGGGAATGACCATCAACACTACGCTGAGAGTGGCTTCACATACGGCGCTGCACCCATCGAGCCGTCATTCCAACGCTACGATTCGTATGCCGACCTTCGCGAGCAAGAATCAGAGTACTATGATTCGGCATACTACACCCCGGCGCCCAGGCCGGACCGCGAGCGTAAAAATGCTCGTGAGAAGGATACTACTGTTTCTAAAAAATCAGATAAAAAACGCAAGCGCCAACAACTGGAAGATCTCGATATGGCTCTAGTATGCGCGCAGGCCGAACGAGACGTAACAATGGCCGATACACCACCTGTGCTGCATTCTGGCCTCACAGGAGGCCTTAATAGACTTTTGACACGTCCTGATTTCCCACCAAGCCCAGATTATTCCGGTGGAGATTACGTCGAGGCATCACCCCTGAGTCCCATCAAGCGGGCCAAGCAGTCCACCTCCAAGGCTCTCGCACGAGTACAGCGCCAGTATGAACTAGAGGAAGAGCGCGAACGCAAGCGGGAGCTTGAGCGGGAACGGGAAAAAGAACGAGGTCGCGACCGTGAACCTAAGCCACGGAAGGCATCAGGTGCTACGACTAAAGAGACTAATGGCAAGCCAAAGGCTCTGCGGAACAGAGAAGACTCTGGCCGTGACAGCCGCCGTACTCGTGACCGCCGCCGTCGACGCCGCGCTTCGTCCACCGCGTCTCCAGAGCCGGGCCGCAAGCCTATGAAAGCCATTGAGTATCACCGTGCTCCTTCTGCATCCCCAGGGCCTGGTGAGAACGGTAACGGTGCCCTGATCCTCCACAGCAATGGCGTAGCCAAAGAATCGTCGACTGCTCGCGCTGAGCTCTTCATGTCCTTCGTGACGAAAGGCCCAGAGTCTGAACGAGGATGCAGCGTCAACAAGGCACTGAAGCGATATCATCGTGAGCGGTACGATCGCTGGGATAGAGAGCTCGGTAAAGGCGAGGAAGAAAAGGAATTGTGGAAGAGCCTGAGGCTGAGAAGGAACGACAGGGGCGAGGTCGTCCTATTTTTCTAATCTAACAAGTAAACATTTAGGGCCCGGAGGAGTTAAAGGAAACCCGCCTAAGGACGAATGAGGTGCTTCGACTTCATTTCACTGTAGATATGGTGCGTGTGGGTTGGCCATTCTTGATCTTCGGCTGGTTGATACCCGGTTGTGTAACAAGAGGGGTGGAAGTGTGAGCGATATTTCTACCTGATGTCTCGTTGAGCATTTTGACGGCCAATTTTTACTGACGTTTTCATTTCTTTCTTTTTTTTTTCTGTATTCACGGCCACGCTTCCACCTAATGCTTTGGGCTGGACCCGTCCTGTCCTTTAGTTTCGGTTTCACATGTACATGTTTAGATTTTTTAGCGCGTAGCAGAGTTGCACTTCAGTATAATTCAATCGTTATTCATGTCGTCTAGATTTTGCGTACATATATCGTTGTACAATGCATACCTTGAAGCTCCCAGCCTGCCCTTTTGGATCCCTCAAACTCCTTATATGAATACAAGTACTCTTACACTCACGCCCATTTCGCATCCATTCCAAGCTATCACCCGAAACAAGACTCCAGCTTTCAGCGAAAATAGATCAAGCCAACTTTTCAAGGATACCCGTCGTACCGCATATCCATGCAGCGTGACCAGTGCTCCAAAGAGACAAGCAATACATCCGCATTGCCGCCTCAGCCAACCCCACACGCATCCACCAACTTGTCCCCTTTCCGACCCTTCTAGCTCTTCACGCCTATACCTCCAGTTTTTCACCAACCACCTCCCTCCCCCTCACCCCCACCACCTCTCCACCGCCCACCGAATCGCAACTGCCACGCCCACAACCAGCACCACCGCGGCAGCCACCATACCCTTAATGACGCTCCCTCTCATCTCCAGCGCATCCCCAACCTCCAGCCGCGTCATCGCGCGATGCTTCTTCGTCAGGAACCAGCCCTTCTCGTCCGCCCGCGCGCCCGCGCGCCGCCGCCACGCCGTGCTCGTGGGGTTCTGGTACGGCTCCGGGTCCAGCCAGGCGCGGGGCGACAAGTAGGAGGCGAGCGAGGCGGAGGCGGAGGAGGGGGAGGGGTGGGCGGCGGCGCGGCGTTGGCGGTCGCGGCGGTTGACGAGGAAGAGCGAGAGGAGGAAGGAGGTCATTAGGAGTGGGGAGACGAGGATCTAGAGGGTGGATGGGGTCGTTAGTGCCTTGGTTTCGCCTTTTTGTGTTTTTGCTTTCGACATTGTTGGGTTGTGGGGATTTGGGGGGTGCTCACGCGGGTTAGGGGCGATTCTTGCTGCTCGGGCGCCTGCGAGTGTTGGGAGGCTGATGGCAAGTGCGAGTGGGAGGGCGTGCTGGAGAGGTTGAGGAATGGGTCGGTTGATTTTTTGCGGCGTTGTCGTGGTTTTGGACGGGAGGGCGGGCTTGGTGCGGGGTGGTGCGGGGAGAGCGGCTGTTGGGTTGTCATTTTTCTGTAGACTGTTTTGACGGGCGGTTAATTGCGTGAGAAAGTGGGATTCGGTGTGTATATGAAGAGCTGGGGTTCAAGCGCGTAGTAGGATGGAAGGGTTGTGGAATGGATATGGGATTTTCATTGTTTTCGGGAGATGCGGAAGAGCGTCATTGTTCGCATGTTATTGATAATAACAGACCGAGACCGAACACGAAGACGCCGAGCCCTCGCAAACCTCAGCCCTCAAACAAAGCGCGATCTAGAAAATTGTTCGTAGTCGTGCAGCTGGCTGTGGAAGTTTTCTGGGTGAGCTGGCCTATTAGAAAAGGGTTTTCAGCGTCCTTGGCAATCAATAAGCAGATGTAGTCCTAAAATCCATGGAGAGACGCTGAGGAGTCGCCGAGGAGTCGCCGAGGAGTCGCTGACCAACAGTATCTTCATTACGCGCGAAGCTGAAGGACGAGTAAGTATCGAAGCTGGCTGATCAGGCTGATCAAGCTGGCCAGTTGTCCTCGACCAAGGCAGCCCTTTTATCAAGATATTAAACGTGCTGGCATACTGGCATACTGGGTGGTGCTGTGGTGCTGTGGTGCTGTTGGTGAGCATGTGCATGTTCATGTGCACGAAGGAGATTCCGGGCTTTCTATCTCCCCATCCAATCTGTTTTCATCTCATCGGCAAGATTCATCACACCTTTTATGCAGGGCGATCATCCCAACCTCGTATCATATACTCTCCCGACATGCGTAATGTAGTTGCCTTGAGGCTGTCTGTCTCAATATATATTTATCCGCCCAGTCGCCGCTGGTGTGATTCCTCCCCAGGCTTCTGTAAGCACCAGCAATATTACTCAGCATCGCTTTTTACAGCCGTCGGACGAAATCGCGCGGCCCTCGTTCAATGCTGCGCCTTCTTCGAACCCCCCCTTGTTTTATACTCTCAAAGCTCGCAAGCCTCTCTCGGGATCGTATTTCTCTCGGTCGTGATCCTCTCAGTCCGTAAACTGTCCGTTGGTTAGCAATTTCGCAACTTCCATTTCCAGTTTACCAGTGCTCGTATCATTGGTTCGGCCGAAATGCCCAAGAGCACCTCGCCCGATCTTGCCCTTCGGAAGAAGATGCGAAAGGGCACACATAGCTGCTTTGAATGTATGTTCACCAAATCGGATTGCATGCCGTTTCTTTTGGCCCGGTTGCACGGCTTGCAGGGGGGGTTTAAGTGAAAAACCGTGCCAATGCAAGCGACGACCTTCCCCTTCAGCCACATGATATGTGGCTTTAACTGGACTAAAGGCCTACATATCGAGAAGCACTGGAGGTCTTTGGACCGGTTCTGATGGTTTTACAGGCCGACGCAGGAAGATCCGGTGTATTTTTCCACCCGATAATCCTAACGTCTGCTCAGAATGCTTTGCTCGCGGGTCTCGATGCATCGACCAAGAGCATGCTACTGCGGATGTCATCGTGGATCATAGGAAGAACCTCCGTGAGCGGGTATCCCGCCTAGAGGCCTTAGTAGATTCACTACTTGAAGAACATACCGATAAAGGTTCAGCCGAGACTGTGAGGGGTCATACTGCGTACTCGGACCCGCTCCCACCCACACCTCTCTCTTCCGAGGCTTCTTCGTCCGCTCCAGGACCAATTCCAACGGGGCACTCTGGAACTGCTCCGTTATTGTCCGTATTTGAGGATGCGGTACGTGTACATTCTCCCTCATAAGCGTTCCACTACTAAGTCAGGATATCTAGCTCAATAACACTGAGAGCCATTATGCGACGTCAGAGGTCTCATACTCAGCTAAAGATGGAGCCTCAACCCCTAGCCGAGTAGTTCCGGAACCATTCCGAATTACCTGCAGCGAAGATCATCGCCTTGCGGATGATTGTGGTGAGAAATCTGAGTCAGCCTCGAAGTTGAAGCGTGAGCGAGCAAGACAAGCTCTTATAGAAGTTCTACCACCGTATGACCAACTGAACGCTATTCTAAATAGCAATAGCGAATGGTGGGCGACATGGCGGAAGAAAACTACCGGAACATCCGGGAATTTAACCCTTCCCCAGTATGCAGCACACGCCCTACAAGATGGTAGTCCTGGTGCAGTAGGCGTCTTAGTACTTAGTGTCGGTGTATGCTCTGAGAGCGATGATACCGACCGTTACATCAGTACTGTCGACCGATGGGTTCTATCAGACGATGAATATGCTGCAACACTCGAAGGAATGGAGTGTCTCATTCTTGAAGCTAAGTGGTATGCCGATATTGGCCAGCCACGCAGAGCTTGGCTAGCAAATCGTCGCGGTCTAATGTACGCTCAACTTATGGTATGTGTAAAACATTGCAATGCTCTTCTCGGTGTTCCATTTACTGATTGTATTAAGGGGCTCCATCGCAAACGCACCACGTCAGCGGCCCACGAGAGCATTTGGTGGTCATTGTACCATGCCGACCGCTTTCTCTGCCTGCTTCTTGGATTGCCTTACGGAGTTAGCGACTCGCACTGTGACTTGACCCTCGCGGGGGTCGTCGAATCCGGCCCCTATATGTCACCTCTGAACTTTGCGAATAAGATCTCCATGATGGCTGGAAAGGTCATCGACAGGAATCAAGGAATTGGTGAACAGTCATTCGCTTTTGCCCTTGATCTGGACCAAGAAATGGAAGATTTGTTCAAAAAACTGGACCCTAGATGGGTCGACGTGTCAGGAGCCATGATAGATGGCCAAACCAGTGCTGCAGATCTTCGCGAGAGACTCTTAATCCAGATTTTATTCCATCAGATCAGAGTATACCTTCATCTTCCCTTCATGCTAAAATCCGCAAACAACCCACGCTTCGGATACAGCAGGACCGCCTGCATAAGTGGATCCCGAGAGATGCTGCGACTATATCAGGTACTCCGCTGTGGAACAGCAGAGCCACTTTACGAATGTAAAGCCATTGATTTCCTTGGATTTACAGCCGCTGTTCTACTCATGCTTGGCATGTTTGGCGATGGTCCTTCCATATCAGCCTCGAGTCCACAAGAGCAAGAGAAGGATTGGCGACTAATTGAAATCTGCATGGACATCTTCCGCCGAGCATCAACAGAAAAGGGTGGCAAAGTGGCAGCTCAGAGTTACGCAGTGTTGGAAAAGATTCGAAGAGCAAAACAACCCAACTGCGAGGGTAAAGAGGAGCCGGATTGTCTCTCTAGTTTTGTCATCCCTTATTTCGGTACCATTTCAATTCGTCGCGGCGATAAACTAGTGCCACATCCCAAGGCGAACAAACCAACTCCTACTTCTTCATCGGCTTCCATCACAGAATACACACCACCGGTCGATACTGACAGCATGTTTGGTCAGACTTTGGGCTGCGTTAGTCAGGACAACTTCAACCCAGAACCCTTTGTTGCGTACGATGGTTTCTATCTGCAAAACAACAACATCACTCAGCTCAACGAAGACGGTATGGACGCTTTCCCACTTGCTACGAACAACTTCTCTTGGCAGAACATCCCTATGGACATTGATCAGGACTGGAGTTGGTTTTTGAACGACGGCCAAGCGCAGATGCCGAATCAGCAGCTGAATCAGGACTTTGTACAACAGAATTACATAGGACTCTAACCGAGTACTATCAGGTTACCTTTTGCAAAGTTCCAGGTTTGCAGGGCGTTTGATGGGGGTAATTCGCCCGGAAGAATTTAATTGTCTGAAAACCTCAATTGCAGGATTTCAAGGGATTTTTGAAGGGCAGGTGGTCAGGAACGGTGTTTTTGTTTCTGTACGAATAAATGCTGTAACGGAATTGGAAGTTCTCCCTGTCTCAGTAAATTTTCCTACGGTTGCATGTACAATACCCCCGGAAACGATTATCCACTCATCTCAGCTCTACGCTTGGGTTAGATAGCAGGCTATTAGAAGGTTCTGTTGTCACCGAACGTAATGTCACAACTAACAACTGACGACTGACAACTGACGCGCTGCAAACTCTAGGGTTTCTTTAGGATTCTCGAGGCTGCCATAGCTTTTAGGACAAACGTAGTTCGTATAGTCATCCCAAATGTCTAGATTTATTGAACATTTGTGCACTCCACATAGCAAAAACTTCCTCCTTGGCTAAATTCGTGCATGGCGTACGTCATCATGCTGCCCCGCGCCAAAACCACGCGTGAGTGACTAGGCACTGCCACTCAGAAATTCTGTTTCACTTCTCTCAATCCCTACCTACCACTTATTCTCTTTCCTCTACCCTGTAAACCCCTTTGCTCGGTAAGCATACATGTCCGGCTTCCACCCCTTTAAGGGAAGAGTGAGCAGGCATTTTGGCGACAATGTAAGAGCAGAGCGAGCATTCCCGGTTTTCCCCGGATCCAGCTCAGACTGACATTAGGCCTCCATGGGCACCATTAGCTCTCCCCCGACGATGCGTATCTAAGCTGTAGGTACGTGCTTCCCCTTGGCCTCCGAGCACTGCTAAACGCGCCGCAGATCACGACGTACGGTGTATGTACGCTTGCACCCCCCGCCTTCCCCCCGCCGAACTCCAAAACGCAGCTGAGATATTGACCCACATGGTAGTGACGAAGCTGGATGTGGACAGCATACGGAATGACTGGCTGACTGACAATGTCTGTTCCCGCACCATCCAAAGCCCGCTGTCTCTAGTTCAACCTGGCTGACCGCAGTGCCTGAAGGCCATAGTATTCTGGGAAGAGTAAGGCCGCGCCAACACTCCCCCCTCCTGCTCCTCCTCCGCCTCCACGCTTCCTGCCCAACTAGCTAAAACCGCGCTCTTCCCGCTCTCCCTAGATACCTCGAGCATGAGAAGCTCAAAGCCTACCCGCGGGCATCCATCTCGCTGCTACGCCCCAGCATGTCGTTCATGCTGATGAACACGGCGGACCCGCTGACTCTGAAAGACGTGCTGCCAAACTTCAGCACGACGACGCACATCTTCCTGCCGATCAACGACTGCCGCAACGTCGAGCAGGCCGAGGGCGGCTCGCACTGGTCGCTGCTGCTCGTCAGCGTGCTCGACGGTGTCGCCTTCCACTACGACAGCCTGGCCCCCGTCAACGAGCTCGAAGGCCGCACCGTCACCAAGAAGATGGCCGAGCTGCTCGGCAAGTCCCTCCGCTTCATCAACATGGACGACACGCCCCAGCAGGAGAACGGCAGCGACTGCGGCATCTTCGTCTGCCTGCTCATGCAGCACCTGCTGCTCAGGCGCCTGCTGATGGCCGGCGCCAAAGAGAAGATCAGCATGAGCATGGCGGGCCGCGACGTCAACGCGTCATTGGGCCGGAAGGAGATGGTGAAGATCATCGATAGTTTCAGGAAGGAGGGCGAGCGGCGGAGGTCGTGAGTTAGCCCCTTTTCTATTTTTTTTCCCCGGCTGAGGCTTTCACTGGAGCTGTGGACGGGGCGGCGGGAGAGGTAGCTAACGTGGCGTGCAGACGCAGCGCGAGTCCGTACCGCAAGGACAATCCCAGGTCGAAGAGTCCGCCCAGGATAGGCGATGAGAATGAGACGAAATGAAATGAACACGAGGCATTCACTTAATTTTGCTAGCCGTAGGAACAATTGGCGTTTTTCTCAACGCAAGGCACTGGAGCTGTTGTGATTGACAACTAACGGAATGGGAGCTAGATGTCCAGATTCACGCTATCAGAAAAGCCTCATAAGGCAAGGGAGTCAATACGATATAGAGTAAAGCATTGAGCTACAGCAAGGAGAGCTTAAGGGGCATAGCATGATATTTAAATTCGATATGCTGTACTTAATCTATACTAGTACTGAGTAATCATATCAGGAGCATAGGCCGGAGATGTTATTATGCTATGGCATTTTTGTACCCCCTTTTAGGCCACAATGGCCATCTAACTGTGATCATGACCATACCGTGACTGGTAAATAAGGAAAGAGAGACAACGCTTCACAAAGTAAACCCGTACGTCGACTGACTGGTTTAGAATCCAGCCCGGGCCTGCTCCAGCCTCTTCGCAACCTCCCTGAACTCCTTCCCCATAGCCGCTCTTTGCGCCTCAATCTTTTCGAAGCATGCAGCGTGGTCAATCGAATGTTCTTCCGCCAGGTTAGCAATTAGTTCAAGGCCATCGCGCTCATAATCCACAATGATATCTCTAAGCGCGGTCTCAGAGTCGACAAGGTGCCGGACAAGTCGCTATGGGGAAGCCCGCATATTAGTGGATACGAATTTAAGAAATTTCAGGGGACTTACTCTCGATATGCGCGTCAGCATATCAGCTACTGCACGCTGATGCGGCTGCAGAGATGCCTCCCATTCCATCTCTTCTGCTAGCTCTGTGTCAATTTTCTCGAAGACCTGTGTAGCCGAGCTGGAGCTGTGGCTGCTGGGAAGTGGTGAGGAGACTATTGCCATTGGAGATGCTTTGACCGGGAGATATTCTCCGTCTTCGGTGCCAACGAGCGTCTCGTCGAGGTCGCCATTCGTGTTCGCCTGCTGTCGAGGTACTAGTGTTGTAGGTAAGGGGAGTGAGTCTTGCAACGGCAGCATTTGGGCGTGGTCCTCTTGGACGTGTTTCTTGACCTGACCAGTCAGGAGTTGTGTAAAGGCCGTTCTTGGGCGTTGTGGCTGCTCGATGGGCAGGATTTCGAATGGATCACTGGCTTCCTTTACCTTGTTAGCGTTCGCTTTCGCCTTTTCAACTACGGTGCCAGTGACATGTCCCGATATGGCTCTCGAAGCTGCAGCTGGAGACGCTGGAAGAGCCTTGCTGTTGTTTGACTGGACATCTACTGGGGTGGTCTTTGATTCTCTTCGATCTAGACGCAGTAGATCCTTGCTGTGAAGAGCATCCTCTTCGCTGTGCGTTAGATGGCCACTACCATGAGACTCGTGTGCCTCTTCCTCAGCAGGCATGCTCTCAAGGAGTCTTTTAATCATCTGTTTCGCCGACGGCTTCTCAGCAACAAACTTTGCTATTGGACAGGGGCTTCCTGTTTCATGGACGCGCACAGAACCAGGCTTGTTTGCAAAGTCTACGATAGAGCGCGTTCTGCTATCAACGCCTCCTTCTACAACATCTTCATTGGTGTGCTGGATTATCTTAGCAATCATCGATCGCTTTGGTTCAGGCGTACTTGGGTGAGGTGCTTTAGCAGGGCGTTTAAGGATAGAAAAAGACTTGGTTGGTTTTGAATGTGATGGTGAGGTCGGCAGTCCCGGGAGTGGATCGGACTGTAAAACCACTCCATCATCCTGCACATCGCCACCCTTAGATGCCTCGCGAGAATCCCTGGGTACTTGTTGTTCTGGCTCTTCCTGTGATCTGTTCCCAGTAAGGAGTTTATTGACGAGCGAGGGTCTCGTGGAAGGAACAGGCTGAGTTGCTGCTTTCTGGCCCTTTGCTTGCTTCTTTTTGTCCCCAACCTTAGAATCTGCACTAGCTGTAGGCTTGGGTTTTGATTTTTCCTTCGTTGTAGATGCTTTTTTGGTCGAGGGCTGGGGTTTCCGCTTGGATTCGATGTATTCTGATTGGTCGCCCTCACCAGTCGACTCCATTGACTCAGAGTGAATATGTTTGACTACTAGGCGTTTCATTCGTTTTCTTAGTTCCCTCGGCTCATCTAGCGGAATATCGAAGATGCTGTTTTCGTTATTATTACCGTCTGATGAAACGTTCCCCTTAGTAGCCCTCACTGGTTTATTTCCCACAGTTGACCTCAGGGATTCGCTTGCATCTGGTCGCCTCGACTTCGTAACCTGGGAAAGTGCGCCAGAAGTCGGTGTTCGGCTCTTTTGAACAAGCCGTGGCTCCTTTACGATTGAAGGCCGGGTAGTTTTCTTAGTCCTTGGGGAGTCAACCTGTGGAGCTGTTCCCTTCGCAGCTTGGTTTACTAGGGACTGTATTTCAGAATGCTGAATATTAGTAGCTTTTTTGCGTTTGGTTTGGCTCATAGTAGGCTTCTTCGTAGGCTTCCCGTGTGCAGGCTGAACATCTCTATTCTGTTCGATTTTGTCTCCCGATTCGGGCGGTTTACTGATATCAATTGTTTGGCTAGCTGAGATCTTGAGTCTGAAATTGTTCGCCGCTTGCGAGTTAGAGATCTCTTTCCCTTCCATGACCATCAGTCCGGCCTCCTGAGCCTCAGAAAGATTTCTGCACAAGATCAAAATTTTTTGTACGTGATATTCCTTTGCGTTACAAAGGTACGTCCAAGATTGCGACCTCAAATCCAGAGTTAGTGCAGCGGTGGTGTACTCCGCCTGGGATCCTCTAATAGTTCGCACCGTTGACTTTGAAACCCCTACGTTCGTAACATGAACCAGCGGAATGTCAAAACACTGGACTATCCGTGTTCTGGAAGGCGGAACGACACAGGTAAGATTCCCCCCTTCAACAAGCAATACTATCAAGCCAGTCTCTTCAGTGATATGAACACCGTTTTCAGCGGTAATTTCGAAGGCGTAAAGCACCCCGGGGTCCTGGTCACCGTTATTTTCGATAAATTGTAGCTCATGTAGATCATCGAGAAAATCCTGAAAATTTCCCATCCAATGTTGACTGTCGTGTGTTGGAAAATCTGCCATAGCAGACGGAATAGCGTCCGTTGGCCAGAAACATGCGTGTTGCATGCCAGCTAACACCATTTCCCGAATGACCATACCCGCTACTAACTTCAAATCCTCTGATTTTGTAAGGATTATCTGGCCAATGCCTTCAAGCACATCTGAGAAGTTCGCTAGACAGTTGGTAATATCGGGCGATGTTTCAATCAAACGGTGCAACACTAGCCCAATCTACCATCATTAGTCAGTCATTACTACTAGGTTTGAGCGTCGGCGGTTTGTCTGAGATTCGGGAGATAGAAGGGGTAAAAATCGTACCCATCGCCGTGTTCGGTCAGGGAAGCTGTCATCTGTGAACGAGCGCAGGTATCTCTCAGCGATTGTGGGCCTTGCCACACCAAGAGAGTCGGCTCGGAGACCTTTCTGTCTGAAGTCAGTCTAAGACAGATCATCGCGTTACCCCACCACCACTGCTTGCCATTAGTTCATAAAGACGCCGGCATGAAGGATTAGTGCCAGAGCGATCAAGCGCTTCTTCAAAGTTGTGTTCATCCATCACGCCTACGCGACACGACCAAAATCAAGGAGATGTGAGAAGATGTGTGATCAAATGAGTGGGTTGATATATGGGAGGGGAGAGGCAGCGAGGTGAACCCAAGTGTTGTGGATGTGACATTGCCGAAGTCTTGAGACGAAACCGTTTGTGATCTATATGCGGAAGGAGCCCGCAAATTTGCTGAAACGCTCACCTTGACTACACGGTACAAACCACGGCATCATCACTGATTTACCACATTTGTCATCCCAGCGGATGACTGCCAGATCCCTCTGTTCTCATGATTGACGACGTTTTCATCCTATTAATATTCATCTAGAAAATTTCAACCATTGCGGCAGCTCATGTCCCCTAACCATGTAGTCGCTCTGCTCGAGTTAACAGTCATCCTGCTGCTAATGCCGCGCTCCATCTTTCAAACAACTCAATTCTATAACTAGAGTGTGGTTGCATACGACGTCACCCATTAATTCGAGTAATAGGATGCGTCATCTGAAGGGTTATTGGTAGCCAGCGAGCGAGGCCTCCTAACCCAATTCGGATATAGGAATATCCGCACCATCCGCTAAGCTGATTTAGGACGGTAATCGTTTTCTTGGTCTGAGAGACTTTGGCGAGATTTGTAGGAAAACTAAACACGGGTTATATAAGAAGACCTTATTAACTTTAACGAAATTAATCTACCCTCCCATAATACCTGTTAACATAAAAATTATATTAAATTATAGAGAAAAGCATACTCTATAAAGCTATAAGATCCTTAGCTTCTTATACCTACGCAACATTAAAAGGAAGTTATCGCGATAGAGGCTATAATTCTACCTCTACACTACCAAGCCCCGTAGCAACCACTAACGCTAAACGCTTACGCCCACGCCGTCCGCCCTCTCTATAACTAGCGGATATTCTATCTACGGATATTCCGTTTGTAGATATTCTATCTACTAGTTAAATAAAGACGTTAAAGGAAAAAAAAAAAAAAAAAATTTTTTTTAAGGACCCTCTATATAAATAGGGTTAGTCTTTTTATAGACTAGTCTTTAAGTACTTAGAAAGCAAGAGTAGGTATAAAGGTAATAAAAAGAAGAAGAAAGTAAAGAACCTACTTATTACTTTACTAGAGGATAAGAAAATATAAAGATAATCGTTAGGGTAAAAACTAACGAAAATTTTGACCGAGTTTACGCTTACTAAGCCTTTTATTTAGAGCTTCGATGTGAAGCCTTAATTTAGAAGCTTTTAATCCAGAAGCTATTAGCTTTAAGGCTTTTAGCTTAGGGGCGTTTAATAAAGCTTTTATAGCTAGTAATTAAGATTATATTAGTCACGAATCTAGTATATATTTAGACAACAGAGCTTTAATACAGAGCCCTCTACGTAGAATATAATAGAGCAGTTAATTGTAATTCCGATTTAAAGCTTTATATACTAAATATTTTCGATCGCCTAATAACCAAATCGCTACGTGGCTGTCTACTACCTTAACACAATGACGCGATCGTACGACGACGCAATAGCTTGGTGCCAAGCAATAAGAGGAAGGGGAAGAGAGGGAGGGGAGGGAAGGGAGGGAAGGGAGGAGATTAGGGGTGGCTCGGCCACTACAAGAAAGTCGTGATATTGGTATAGTATTAAACTTTAAAAATTATATCTTGGGAGCTTAATTAACAACCCCTATATAAAACGTCAATAACATCCGATTTTAGAATACTAAATTGGCAGATCTTCTAGGAACGCTTATTGTAAGCAGCTCCAAGTACAAAATCTAAAATATTTAGCAGTGGTATGGGTATAGGAGGGGGCATGTATTTGCATTCCCGAATGTCGTCACATAACGCAATTTTTAGGCAAGGAAAATTAAAGTCTCCCTAGGGGTAGAGCGTCAGCGTCTTACTAGAGTCTCCTCCCGTCTTCTCTCTTACCCGTTGTCTCCTCGTCCAATGCTGTCCATATCGCCACATCAACTAATAGATCCCTCAGTGGAGACTAGGGAGGGGTATTAGAGCACCTCCAGCTCCTATAAGGAAGAAGAAAAGAAGAGAGGAAGGTATAGAGGAGGGAGTATTTATAAACAGAAGGAGGCCTACAAGCACAGGAGATTAGGCAGCTATAATATAGCTATTAACGTTGCTTAACTAATACCTACTAGAGGCTCCTCTATCCTTCCTATCTTCTCTCTTACCTATCATCTCCTCGTCCGATACTGTCCATATCGCTACGTCAACCAATAGATCCCTTAGTGGAGACTGGGGAGGGGTATTAGAGCACCTCCAGCTCCTGTAAGGAAAAAGAAAAGAAGAAAGGAAGGTATAGAGGAGGAAGTATTTATAGACAGAAGGAGGCCTGCAAGCATAGGAGATTAGGCGGCCATAATATAGCTATTAACGTTACTCAACTAACACCTACTAGAGGCTCCTCCGTCCTTTCTATCTTCTCTCTCGCCCGTCGTCTCCTTGTCCGATGCTGTCCATATCGCCACGTTAACTAATAGATCCCTCAGTGGAGACTAAGGAGGCGTATTAGAGCACCTCTAGCTCCCTGTAAGGAAGGAAGAGTAGGTATAGAAGAGGGATTATTTATAGACGGGAGGAGGCCTGTGAAAGGAGTAGTAGTAAGGTTAAGACGCCTTAGTCACTACTAGGTGGCATTATATCTTATTAAGAGGGTCTACTGCAGTGACCAAGTAGGGTTAATTTAGAAGTAATATGCATTCTTAAAGGTCACGTAATTTATTATATAAGCGACATTTCCGCCCTAAGAAAAATCTGAAAATTTCCAAAAATTGATTAATGCTATAGACAGCAGCAATATTAATCCGGCAATACTACCAATTCTCCCTATATACCATTATATGTATATCTAACAGCTCCGGAGGCAATAAGAAGGTAGGACGGATAGGGGGGTTAAAATTTAGACAAATCGGACTTTGTAGTTAAGCTGTTTAAAAGTTAGGAAACTAAGATAAATGCCACATTCTCCACTTACCTCCAAGCCAGTACATAATTTCCTATTTAGGAAAAGTCGTTTACAAGTAGTTACTGCTGCCTCTATATAAAATCTTCCTATTATGCCTCCTTAGCCTTGCTTATAGATAACTAAAATCATTCCTTATTAAATCTACGTTTAAACATAAGCCCCAAAAGCTTTTTAACTTATAAGATTGCTATATAAGTTAGCCCAGCTGTCTTATTCTTTTCCTTAATATCTAAAACTACCCAGTTAAGAGTTAGGCCCTGGCTTTTATGTATAGTAAGAGCAAAAGCTAGAGTAACTGGAAATTAACGCCGTAAGTAAGAGCCTCTTACACCCTCCCACTTATAAAGTACGGAAAAGATAGGGACAACCTTCCTTCCGTCCTACTAAGTAAATAGGGCAGGTCCATTATAACTATCTACCATAATTAGTAGTGCCTAGGGCTGATCCCTTTTAATATTAGCGTGCTCCTTTTATACAACATCTTTAACTATACTAGTAGTGCTATTTACTAAGCCTAGTTTAATCCAGATATTCTATATTAGCATAACTTTAGCGCCAATATATAGGGTTAAATTCTGTATAGTCTTACACTAATTAGGAGTAACCTTTTGTGCACCTATACCAGTGTCTACTAACTTAATAACCACTACCGGCTATAAAAGGTTGCGAAGCTGGATAGTATTATACTTACCTATAGCTGCGCGTGTGTTATAGAGCTGGATTACATTATTAAAGCTTACAACCTTATTAACAGATAAGCCCTACTAATACCTAGTTAAAAGAAGCTTCTAAGTTGAATCACTTACAGAATCAATATGTAGCTCGGCAAGGGCGGTCCTAAATATAGAACTCTTAGCATCATTACCGCCCTACCACATAACTTAATTAAGGACAGCAGTTTGGTTAATTGCCTTATAGGCTTCCTTTCCACAGCTAATAAGCTCCAACGGGCAAGCAGACAAACTACTATATAAGGCCGTCTAATATATAGGGGATAGTTAATAGAAATCGCCTACTAGTAAGACGTTTAAGCCTTTAAAGTAATTGTTGTTACGCATAGGATAGATCTAATAGAGGCGGCAATTAATTTAAGCTAGATATACTTGCCTAATCATTAATTTTTCATCAAGGATGAGGTAGTGAATATCCTTAAAAGCCTATTATAAAGGCGTAAGACTGGCAATAGGCAATTCCTTAAAGGGACGGTTTACTGGCAACCTTAACAGTTCGTATATAGTTCTGCCGTTAATATTAAAGGCAGCTACTCTAGTAGGGGCGGCTTAAACTAATGGTGACGGCTTACTATTAGATATTGCTATATTATAGAGCGTAGCAGACAGAACTATAATAAGATATAATTTACCAGTTCCTACCTCTCTATCAATATTAACCCGCAGCAGGAGGGGACTAAGGCCCATCTGGATCTGTCTATAGTGACTAACTATAATATCGTAAATATGACACTGGGCCGGTTGTAGGGAAAACGGAGTTGCTGTCTATAGTAGGTAGCTCTGCGGTAGAGGCTGTAATTATACATCCTGCCAATAAGTCCTCTTATTAAGCTGCAGGTATGTACCCCAATGCCTACCCTAATCATAGTTATAATTAAGCTCCCTATTACCAAGCTTATTAGGGTCCTTAACTTTAACTACGTTAGTGTTTTAAACATGGGCATGCAGCATCTTAAAGGACTAATATAGCTCTAGATTATCTACAAAATCATTATTAAACTTATTAATATTAGCAGCAGCCTCGCAAGCTTCCTCTAGTGCCTAATTATAAAAGTAGTCGGGTAGGTGCTAATAAGATATAATACAAGCCTAATAGGAAGCTACGTAATTTAAGGCCCCGAATTCATTAGTATAAGTAGCTACTTCTTTATACTCCCTCTATGGGTAATAAAGAAGGAGCTTCACACGACAGAACTTAGGATACTGCGGATAGAAAGGATCGCCTTTATAGCGCGGAAAGTATAATATAACTTAAGGCCTTGCTCTTAGCCGACGCTTATAATTAGTGTAATTAAAATAGAGTAGAAAATTAAGGAAAGTAACATTCTCTGCCTTATCTGGGCAGCGTTTATATTTCTTATAAGTAGACAGTCCGCGCTCCTCTAGTTACCTATCCTTAAGCTTGTACGCAGCGCTTTAATCGTCTTCCTGCTAATAATTTAAAGTTACTACATTCCTAGAGCCTTCGTAAAGGGGAATATTAAGAAGTAGATAGTATACTTCCTACGCCAACCAATCGCGTTTAGTAATAAGCTTATTTATAAATTTAGCTACTACTAAGCCAAAGGTATAAAGACTATTAGCGTATAGCTATACTAATTAGAGCAACTCCTAGTAGGAAGTTAACTTCTTCTCCTCCTTACTACAATATTTGCCTATATAGTTAACTATTACTGATATACTTATAGCTAGCGAAGTATTAATATTAGCTATCCACGCTAATATTATGGCTGTATTGTAACTATTAAGAAGCTTATTGTTACGCTATAGACAGAACGTCTAGTGATATAGATTTTAATCCTTTAATATAACGGCCTCATTACGGAGAGAGCGTGGAAAGTAAAAGCGGCACCCCTTTACTCCAGCGGAGCCTTTCTTTAACCTTAAGCAGTAGGATTTAGTGCAACTACAATAGCATTAAAATCAATTAAGGTAAGCAGTAAGCAGCTTACTGCTATTAAGCTGTTCTTCGTAGCTAAGAGCTAAAGGATATTAAAGATTAGGAGGCCTAGATTGATTAGGATTTAATACAAATATAAAAGTAGCCCAATACTTAGTAAACGCCTTCCTTAATTCACTAGTTAACGTATCTAGCTTCGGAGCTATTAAACACTATAAGAAACCGTGTATATAACCGCTACCTCGCACCTACCACTTAAACCAGAACTAAAAGTCAGTGCCATTAAATAGATCTATAAGCACGTGCTTCTTAAATAGGTTAAAGCGGCGATGCAGCCAGTAAGCAGCAATATAAGGATTTTTATTAAGATTTTAAGATGCAATCTAACGGCGCTAGGCCTTATTAGCAGCCTTATATTCATTAAATTGAGGCATATAAGACTGTAGATCATACTAATATAAATTAGCAGCGCTAAACATAAAGAATAGAGACCTGTTTTTAATATTTTTAGTATAAGCTATAAGCTCATTTCTCTTCTATCTCCAGTAAGGCCTAGTGCCCTTAAGCTTCCGTATATACTATATAATCCTGTTTAGAATCTGGTTACCCCTACTACTACTAATAAGATTACTAAGCTTATCTAAAGATAGGCCACTTTTAATAGATTAACTGCAAAGGAAGCTAGTGGCTTTAAGGGCTTACTCTCTTATAATCCGATTAAACAGATAGTAGCGAAATAAGGGGTGGCGGCCAAATTAACCGTCCTAATACTTAAGCATATGCTTGGCGTACGCAGCTAGGGTAACTATATGTCTTTATAGTGTATTAAAATCAGCCTTGCCATAAGGGAATAATATAGGAAAGGCGCCGCGCATAATATAATTGGCTGATCGCTTAGAGAGAGGTGTCTACCGCATAGTAGGGATTTCTAGGCCCGCCTATAGGCCTTGCTGATATTAAACCTCGCGACTTAGAAGCTCCAATTTACTAAGATTAGGCGCTAGATTAGGAACCAAAGTATCCAGTATATTATTATTAAATTCGCCATCCTATATATTATCGCCAAGCCCGACAGGTAGATAATTAATAGCAGAAGTATAATTGCCCGTAGGAGCAAATACAGCCTGCGGTCTAGGAGGGGGGTAAGCTCTTAGGGTACTAGAATTAGAATCCGGCTTATTAATAAAAGGCAGCTAATCTAATATAGAACCATTTTCGGGTAAGCTAGTAAGCTGGTTACTATATATTTTAATATCGCGGTAATCCGGATGATTAATCTTTAGAAAGGAAAGCTAATATACTATAGTAGAGCGCCTTACGGTATACCGCTTGGTAAACCGTTAACTTAAGTATTCGCCACCCTCTGCTGCCGCAGGCCTTATGACCAGTATATTAAGTTTAGAAGGTAGCCGTGGTAGCTGCCTTTAAGTCTTTAGTGTATTCTGGCCAAAGCAGTAGATATGGCTAGTATAGCGATGTTACTGGCCGCGTACACGCATGACTTGCAGATAAACGTATACGCGCGCAATTAGAAGCTCCTCCACCGCGGTAAGTATAGGTAGGAAGCCAGGAACGGGCCCTAGATTGAGCTCATTGCCTTCACTAAACAGGGAAGAAAGGGCTAGATCTTTAAGGCTATTAGCGTCCCTAATACAGGCTTTACATATACTAATATCGTCACCCTCTGTAGCTAGGCCTATTTGAAACCACTACTCCTTGCAACGCCTGCATGTCTCCATACGTTTAGCTTATAGCGCACTCCTAAACTTCTTAATTTGCTCCCAATTGACAGCCGAAACGGGTGGTATAGCCGTAGTCGGAGCTTGCCCCAAAACAGGTAGTATTAACGCTAGGGTAGGTATTGCTGTTAGAAAAGGTATTAGAGCCTCATCTAGTGTATATAGTGGAGGAGTCTGCGAGTGAGCTTTACCCTACCGATTCAGAAAGCGGTGCTCCCATTATATTGCTATAATTGCCCTCCATCACTAAGCAATTTCAGGGGTATCTTAACTATTCTAGCCGCGAGGTAAAAAGGCGTTCTCAGCACCATTTCTAGGTGGAGCATTTGGCTGGCGCTTTATAGGACAAGTCTCAGTAATAGAACCTAGCTCTATAAGAGCTTTCCGCTTATTTAAACTGTATTTAGAGGCCTAGAGAAGTAAGCAGAAGTAGAGGTAATATATAGGGGAAACGCGCCTTTAACCGACATGATTGACATAGCTTTAAAAGCTTAGTAGATGGGCCGTTCTTAATAAAATTAATACGGGGTTATATTGAACAGTACTTACTATACCTAATTAAAGCAGGCTCTGCCATAGCTAAGACGCGTATAGTAGTATTAATAGATGTCAACAAAGATGTCAACCAAAAGGTATTTTGATGTTCTAATATTTTGATGTTCGTCACGTGTATTCTGCAAGTAGATACCGCCCGCAACTTTTTTTTAGACCAATCAGAAGTTGGCTTAGCAAAGTTTGAAATCTGGATCCGTAAGTATAGACCTCGTAAACTCGGTCAATAAGAACTTATTAATATGCCTAATATTTATATAACGCTAGTAATCTATATTATTCGCTATATCTAGAAAGAGATTTACTAACTATAATTATAATACGGCCCCTTTAATATATAGACTCTAGATATAGAGTTTTAGGATATTATCTATAAAAATACAGCTAAGTTTATTTAGTAGTACAGTCGGTTCTACTACTATTCTAGCTTATTAAGAAAATATCTATACTAAATAGAGAGAAACGCAGTTAGGATCTGTATGGTAGACGTATAGTTATAGTTACCTCTATATTCCTCCTAAGGTTTACCTAAAATTCTATAAATAGTTTCGCCTATTTACTTAGTCTATATCTTTAGGCGCTTAGTATAAAGCGCTATATACTATTTTTCCTATATAGCCTTAGTCTAATTAATAGTTATAAAACTTTTAACGCTAAAAAGCTTAGGCTAGCTAAATATTCTAAAAAAGGTCCTATTAATTCTACTAGCCCTTTTAGCGCTAATAATCTTTAAAAAACCAATTAAGTCTCTATCTATTTATAATATTATCTATATTATCTATAATAACTTTAACTATTACTAAAAAACTTAATATTAAGTTATTGGTAAGATTAGCGAGTTTAATTTATATAATACTGGAAAATTTATATATAGAGTATATAAATATGTCTATTTAAAGCGAAGTCACGCCTCCTCCAAACAGCAATATCAATATCTATTACAATTAGCCTTTTGGCTTATCGCTTTAAAATAAGGCTTATTTAATAGAGAATTTGTTATTTATTTATTTTATAGCCTTGATAATGCTATACTATACGGCGCTATGTTATCGTCGCGATAAAATGTCTTACCCTTTAGTCGCGAACAGTTTCGCGATTTCTATAGCTGTTAATAAGCAGTCTTTCCTAACAAATTTTCCAACAGTATTTTTTAACAGGTTTTAAATTAACGCTTTCTAACTTCCTCCTCCTTACTAGGTCGTCGTTAATAATACCATATGGGCGTAAAGATGTTACGGCACTGTTACAGACCCTAGTCAGGGGCTCGGCCGAGCCAAGCCTTGGCACCATGTATATAGACGTGTCCTTTCCTCGACCTTCTTCTAGTCCTTGTCTTGGAATTCTCGTTACTAGCTACCAATAGAATCCTATTCTGTTGACTGAGCCCTTCATATAAAGAGATAATATATATTCCTACTTCTATATTGGTTATTAGGCGCAGGCTTTATACTACTAGGTTCTAACAATACGTGTTATTAGGGCAATAAGTATATAATTATCTACCACTGCTTAAGATAGTAGGGAACCTACTATACAAGACAGTAGGCTAAGGTAAGATTACCCTCTTCTTGGGCCTACACCCCCTAATATAATATATTATTTAGAATATATCTCTATAAGTAAGTAAATAGATAAAGATATCTATTTAAAGCGAAGTTATGCCTCCTCTAAATAGCAATATTAATATCTATTACAAAAATGGTAATGGAAGGCAAAGGGGCGAGCAATAGGCGCCCCCTGATGACTCTACAGTAGTAGAGCAAAGTTTGCGATACTAGCGCGTCCGTAGGCTTGTTACGGCAGCAGTGGTT
>Ga0307507_10000433_pt1 | contig 87427 bp, 54 predicted proteins | sample 7_EM_MG_FD_207223 | JGI IMG/M metagenome (GOLD analysis project Ga0307507, IMG submission 207223) | Populus trichocarpa ectomycorrhiza microbial communities from riparian zone in the Pacific Northwest, United States - 7_EM | ecosystem: Host-associated > Plants > Roots > Unclassified | place...
TGCGCTTGAGTTTCATCCAGAGGTAGCGGTTGTCGTAGTGGTGGGCGTAGCCGGTGCTGGAGCCGCAGGTGACCACGGTGCCGCCGCGTCGGGCGACGAACACCGAGGCACCGAAGGTCTGACGACCCACATGCTCGAACACGATGTCCGGGTCCTGCCCGGTGCGTTCACGCACGGCCGCGCCCAACGCCCGCCAGCGCTTCATCTCGCCGCCGCCCTCCTCTCCGGGGGCGGACTCCTCGGTGAAGCCGATCTCGTGACGGTCGATCACGTGATGGCAGCCGAGCTGTTGCAGGAGCTTCGCCTTGTCCGGGCTGCTGACCACGCCGACGGGGATGCCGCCTGCGCGCAGCACGAGTTGGACCGCGTAGGCGCCCAGGCCGCCCGTGGCGCCCCAGATCAGTACCACGTCGCCGAGCTTGACCCGCGCCCCGTGCGCCCCGATCAACATTCGGTACGCCGTGCTCAGGCACAGCGTGTTGCACGCCGCCTCCTCCCAACTCAGATGCGCCGGCTTCCGCACCAGCTGCGTCGCACGTACCACGGCGTAATGGCCGAACGCCCCGAAATTGTTCTCGAAACCCCAGGCCAGCATCCGGCTGGAGAGCATGCCGTCCTCCTGGGCGGCGGCCTCCTGCTCGTCGATCACCGGCGGCGCGATCACGACGTGGTCGCCGACCTTCCAGTGCCGCACCGCCGCCCCCACCCGCACCACCACCCCGGAGGCGTCCGAACCGACCACCTGATAGTCACGATCGTGCCGCGCGTCCCACCCGCCGCGTCGGCCCAGCTCACCCAGGAACCGGAAGGTCGAGATCGGCTCGAACATCGCCGACCACACCGTGTTGTAATTCACCGCCGCCGCCATCACCGCGACAAGCACCTCATCCGGCGCCAACTCCGGCATCGGCACCTCACCCAAATGCAGACTACGACGCACATCCTTGTCTCTCGAGGTTTCGCCCTCGAACATACGCTGATCTTCACGGCGCAGGTACGCGGCCGGGTACTGCTCCGGCAGCGGACAGTCCAGCAACTCCTGCGGCCCGGCCCCGGCCAGGACCGCCTCGCTCAATGCACTGATCTCGCTCATGAGGACAGCCCGAGGCCGGTGGCCAGCAGCGGCCAGGACTTGGTGAACTCGCCCTGCCAGGAGGACCAGTTGTGCACGCCGCCGAGGTAGAAGTCAGTGGTGGCAGGGATGCCCGCCAGCATCAGCCCGAACGCGAAGTAGGTGGCCTGGGGGAACAGCGAGACCTCCAGGGTCCCGCCCAGCGGGTCGCCGGTGCCGCCGGCGATCCCGGTGCCGGAGGAGATGAACAGCGCGGTCCCGCGTAGCTTCGACATCTGGGAGTACGGGTTGTCCGCGGTCCACAGCGCGGCGTTTGCAGTGGGATCACCCCATAGTGAATTCGGGTCCAGATTCTCCCGGGCCACGATGGCGTCGAGCACCTGCGGGATCGTGGGGAAGGTGGTGTCGAGGATCCCGCTGTACGAGGCGGCCGCCTTGAACGTGCCGGGATAGTGCGCCGCCATCGCTATGGCGCCGTAGCCGCCTGTGGAGACCCCCGCGACGTCCCGCACTGTGCTCGCCCGGTAGCTGCGCTGCAGTAGCTGCCAGAGTTCGGTGGCCTGGAAGGCCTCGTAGTTCGGGCTGTCGGTGCCGCTGTTGTACCAGTCGGTCGGGATGCCGGTCGGTCCGGCGGACGGCATCGCCACGATGACGTTCCGGTTCGCGGTGAAGGACTCGATGCTCGTCTCGCGGGTCCACGAGGTGTAGTCGTCGTGTGCGCCCTGGAGCAGATAGAGCACCGGCCAGGTCTGGGTCGCGGTCGGCGACCACCCCGGCGGCACCAGCAGGCGGACGGGGACGGTTGCGCCCACGGCCGGGGAGCTGATCTGGAGGTCGACCATCCGGCTGTCCAGCCAGTTCTCCGAGACGACGTAGGCGCCGTCGTCCGCGGCGATAGCCACGGCTGCGGTGCTCGCGAGGCCCACACTCCCCGCGACTGGGACGGAGGCGTGGGCCGGGTAGGCGCCGAGCAGGGCGGACAATCCCGCGGCGAGCATCAGGGTCGCTGCGGAGGTCAGGGTCTTTCTGGTCTTGGCGGGCATGACGGTCCTCAGGGGGCGGTTCGCTGGGCAGGGCGTGGAAATTGAGATGGAACGTGGAGCGGTTGCGCGTTCGCCGGGGACGGCTGGCTGGCTGACCAGCTGCCGGGCTAGCGGAAGGCGCGGCCCAGATCGGTGTCGAGCAGGTGGGCGAGCACGTCGACCGTCGGCGGGTCCAGCAGCGAGAGGTGGTGCCCGGGGATGTGTTGGACCTGCAGGTCAGAGCAGTACTCGTCCCAGCCGAGCGACTCGTCATCGCGCTCGTAGCGGGTATCGCGGACCGTGTGCGGGGCCGGATCGGTAGCCCGGTAGAGCAGGGTGCGCCCGAGGTAACGGCCGGGGGTATGGCGTTCACCGCTGCGTAGGTCGAGGTACGAGTCACGCTGGTGTTCGAGCACTGCCGGCGGCAGATCGGCCGCCTGCTGCAGGGCTTTGATGATGACCTCGATCTGCGTTGCATCGTCGAGCAGCGCGAGCTCGTCGTACGGCAGCGTCAGTGTGCTGTCATATGTTTCGCGGATGTACTCGGCAAAGGCGGCGAACCGGCGCCGGGCCTCCTGGCGCCGGCTGCGGCCGGGCGACGGCAGCGGAAGCACGCTGTCGATCAGCACCAGCGCGCCGACCGGGCCGTGCACCTGCAGCAGCCGCGCCGTCTCCTGGGCGACCACCCCGCCGTACGACCAGCCGCCGACCGCCCACGGACCGTGCGGCCGCAGGGCCCGGATCACGTCCGCGTATTCGGCCGCACGCTCGGTGACCTCGGCGTGATGTGGAAGGCGCTCCAACCCGAAGCAGGGCTGCTCGTCGTCGAGCCGCCGGGCCAGGGAGCGGTAGACGGCGCTGGAGCCGCCCGCCGGATGGATCAAGAACAGCGGCGGCCGCTCTCCCCGCACGCGCAGTGTGCGCAGGGGTCCGGCGGCCTGGGTCTCCAGCATCGGGCGCAGCCGGTTCCCGATCGTGGCAATGGTCACCGGGGACGGATCCGAGCCGAGCAGGTCGCCGATCGACACCGGCCTCCCGAGCTCCTCGCCGAGCGCATTGGCAAGCGCCTCCGCCTGCACGGGATTGCTTACCAGAGTCCTGAGATGACTGTCCACGTCGGCGGTCTCCTCGCCGCTGACGGACTGCCAGAGCCGCGCGACCAGGCGCTCAGTCGCGTCACGCGGCAACACGCCGCGAGCCCGCTCGGGCTGCTGTTCAGCTCCATCGGACGTGGCGGCCGAGGACCCGTCCAATACCAATAGTGCAGTCGCCGAGGATTGATCCAGCAGGTCGGCGACGCTCGCGACTGTGCCCGCGCGCAACAGCGCTCGCGGCGGAAGTTCGACGCCGAACTCCCGCCGGACCAGCGCGAGGATGCGCACCGCCTGCAGCGAGTCGAGCCCGAGTCCGGTCAACGGGATCTCGTCGTCGATGCTGTCGGCGGCGTGTCCCGTCACCTCCGCGATGCAGGCCCGCAGGCGATCGGCCGTGCCCACTGCCCGCGACGGCTGTAACTGTGACTGCGTCTGAACCGACGTGCCGGGAACCCCGGCCTCGGCGACGGAGATCGGGCTGTCGACCCAGAAATGCCGGTGCCGCCAGCGGACAAGGGGCACGTCCGCGACGCGGGCCCCGGGATGCAGCGAACCGCGCACGACGACCGGGTCCGCCTCGCCGCGCAGCAACAGCGCGGTCAGCGAGAGTCGGAAGGTAGACGACTCGTCGGTGTCGCGGCACAGCGTCGGCAGCACCAGGGCGTCTTCGACCCCTGCCGCACACAGCGTCTCCGCCAGCGGATGGATCTGGGTCGGGTGCGGCGAGATCTCGATGAAGGTGTGGTGGCCGTCCTCGGCCGCGGCCTCGACCGCCTGTCGGAAGCGCACCGGCGCGCGCAGGTTCCGGCCCCAGTAGGCGGCGTCCAGCGCCGGTCCGGAGCGCGGGTTCCCGTGCACGGTCGTGTACATGCGGCAGTACGGCTCCCGGTTCGGGATCACGCCGAGCAGGTCTGCGAGCGGTTGCAGCAGCGGATCCACCTGGGCGGTGTGGCCCGCCGCCGCAACCCGCAGCGAGCGGGCCAGGCCGCCCTCGGCCGTGACCAGCGCGATGAGGCGTCCGACGTCCTGCTCGTTGCCCGCCACGACGCACTGCCGCGGCGAGGCGTGCACGGCGACCTGCAGACTCGGCAACAGGCTGCGCGCGAGGTCGGCGATCTCCTCGGCCGGACGGTCGACCACGGCCATGGCCCCGCCGGAGAGCCCTTCGAGCAGCCGGGAGCGCGCCGCAATGATCCGCGCGCCGTCCTCCTCGTCGATGGCCCCTGAGACCACCGCGGCCGCGATCTCGCCCATCGAGTGACCGATGACGGCGCCGGGACGCGATCCGTGCGCGCGCCACAGTTCGGCGAGGGCAACCTGGATCCCGAACAGCACCGGCTGGACGACGGACGGTCTGGTCAGGTCGGCGTCGGGTTCCAGGCAGGCGCGCAGCGAGAGACCTGCGTGACGGCGCAGCGACGGCTCCAGCCGGTCAACGGCAGCGGCGAAGGCCGGCTCCTCGTCGAGCAGGCGCCGACCCATGCCCGGCCACTGCGAACCGTAGCCGGAGAACACCCAGACCGGTTCGGCGCTCGCGGAGCGGACCGTGCCGGTGACGAGCGCCGGATGCGAACGGCCAGCACCGAACCGGGAGAGCGCCTCGGCGGCCTCGTCGGCAGTCCGGGCGACGGCGGCGACGCGGTGCCGACCCTTGCCGAGACGCCCGGCGAGTGTGTACGCCACATCGGCGAGGGAGTGCGGAGAGCCCGGAGTGTCGTGCATGCCCGGAGTGCCCTCGGTGCCCTCGGTGGAATGCAGCCACATGGCCAGATCGGCGCAATCCTCGCGCAGGCGCTCTGGAGTGGGAGCATCGAGTGCGAGCACGGCCGGGAGGCCACCGCATTCGGCGCGGGTACTAGTGCTAGCTGCGACGATTACGCTGTCTGTTTCAGACGGACGATTGTTGTCCGTCCCGGGAGGACACATGTTGTCCGCTCCAGACAGACACATGTTGTCAGTCTCAGCGAGACACGTGTTGTCCGCCCCAGACAGACACGTGTTGTCCGCCTTAGCAAGACAGATGTTGTCCGTTTCAGCAGGACAGATGTTGTCCGCCCCAGTCGGACACATGTTGTCCGTTTCAGACAGACACGATGGGTTGGCATCTAGCCGGTACTCCTGCACCAGGACGTGTGCGTTCGTCCCCCCGAAGCCGAAGGCGGAAACGCCCGCAGTCGCCGTGCCCGAATACCTCGGCCAGGGCTCGGCCTCAGTCACCACACGCAGCGCCAGTTCATCGAAGTCGATGTGCGGGTTCGGCGCGGTGAAATGCAACTGCGGCGGCAGTTCGCCGTGGTGCAGCGCCAGCACAGTCTTCGCCAGACCGGCAATACCCGCCGCCGCCTCCAAGTGCCCCAGGTTCGTCTTGACCGAGCCGATCAGCAGCGGCTGGTCCGGATCCCGGTCGCGTCCGAGCACCGAACCCAGCGCCCCAGCCTCCACCGGATCGCCCAGCATCGTGCCCGTCCCGTGCGCCTCGACGTAGTCCACCTCGGCCGCAGCGACGGCGCCGGGCGCGGCGTACACCTCAGTCAGCAACGCGCGTTGGGCCTCGCCGCTGGGAGCCAGCAGCCCGTTGGAGCGTCCGTCGCTGTTGACCGCGCTGGACAGAATCACCGCGAGAACGCGATCCCCGGCACGTTGCGCGTCAATCAGGCGGCGCAGCACGACCACGGCGCAGCCCTCAGCGCGCACCATGCCGTCGGCGGCGGCGTCGAAGGTCTTGCAACGCCCGTCGGACGCCAGCGCGCCGGCGCGTTGGAAGCCGAGGGTCACTGCAGGAGAGAGCAGCACATTGACGCCACCGACCAGGGCAGTGTCGCATTCCCCCGTGGCCAGAGCGCGCACGGCGTGGTGCACAGCAACCAGCGAGGACGAACAAGCGGTATCCACAGCCAGGCTCGGTCCGCGCAGATCGAGCGCATAAGACAGCCGGTTCGCGGCGATGCTCATGGCCGCGCCCGGCGCAGTCCAGGCTTCGACCCGATCCAGGTCGGCTGTGGTCAATCTGGCGTATTCGTTCCCGCTGATGCCGACGAAGACGCCGGTGCGGGTCCCAGCAAGCGCAGTAGCCGGAATCGCCGCGTGATCCAGGCTCTCGCGCGCCACCTCCAGCAGCAGCCGCTGCTGCGGATCCATCGCCGCGGCCTCGCTCGGCGCGATGGCGAAGAACGGGGCGTCGAAGCCGGCCAGGTCGTCAAGGAACCCGCCATGCCGGGTGATCTGCTTCAAGACCGGATCGTCCGGGTCGGCGAACCCGTCCCAGCGGCCTTCGGGCAGCGTGCCAACGGCGTCGCGGCCCTCACGCAGCAGCCGCCAATAGTCCGTCGGCGAGGCGACGCCCCCCGGCAGACGGCAGCCGATTCCGACGACGGCGATCTCCACGGCGCCGATCGTCGGAACCGGGGCGGTCGTCCTCGGCTGCGATGACGCCGAGGCTGAGGCGGGGGCTGAGACTGTTGCTCTCGGTGTTCCTGTCGCTGCGGTTTTGACTGCAGCTAGAACTGAGCTGCCCTGGCTGCCCAGCTGGGAGGCCGCACCGGCGTCACGCACTCGCCGCTCTAGCTGCTCCAGCGTCGGCGCTTCCCACAGCAGCGTCGCGGGCAGCGAGATCCGAGCCGCGTCGCTCAACTCGGCCGCGAGCGCGACCGCGTCCCGGGACGACACTCCGAGCTCCGCCAGCGGCCGATCGTCGGCGACCTGCTGCGGGTCCACGCCGTACCAGTCGCGCAGTCGGTCCAGCACCAGGCGCCGGACCGAACCGTTCAGCCCCGACCCCAGCCCCGGTCCCAGTTCCGGCCCCGACCTCGCCTGATTCATCGGTCGACCTCTCGCCGCGGCGCGGCACCGATGAGGGGCGCGTCCTGCGCGGGCCCGTCGTCCTCGCCGTACCGGTCGTACTCTCCGCGCAGGAACGCGGCACGGCAGGCACTGCGCGACACTTTTCCGCTCGACGTGCGCGGCACCGCGCCGGGCGGCACCAGCACCAGCCGGTCCAGCCGCACTCCGTGCGCCGCCGAGACGTGGGCCCGCGCCGTGCCGGCCGCCTGGTCGCGCAGTGCCCCATCTGGTGTCAACTCCCTGCGGTACTCGGCCACGGCCGTGACCGACTCGCCCCGCTCCCCGGGCACCGCGAACACCGCGATCCGGTCTCGGCGCACAAAGGCGAGCGCGTCCTGCACTGTCTGCTCGACGTCCTGCGGGTAGTGATTGCGGCCGTCCACGATCAGCAGGTCTTTGAGTCGACCGGTCACCAGCAGCCGCCCCTCGTGCAGGGCGCCGAGATCGCCAGTGCGCAGCCACGGGCGTTCGTCGTCCGAGTCCGCTAGCAGCGCGCCGAAGGTCTCCACGCTCTGCACGGCGCGCTTCCAGTAACCCAGACCCACGTTGGGTCCGCGCACCACGATCTCGCCGACCGCGCCGTCGGGGCGGGCGAGCCCGGTGTCTGGGTCGACGATCCGCAGCTCCTGGCCGAATGGACTGCCACACGCGGTCAGCGCAACGACCTCGTCGCTGCTCGTCTCGGCATCGTCCGTGGCATCCGTGCCATCTGCGCCATCCGTGCCATCCGCACCGTCGATGACGCGCGGCGCCGCCGCAGCCACGATCCGGCCCTCGGCCAGAGCCTCACGGCTGCAGCGCACCTCCACCGCAGGCAGCACCGGCCGGTCCGTGGCCACGAAGACAGTCGCCTCGGCCAGCCCGTACGACGGACACAGCGACTCGGGCCGCAGTCCGGTCTCCCGCAGCGCCTGCTGAAAGCGGCGCAGCGTGCCCGGACGTACCGGCTCGCTCCCGTTGATCAGGGCCCGGACCCGGTCCAGGCGCAGCGGCGCGATCGCGGCCGGAGCGACCCTCGTCGCGCAGTAGTCGTAGGCGAAGTTCGGCGCGGCGGACAGCACGCCCGGGTAGCGGCCCAACTGCGCCAGCCAGCGCTCCGGCCGCTCCAGGAACGCGATCGGGTCCATCAGCACCGAGGGGAAGCCGGCGATCACGGGGGCTGCGACGCTCAGCAGCAGCCCCATGTCGTGGAACAGCGGCAGCCAGCCGACCATGGTGGTCGGCGCCTGCGCCTCGGCGAAGGCCCCGAGCGCCTGCTCGACGTTGCTCACCACGTTGCGATGACTGATCATCACCCCGGCCGGCGTCCGGGTCGAGCCGGAGGTGTACTGCAGATAGGCGAGATCCTCCGGGGCCGGACGCGGCCGGACCGGCGCCGCCATGCTCGCGCCCGGCGCTCGGTGGCTGCCGACCAGCGCCAGCGGCAGCCCGCTCAATGCCAGGGAGCGGGTGAACTCCAAGGCAGGCTGCATGCTCGCGGTGTTGACCAGCGCACAGACGGGTTCGCAGTCCTCGAGCACCGCCGCGAGCCTGCTCTCGTGGCCGGGCAGATCGGGCGAGAACAGCGGCACGGCCACCACCCGCGCCAGCAGGCAGCCGAGGAACGCGGCCACATAGTCAAGGCCCTGCGGCAGCAGCAGCGCCACCCGGTCGCCCGGCCGGGCCATGCCGTCCAGCAGCGCGGCGACCGATTCGGCGCGGGCGTACAGCCGGCCCCAGGTCAGCGTGTGGTGCCGACCTGCCGAGTCCTGATCCGGATAGTCCACGAAAGCGAAGGCCCGCCGGTGGCTCCGCTCTGCGGCCCACAGTCGCAGGCGATCGGTGAGCAGGCAGTCGTCCGGGGACTGCCCGCCCAGCGTCCAGCCCGCCGCCCCTCCGGCTGCCGCCCCTCCGGCCGCTGCTCCACCGCCCTGCGGCCCGTCGGCGGCGGTCGGGGTGCTCGCGGTACGGGCCGGCATGGTCGCTCCAGGTGTTCGGCGGGGCGAAGCGCTGTGGAGTGACCAGGTTCGATCCGCCGGCGGCGGCACTGCTAGAGATCCGCCTGACAGTTCGGCGAGGCCCGCTTGTCACCCGCGTGATAAGAGTTCTGAGAACGCTGTGCGCGATGACAGCGCGCAGCCCGACCCGCTCACCCGGGTGAGCGTTTCCGGCCCGGCGGCGACCGGCCGCGGCTCAGCCGCGTGCAGCGACTCCGGTGAACGCTCGTACAGCACCGCTGCCCGGGCACCCGGCCGGAACCCAGCCGAAGCGCGCGCGTACCCGCGAACAGGTCTCTGACACGGAACCTGTGCCGCACCGCAGTGTTCGCAACCCGGCACTGGCCCGACTTCACTCACCTAGGTGCGCATTTTTCCGCTCCGCACCGGCTCCCGGCCTAGCCGGTGTAGCCACGGGTAGACGGGTCTGCGCCTGCGGTCGGCGGGGGGAGGAGCGATGGCGTGGTGTCCGAGTTGATGGATCCGTGGGAGTCACTGCCCACGCAGTTGGGCGCCCCGTTCCGCGCGGAGCTGCCCCGCCTGGCGGAGCTGATTACCGCGGAGATCCAGCACCGGGTGCCCGAATTCGCACGCACCGCGCAGTCCGAGTACGGACTGAACATCCGGCTGGGCGTACAGCGCGCGCTCGGCGAGTTCGCCGATCGGCTCACCGAGGCCAGGGGCGCGCTGTCCCAGCCCGACGGCCTCGAGTCGGCCCGGGTCTACCGGGCCCTCGGCCGCGGCGAGGTGCGCGAGGGACGGGCCCTGGACGCGCTGCAGTCCGCGTTCCGGCTGGGCGCGCGAATCGCCTGGCAGTGTCTGGCCGAGGTCGGCGCCAAGGCCGGGGTGCCGCCGGAGCGGATGTACCGGGTCGCCGAGGCGGTGTTCGTCTACGTCGAGGAACTGGCCGACCACACCCGTGAGGGATATGCCGAGGCGCAGGCGCGCCTGGACGGCGAAATCCAGCGGCGGCGCGAACGTCTGCTCGAATCACTCGCACGGGTGCCCGGACCGAGCCGCGCGGCGGCCGACGAACTCGCCCGCGCGGCACGCTGGCCGCTGCCGACGACGGTGCGGATGGTCGCGCTGCGCCGCCCCGATGGCGAGGAATCAGGCTTCGATCCCTGGCCTCCAGCGCTGCACGGCACGGAGGCGCTCATGTACACCGTGGGTCCGGAGCCGTTCCTGCTGGTACCCGACGGCGGGTCAGGTACCCGGCTGCTGCTCGAACGCACGCTCGCCGGATGGGCCGCCGCGATAGGGCCGCCGGTGCCGCTCGCCGACGCGGGCACGTCATTGCGGTGGGCCCGCCGACTGTTGGACCTCGCGGCGCGAGGCCTCGGCAGGGCTCCGGCCGCCCCGCTCTTGCACTGCCTGGACCACCTGCCCGCGCTGATCCTGCTGGCGGACGAGGCCTTGATCAGAGCCCTGATCGGCAGGCGGCTGGCCCCGCTTCAGGCCGCCGCGCCGCAGCGGCGCGACCGCCTCGCCGAGACCCTGCTGTGCTGGCTGGAGTGCCGGGGCAGCGCCCCCGAGGTCGCCCGGCGGCTGGGGATCCACCCGCAGACCGTGCGCTACCGGGTGCGCCATCTCAATGAGCTGTTCGGCGACGGGCTGACGGAGCCGCAGACCCGGTACGAGCTCGAACTCGCGCTGCGCGGCCGGGCCCTGCTCGCCGCCCTGGCCGACGGACACGCCTGACTCACGCCCGCATCCCACCCACCCGATCAACCCCCATCCACTCCCCCACCCGATCCCCCGGCTCACACCTGCCGGTTGAACGAGTCCAGCGCGTACCGCCCGCGCAGCGCGAGTTCGAGCTCGAAGTGCACCTCGGGGTCGTTCAGTCCCGGACCGAACAGCTCGTGCAGCCGACGCAGCCGCTGGCGCGCGGTCTGCGGGTGGACGCCCAGCCGCGCCGCGACCTGCGGCGCACTGCCGCGGTTGGTCTCCAGCCAAGCGAGCAGCGTGGTCTCCAGCCGCCGGCGCTGTTTGACCGTCAGCTCGCCCAGCACGCCGAGCCGCCGGTCTCCGAGCAGCTCGACCAGCGGCCCGTCGCCGAGCAGCAGCACCGAGGGCAGCGCCTGGTCGCACAGGATCGGCCCCTTGGCCAGCACGTCCGCGGACAGCCGGGCGCGCACGGTGCGGGCCCAGCGCAGCGAGTCGGGCGCCAGGGCGGGCGGCACCGAGGGCCCGATGACGGATGCCCGGTCGCGCAGCAGGTTCATCAGGGTGCTGTCCTGGAGGTCCTCGGCCGGGTCGCGCAGCACCAGGTACGCGTCCTCGCGGTTGAGGTCGGCCAGCACGCTCTCCGGCGGGCGTCGGTGCCGCAGCGCGGCGAGCCCCGGCTCGGTCGGCGGGCCCAGCGCGACGCAGGCGAGCCGCCGGGGCAGCGGCCAGTCGGCCGCCGCGGACGCCTTCTCCAGCCGGTCCGCCGGCGCCCCGGCCAGCAGCAGGTCGCGCAGGTGCCGACGGCGGTCCACCGCGCTCTGCCTGCCGAGCAGGTTGGTCTTCGCGTCGGTGTACCCGGTCGCGGAGGCCGCCACCATGACGTCGATGTGCGCGAAGATCGCCTCCGCGAGCGTCACCATCTCCTCGGGACGCATGCCGGTGTGCCGGCCTACCCGGGCGTAACGCCGCCAGGCGACCCGGCCGCCGAGCCGGTACGCGGCCTGCAGCGCGTCGAGGCTGCGTCCCTCGACCAGCTCACCGCGGCCGAGCGCGCGGTAGATGCGCAGCCGCTCGGCGGTGGGCTCGCCCGGGCCCTCGACCAGGTCGGGGAACTCCTGCAGGGCCGTCTCGACACCGAGCTGGATACTGGCCCCGAACGCCCCGGACAGCGGCCTGCTGAATTCCGGTATCACGCGCCGGATCTCGTGCACGATCTCGGTGGAAAGGCTCCGCCGTTCTTTCCTTACCTCCACGGCGAAAGCCCGCGGTAATGTCGTCCAGGGTGCTGTCACGCCCACGGTCCCATCGTTTCCGTCGCGTCACGTCCACCTGAGTATGGGTCGATGTTACTGGCGCGTCAACTAGTGCGGACGAGCCGGACTTTCCCCGGTACCGCGATGCGGGGCCGAGCCGTCGCACCCGGCATCTGCCCCCATCGGACAGGTGTAGACCAGAACGGCTCACCCGCGTGACAGGAACCGGAACCGCAGGCCGGGATTACTGGCAGGTTACCGAGGTATTTATCAGGGCCCGTTCTATTACTGTTGACGACCCCTGACACCGCTCCTATGTTCACGAACCGACACGGCGAATGCCGGTATTGCCGAACATACTCCCCACTTATCCGGCCGGGAATACCGTGAAATCCGGGCGCGGTCCGGAAAACTCCGAAAAGGGAACGGTACTGCCCATCATGCGAACTAGTCGGTTCCGCCCGGCCGCGCTCGGCGCCGCCCTGGCCTCAGCAGCCTGTCTCGCCCTCGCCGGCGCACAGCCGGCCGCGGCCGCCGCCAACTACCCCGTCCAGCACCACTGGAACGTCGGATTCCTCTCCGGGTTCCTCGCCCCGAACACCGCCCCGGCCGGGGCGAACGACGGGAATTGCAAGCCGAGCGCCGCGCACCCCTATCCGGTCGTGCTGGTGAACGGCACCTTCGAAAACATGAACGACAACTGGGGCGGCGCCTCCCCGCTGCTCGCGAACAACGGCTACTGCGTGTTCGCGTTCAATTACGGCGGCGTCTCGACGGACGCCCCGATCCAGGCCGTCGCCCCGATCGCCCAGAGCGCCGCGCAGCTGGCCTCCTTCGTCACCTCGGTGCTCACCATCACCGGGGCCTCGAAGGTCGACCTGGTCGGGCATTCGCAGGGCGGGATGATGCCCCGCTACTACATCAAGTACCTCGGCGGAGCGATCAGGGTGGACAGGCTGGTCGGCCTCGCGCCGAGCAACAACGGCACCACGCTGGACGGGCTGGCCGCCCTGGGCGCCGCGTTCGGGGTCAACTCGTTCCTGGTCTCGCTGTGCTCGGCCTGCGTGGACCAGGAGGCCGGCTCGCCGTTCCTCACCGACCTGAACGCGGGCGGCGAGACCAATCCGGCCGTCACCTACACGGTGATCGAGACCAGCAACGACGTGGTGGTCACGCCCTACACCAACGCCTTCCTGCCGGCGGCGCCGAACGTCACGAACCTCCTGGTGCAGAACCAGTGCGCGCTCGACAACTCCGACCACAACGAGATGGCCTACGACCCCATCGCACTGACCGACATGCTCAACGCGCTGGATCCGGCGCATCCGCAGCCGGTGCCCTGCATGGTGGTCAATCCGATCACCGGTCCGGTCAACTGACCCAGCACCCCAGCCCAGCGCCTAGCCGGGTCAGTACCGCACCGGGACACGTCGCGTCCGGCCCCACCGCACGGGGCCGGACGCGATACGTAAGTCAGGCCAATCGGACGACTCACCGTGTACAGCACTGAGACGGCGCATTATCGTCGAAGGTTGCGAATCACTCGACGAGTCCTCCAGGGAGGGCCGCGTGAGAATTACCCACCTTTCCGCCGCCGTGGCCGCCGCGTGCGCGGTATTGCTCGTTCCCGCCGCTTCCAGTGCAGTCGCTGCCACCGCTGCTGCCGCCAACCCGGCCGGCTTCGGCGGGCCGCGCGTGGTCACATTTGCCGAATCAGCGCTCGAAGGCGTGCACGGGACCTCGCCGGACGCGACCGTGCGCGACGTGCTCACCGTGACCGCCGCCGGGTTCGGGCTGCGGGTCCGGCTGAGCAACCCCTTCGCCGATGCGCCCGTCGTCGTGCACTCGGTCTGGGTCGGCATCCAGCCCACCCCGGGCTCCCCCGCACTGAGCCCCGGCTCCGACCACCGGGCCACGTTCCACGGCGCCGCGAACGTCACGCTGCGTCCCGGCGCGAGCATCTGGACCGATCCGGTGCCGCTGCTCGTACGCGCCGGCGATCACGTCGCAGTGAGCGTATACGCCCCGGGCGCCCCGGTGGACGACCACACCTTCCCGCCGCCGCAGACCGACACCCCCGGCTCCTTCCTGTCCTCGGCCGCCGGGGACGCGGGCGCGGACCAGAGCGGGGCCGCGTTCGGCGCGTTCCAGCCCGGGACGTTGTGGTGGGTGGACGCGGTGAGCGCCGAGTCCTTCGCCCGCGGCACGATCGTCGCGCTCGGCGACTCGATCACCGACGGCTACCACGCCGACGGCAGCGGCCCGCGCTGGACCGACGTGCTCGCGCAGCGGATCAACCAGTTGCCCGCCGGGCAGCGGCTGTCGGTGGCCAACGCCGGAATCAGCGGCAACACGGTCAGCGTCCAGCCGAACCCGTACGACCCGACCGGGCAGTGCTGCGGCCCGCCGGCCCCGCTGCGCCTGAACCGCGACGTGCTGTCCATGCCCGGAGTGCGTTACGTGATCCTGCTGGAGGGCACCAACGACATCGGCGGCGGGACGAACGCCCCGTCGGCCTCGGCGGCCCAGGTGATCGCGGCCATGAAGGGCATCGCAGCGCGCGTACACGCGACAGGCGCCAAGATCATCGGTGCGACCATCCTGCCGATGTGCAGCGCTTCCGGCAGCGCGAAGGAGCAGACCAGGCTCGACGTCAATGCCTGGATCCGCACCTCGGGCACCTTCGACGCAGTCCTCGACTTCGACGCGGTGCTGCGGGATCCGGCGAACCCGACCGTCATCAATCCGGCCTACGACTACGACTGCTACCACCCCGACGCCGCCGGAGACCAGGTACTCGGAGACTCGATCGATCTGTCGGTCTTCGGCCTTAGCGGCAGTCACGGACGCTGACCGCATCGTCGCCACCGTCACTAGCACTCGGACGGCAACGCAACAACGAACGCAGCGGCCGCGCCGACCCCATTGCCAGGGTCGACGCGGCCGCAGTCCGTTCAACTGTCCAGCGTCGAACGCACCACCGTCAGCCGACGGTGCAGGCCGCACCATTGAGCGTGAAGCCAGTAGGCGCCGCCGTGTTGCCGGTGTGGGTCGCTTGGAATCCGATGCTGGTGGAGCCGCCGACCGGGATCGCACCGTTGTAGCTGAGGTTGGTAGCGGTGACTGCTCCGGTGCCGGGGCTGTAGGTGGCGTTCCAGCCGGAGGTGATGGCCTGCCCGGAGGCCAGGGTGAACTTGAGCGACCAGCCGTTGACGGCGCCGGTGCCGGTGTTCGCGACGGTGATGTTCTCGGTCAGCCCGGTGTTCCAGGCGCTGATCGTGTCGGTCACCTTGCAGGCGCCCGTTCCGCCGCCGCCGGTGGACGGCGAGGGGCTGGCCGAGGCCGACATGGAGGGGCTGGGCGACGAGGTGGTGCCGCCGCTGTCGAGGCCGAAGAAGTGGATCGCGATCGCGGCCATGCCGCTCATCGGCAGGCTGTGGCCGACCCCTGCGATGCTGTAGGCGTCGACTGCGGGGTTGTTGGCGGCACCGTAGGTGGTGTGGGTCCAGCTGCCGTTGACCGTGCTGGTGGAGCTCGGGGTCTGACTCACTCCGAGCACGTTCGTCCACTGCTTGATCTCCTCGCCGAAGTTGGCGTAGAACAGCGTGGCGTCCGCCGTGCCGTGCCACAGCTGCATGCGCGGACGCGCCCCGCTGTAGCCGGGGTCGGCGGCGCGCACCAGGTCGCCCCAGGCCTGCGGGGTGTTGCTGACCTGTCCGTTCGCGCAGGCGGAGTTCCAGCCGCGCACGGTGCCGGTGAAGAAGCAGTGGAACGGCACGCCCATGAACGCCGAGCCGGCCTTGAACACGTCGGGGTAGTCGCCGAGCATGACGTTGGTCATCATCGCGCCGGAGGAGGCCCCGGTGACGTAGATGCGGCTGGTGTCGACGTTGTTGTGCGCCTCGGCGTACTGCACCATCGCGATGATCCCGGCCGGGTCGCTGTTGCCGTTGTGCGTCAGCGCCCCGTCCGAGGCCACATCCCAGCAGTCGTTGCTGGGGTTGTTCACCTGCGGGTAGATCTCCATGAACCCGTAACGGTCGGCCATCGACGGGAACTCGGTGCCGCTGAACATCGACGACGCCGAGCCGCCGCAGTAGTGCAGCACGACCAGCAGCGGCGGATGCGCGCTCACGTTCGCCGGCACGTACTCGTACATGGACAAGCCGGTCGGGTTCGTACCGAAGTTGGTGACCTGGGTCAGCGTGGCTGCCGAGGCGCTCGGGGCGAGTGCAACCAGGGTGGACAGGGCGGTGGCCGTCACGGTGGCGACCACGGCGGCGATCGCCGCGGCGCTTCTCCTCATCGCGGTCCTCTCTTTCCGGGTTCGTCGCAACACAGGCAGTCGCATTGCGAGGCTTCGAGAAGCACCGCGGCGGCGGTGCCCTGATACGCCGCGGGACGGTAACCGGGCACCCGGGGTAGGGCAACGAAGCGGCGCGATTCTTCGAAACATTCCTGGTTGCGGCAGAAACTTCCATAGCCCCGGCCGGCGCCGTCCCGGTCCACCGCCGCCCCTGATGTCCTCCCGGAACAGCGTCCGACCCCGCCGTCCGCGGCCGACGCGCGTCGGCGGATCGCCACCCTCGGTCCGCGCCGCGGACCCGCACCCCCGAAAGATTTCGGCACCGGCGGCGTGTGCTCCCGCTGACAAGCCGGAAACCGCGGATTCATATTGTCACTCCGCGTGCCATCCGCTGGTGGGCGGCTTCCCGGCGCCCTGGGAACCGGCTGCGAAAGCCCGGCCGAGTCCGATAGGGTGGCGCCCGCAACATCGCACCCTGAGACGCCGCCGGACCGAGCTTCCGAAGGACGCATCCGTTTCGGCCCTCGCGCGCGTCAGGTATCTGGACGGGAAAACTCGCTCGCCGTACGGCGGGTGTACGGGGGCGCTCCGTGACGGGCGTGCCAAACGGCGATCAAGAGAGCCACTACCATGACCGGCATGAACGGTTCAGCGCTCGGGCCCAGCATCGGCATCCTCGTGGTCGCGTACAACGCGGCGGAGACGTTGAGCCGCACGCTGGACCGGATTCCCGAGGACTTCAGGCCGCGGATCTCCGAGATCATCATCGCGGACGACGCCAGCAAGGACGAGACCTTCCGGGTCGGGGCGGACTGGGCGCGTTCGAACCCCACGGTGAAGACCACCGTGCAGCGGCGCACCAAGAACCTGGGCTACGGCGGCAACCAGAAGGCCGGCTACCAGCTCGCCATCGAGCACGGCCTTGACATCGTGGTGATGCTGCACGGCGACGGGCAGTACGCGCCGGAGTACCTGCCGCAGATGGTCGAGCCGATCGTGCGCGGGGAGGCCGACGCGGTCTTCGGCTCCCGGATGATGGCCGAGGGCGGCGCCCGCAAGGGCGGGATGCCGCTCTACAAGTACGTGGGCAACAAGGTCCTGACCCGACTCGAGAACCGGATGCTCGGCACCGGGCTGACCGAGTTCCACTCCGGGTACCGCGCGTACAGCACCAAGGCGCTGTGCGAGGTCCCGTTCGAGTACAACACCGACGCCTTCGACTTCGACACCCAGATCATCGTCCAGCTGGTGCACGCGCAGAAGCGGATCGCGGAGATTCCGATCCCGACCTTCTACGGCGACGAGATCTGCAACGTGGACGGCCTCAAGTACGCCAAGGACGTCGTGAAGGACGTCATCGAGTACCGCCTGGTCAACAAGGGCTTCGGCAGCGCGGACTGGGTGCCCAAGGCGCACGAGCGCTCCTTCCAGGCCGGCGACGGCTCCAACCGCGCCGCGCTGATGGCCATGCTCGACCAGCTGCCGCCGAACTCGCGGATCCTGGACCTGGAGTGCGCCGACGGCACCTTCGCCGCACGGGCCCGCGAGCTGGGGCACACCGTGGTCGGGGTGGCCTTCGTGGAGCTGCCGGGCGTGCGCGAGACGGTGGACCGCTTCCACCAGGCGGACCTGGAGTTCGGCATCCCGGCCGAGGTCGGCGACGGCTACGACCTGGTGGTGATCGCGGACGTGCTCGAGCAGCTGGCCCGCCCCTCCCGGTTGATGCGCGACATCTGGACGGTGCTCAAGCCGGGCGGGCAGGTGCTGCTCTCGGTGCCGAACTTCGGCCACTGGTACCCGCGTCTGAAGGTCGCCACCGGCCGGTTCGGCTACGACCGGCGCGGCATCCTGGACGAGACCCACCTGCGCTTCTTCACCCGGCGCACCCTGCGCCGCCTGGTGCTGGAGACCGGGTTCGACCTCCTGGAGGAGCGGCAGACCGGGCTCCCCCTCACCGCGCTGTTCCAGCGGCCGCGCCGCCGCCGGGTGCTGCGCGCGGTGGACAGCGGGCTGGCCCGGCTGCGTCCCTCGCTGTTCGCCTACCAGCTGGTGATGCGGCTGACCCCGCACTACGAGGACACCGTCCAGGCCGAGACCAGCGAGCCGGCCGCCGAGGCGCAGTCCCCGAAGCCGGACGCGGCCTCGTCCGCACCGATGTCGCACAGCCACGAGTCCTGAGCCGGGTGGGGGATAACGGGAGATGAGTCTTCCAGACGTCGAGGCTCCGGCCTCGGCCGATATTGACGCGGGCGCAGACGCCGCGTCCGAGACCGACGCCCCGGCATCGCCGGGGTCCGGCACGATCATCCCGCAGCAGGCCGACGGCGACAGCACGCAGCCGCCCGCCAAGCGCTCGCTGCCGCGCCGCTTCGGCCCGGCCGCGCTGTACCTGGTGGTCGGTGTCGGCCTGTTCCTGGCCTATCTGCGCATCTCGGAAACCTTCGAGATGAACTCGGACGGCGCCAACAACGCCCTGCAGGGCTGGGACATGCTGCACGGCCACGTGCTGCTGCACAGCTGGATCATCGGCGACGCGACCTACTACACCCTCGAACTGCCGCTGTTCGCGCTGACCGAGCTCTTCACCGGCCTGTCCGGGTCCGTCACGCACGTCGTGGCCGCGCTGACCCTCGTGGTCGTGGTCATCGCCACCGCGGCGCTGGCCCGCGGCGAGGCGCGCGGCAAGCAGGCCGTCATGCGCTACATCGTCGTCGTCGGCATCATCGCGGTGCCGCTGCGCAACGTGGGCGCGACCTCGGTCATCGACAGCAACCCGGAGCACTTCGGCACCGGAGCGATCCTGCTGCTGGCCTTCCTGCTCATCGAGCGCCGGGCGGGCCACCGGCTCACCCCGTTCCTGCTCGCCGCGCTGCTCGTCGCGGGCGAGATCGGCGACGCGACGGTGCTCTACGTCGGCGCGCTGCCGATCGCGCTGGTGGGCGCCTTCCGGGTGCTGGCCTCGCGCCGGCTGCGCACCATGGACGCGGCGATCGTGCTGGCCGCCGCCGCCTCGTATCCGTTGACCCAGCTCACCCGGTTGGTCATGCGGCACCTCGGCGGCTACACGATGGTCCTGCCGCACACCGAGCTGGCGCCGTCGTCGAAGTGGGTGCACAACGCCCGGATCGTGTACCGGGACATCCTGATCGACTTCGGCAACGACTCGACGACGCGGCCGCACACCCTCGTCACGACGATCGGCTTCGTGCTGTGCCTGGTGGCGATGCTGGCCGGGCTGGCGGGCTTCCTCAAGGTGCTGTTCAAGTGGCGCGGGGCCGGCTGGGGCGAGCAGCTCGTGTGCACGGCCATCGCGGTCAACCTCTTCGCGTTCGCCGCCTCGACGATAGTCACCACGAGCAACGCGCGCGAGATCATCTTCGTGGTGGCCGGCGCCGCCGTGCTGGCCGCGCGGATGGTCGGCCCGGCGCTGGCCTCGCGCCGCGTGGTGATGGGCGGGATGGCGGTCGCGGCCGTGCTGCCGCTGGTCTTCGGCATGATGAATCCGCGGAGGGTCACGTACACGCCGATGCTGGCCCAGTGGCTCGAGAACCACCAGCTGCACTACGGCATCAGCCCCTACAGCGACGCGGCGTCGATCTCGCTGCAGTCCGGCAACGACGTCCAGGTGCGCGCGGTCAACCACGTGGGCGACCGCTTCTCCGCCTACGGCTGGGAGACCAGGGCGGACTGGTACAAGCCGGATCAGTACGACGCGACCTTCTTCATCGCCGACCCGACGGACACGCGGGACCGGGTCACGCCCGCGGACGTGGAGCAGGTCTACGGCCCGCCGGTGGCGTCCTACCAGGTGGGTCCGCGCGTCGTGATGGTGTACGACTTCAACCTGCTGGACAAGGTCACCCCCGCGCACCGTGCGCAGGGCTGATCCGGCGTCGCAAAAATTGACGAAGAGTTAGCAAGGAAGCAGCAGCACTTTAAAAATCATTGGCAAGAGTCTTGCGAAGCGCGTCTCGGCAGCATAACTTTCTGCTCACCTCGTGCGCCGGCGTGGCCTCGAGCGTCTTCAGGCGTTCCCGAAAGAGGCGAGCACTCGATGTCACGCAGCAGAGCCACGGTCACCGCGTCCGCGGTCGCACTCAGCGTCACGCTCGGCGGTGCGGGCTTCGCCGGCACCGGCCCGGCGAAGGCCCCGGTTCCGAATCCGGCGGTCACCCGCGCCGCCCTCGATCCGGCGCTGGTAGCGGGCCGGGGCGCGACGGTCGGCTTCGTGGAGCAGGAGGCGGAGAGCGCCGCGACGAACGGCACAGTCATCGGCCCGGGCACCGCCGCGTACACGCTTCCGGCGGAGGCCTCGGGCCGTTCGGCGGTCAGTCTGACGCCGGGTCAGTACGTCGAGTTCACGCTCCCGCGCGCGGCCAACGCGATCACCGTGCGGTACAGCATCCCGGACGCGCCGACCGGCGGCGGCATCACCGCGCCGCTGGATGTCAGCGTGAACGGCCGCGACCACCGGACCATGACCCTCACCTCGCAGTACGCCTGGCTGTACAACGAGTATTCGTTCAGCAACGACCCGAACGCCGGGCCGCTGCACCCCGACTGGTGGACCACCGAGTGCTCCTGCGTGCCCGACCAGACGACGCCGACGCCGGTCTTCGCCACCCCGCTCCGGCCGAACCACTTCTACGACGAGCAGCGGCTCCTGCTCGGCCGCACCTACCGGGCCGGTGACCGGATCCGGCTCGCGGTCCCGGCCGGGAGCGACGCCGCGACCACGACGATCGACCTGATGGACTCGCAGCTCGTCGCCCCGCCGAAGTTCGACCCGGGCGCCGTGAACGTGCTGCTCTTCGGTGCGGACCCCAGCGGCAGGCGCGACAGCGCGGACGCGATCGACCGGGCCGTCGCCTTCGCCCAGAAGACGCACCGCGAGGTCTATGTCCCGCCGGGCACGTTCCAGGTCAACCGGCACATCATCGTCGACAACGTGACGATCGAGGGCGCAGGCAACTGGTACACGATCTTCAAGGGCCACCAGGTCACCCTCGCCAGCCCGGCCCCCGACGGCTCGATCCACACCGGGGTCGGCTTCTACGGCAAGGACGCCTCGGTCGGCGGCAGCAGCAACGTGCACCTCTCCGGCTTCGCGATCGAGGGCGACGTGCGCGAGCGCATCGACACCGACCAGGTCAACGGGATCGGCGGCGCGCTGAGCAACTCGACCATCGACGGCCTCTACATCCAGCACACCAAGGTCGGCATGTGGTTCGACGGGCCGATGACGAACCTGCGGATCACGGACAACCAGATCGCCGACCAGATCGCCGACGGCATCAACTTCCACACCGGCGTCACGAACTCGCTGGTCTCGAACAACTTCATCCGCAACACCGGCGACGACGGCCTGGCGATGTGGTCGCAGACGACCGAGGACGCCAACGACACCTTCGACCACAACACCGTGCAGACCCCGGTGCTGGCCAACGGAATCGCCGTCTACGGCGGCACGGACAACACCGTCTCCAACAACCTGGTAGCCGATCCGATCCGCGAGGGCAGCGGACTGCAGGTCGGCTCCCGCTTCGGCTCCGAGGCCTTCACCGGGCACCTGTGGATCACGAACAACACCACGGTGCGCGCGGGCACGTACGAGCTGAACTGGAACATCGGCCTGGGCGCGATCTGGATCTACGCGCTGGAGAAGAGCATCGACGCGGACATCGAGGTGACCGGGGACAACTTCCTCGACAACACCTACAACGCGATCATGCTGGTCTCCGACTTCCCGGTGAAGGACCTGTACTCGATCACGAACGTGCACTTCAGCGACATCAAGGTGGACGGCACCGGGACCTCGGTGGTCAGCGCCCGCGCGGCCGGGTCGGCGAGCTTCCAGAACGTGGTCGCCCGCAACGTCGGCGCGGTCGGCGTGAACAACTGCGGGTCCTTCCACTTCACGGCCGCCGGCTCGGAGTTCGCGCTGACCGACCTCGGCGGCAACACCGGCGGCGGCACGACCGGCCCCTGGCTCGCCTCGTGGGAACTGCCGAACACCATCACCTGCGACGACCGTCCCCCGGTCGTCGCGCCCCCGGTCCCGTCGGTCTGGTAGGGCTCCGCGGTCACGTCACGCGGTAAGTGTAAGTAAGGTCGCGGTTCGCGAACCCGGGGGCCGATCAGGCTCCCGGGGCCACGACGGTGGTCTGCCTGATCCGCTGGAGCAGCTCGGCATTGCTCCCGGTCTGCTTCATCCGCTCCAGCAGGACTTCGACGCCCTGGCCGCCCGGCTGGTTGGCCAGCGCGCGGCGCAGTCGGCGCACGGCGTCGAGCTCGTCGGCCGTCATCAGCAGGTCGTCCCGGCGGGTGCCGGAGCCGGGCAGGTCGATCGCGGGGAAGATCCGCTTGTCGGCCAGGGCGCGGTCCAGCCGCAGCTCCATGTTGCCGGTGCTCTTGAGCTCCTCGAAGTAGTACTCGTCGGCGCGCGAGCCGGTGTCGATCAGGGCGGTGGCCAGGATCGTGACCGAGCCCGCCTCCTCCAGGTTGCGGGCGGCGCCGAACAGCTGCTTCGGGCCGGCCACGGCGGCGGCGTCGACCCCGCCGGACAGGGTGCGGCCGCCGGACTTGGCGTTGTTGTTGTGGGCCCGGCACAGCCGGGTCAGCGAGTCGAGCAGGATCACCACGTCGGTGCCCTGCTCGGCGAGGCGCTTGGCGCGTTCGACGGCCAGTTCGGCGACGGCGATGTGCTCGTGCGCGGGGCGGTCGAAGGTGGACGCGATCACCTCGGCGTCGACCGAGCGGCGCATGTCGGTGACCTCCTCGGGGCGCTCGTCCAGCAGCACGACCATCACGTGGCACTCGGGGTGGTTGAGGACGACGGCCTTCGCGATGGCCTGCAGGAGCATGGTCTTGCCGGTCTTGGGCTGGGCGACGATCAGGCCGCGCTGGCCCTTGCCGATCGGGGCCAGCAGGTCGATGGCCCTGGTTCCCGCCAGGCCGGGGACGGTTTCCAGGCGCAGCCGCTGCTGCGGGTAAAGCGGGGTGAGCTCGGCGAAGCGCGGCCGACGAGTCAGCTCATCGGCAGCCCGCCCGTTAATCAGATCAACACGGGCAAGCGGGTGAGCCTTGGCCTGACGTGGCTGCCCGGCCGAGCCCGAATCGGAACCGGACTGCTCAGCTGCGGCGGCGCCGTCGATCAAGTCCCCGGCCCGTAGCCCGTGGCGGCGGATGAGCGCGGCGGGGACGTAGAGATCCCGAGGCCCGGGCAGGTAGCCGTCGACGCGCAGGAAGCCGTGCTGGTCGTGCAACTCGAGGATGCCGGCGACCGGCAGCAGCGGCAGGTCCCGCGCGGCTGCGGATGCGGAGCCGGATGTGGGTGGGCGCTTCGAGCGACTGCCGGAGCGCGTGCTTGTGGCGTGTTCTGTGGGGTGTTCAAGGGTGGTGGTCATCATGGACCTTTCACTTTCAAGGTGAGGAATCAGAGGCCGTACTCACTTCGGGCGCACAGCGCGGCGGAGGCGGCAACGGCCGGCGCGACGGCATGGGCCATCGACGCGGCTCACGAGACGAACGCAATCGCGTCAGCTCGTGTCAAGGACTACGGCAGGCGGCGCAGTGGCACGTCTTGCCGTTTAAGGAACATCCACTGCTGGACTGAATCAGCAGGCAGTGGGCCTAATCAGAAGCATCGGAGCCGCGCACCAAAACAGCGGTACTCCCGTATGCTGAAGCCACTATAACACACACCACGAAACACTTGCGCCAACCACGACGGACGGACTCGGCTCACTCGTCCCCAGCCGGGGCCTTCGCTCGCAGGATCCTCATGAACTCGCGCATCCAAGCGGGGTGGTCGGGCCAGGCCCGGCCGGACACCAGCGTTCCGTCCACCACGGCCTCGCCGTCCACGAACTGCCCGCCTGCCGCGGTGATGTCGGGCGCCAGCGCCGGATACGCCGAGCTGCGCCGCCCGGCCAGCATCCCCGCCGCGGCCGAGATCAGCGGGCCGTGGCACAGCTGGGCGACCGGCTTGTCCGCCGCAAAGAAGTGCCGCAGGATCCGTACACACTCCGGGTCGTTGCGCAGGTACTCCGGGGCCCGCCCGCCAGGCAGCACGACCGCGGCGTAACCGGCCGGATCCACGTCGGCGAAGGCGAGGTCCGCGGGCCAGCAGCGCCCCAGCTTCTCGGTATAGGTATCGAAGCCGTCCGTGAAGTCGTGCACCACGAACTGCAGCTTCTTCTTCGTCGGGGCGGCGATGTGCACCTCGTACCCCTCTTCCAGCAGCCGCTGGTACGGGTACATCACCTCCAGGTCCTCCGCGGCGTCCCCGGTGAGAATCAAGATCCTGGTCATACCGGCTCCCTCGCCCACGGACCGCACTGTCCACTGCCCCCATCGTCGATCGCCGCCCCGCTCCTGGCAAGCGGGCGGCCGGACCGGCAGCAAGCGTCAGCGAGGGTGTAGGGCGGGTGCGGAGAGCCGCTCGTCGGGGGTGGCGGTGTGGATGGGTCCGTCGGTGAGGGTGAGACGGTCGCCGGTGCCGCCCCACCGGCCGGCGATGAACTCGGCGGCGATGGACACGGCGGTCTCCTGCGGGGTGCGGCCGCCCAGGTCGAGGCCGGCCGGGGAGCACAGCCGGGACAACTCCCGCTCCTCCAGGCCGACCTCGCGCAGTCTTGCGAGCCGGTCCAGGTGGGTACGGCGCGAGCCGAGTGCGCCGATATAGGCGAGTTGGGGAAGCCGCAGCGCCGTCGCCAGCAGCGGTACATCGAACTTGGGGTCGTGGGTCAGCACGGCGACCACGGTGCGGCTGTCCACCCGGCCCGCCGCCGCCTCCTCGGCCAGGTAGTCGTGCGGCCAGCGCACGATCACCTCGTGCGCGTCGGGGAACCGGGCGGCGGTGGCGAAGACCGGCCGGGCATCGCACACCGTCACCCGGAAGCCGAGGAACGCGCCGAGCCGCGCGAAGGCCGCGGCGAAGTCGATCGCGCCGAAGACGAGCATCCGCGGCGCGGGGGCGAAGGACTGTACGAACACTGAGACGTCGTCGCCACGGCGCTGGCCGGCCGCCCCGTATCGGAGCAGACCGGTCGCCCCCTGGTCGAGCATGCCGCGCGCGTCGAGGGCCACCGCGCGGTCCAGCGGCTCGGCGCCGAGCGTGCCGCGGCTGCGGTCCGGCCAGAGCACGAGGCGGGTGCTAGACGTGCCGGGTACGCCGGGCGTGCGGGGACCGTCGTCCGTCCGGGTTACGACGGTGGCCAGCGCGACGGGTTCCGAGGCTGTAAGGGAGGCCATCAGGTCCGGCAGCTCGGGAAAGGTCTCGGGTGAGATCGGTTCGATGTAGAGGTCGAGGATGCCGCCGCAGGTCAGTCCGGCGGCGAAGGCGTCGTCTCCGCTCACGCCGTAGGTCTGCATGCGCGGACGGCCCGATCGCAGGGCGTCCATCGCCTCCTCGTATACGGCGCCCTCGACGCAGCCGCCTGACACACTGCCGACTACCGCGCCGGAGGCCGAGACCGCCATTGCCGCCCCCGGACGTCGCGGCGCGCTGTTGAACGTGTTGACGACGGTCGCGAGTCCGAAGGCGTCCCCGGCCGTGTACCAGGGGTATATCTCGTCCAGGATGTCGCGCATGGGGTGTCCTGCGGTCGCCGGGTTACCGGGTCAGCCAGATGACGAGGCCGACGATGAGGAGTGCGCCGACGACTACGGGGACTAGGCGTTTGAGCACTGGGCCGCGGGCTGCGCTGAGTAGGTCTAGTGCCGGGACGTCGGCAGGGGCTGGGGCGGGGATGGACGTGGGCGCGGATACGGGAGTGGGGGCGGAGGTGGGGAGGGGGGCGGAAGCATTGGCGGGGGCGGGGGTGGAGGCGGGGACAGACACGGCGACTGGGACTTGGACCAGTTGCTGCTCGGCGGCCAGTTGTCCTTCCAGGGCTGCGACGAACTGGGCCAGCAGCTTGCGGCTGATGTCCTCCATAACGCCCTTGCCGAACTGGGCGACCTTGCCGGTGACGCTGAGCCGGGTGGTCACGGTGACCCGGGTGCCGTCGCCGTCGGGTGCCAGCTGCGCGGTGATCAGTGCGTCGGCGCTGCCCTGGCCTCGGGTATCTCGGCCTCCGGCCTTGAGCACCGCGATCCGCTCGTCCGGGTCGCAGCGCTCGAAGGCGGCCACGCCGCGGTACTGCACGGTGACGGGTCCGACCTTGACCTTGACTGTGCCCTGATACTCGCCGTCCTCGACCCCGGTGAGCTGGGCGCCGGGCATGCAGGGCGCGATCCGCTGCACGTCGGTGAGCAGGTCCCAGGCCGGAGCGATCGGCAGGCTGACTCGGAACTCGTTGGTGAAGTCCACGGCGCCACGATGCGCACGGCCGGCCGGAGCGTCAACGTGCTCTTTAGCCTTCGCTTAAGAGCGTGCGCGGGGTGGCGGCAGGTGCCGGTCAGCTCCAAAGCGTCACGTGCACGGTCGGGCGGAAGTGGTTGACCGGGACCCCGGAGGCCCGCGCCAGCAGTGCCTGGGTCGCCGACGTCGTGGTCACGAAGCGGCAGAGTGCCGATGCCGTCTGCGAACGGCGCTCGCCGCGCAGCGAACTGGCGTAGAGCATGCCGTTGATCGGCGTGCCGGGCAGGTCGAGCACCCGCAGTGTGCCGTGCCGCAGCTCGTCGCGGACCAGGTGCAGGAAGGCGATTGAAAGGCCGTCCCCGGTGGCCACGGCGTTGAGCGCGGCGGTGGCGCTCTGGAAGATCGAGGCGTGCGAGGCGGCGACGCCGTGCCGGGTCAGGAACGTCCCGGCCAGCGTGCCCGGGTCCAGGCCGCCGGGGCCCAGCAGCCAGCGCTCCCGGGGCAGTCGGCTCGCCGCGGGCTGTGGCAGGGCGCAGAGCGGGTGGCCGGGCGCCGCGACCACGACGAGTTGGAAGCGCAGGAAGGGCACGCACTCGATCGGGTCGCCGGGGGCCTGCGGACTCGCGGCCGGGCCGATCGCGACGTCGGCGCGCCGGTCCAGCAGGATCTGGCCGAGCAGCGTGGCCGGCACCGCCAGGGTGGCGGTGTCGACGTCCGGCTGCTTGCGGCTGAACGCCTCCAGCAGCGTCGGGACGATCAGCTCGGCGCTGGTCTCGGTCGAGGCGACCCGCAGGTACGAGGTCCCCTCCCCCGCCTCGCGGACCCGCTGCCGGGTCTCCTCGGCCAGGCCGACGATCTCCGCCGCCCCGGCCGCCAGCCGCCGGCCGCCCGCGGTCAGGGTGATGCCGCCCGCCGCGCGCACGAACAGCGCGTCCCCCAGCTCCCGGCGCAGCGCGGCGACCGCGCCGGACACGGCGGGCTCGGTCACCTCCAACGACTCCGCCGCCGCCTTGACCGAACCGAGCCGGGCCACCATCACGAAGGCCTTGAGCTGGGTGAGCGTCACCTGCACCTCCCTCCTCGGCCCTCTTCGACCCTGTTCGACCTCTGTGAAAGCCCGATCGTAGTAAGGCGCGTGACGCCGTGCGCCACCCTCTTAACCATTCGCTTCAGTCACAGTTGACCCGCCCGGCCACCCGGGTCAAGGTGCCCGCAGGCGGCACCGCACACGGGCCGCGGTCGGGAGGAGGGCACCGTGCAGGTACCCGCGCCATTCGAGTACCAGCGGGCGCGGAGCGTGGACGACGCGCTCGCGCTGCTGGAGCGCTACGGGGAGGAGGCCCGGGTCGTGGCGGGCGGGCACAGCCTGCTGCCGATGATGAAGCTGCGGCTGGCCCGGCCGGAGTACCTGGTCGACATCAATGACCTGCGGGAGCTGGACTATCTGCGGCTGGAGGGCTCGCAGCTGCGTATCGGCGCGCTGACCCGGCATCGCAGCCTGCTGGAATCCGACCTGGTCGGGCGGCTGTTCCCGATCTTCCACGACGCCGAGCGGGTGATCGCCGATCCCCCGGTGCGCAATCGGGGCACGATCGGCGGCTCGCTGTGCCAGGCGGACCCCTCCGAGGACCTTTCGGCGGTGTGCGCCGCCGTGCGCGCGCAGGCGGTCATCCGGAGCGGCGGCGGCACGCGCATCGTGCCGATGTCAGAGTTCTACAAGGGTCCGTACGAGACCGAGGTCGGTCCCGGCGAGATGCTGGTGGAGGTGCGCATCCCGGTCCTGCCGAACTCGGGCAGCGCGTACCAGAAGGTGGAGCGCAAGGCCGGGGACTGGGCGGTCGCGGCGGCGGGCGCGGCCGTGGCGCTGGACCGCGCCGGCCGGATCGCCGAGGCCGGGGTCGGGCTGGCGGCGGTCGGGGCCGAGGCGGTCAACGCACACCAGGTCGAGGACGCGTTGCGCGGAAACGAGCCGTCGGAGGAGCTGTACGCCGAGGCGGGCCGGCTCGCGTCGGAGAGCTGCAATCCGGTGACGGACGGGCGCGGCATCGCGGCGTACAAGCGGCACCTGGCCGGGGAACTGACCGTCAGGGCACTGCGGCAAGCGGTCGCCAGAGCGCAGCAGGCCGCCCGATCCGCGACCGACGGAAGGGAGGCGTGACGATGCGAGTGACCATCACCGTCAACGGTGAGGAGCGCGTCGGCGAGGTCGAGGCCCGGCATCTGCTGGTGCGGTTCCTACGTGACGACCTCGGCCTGACCGGTACGCACTGGGGCTGCGACACCAGCAACTGCGGCACCTGCGTGGTGCTGCTCGACGGCGAGCCGGTGAAGAGCTGCACGGTGTTGGCCGCGATGGCCTCCGGGCACGCGGTGCGCACCGTCGAGGGGCTGGAGGGCGCGGCGGGGCTCGATCCGGTGCAGCAGGGCTTCATCGAGGAGCACGGCCTGCAGTGCGGCTTCTGCACGCCGGGGATGATGCTCACCGCGCGCGCCCTACTGGATAAGAACCCTGACCCGAGCGAGCAGGAGATCCGGGAGGCCATCTCCGGGCAGCTGTGCCGGTGCACCGGCTATCTGAACATCGTGCGGGCCGTGCGCTGGGCCGCCGAGCACCCGGCCGTGGGCGCCGTGGACGCGAATGTGACTGCTGGGAGCACGCCGTGACCGCCGTGGAAGAGACCGTACCCGCGCCGGCGCCCGAGGAGCGCCCGATCGGCTTCGGGCGGCTCAAGCGCAAGGAGGACCCGCGCTTCGTGCGCGGGAAGGGCCACTACGTCGACGACGTCCAACTGCCCGGCATGCTGCACGGCGCGGTGCTGCGCAGTCCGTACGCGCACGCCCGCATCCTGTCGATCGACACCACGGCGGCGCAGGCGCACCCGAAGGTGAAGGCCGTGATCACCGGCGCGACCCTGGAGGGCCTCGGCCTGGCCTGGATGCCGACCCTGTCCATGGACACCCAGGCGGTGCTGGCCACCGACAAGGTGCGCTTCCAGGGCCAGGAGGTCGCGTTCGTGGTGGCCGAGGACCACTATGCGGCGCGCGACGCCGTCGAGCTGATCGACGTCGAATACGAGCCGCTGCCGCCGGTGATCGACGCCCGCCGGGCGTTGGACCCTGACACGCCGGTCATCCGGGACGACCAGGAGGGCCGGACCGACAACCACATCTTCGACTGGGAGGCGGGCGACAAGGCCGCCACCGACGCGGTGTTTGCGGGCGCGGACGTGGTCGTCAGCCAGGAGATGCTGTACCCGCGGGTGCACCCCGCGCCGCTGGAGACCTGCGGCTGCGTCGCCTGGATGGAGCCGATCGACGGCAAGCTGACGCTGTGGTGCACGACGCAGGCCCCGCATGCCCACCGCACCCTCTACGCGCTCGTGGCGGGCCTGCCGGAGCACAAGATCCGGGTGATCGCGGCGGACATCGGCGGCGGCTTCGGCAACAAGGTCGGCATCTACCCCGGGTACGTGTGCGCGGTCGTCGGCTCGATCGTCACCGGCAAGCCGGTCAAGTGGGTGGAGGACCGGTCCGAGAACCTGATGAGCACCTCCTTCGCCCGCGATTACCACATGAGGGGTGAGATCGCGGCGACCGCGGACGGGCGGATCCTCGCCGTGCGGGTCAAGGTGCTGGCGGACCACGGCGCGTTCAACTCGACCGCGCAGCCGACCAAGTACCCGGCCGGGTTCTTCCACATCTTCACCGGTTCTTACGACCTCGAAGCAGCGCACTGCGAGGTCACCGGGGTCTACACGAACAAGGCCCCCGGCGGGGTCGCCTACGCCTGCTCGTTCCGGGTCACCGAGGCGGTGTACCTGATCGAGCGGATGGTGGACTGCCTCGCCGCCGAGCTGGGTGCGGACCCGGCCGAGCTTCGCATGAAGAACCTGATCCGCCCCGAACAGTTCCCGTACCAGAACAAGACCGGCTGGGAGTACGACTCGGGCGACTACCCCACCTGTCTGCGCAAGGCGATGGACATCGCAGGGTACGAGGAGCTGCGCCGCGAGCAGGCGGAGAAGCGGGCACGTGGCGAGCTGATGGGCATCGGCCTGTCCTTCTTCACCGAGACGGTGGGCGCCGGACCGCGTAAGCACATGGACATCCTCGGCCTCGGCATGGCGGACGGCTGCGAGCTGCGCGTGCACCCCACCGGAAAGGCGGTGGTGCGCATCAGCGTGCAGACTCAGGGTCAGGGCCATGAGACGACCTTCGCGCAGATCATCGCCGAGGAGCTGGGCATCCCGCCCGAGGACGTGGACGTCGTGCACGGCGACACCGACCAGACCCCCTTCGGCCTGGGCACCTACGGCAGCCGCTCCACGCCGGTCTCGGGCGCGGCGGCGGCCGTGGTCGCGCGCAAGGTCCGGGACAAGGCGCGGATCATCGCGGGCGCGATGCTGGAAGTCTCCCCGGAGGACCTGGAGTGGGAGAAGGGGCGCTGGTTCGTCAAGGGCGACCCCGGCATGGGCAAGACCATCCAGGAGATCGCCCTCGCCGCGCACGGCTCGCTGGAGCTGCCCGAGGGGGTCGAGGGCCACCTGGAGGCCACGACGGTCTACAACCCGCCCAACCTGACGTATCCGTTCGGGGCGTACATCTGCGTGGTCGACGTCGACCCGGGCACCGGTGTGGTCAAGGTGCGCCGCTTCATCGCCGTGGACGACTGCGGGACCCGTATCAACCCCATGATCATCGAGGGGCAGGTGCACGGCGGTCTGGCCGACGGCGTCGGCATGGCGCTGATGGAGCTCATCAGCTTCGACGAGGACGGCAACTGCCTGTCCGGATCCTTCATGGACTACCTGCTGCCCTCCGCGCTGGAAGTGCCCGCGTGGGAGCTCGGGCACACAGTCACCCCGTCGCCGCACCACCCCATCGGAGCGAAGGGCATCGGCGAGTCCGCAACGGTCGGCTCGCCGCCCGCGGTCGTCAACGCGGTCCTGGACGCGATCGGCGTCCGTCACGCCGACATGCCGCTGACCCCCGGCCGGGTGTGGCAGGCGATGCACGGAGGCGTGGAGGCGCCCCAGTGAGACCGGGCAGCCTGCTGGACCAGCGGATGGCCGAACTGGCCGCCCGGCAGATCCCGTTCGTCAGGGCCACGGTGGTGCGCGCCCGCAAACCGGCGAGCGCGCATCCCGGCGACACCGCGCTGGTGCTGGAGGACGGCCGGGTCGAGGGCTTCGTCGGCGGGGTCTGCGCCGAGGCCACGGTGCGGCTGCAGGCGTTGCGGGCGCTCAGCAGCGGCGAACCGGTGCTGCTGCGCATCTCGCCCGACCTGCCGACGGACGGAGGCGCGGCCGGGCAGGAGGCACAGATCGAGGACGGCGCCCTGGACGTGGCCAATCCGTGCCTGTCCGGCGGAGAGCTGGAGATCTTCCTGGAACCGCTGTGCCCGGTGCCCCGGGTGCTGGTGCTCGGCGACACGCCGATCGGCCGCAGCCTGATCGCGTTCGGCCCGGCGCTGGACTACGACGTCCGCGGCGCAGTCCCCGAGGACGTCACGCCCGAGGCCCTCGCCGGAGCGGCGGCGCTCATCGTCGCCTCACACGGACGCGAGGAGGAGCCCGTACTGACGCTCGCCGCGCAGGCCGGCGTGCCGTACGTCGCGCTGGTCGCCAGCCGCAAGCGCGGCGCGGCGGTGCTGGACAGTCTCGACCTCTCTGCCGAGCAGCGCGCCCGCATCCACAACCCGGCCGGGCTGTGGATCGGCGCGCGGACGCCGGAGGAGGTGGCCCTGTCGATCCTCGCTGAACTGGTGGCGTCGGTGCACGGCGTGGCCGCGAGAGCGGACAGCCCAGGTCCGCAGACGGCCGACGCCCCACATCGTGATGCTGACTCGCCCCCTGGTCCGCAGACGGCCGTCGATCCGGTGTGCGGGATGTCCGTGGCAGTGCTCGCCGACACGCCGCACGTGGACGCCGCGGGTGAACGGCGGTGGTTCTGCTGTACGGGGTGCCGCGACACCTATGCTGCCGACCCCGCACGCTACCCGGTCGCGTCGTGAGCACGAGCCCTGAGGAGGACCCTGGCCGGGCGGCGGTCGAACGCTGCGTCCCCGACGTGGAGAGCCTGCACGCCTCCCTCGACGCCGCCGGGTACCTCGCCGACAGCGGCCTGACGACAGCGCTCTACCTCGCGCTGCGCCTCCCCCGGCCGCTGCTGTTGGAGGGCGAACCGGGCGTGGGCAAGACAGAGGCGGCCAAAGCGGTCGCCGCCGTGCTCGACAGCCCCCTGATTCGACTCCAGTGCTACGACGGCCTGGACGCCGCGGAGGCGCTGTACGAGTGGAACTATCCGCGCCAGCTGCTCAGCATCCGCCTGGCCGAGACCCGGGGTGTCTCGCTGACGGAGACAGATCTGTTCACCGACGCCTTCCTGTTGCGCCGCCCGGTGCTCGCCGCGCTCACCCATCCCGGCCCGACTCCCGCCGTCCTGCTGATCGACGAGATCGACCGCGCCGACGACGACTTCGAGGCCTTCCTGCTCGAGGTGCTGGCCGAGGCGAGCGTCACCATCCCCGAACTCGGCACCGTGCGCGCCGAGGTCGCGCCGATCGTCGTGCTGACTTCGAACCGCACCCGCGACCTGCACGACGCGCTCAAACGCCGCTGCCTCTATCACTGGATCGACTATCCGGACACCGAGCGGCTCGTGCAGATCGTGCGCCGCCGCGTCCCGTCCGCCCCTCAGGCGCTCGCGGCCGACGTCGCGGCGGCGGTCCTGCGGCTGCGCACGTTGGAGGTGCAGAAGCCGCCCGGGATCGCCGAGAGCATCGACTGGATCTCGGCGCTCGCCCTGCTCGGCGTGCGGCGGCTGCGCCCGGAGGCTGCGGAACGGACCCTCGGCGTCCTGGTCAAGTACCGGGAGGATCACGAGCTGGTGCGCGAGCGCGGCCTGGACTGGCTGGTCGGCAGCCCGGATGGATGATCAGTACCCGGAGTCGAGCGCGCACGTGCTGCCGTCTCCGTCACCGCTGCCGCCCGCCTTCGACCAGGCCTCCTTCGCCGGCCGGTTCGGGGCAGCGCTGCACCGCGCCGGCGTCGCGGTCACGCCCGACCGCGCCGCCTGCTTCCTCGACGCGCTGCGGCTGCTGCCCCCGGTAGATCGCAGTGCCCTGTACTGGACGGCACGTCTGGCCTTCGTCACCGGCCGGGAGCAGATCGAGCTCTTCGACCAGGTCTTCGAGTTCTTCTTCGGTGGCGTGCGCGATCCCGCCGACGCCCGTGGCGCTCCCGACAACCCGCCGCTGCCCGGCGTCGAGCCCGCGCCGGACACGTCGCCGGGAGCGTCCCCGTTCCCGCCTCGCCCGGCCGTCTCGCCCCCGACGCGCGGCCTCGTACGCGCCGACGGCTTCGGCGACCGCTCAGCGCACCGGGACGAGTCCGTAGCCCTGCGCACACTCACCAGTCGGGAGGAGTCCCTCGCACACAAGGACTTCGCCGTGTTCGAACCCGGCGAACTGGCGGCGCTGGACCGGCTGCTCGGCACGCTCGTCCTGCGCGTCCCGCTGCGCCGCACCCGCCGCCGCGAAGCCGACCCGCGCGGCCGTCGCATCGACTTACGCAGGACCCTGCGTCACAGCTTGCGGACCGGCGCGGAGCCGGTGCTGCTGGCCCGCTCGCGCAGCCGGTGGCGGCGGCGAAAGCTGGTGCTGCTGTGTGACATCTCCGGGTCCATGGAGCCGTATACCCGCGCGTATCTGCGCTTCTTCTCCCGGTTGTACGGGCGGACCGCGGCCACCGTGCCCGTGGAGACCTTCGTCTTCGCCACCCGGCTCACCCGGCTGACGCCGATCCTGCGGCACAGCTCCCCCGACGCCGCGCTGCGCCGGGCGGGCGTCACCGCGCCGGATTGGTCGGGCGGCACTCGGATCGGCGACGCATTGGCCGAGTTCACCAACCGCTACGGGCGACGCGGCCTGGCCCGCGGTGCGGTGCTGGTGGTCTTCTCCGACGGCTGGGAGGGTGAGGATCCCGCAGCCGTCGGACGCGAGATGGCTCGGCTCAGCCGCCTCACGCACCGCATCGTCTGGGTCAACCCGCGAAAGGCCGCACCGGGCTACGCCCCGCTCGCCGCAGGGATGGCAGCAGCTCTGCCGCATTGCGACGCGTTCGTCAGCGGCCACAGCCTCGCGGCGCTGACCGAGGTCGCCGACGCCATCGCCGGGACGGGAACGACGCCGCGGACGAGACGGGAGCCGGACCGCTCCGCCGCGCGGTCGTTTCGCCCGAAACACGTCAAAGAATACTGAGTACTCCTCCGGTGATATTCTTCCTTGTCAGATATCTGCGGGGGTGGGGTTTGCCTTCCCACAAGGGATTTCCCTAGGCACGCCTCCGGTTTCAGGTTGCCCATTGACCCGCGGTTTCCGCGTCGCTACTTTCCCTTTCATCGTGCAACAGCCAGACAGGGCATTGTCGCCACCGTCTGGCAGAGCACGAATTCAGGACGCGGCGGCCCCCCGACGCGACCTGCCCTCACGCGACTACGCCGGATCGGGCCCGGCTGCGCTGCAAGCCGATTCGGTGCCGCGTGCAATTCATGTACCGCGCGCACCACTCGCACCTCATAACACGAAGGACGTGCCCGTCCGCACCGCGGCGACCCCGCGCGCCGGCCAGGCACGCCCGGACTTCAGTGCATCGGCGCTATCCACGACGCCGGCGCAACGTCTGTATCCGAGGGGAATCACAGTGACCCACCCATCCAGTACCACCGGACGCCGCCGCGCCGTGCGCGTCTCGGTGGCCATGGCCGCCGGCGCCGCGCTCGCCGTGGCCACGTCGGCGTTCACGCTGTCCACGGCCTCGGCCGCACCCGTCCGGACCGCCTCGCCGGTGAGCAACCCGTACTCGCCCGCCTACCAGCACCAGTACCGGCACGGGGTCGTGCCGACCGTCGGACAGCTCGCCAAGATGAAGTCCTACGCCGCGGCGCACCCGCAGGCGGCGGCCGCGACCGGCCCGGAGACGCTCTCCTACGGCGGCGGCATCGACGGCATCGGCGTCATGAGCGGCCACGCCAAGGTCTACCTGGTGTTCTACGGAACGCAGTGGGGTACGCAGAGCACCGACGCGAACGGCAACCTGACCTTCTCCGGCGACAGCGTGGGCGCCGCGCCCGTCGCCCAGCAGATGTTCAAGGGCATCGGCACCGGCAGCGAGCTGTGGTCGGCCGACCTGACCCAGTGGTGCGACGGCCCGAACGTGGCGACCGGCGCGACCAGCTGCCCCTCCAACGCCAACTTCGTCCCCTACCAGAGCGGCGGCGTACTGGCCGGGGCCTGGTACGACAACTCCGGCGCCGAGCCGGGCACCGCCAGCGGCCACCAGCTCGGCGTCGAGGCCGTCAAGGCGGCCGGCCACTTCGGCAACACCACGGCCGCGGCCAACCGGGACGCCTACTACGTGATCCTCTCCCCGCACGGCACGAACCCGGACAGCTACCAGGGCCAGTACTGCGCCTGGCACGACTACAACGGTGACAGCACCCTGACCGGCGGCGCGGTGGCCTCCAGCTACGGCGACATCGCATTCAGCAACCAGCCGTACAACACGGACTCCGGCGCGGGCTGCGGCGTCGGCTTCATCAACTCCCCCGGAACCCTCGACGGCTACACCATGACCCTCGGCCACGAGTGGCACGAGACGATGTCGGACCAGAACCCGGCCGGAGGCTGGACCAACAACACCGGCAGCTCGTTCAACGGCCAGGAGAACTCGGACGAGTGCGCCTGGATCAATCCGGGCACGGCCGGCGGCGCCGCCAACGTCTCGATGGGCAACGGCACCTACGCGGAGCAGGCCAGCTGGTCCAACGACACCAACGCCTGCGCGATCTCGCACCCGATCGTGGGCGGCGGCTCGACCGGCAACACGGTGACCGTCGGCGCCAAGGGCGCGCAGAGCTGGACCGTCGGCACCGCGGCCTCGCTGCAGATGAGCGCGACCGACTCGGCCTCGGGCCAGAGCTTCACCTGGTCGGCCTCCGGCCTGCCCGCGGGCGTGTCGATCGCGTCGAGCACCGGCCTGATCTCCGGCACCCCGACCACGGCCTCCTCGGGCAACGCCACGGTGACCGCGAAGGACACCACCGGCGCTACCGGCTCGACGTCCGTGTCCTGGACGGTCAGCACGACCGGTGGCGGCGGCGGCAACGCCGTGGTCAACGGCGGCTTCGAGGCCGGCACGTTCTCGGGCTGGACCCTGGCCGGCGTCCAATCCATAGTCAGCAGTGGTGCGCACTCCGGCACCTTTGCCGCCGAACTCGGCTCCAGCAGCCCGAGCAACACCTCCAGCGCCGCGCAGACCTTCACCGCCCCGACCGGCAGCAGCGCCCTCTCGTTCTGGTACAACATCACGTGCCCGGACACGGTGACCTATGACTGGGCGACGGTGACGCTGAAGGACAACACCTCCGGCACCACCAAGACGGTGCTCGCCAAGACCTGTGTCTCCCAGAGCGGGTGGACCAAGGTCAGCACCTCGATCACGGCCGGACACTCGTACACGCTCACCCTGGTGAGCAAGGACGACAACTACCCCGGCGACCCCACCTTCACCCTGTACGACGACGTGGCAACCTCGTAGCCGGCAGGTAGGCGCTGTTCGACGGCGCCCCGACACGTCCCGGCGGCCGCTCCTCCCTCCAGACCGGGGGGAGCGGCCGCCGCGGGCCGTCCGGGCCGGGGAGATGCCGTCCGCGGTCCGCCGCACCGATGGCGGCGCGGCACCCCGACTCCATAGCATTGCCCTGCTGAACCTGGCGGACGGTGACGAGAGAGGCGGTCGGCATGGGGTCCCTCGAGGATGTCAATGATCTGCGGGACTGGCTCGAGCTGGCCCGGGAGCTTGGTGAAGTGCGCGACCTGGCCGGAGCGCACTGGGACGAGGAGATCGGCGCGGCCTCGGAGGCGAACTACAAGCGGCCCTCGCCGCCCGCGCTGCTGTTCGACGAGATCGTCGGCTACCAGCCGGGCCTGCGGGTGCTCACCGGCAGCATGGCCAACGCCCGCAGGCTCGGCATGACCCTGCGACTCGGCACCGATCTGGACGACCGGACGCTGGTCGAGGCGTTACGCAGCCGACCCAACCGATGGGCCGAGACCGCCGGCGACTACCCGGTGCGCGTGGTCGACACCGGGCCGGTGGCCGACCACGTCGTGAAAATCGGCGACGCGAACCTGCTCGACTTCCCGGTGCCCAAGTGGCACGAGGGCGACGGCGGCCGGTACATCGGCACCGGCTGCGCGGTGTTCACCACCGACCCGGACACCGGCACGCTCAACGCGGGCGCGTACCGGATGCAGGTGCAGAACGACGGGCGCGCTGCGAGCGTCAACATGGAGGCGGGTAAGCACGGCGCCGCCCACGTGCGGGCGTGGTTTGCAAAGGCCGGACGCGCACCGGTCACCGTGTCGCTCGGCCACGATCCGCTGCTGCTGGTCGTGGCCGGTACCGAGGTGCCGACCGGCGTGTCCGAGCTCGAATACGCGGGTGCGGTGCTGGGGCGGCCGGTGGAGGTGATCCGCGGCGAGGTCACCGGGCTGCCGATCCCGGCGCGCGGTGAGCTGGCCGTCGAGGGCTGGCTCTATCCCGAGCGCAGGGAGCCGGAGGGGCCGTTCGGCGAGTGGACCGGCTACTACAGCGGCGGCGTCGATCCGGTTCTCACCCTGGACGTGGAGCGGATCTACCACCGCACGGACCCGATCCTGCTCGGCGCCCCGCCCGGCAAGCCGCCGCACGACTACTCCTATATGCGCAGCGTGATGAAGTCGGCGATGATCCAGGACGCGCTCATCCGGTGCGGCCTGCCCGGGGTCGAGGGAGTGTGGGCGCACGAGGTGGGCGGCGGGCGTCAGCTGCTCGCGGTCGCCATCCACCAGCAGTACGCCGGGCACGCCCGTCAGGCTGCTTACCTCACCGCGCAACTACCGTCGGCCGCGTACATGAACAAGTTCGTCATCGTCGTGGACGCCGACGTGGATCCGCGCAGCCTCAACGACGTGATGTGGGCGGTGTGCACCCGCACCGAGCCGGCCGACGACATCGAGACGATGCGCCAGACCTGGGGCAGCCGGGTCGATCCGCTCCGGATGCGGGACGCGCCGCCGTTCAACAGCCGCGCGGTCATCGACGCGTGCCGGCCGTGGGGCAGGCTCAAGGACTTCCCGCGGGTCGCCGAGTCCAGCCGCGAGCTGATCGACCGGGTGGCCCGGAAGTGGCCGGACGTCCTCGGCAACACGTGGTGACAGTCCTCCAACCTGCTCGTTCAGTGTGCCGGGTTAGCTGTGCCGGGCTAGCCGTGCGACGTCACGGTCGATCGGGGGCATCTCGGGTATCGGGGGTGTCGCGGCGTGCCACGACCCGGTAGGCGTTGGACAGGCCGAATCGGCGCACGGCCGCCCGCAGCACGGTGCGGTCCAGCAGTGTGGCGAGCAGTAGTGCCGGGATGCCCGCGATGATGATCGCGGCGCGCGTGATCCGGCGCAGGATCCCGGGACGCTTGGGCAGCCACGGCGCGTCGGCGCGCGGAGCCAGCAGGTCCAGCGCCAGCCAGACGGCGGCGAGCAGGTCGATCGGGTCGTGCGGCTCGGCGTGCTGCTCCGCCAGCACGGTGAAGCCGAGTTCACCCAGCCGGCGGCGCAGGTTGTCCACCGGCATGAAGTGCAGGTGCTGCGGTTGGAGCCATGGCAGCCACCAGCGGCCGAGCAGCCGGGCGTAGCGGCTCTGCGGGTCGGGGACCTCGATCAGCAGGTGGCCGCCGGGACGCAGGGCGAAGTGCGCGGCCGCCAGTTCCCGCGCGGGATCCAGGCTGTGCTCCAGGTAGTGGAACATGCTCACCACCTCGTACTGGTCGGCCATCGACGCGGCGACGTCCACGAAACTGCCGCGGTAGCCGCGCCGCACCCGCCCGGCGCTCTCGGCGAGTTCGGCCCCGTCGGTGAAGTCGAGCCCGTCGAAGGCCGTAAGCGGGAAGATGTCGCGGGCCGCCTCGCAGAAGTGGCCGTGCCCGGTGCCCACGTCCAGCCAGTTCTCCGGGGCCGGAGCGTAGGGCGCCAGCGCCTCGGCCCGCCGCCGGTACATCGCCCCGCGGCCCGCAAAGAGCCCGCCGCTCTGCTGCTCGCCCAGGCCGTCGTAGAAGTCGCGGTAGTAGAACTCAAGGCCCTGAGTGCTCAGCCGCGGGTTCTGGAACACGTGCCCGCAGCCCTCGCAGCGGTCGAGCTGGAATTGCCCCGGCTTGTGTTGGAGCAGGTCGGTGGTGCGCAGGCGCTCACGTAGCCGGTCCGAGCCGCACCAGGGGCAGGTGCTCCGTTTGGGCTCGAAGAACTGGTCAAGTCCGCCTTTCAGGTCGGCCTCGTAGGCGGGACGGCGCTCGGCCACCGCCGCCGTCTTCACCGCGGATTTCGACACGGACTTGTTCTTTGAACCCTGACTTTCTTCCTGCACGCTCAGACCCCTGTCAGTCGTGACCCGCGGAGGCCGGGGTCTGCGGATGTCGCGTCAAGCGCGAGCCGGACGAGGTGGTCGGCCGCGGCCTGCGCTCCCCCGGCGGTCCGGAACGCCGCGGCGATCCGTCCGGCGGACTGCGCGTATCCGGGCTCGGTGAGCAGCCGGTCGAGGGCTGCGCCGATCTGGTCCGGACGGGCCCGGGAGAAGCGCAGCCGCAGCGCCACGCCGGCGTCCACGGCCTGCTGCGCCACGATCGGCTGGTCGTCCCGGATCGGAGCCACCAGCAGCGGGACGCCGTGGTAGAGCGCCTCACAGACGGTGTTCTGCCCGGCATGGCAGATCACTGCGTTGGTGCGCGGCAGCAGCTCCAACTGCGGCACGTGCGGGAACGTCAGGACGTTGACCGACGGCGAGGTGACCGCGCCTGTCGGATCGACGAGGACGCCGCACAAATCCGGACGATCGGCCAGGGCCAGCGCGCAGGCGTTGAGGAAGTCCGCGCCGGCGTCCGCGTTGGCGGTGCCGATCGTGACCAGGACGATCGGGGCGCCGGCGGGCAGCGCAGCCCACGGAAAGGCGGGATCGGGCGGGCGAGGCGCGATCGACGGTCCGACGTAGCGCAGCGTCGCGGCCAGTTCGTCGGGGCGGCCGGACAGCTCGGCGGTGCTGTAGGCCAGCACGAGGTGCGGCGAGAAACGCAGGTCGCCGTACGTACGCTGATATCGGTCCGAGCCGGCTGCGTGCCGATCGCCGTGGCGCAGTTCCAGGTCCAGCAGCAGCTCGCGCACCCACGCGGCGACCTTCGGCAGGCCGCCCAGCGGATCGGCGAGTTCCGCCGCCGTGGTGGCCGAGGTCGCCCAGGGCAGGCCGCGCCGCTGCGCCACCACGGCCCCGGCCACGGCCTGCTGGTCGACGACGAGGACGTCGGGCTCGAAGCGGTCCACCGCGGCCTCGACACCCGGGATCATCGCCTCGGCGAGCGGGACGAGGAAGGTCTCCCACAGGAACTTCAGCGCCGCCGGGCCGCGCAGTTCGGCCGGTCGCTCGACGGCCGCGCCGGTCGCCGGCTCGGGCACCGCGCACGTCAGCACCCTGGCTCCCGGTCCGGCCAGGCGCGCGACGAGCTCGGCGTGCCCGGCCCAGGCCACCTCGTGCCCCTGCCGGGCCAGCGCGGCCGCCACGCCGATCGTCGGGTTGACGTGGCCCACCAGCGGCGGCACGACGAACAGGAACCGGCTCACCCCGCCTGGGCCCCTGTTCCGGCCGTGGCCGCGGTGCGGGCACGGGCGTGGGCGCGGGCATGGGCAGCGGCGCTCGCCCCGGCTCGGACACTCACCTGGGCGCCCGCCCCGGCGTCGGTGTCGATTGTGGTGCCGCTTGTGTTCGCGACCGGGCGGTGCCCGCCGATCCAGGTCAGCAGCAGGTCCAGCACCGTGCGCGGCACCTCCACGAGCACCGAGTGCTCCTGTCCTGGCAGGATCGCGGTCGTGCAGCGCGGCATGAGCGCCTCCAGGACCGGTGCCTGCTCGGCCAGGTCGCTCTCGGAGCCGTAGACGGCCAGCACGGGGCAGCTCAGGGCGGTGATCTGGTCCGGGGACAGTACCCGGCTGGCGGGCAGGTCGTGTTCCAGGGTGGTGGCGGCCAGCATCTTCGCGGCGCGCTTGGCTCGGCGGGCCAGGTGCGGCCCGTGCCGGGCGGTGATCCAGGCGATGGCCTCGAAGGTGCCGAGCTGGGTCGCGGCCCGGTGCAGGTTCGCGGTCATCTTGACCGACCACTGCGCGGTGGCGGGCTCGGATTCGACGGTGGCCACGCCGGCGGCCCGGTGCGGGTTACGTTCGGCGAACCCGTAGGCGACGGTGCCACCGAAGGAGTTGCCGAGCAGGTATACGGGTTCGGTGATGTCGAGGGCGTCGAGCAGCGCGGTCAGGTCGTCGACGAAGTCGTCGACCTGGTAGCCGGTCGGCGGGCGTTCGCTGTTCCCGTGGCCGCGCAGGTCGTACATGACGACGCGGAATCCGGCGTCACGCAGGGCCTTGGCGAGGGTGAAGTAGTAGCTGGCCAGGCTGTCGATGAGGATGCCGTGCACGCACACGATGGTGGGCGACGGGCCGTCGGTCGCGTCGCGCGGCGGCATCACCTCGTAGTTCTGCTTGATGCCGTTGGCCTGGATCGCGGGCATCCGGATCAGCCCTCTTCGGTGTCGCGCAGCGCGGCGGCCACGTGGTCGACCAGCCGGCCGACCGTCAGGGTGATGATCTCCTCGAGGTCGAGCTCCGCGATGAACTCGGCGAAGTTGACCCGGTTGCCGTAGCGCTCCTCGAGTCGTCCGGCCAGGGTGACCAGGTCGATGCTCTCCAGCTCCAGGTCGTCGTGGAAGCGGGTGTCCATGCCGATCTCGGCGTCGTCGAGTCCGTATTCGTCGAGCAGGTCGCGCAGCAGGTCGGCGATGTCGGCGAGCACGGCGGGGTGGGTGGCGGTCGTGGGCGTCACGTGTCAGTCTCCTGTTTCTGTTGCTTCGTCGGGACCCTCGGTCCACGCGACCGTGTAGCTCCGGGCGGGCAGATCGTCCGGGTTGGCGAGCACGGCGGTGTGCACGTGGTAGCGGCGAACGGGGTTCGAGGCGCCGCGGCGGGTCTCCACGACGACGCCGGTGTCGTCGGCGGAGACCACGGCGAAGGCGCGCGGGTTTCCGGCCAGGCCGGTCCCCTCGGCCTTGCCGACCGCCTCCTTGGCGGTCCAGAACCGGGCGAACCAGAGCGGTTCGGTCCGGGCGTCGGACAGGGCGCGCAGCAGTGCGCGCTCGGAGTCGGACAGGGCGAACTCGTGCGCGGCCGGCTCGCGCGGGACGACCTGCTCGACGTCGATGCCGACCCCGGGCAGCCGGAGCTGAGGGTCGCCGGGCCGGACGATCGCGACGCCGACCTCGCCGGAGTGGGCCAGCGAGAGGGTGAGCGGTGGCAGGGCGGTGCCGTGCATGCCGGAGATCCGGGGCTGCCCGCTCTCCTCGTTCCAGATGCGGAACTCGGCCGGATAGAGCGGCCCGGTCGCGGTGCCGCCGTCCCAGAGGAGGCGCCGCGCCGCGTCTTTGGCGGCGACCCGTCCGAGCAGCCACTGCTTGCGGGTGCGCGGGGAGCAGGACTCGTAGTCGTCGCGTTCCGCCGCGCTTAGGTAGCTGCGCATGCGCAGGTCGCGGGAGGCGGGGTCGGACCAGCGGTCGAATACGGCATGCCAGTCGCCGGGCTGCGGGTGTGCGAGGGTCGCGGTGCCCGGGGCGCGCTCGACCGCCCGGGTGTCGGGGTGGCTGCCGAAGCGCCGGTCGGTCCAGCCGTCGAACTCGGCCCACACCCGGCCGCCGGCCGACAGCTGCGCGTCGGCGACCAGCTCCGTGTCGCTGATGCTCTGGATCCTGATATGGCAGTCCAGGCGGGTGCCCGGGGCGGGATGCGGGCCGAAGAAACGGATCCGCCGCATCCCGACCGGGAAGACCACGGTGCGGTGCTCGCGCACTGACATGATCCAGTAGCCGAGCAGCTGGCCGACGTTGTCGAGCAGCGCGCCGGGCGCGGGCGGGGTGACGATAATGCCGCGTACGTGCGCGTCCCCGATCGCGGTCAGCTCGGCGACGCCCTGGAATCGGGGTCCGTGGAACATCCACCGGTCGCTGTAGAGCTGGGCGGCGGTGATCTGCGGGCTCCGTTCGCCGGTGCCAGAGCTGTCCACGGGCCAGCGATCCGGCGGCCGGGGATGATCCCGGGCTACTTCAACGGTGGCGCGCGCGTACGAGCCGAACACGACCTTCAGCTGGCCGGGGACGCGCTGATCGGGGGTGACGGACACGTCGACCGCCACGGGCGGTGTGGCAGCAGTCCAGCGGTCGAAGCGGGCTGCGTGCACTGCGATGCTTCGCAGGCCCGGTGCGGCACCCTCGGCGGCGTCCATCATGTGCTGAATCACTGTCGTCGCCGGGACGACTGGGAAGAGGTCTGATACGTCGGGCCAGTCCACGCGCTGCTTGAAGAAGCAATGGTCGAGCAGGTAGGGCATGGCGGCGACGTCGACATCGACGCGCAGTTGTGAAGCGTGAGGACGAGGAGGGAGAGGACTCGGCGCGGACTGGAGCCGTGTCGGATCCAGACGGGCAGCCAATACGGCGTTCGCTGACGCGGCGGTCTCGCGCAGCAAGGCAGCCAGTTCGGCAGCGACGGGCTGCTGAGCAGCGAGTGCGTCAAGCCCGGTCAGCGAGGAGTCCGCCACGGCCGGGGTGGCTGCCGCGACATGTCCTCGTGGCAGCGACAGCACGGGAGTCCGGCCGTTCAGGGAGACGAGCGCGCCGCCGAGGTCGAGCCGGGTCGGCAGAGTGCGACGCGGGCTCGTGCTCTGACCAGCTCGTTCCCGGTCGGCGGCCTGCTGCGCCGACTCGAGTTCGTACACGTCGCGGCCCTCGACCCACAACGCGGCGGCGACTCGGCGTAGTTGGGCGAGTCCGTCGCGCTGCGGTGCGTTCGCCGCGATCGAGAGGTGGTCACGCCCGGACAGCACGTCATCCATCACGGTGGCCAGCGCCCCGGTCCCGACCTGGATGAAGACCCGGAATCCGGCCTCGTACATCGCCTCGATCAGCTGCCGGAAGCGCACCGGCTCGACCAGGTGGCGAACGAACAGTTCGCGCACCTCGGCCGGAGAGGAAGGGAAGGGCGCGGCGGTCGTGGCCGACCAGACCGGGACCTCGGGCGGGTGCAGGTCGAACTGGGCCGAGGCCTCGAGGATCGGTCCGAGATAGGGCCGGAGCATCGGGGTGTGGAAGCCGGAGCGGAACGGCAGCACCTGGCACAGCACATTCTGCCTGCGCAGATCCCGGACCAGCGCGGCCACCTCGTCCTCGGGTCCGCACACCACGCACTGATTCGGCGCGTTGTCGTGCGAGAGTGCGATGCCCGGGTACTCGTCCGACAGTGCGGCAAGGACCCGGTCCGCTCCGGCGCCGATCGCCCCGAACAGCAGGCCCGGCACACTCACCGAGGCGGGATCGAACTGCGCGATGAACTGGTCGACGGCAGGTCCGGAGTACAGTCCGGCGCTGACCATCGCCGTCCACTCGCCGATGCTGTGACCTGCGACGGCGGCCGGCCGCACGCCCATCTCGGCCAGGGCGCGAGCGAGCAGCCGTCCGACCTCGACGACGCCGACTCCGTGTGCGCCGAGGCCCTCCGAGGACGGGGATGGGGTCGAGGATGACGTGCTGTGTTCGGCCATGGAGACGCCGAGGGACTGTGCGACGTCCTCGACGCGGGGGACGAAATCGGCCTCCAGCCCCGGGAAGACGAAGGCGATGCGGCTCGACGATTGCGCCGACTGAGCCGACTGCGCGCCGAGCAGTGGCTCCGGGGTGAACCAAATGTCGCTGCGGCCGCGCCAGGGCTTGCCGTTGCCGACGATGCGGCGGGCGAGCGCGAGTTTCTTGGCCGTCGGGTCAACGATCGCGATCCGGCAGGCCGAATCGCTATCAGAGTGCTGCGTCTCACTCGAACGGACACTGTAATCACCGGCGAGCCGCTCAGCGCTAGACGGGTACTGCGTCTCACTGAGACGGACACTGTAATCACCGGCGAGGAGCTCGGCGTCGGGGGCGGCTAGCAGCGCGGCGAGTGCGGCCGGATCGGCGGCTTCGAGTCTGAGTACCCGCTCTGTCCGTTCTGGCGGGACAACTGACAAAACTGCTGCACCGCGCGCGCTGCCCACCCCGCCCACACCTCCAGGCGCTTGCTCTAGCACCACGTGCGCGTTGATGCCGCCGAATCCGAACGCGTTGACACCTGCCCGGCGCGGCGTACCGCTTTCCGGCCACGGCTCGGCGCGGTCCAGCGGCCGGAAGCGGGTCGCCTTGAGGTCCGGGTGCGGATCGTCGCAGTGCAGGGTCGGCGGCAGGACGCCATGGTGCACCGCCAGCGCCGCCTTGACCAGGCTGGCTATGCCCGCCGCAGGCATCGTGTGGCCGATCATCGACTTCACCGAACCGATCGCCGCCGGTTCGCCCTGCGGCGGTCCGAATACCTCGGCCAGCGTCGTCAGCTCCGCACCGTCCCCGGCGGGCGTCGCGGTGCCGTGCGCCTCCAGCAGACCGAGCGCGTCGGCCGCACGCGGGTCGAGGCCCGCAGCGGCCCAGGCCTGGCGCACCGCACGCATCTGCCCGGCCGGTTCGGGGTTGAACAGGCTGGCGGCCCGTCCGTCGCTGGCCACTCCGGTGCCCCGGATCACGGCGTACACGCGGTCCCCCGCCGCGACCGCGTCGTCGAGCCGTTTGAGCACGACGACCCCGGTGCCCTCGCCGATCAGGATCCCGTCCGCGCCACGGTTGAACGGTCGGATTCGCTCGCTGCGGGAGAGTGCGCCCAGCTGGCTGAACACGCTCCAGAAGGTGATGTCGTGGCAGTGGTGCACGCCGCCCGCAAGCATCGCGTCGCAGCGTCCGCTGACCAGTTCCGCGACCGCCTGGTCGACCGCGACGAGCGAGGAGGCGCAGGCCGCGTCGATCGTGTAGGCCGGGCCGCGCACATCGAGCCGGTTCGCGATCCGGGAGGCGGCCAGGTTGGGCACCAGGCCGATCGCCGCCTCGGGCCGGTTCGGGCCGAGGGCCTCGGTGAACGCGGCCCGTACCTGTTCGGCCTGCGCTTGCGGCAGGTCGGGCAGCACCTCGCGCAGGGTGCGCACGAGCTGATTCGCCGTACGCACCCGCTGGTCCAGGCGCACCAGCCCGGGGGTCAGGTAGCCGCCACGTCCGAGCACGACGCCGATCCGGTCGCCCGCCGGCAGCCGCTCGCGACCGCCCGCGTCGGCGATCGCTTCAGCGGCCACCCGCAGCGCGAGCAGCTGGTCCGGCTCGGCGCCCGGCACCGAGTCCGGCATGATCCCGAACGCCAGCGGATCGACCTCGGCGTACTCGTCCACGAAACCGCCACGCCGGCAGTAGACCCGGTCCGGCCGGGTGGGACCGGCGGCCGGGTCGTAGAACTCCGGATCCCAGCGGCCCGCCGGGACCTCGGTGATGCAGTCCACGCCTCCGACCAGGTTGCGCCAGTAGGCGTCCAGGTCGGGGGCGCCGGGCAGCAGCACCGCCATTCCGACGATCGCGATCGCGGTCCGGGGCGATGACGGTGGCGGGGTCGGCGGCGGCGCCGTGATCGGCTCCGGCGTTGCGGTTGCCGTCTCGGTCAACGGTCCGGTCACCACCCGGACGCGGTATAGACCACGGCGGCGTCATCCCCGCCCCAGGCCAGTTCCCGCAGCAGGGCGAGGGCTCCCTCCTCCGGGTCGATCAGCGCGATCCCGCGTTTCGCATAGGCCTGCATCAGTTCGGGCGTCACCATGCCGCCGTGTTCCGCCGAGGGCGCCCACGGACCCCAGTGCACGGTCAGGCACCGCGCCCCGGTGCGCGCGGACCAGGCCGCGCCGAGGCTCTCCAGCGCGTCGTTCCCGGCGGCGTAGTCGCTCTGGCCGCGGTTGCCGAGAACGGCGGCGATGCTGCCGAACAGCACGCTGAGACGCGGCAGCTCCGGCAGATCATCGAGCCCTGCGAACAGGGCGCGGGCGCCGTCGGCCTTGGTGGCGAAGACCCGGGCGAAGGACTCGGGGTCCTTGTCCGCGATGACCTTGTCCTCGATGATCCCGGCGGCATAGACGACCGCATCGAGCCGGCCGTGCTCGGTGTGGATGTCCTTGAGCAGTTGGCGCAGTGCTCCGCCGTCACGCACGTCGAGGGCGTGATACCGAGGCCGACTGCCCAGTTCACGCAGCCAGTCGACGGTGCCGGAGACCTCGCGGGCGGCCATGGTCCGGGCGACAGTGCGTTCGATCTGGGCGGGCGAGCGCATCCCGCTCGCGATCAGTGCGGCACGCACCGCCGCGGCGTCGGGGGCGTTCGCAGTGTCCGGTGACTCGGGCTCGGTCGGCGGCGCGGTACGGCCGATCAGCTCGATTCGGCAGCGGCTCGCGCTGGCCAGCGCGGTGGCGATACGGGCGGTGATGCCGCGCGCGCCGCCGACGATGACGACGACGGAATCGCGGTCGAGGCCGAGCGCCTGGGCCTCGGCGACTCCGTCCCCGGCCGGACCCGCTCCGTGCGCGGCGAGCGAGCCGAGCGGGGTCTCGACCGGGTCGAGCCGGAACCGGCGCCTGTCGCGATGGATGGTCACCGGATGCTTGTCGGCGCACAACAGTTCGTCGACGAGCAGCGCGGCGAGGTCAGCAACGGGGGTTGCCGGGTCGAGCTCTACCAGGCGTGCGGTGGTCTGCGGATACTCGCGGTCAACGGTGCGCATCAGGCCACGTAGACCGACGGCCGGGCCGGGTACGTCCAGGGCGCGGGCGGCGACGAACCAGCGGGGCGAGTCGGCCAGTGCGCCCTTGATGTCGGCAAAGGCGTTCGGCAGCAACGGCTGGTCGGCCGTCGAAAGGCCGCCGAGGTGGATGATCGCATCTGCCCCGGTCGCCGCGTCTTGCAGTGCACTGGCACCGTATGCGCTGAGCCGGGCCGCGACTGCCGACGCCAGGTCCGCAGCACTATCGGCGCCGAGTATCGCAAAACGCGTACCGGCCAGCGGGCCGTAGTCGATCCCGTCCGTCGGTGCGGCTTCGACCTCGCGCAGGACGAGGCGGCGGGGAGCGCGGATGTCGGGCACGTCTACACGGGCCACAGTCTCCGATTCCTGCTCAGGACCCTGCTCTCCGGCCGGACCGCCGTTGACCCGCTGTGTGAGCCAGTCGGCGATGGCACGTGCCGTTCGGGCCTTCGCCATCTCCTCGAGTTGGTCGTCGTCGAGGTCGGCGGCCCCGAGATTGAGCCGCTGGGCCAGCTCCCCGGCGATCTCGGTGCGCTTGATCGAGTCGACGCTCAGGTCGGCTTCGAGATCGAGCTCGGGTTCGATCATGTCGATCGGGTAGCCGGTGCGGGCGCTGATGATGTCCAGCACGGTGCCGAGGATGTCGGTGCCCACGACTTCGGCCGGGCGATTGGATTCAATTTCATGAGAAACGACGTCTTGAGATACAGAATCCTGGTACGAGTCGACTGAGTACGACGTATCAGGCTGCTCAGGCTGCTGCTGCCAGACCAGTCTCCCCGCCGGGACGGAGCCCAGGTACGCCAGCATGACGTCGCGTTGTGCCGCGACCATCTCGCGGTTGGTCCGCAGGAACTCCGCGAGCAGCGCGTCCTGATTCACCATGCCGGGGCCTGCACTCGCTGCGGGATCTGGGAGCACGGTCCCCTCCAGGGAGATTCGTCGGGCGGGGGTCAGTCCCCCGGGCACGCAGGCGCCGTCCGCCGTGCGCACGAGGTGGCCGTCAACGGTCCAGCCGGGCCGCTTGGGACGGGGCACGGTCTCGCTGTCCAGGGCGTCGCGGCCCTCGAAGAGCCAGCCGGTCCGCAGGCCGACACCCGCCGTGGCGAGCCGGGCGACCGCGCGCAACAGCCCGCGCAGCCCGGCATCCGGCCGGTCCTCGATGGCCACGGCAACGTGCGGCCTGCCGTCCAGGATCGCGTCGACCAGCCGGGTGAGCACCCGCCCGGGTCCGGCCTCGACGAAGACGCGCAGGCCCGCCGCGTACATCGCCTCGATCTCGTCGGCGAAGCGCACCGGGGAGCCGATCTGTGCGGCCAGTTCGGCGCGGATCGCGGCAGGCTGGGCAGAGTACGGCGCGGCCGTGCGGTTGGCATACACCGGGACCTCCGGCGCGCGCACCGGCACCTCGTCGAGGATGTCGGCGAAAGCGTTTCCGGCTGCAGCGACCAGCGGGCTGTGGAAGGCACACGCCACCGGGATCCGTTTCGCACCGATCCCGGCGGACCGCAGCGCGGCCACGGCCCGGTCGACAGCAGCGGTCGGGCCGGAGAGCACCAGCTGCTTCGGCGAGTTCTGATTCGCCTGGACCACCTCGCCGTCCAGACCCGCCGCCGCGAGCACGGCCTGGACCTCGGAAGTCCCGGCGGCCACCGCCGCCATGGTGCCCGGGTCTTCGCTGCCCACAGCCTGGCCCGCCGCCTCCAGGATCACCCGGGCCCGGTCCCGGCTGGCCGCCAGCAGCGCCGCCGGGTCGAGCGCACCCGCGCTGGCCAGCGCCACCAGCTCGCCGTAGCTGTGTCCTGCGACGGCGTCCGGCTTGATGCCCAGGCGGCGCAGCACGTGATCGGCGGCGAGCCCGGCCACGCCGAGGACGGGTTGCGCCACGCGGGTATCGCGGATCCGGGCCTCCTGCGCGGCCCGGGTCTCGTCGTCGAAGGCTGTCGGCGGGTACAGCAGGTGCGCCCACTCGCCGCCGAGCCGCAGATAGTACTGGAGTTCGGGGAAGGTCACGAACAGTTCGGCGAGCATTCCGGGACGCTGGCTGCCCTGGCCGGGGAACAGGAAGGCGGTCCCGCCTGCGGCTGCGAAGTGCTCCTCGTCGCCCGGTTGGAAGAGTCCTGCGGCAGGATCGTGCTCCCCGCCGAGCGCCCGGCGGGCCAGCGCCGCGAGATCATCGAGATCTGCCGCGACAAAGGCCACCCAGGCCCGATCGGTACGTGCGTCCGCGGCCCGCGACACGGACAGCGCCAGATCGCGAAGCCGCCACGGCGTCGTCTTCGGCTCGTCTTCCATCCGGGTCAGGAGCCTGTCGATGGCGCGGTGGGCGGACGCGCGGTCCGCGCCGCGGAACACGAACAGCTCCACCGGCCACTCGTCCCGGCCGTGCCGCGGGTCGGCGCCGTGCTCGTAACCGCCCAGCACCACATGGAAATTGGTGCCGCCGAAACCGAACGCACTGACTCCCGCCACCCGCTCGCCCGGCGGCTCGGGCCACGGACGTGCGGCCGTATGGAAGGCGAACGGGCTCTCCACCCCACCCCAGCCCGGGTTCGGCTGGTCCAGGTTGATCGTGGGCGGGCGCACCCCGGTGTGCAGCGCCAGCGCCGCCTTCACCAGTCCGGCCATCCCCGCCGCGCACTTGGTGTGCCCGATCTGGGACTTGACCGACCCGAGCACACAGCTGCCCGGCGCGGCCCCTGCCTCGCCGAACACCGCCGTCAGGGTTCGAAGTTCAGTCCGGTCGCCCACCACGGTCCCGGTGCCGTGCGCCTCCACCAGCCCGACCCGGGCCGGGGATATCTGCGCATTGCGATAGGCGCGCTCCAGGGCTCGGCGCTGCCCCTCCGGACGCGGCGCGGTCAGGCCCAGCGCCCGGCCATCGCTCGCGCTGCCGACGCCGCGGATCACCGCGTACACCCGGTCGCCGTCCCGCTCGGCGTCCTCAAGCCGCTTGAGCACCACGCAGGCGGCGCCCTCACCCAGCGCGATGCCGTCGGCCTCGGCGTCGAAGGTGCGCGAGCGCCCGCTCGCCGAGAGCGCGTGCACCGAGGAGAACAGCAGGAAGTCGTTGATGCCGTTGTGCAGGTCCACTCCCCCGCACAGCACCAGGTCGCTGGTGCCGCCGACCAGCTCCTTGCAGGCCACGTCCACCGCCGCGAGCGACGAGGCGCAGGCGGCGTCCACGGTGTAGTTCGCCCCGCCCAGGTCCAGCCGGTTGGCGATCCGGCCGGCGATGACGTTGGCCAGTACACCGGGGAACGAGTCCTCGGTCAGCCGCGGCAGCTGCTCGTCCAGCTCGCGCGGCAGGGCCCCGAGATAGGAAGGCAGGGTATTGCGCAGCACACCTGCGTTGGACAGGTCGCTGCCGGCCTCGGCGCCGAACACCACGGAGGTGCGGTCGTGGTCCACGCCAGGCCGGTCGTATCCGGCGTCGGCCAGCGCCCGGCGTGCGGCTTCGAGCGCGAGCAGCTGGGTCGGCTCGATGCTGCCGAGCGCGGTCGGGGGAATCCCGTAACGCAGCGGGTCGAAGGGGATCGGCGGCAGAAAGCCACCCCACTTGGACGGAGTGCCCCGGCCCGCGTCGCGCCCGACGGCAGCCGGGTCGTAGTACAGCTCGGGATCCCAGCGCTCCTTCGGCACCTCGGTGACCCGGTCCAGACCGTCGAGCACAGTCGCCCAGAAGGCCGACAGGTCCGGCGAGCCGGGGAACATGCAGGCCATGCCGACGATCGCGACATCCAGGGGCGCAGGCGCTGCGGGCTCCACGGGAGCCGCAGAGGTCATACCCAACCGGCTGCGCAGCCCTTCCGCACGGTCGGCGTACAGCGCACGGGCCCCATCGGTGACCTCGCTGTGCAGGGCGGGAATCGTAGTGACCGACGCGCGCAGCACCGCCACCTGCCCGGCCATGAACATGCCCTCGGCGAGTTGCCCGTCCTCGTCCACGGCGACCAGCTGCGAGCCTTCGCGTCGCAGGCCCTTGCTGGCGACCCGCAGCCGCCCGACGTTCAGCTCCTCCAGCCGTTCCCAGGCCTCCCGACTCGGTACGGACTCCGCCCGTAGCTGCGCCTTGACCTGCTCGAACTCCTCGGTGAAGGGGCTGACGACGCCGCGGGTGGTGTGGCCCGGGGCCGTCTCCAGCAGCGCGGTCGCCTCGGCGGCCACGACCTTCCGCTGGAACAGTGGCCTGATCGCCCCGTGGGCGACGGCCTCCTCGGTGAACAGGTACGCGGTGCCCATCAGGACCCCGATACGCACGCCGCGGGTGGTCAGCGGACGCGCCATCGCGGCGATCATCGCGGCGGAGCGCGCGTCGTGCACGCCGCCGGCGAAGAGGAGCTGGCAGTCGTCGCCGATTGGCTGCTTCGGCCGGTCGGCAAGCCAGCCCTCGATGACCCCGAGCTGCGCCTCCCAGAGCGGGAAGCTCGCGCGCGGACCGGTGTGGCCGCCGCACTCCGAGCCCTCGAACACGAACTTGCGCGCCCCGGCCTCGAGGAACTGGCGCAGCAGGCCGGGCGAGGGCACGTGCAGGAAGGTGCTGATTCCCTGCTCCTCCAGCGCGCGGGCCTGGGCCGGTCGGCCACCCGCCACGATCGCGCAGGAGGGTCGCAGCTCCTTGATGACTTCGAGCTGGGCGGTGCGGGTCTGCTCGGGGGCGAAGCCGAGCACCCCGACGCCCCACGGCCGGTCGCCGAGCGCGGCGGCGGCCTCCTTCATCAGCGTGCGGGTCTGCTGCCCGTCCGCGAGCGCGAGCGCGAGGAACGGCAGCGCACCGTGCTCCGCCACCGGCACGGCGAAGGCGGCCTGGTCGCTCACCCGGGTCATCGGCCCCTGGGCCAGCGGCAGCCGCGTGCCGAGGGCGGCCGCGAGCGGCGCCCCGGCACTGAGCGCATCGGAAGCGTCGTCGTACTCGCGTATCGCGTCCTCGATCGCGGTGCGCACTGCCCGCACGGCCGCACCGGTGTCCGCGTAGCGCTCGCGGAAGCGCGCGGCGAGAAACCCGTCCTGGCCGATCGGCATCAGCGACGCGTCGCCGGCGCCCAGTAGGTCGGCGACCTGTTCGGGAGTGAGCTGATCCCACTGCGCCGGATCTACGGCCGCGCCGCGCGGCCGCAGCACGCGGTGCCCGCCGACGAGCACGCTCTCCGATCCGTCCATGGCTCGAAGCACAGCGTTGACGTGTTCGGGCAGTTCGGCCTCGCTGAGCAGGGCGAGCTGAACGTCGAGCACGACTCCGGCGGCGCCGCCGATCACGGCGGCCGCGGCGGTGTGTTCGCCGATTCCGCCGGCGGCCCAGATCGGCACGTCGAGGTCCGCGGCGGCCAACTGCTGGAGTAGGACGAAGGTGCTCAGCTCGCCGACCGGTCCGCCGGCCTCGCTGCCGCGGGCGATCAGTCCGTGCGCGCCGGACGCGATGGCGGCGCGGGCCTCGTCGCGGCCGGTGACCTCGACGAGCACGCGGTACGGGGACAAGCGCGGATCGTCCGGCTTCCACGCGGACCGGGTCCCGAGCACGACGAGGTCCACCCGGCCGGGAGCGCGCTGCTCCAGTTCCCCGGGTTCAAGGCCGCAGCCGTGTCCGGCCCGCACGCCGAATGAGACGGGAGACCAGGCGGCGGCCAGTTCGAGGGCCCGTCGGGCGGCGCGGCCGCCGCCACCGAGGTCGAGTACTGCGGTACCCCCGGCCCGGCCTGCCTCGGCCGCGAGTCTCGCGTTGGGTACGCCGCAGGGGCTGATCGCGAGAACCAGATCGCGTCGATTCCGGGCAGAGGGCATGGCGGCTCCGTCCTGAACGGGCGTGCTAATGCGAACAAAGCTCATGATTACTCGCGAGTAGGATCAGTCTTCCATGACCAAAGCGACCCCTGTGTAAATTCGCGGCTACGCCACGTATACCAGTACTCATATCTTCATCAAAAGCGAGCAAAGTCCTGGCAGTCCCTTGACTACGAGAGCCTTGGATTTGTGCGATGGCCAGGCAAGATGCACGATCGTTCGTAACCCGTTCATCAAGGCCGCCCCCGGCAGTTCCCACCCCTCGATCAGCGCCCCGACATTTACTAAATTAATTAACAGCAACTACATGCCATATCCGCGCCGACGCGGCCATAGTGCACTCGACGGCCATACGGCCTTACGGTTCTGCCATGGGCATGGTGGACACTCTCGGGCTCGTGCTGCATCCGGAACGCGACTCGACGGCCGCCGTCGAGGCGATCATCGGCTGGGCGGTCGCCAGGAACGGGACCGTGCTCGGCCTGCCCGAGGAGGTCGGCCGGATCGACTGCAGCGCGGTGCCGGTCGACGCGGGCGCGCTGGTTCAGCGGGCGGACCTGCTGGTGAGCCTGGGCGGGGACGGCACGATGCTGCGCAGCATGCGCATGGCGGTCGGGCAGTCCACCCCGGTGCTCGGGGTGAACCTGGGCCGCCTCGGCTTCCTGGCCGAGATCGACGTGAAGGACCTCCCGCACGCGCTCACCAGCATCGACGAGCACCACTTCCTGGTGGAGCCGCGGATGGCGGTGTGCGCCCGGCTGCCCGGCGGCAGGGTGGTGACCGCCTTCAACGACATCGCGCTGGTGCGGATCCCGGGCGACGGCCTGGTCGTGGTGGAGGTGCTGGTCCAGGGCCAGCCCTTCGTCCGGTACTCCGCCGACGCGGTCATCGTGGCCGCCCCGACCGGCTCGACGGCGTACAGCTACTCCGCCGGCGGCCCGATCGTCTCGCCCACCGTCGAGGGCTTCCTGGTGATCCCGGCGGCCGCTCACTCGACCTTCAACCGGGCGATCATGCTGTCCGCCGACGAGGACGTCACCCTCAACCTGCTGCCGACCTGCGGGCAGCTCGCGGTGGAGGTGGACGGCGCGGTCGCCGCCCGGCTGGAATCCGGGGACCGCCTGGAGATCACCGCCAGCCGGGCCGCGGCCCAGGTGATGCGGCTGGGCAACACCACGTTCTACGAGCGCGCCCGGCGCAAGCTGCGGGTGAGCGGCAGCGCGGAGGCGGACTGAGGCTGCGCCGCAGGTGGGCTGAACCACTGACCGCAAGCAGCGGCGCGATAGTAGTGCGATCGAAACGTCGAGCGAGCACGATGTGCACATGGACACGCGGCGGATACGGGTTGGGTGCGAGTTCGTGCACGTCGCCGAGGTCGACACGCCGGCCGTCCTGCAGATAGAACCGCGGGACTCGGCGCTCGTCAACGTCCTGCAACGCGAGTGGTCGATGGATCCGCAGCGGCATATCGGCCACTACACCGACCTGTACGGCAACAACTGCGCGCGCGTGGTGCTGCCCGCCGGACGGTCGGTACTGCGCTTCGACGCCACGGTGCTGGTGCCCGACGCGCCCGAGGACGCCGACGAATCGGCGCGGGAGCTGCTGCCGGACGAACTGCCCGACGACGTCCTGCTCTACACGCTGCCCAGCCGCTACTGCCTGCCCGACATGCTCGGGGACGAGGCCTGGTCGCGCTTCGGCCCGATGCCCACCGGCTACGCCCGGGTCCAGGCGATCTGCGACCACGTCAACGGCCACCTGACCTTCGAGTACGGCAGCAGCGGCTCATGGTCGACGGCGGTGGACGTCAATCTCTCCGGGTACGGGGTGTGCCGCGACTTCACCCACCTGGCCATCTCGTTCTGCCGGGCGCTGAACATCCCGGCCCGGTACGTCTTCGGCTACCTGCCCGACGTGGACACCGAGGCGCTCCTGGACCCGAACGGGTTACCGGCGGTGATGGACTTCGCGGCCTGGATGGAGGTCTGGCTCGGCGACCGGTGGTGGACCTTCGACCCGCGCAACAACCGGCGCCGGAAAGGCAGGGTCCTGATCGGACGCGGACGGGACGCCTCCGACGTGGCGATGGTCACCACCTTCGGCGCCCCGCTGCTCGAGTCGATGGCCGTGCACGCGTACGAGCCGCTGCAGTGATTGGGCTTTTGCAGTGATCAGGCCTTTGCAGTGATCAGGCTTCGGCGCCCGGCTCCAGGCGCGCCGGCGCGAACAGGCCGATCGGATGGCGGGTGGCGCCGTCGATGACGAGGTCCGCGATGATCTCGCCGATGACGGGCACGAACTTGAAGCCGTGGCCGGAGAACCCGGCGGCCATCGTCACCTGGGGGTGCCGCGGGTGCGTGGCGAGCAGGAAGTTCTCGTCCGGGGTGGAGGTGTACATGCAGGCCAGCCCGCGCAGGTGCGGTCCGGCCAGGGTCGGGATGCGCCCGGCCAGGTAGCCGCGCATCCGCTCGACCTCGGCGGGGTGGATCTCCCGGTCCAGCGCGTCCGGATCGGCCGGGGCGCCGTTGCGGAAGAACGCGATCTTCACGCCCTCGGAGGCGGCGCCGTAGGCGGGGAATCCGTAGAACTGCATGCCCGACGGGTCCTCCCAGACGAAGACGGGGAACCGCGGCGCGCGGAACCGGTCGACCCCGTCCGTCGGGGCGAACCAGAAGAGCAGTTGGCGCTCGACGGTGAGGCTGGACGCGAACTCGGGCAGCAGCCGCGGCGCCCACGCTCCGGGCGCGATGACCAGGGACCGGGCTGAGTAAGTGCCCTTCGTGGTACGCACCGTGACGCCTGCCTCGGCATCGGCGGTGCCGTGCGCGCGCCAGCTCAGCACACGTTCGTTGAAGTTCAGCTGCGCACCGCGAGCCCCCGCCCGGCCGAGGTGCGCGAGCACGGTCTGTTCTGGACGGACAAACCCGGCCCGGGGCTCGTACAGCGCCACGGTGTCGTCGTCCGGGGTCAGGGCTGGGAAGCGGCTGCGCAACTGCGCGGCGTCGAGCAGCTCGTACGGCAGGTCCCACTGCCGCGCGCTGGCAACACTGCCGGAGACCGCCGAGGACTCCGGCCGCCCGATCATCAGGCCGCCGGTGATGGTGAGCGTTCCGGGCTGGTCGCGATCGAGTTCTTCCCAGAGTTCGTAACTGCGCAGCAGCAGCGGGACGTAGGCCGGGTCCTCGAAGTAGGCCTGCCGGATGATCCGGGACTCGCCGTGACTGGCTCCCCGATCGTGCGCCGGGGTGAACTGCTCCAGACCGAGGACGCGTTGCCCCCGCTCGGCCAGGTGGGCAGCGGCCGCACTACCCATGCCGCCGAGCCCAAGCACGATGACGTCGAAGATGTCGAATGTTGGGTCAGTGGTCATCCGGTCACGACCAGGTCGCTCTTCGGCCGGCTGCAGCACAGCAGCACCTTTCCGGCGGCGATCTCGCGGGGGCGGATGCCGCCGTTGTGCCGCATGTCGACCTCGCCGGCGATCAGCGTGCTCTTACAGGTGCCGCAGAGTCCTTGAGCGCAGGACGAGGGAAGCGTCAGGCCGGCCGCGGCAGCGGCGTCGAGGATCGTCATGTCGGCAGCGCAGTCAATGGTCACGCCGTGATCGCGGAACTCGATCCGGAAGGTGGCGAGGGTAGGTCCAACTTGTCCGTCTGAGGAAGACGGCGTGACATCGCGCTGTCCGTCTGAAGTGGACAGCGTCACGTCACCCTGTCCGTCTGCGGGAGACAGCGTGACCTCACCCTGTCCGCCAAATTGGGACGGAGTAGTCAACGACTCAGCGCGCAGGTCCTCGAAGGTGAAGCTCTCCTCGTGGAAGCGGTTCGGCGCACAGCCGACCGCCGACGCCGACGCGCGCGCGGTCGCCCGGTACCCGGCCGGTCCGCACGCGAGCACCTCTCGTGTCGCGGCGTCCGGGACCAGGGCCGCCAGCACGTCGGGCCCGAGGCGCCCCGCCACCACGCCCGGCATCGAAGGCTGATCGGCCGCGTCACCGCACAAGTAGCGGATGCGCAGGCCGGGGACATGCCGCGCCATCCACTCCAGCTCGTCGCGGTACGGCACTTCGGCGACGCGGCGCTGTGCGTGCACGAGTACGAGGTCACATTCAGTACCGAGGTCGTACAGCGTCCGCAGCATCGACAGCGCCGGGGTGATGCCACTGCCCGCTGTCAGCAATAGGTAGGATTCGGCCGGGTGGTCCGCGATCGTGAAGTCGCCCTGCGGCTCACCGATGCGCACGACGCTTCCGGGGCCAAGGCCGCCGTCGTGCAGCCAGCGGGACACGGCCCCGTCGCTGGTGCGCTTGACCGTGATCGCGATGCGCTCGGGCCGAGTTGGCGGCGAAGCGATCGTGTAGCAGCGGTTCACCGCACGGCCGTCGACGTCGAACTCGACGGTCACGTACTGGCCCGCCTCGAAGCGCACCATCGAGGCCGTGCTCGGCGCGAGCACGACCGTCTTCATGTCGGGCGCGACGGTGCGCACCGCCTGGCACACGAACGTGTCGTCATCGGCCGGATCCCAGGGGCCGTAAGGCCGGTTCACGAAGTCTGATATTCGGCGAGCCGGTCGGTGTACCAGGAGCAGAAGGCGTCCACCTGGTACTCGGGCGCGAGGTACGGTCCGGGCCGGTAGGCGGGGTCGCTGACGCCGCGGTGTGCGCGGGCGACGAACGCGCGGTCCTGGTCGTTCGTCTGCCTCCACACCAGGGTCAGCGCGTCCAGGTCGTAGTCACCGCCCTCAACCGCGTCCTTGTGCACCAGCCAGGTAGTCCGCAGCAGCGACTTGTCCGGCGCGAGAGGCAGCACCGAGAACGTAATCGCGTGGTCGGCGAGGAAGTGGAACCAGGCGTTGGGCTGCACGTGCATCGACAGCCGGCCCAGCCGCGCGGTCGGGAAGTCGTCGGACAGCAGCCGCGCGCAGGCCCGGCGGCCGTCCGCGGTGAAGGACTCGCCCGCCATGTCCAGCGGCTCGCGCTCGATCCGGAACCCGGTCCGCCGGGTGTCGAGCTCCTCGACCGCCTTCCACGGCAGGCCGAGCTCGTCGCAGGTCCGGCTGAACTCCTCGTGCGCGCTGGTATAGCGCTCGAACGCCGGACGCAGCCTCGGGCCGATGTCCTCGAGCTGGTAGCCGTAGACCGGGAACAGCGACTTGATCAGCTCGGGATGGCCGCCGCAGTGCGTGCACTCGCGGTTGTTCTCCATCACCAGCTTCCAGTTGCCGTCCTCGACGATGTCGATCTGCGTCGCGACCTTCGCCTCGGCGAGCCGGTGCGGCTCGACATAGGGCGCGATGGTGGCGGCGTAGTCGTCGAAGTCCTCGGGCGGCTCGGCGGCGAGGCTGATGAACAGCAGCCCCGCCACCGCGCGCACGTGCACGGGACGCAGCGAGAGCCCGCTGCGGTCGAAGTCGGCGCCGGCGGACTCCGCGTGCAGCAGCCGGCCTTCGGTGTCGTACGTCCACTGGTGATAGGGGCACACGATGTTCCCGGTGCTGCCGCTGCACGCGTCGAGCAGCCGCGATCCGCGGTGGCGGCACACGTTGTGGAACGCCCGCACGCCCATGTCGTCGTCGCGGATCAGCACCACGGAGTACCGCCCCACCGAGATGGTGACGTAGTCGCCCGGCTCGGCGATCTCCGGCTCGGTCGCGACGAACAGCCAGCTGCGGCCGAACACCGCGTCCAGGTCGGTCTGATACGCCTCGTCGCTCGCGTAGAGCGGACCGGGAAGACTGTGACCGGGCGTGCGGTACGCCATCTGGCCATCGCCGGTGCCGATGGGTACCGACGCGTCGGCGGGTGCTGCTTCGATCGTGGTCACGTGCGCTCTCCGTGTGCAGGTGTCATTTTCCAACTGCGCGGCTGAGGCGGCGGTCGACCCAGCCGTGCAGGTATTCGCGGGCCTGCGGCGGACCCGTCGAGGATCCGGGCAGGTAGGCCTGGACCGCGAGGCCGTCGAAGGAGACCAGGAAGTCGGTCATCACGACGTCGAGTCCGTCGACGTCGAACTCGCCGGCCGCGATGCCGCGTTCGAGCACCTGGCGGACATCGGTGCGCCACAGCTCGTAGGTCTTCTCCTGCCACTCGGCGTGCGTGGCGTCGTGCGCCGACAGGCTCCAGAAGTCCAGCCACAGCCGCCAGTGCTGCACCGTGCGCTCGTCGTCGGCGAAGAAGCCGTCGATCAGCGCCCTTATGGCGGTGGTCGCGTCGGGGGCGGTGCGGGCCCGCTCGGCGATCGGCAGGTAGAAGGAGTCCATCTCGCCCTGCAGGACGTGGGCCAGGATCTCGGCGATCCCGCTGAAGTGGTAGGTCACCGTGCCCAGCGAGACTCCGCTGGCCTGGGCGATGTCCCGCAGGGTGGTGCCGAACGGGCCGCGCTCGGCGATGACGGTGCGCGCCGCCTCGACGACCAGCCGGCGGCGGATCTCAGTGGGCTGGCGGACGCGTTCGGCGGCGGTCTTGGCGCGCGCGGGGCGGGGCTGGGGCTGGGTCATGTCGCCAGTTTCCCGGACCGGGGAATGCGGCGATTCCAAGTGCGGTGGCGGACTTCTTCGCCGTTCAGGGTGGTCCTCAGTTCGTGTGCTGTGACGAAGTCGCCCTCGTCGACGGACATCTGTGCACTGACCTCGATCCCCACGTCCCACCCCGGTCGGCGCAGTCTCATCGACCACTGCGATCCGCACCGGGCGCTCGCCGGATCCTGCGCCAGGATGGAGTAGGTCTCGCGGGTGCTCGCCTCGAATTGCAGGCCGTCCGGGTAGGTTCTGGTGCCGCCGTAGTTCGGGTCCACGATCAGCTGCCACTCCCCCGTCTCGGGGTAGTGCCGCACCTCGCGCTCCGCGGCCGAGCCAGCACCGTGGAAGACCACGCCCAGCGGCGGCGCCTGCTCCGGCGGCTCGAAGTGCACGGGCTCGGACGGCGCGTCTGCCGCGCGCACCGGCAGGATCAGCTCACTGCCATCCTGGTGCAGCTCGACCTGCGCCGCGACCGGGTACGGCCAGACCCACGGCCAGTAGCTCGTCGAGACGGCCAGTCGGATCCGGTGGCCGCTCGGGACCTCCCAGCCGATTCCGACCATCGGGACCGTCACCTCGACCGTCTCCTCGGGATCGACCTCGACCGTGCGGTCCATCCCGGCCCGGCGGCGCAGGTCGAGCGCGCCACGGGTGATCAGCGTGGACGAGCCGTCCGGCGCGACGTCGCAGAGCCTTACGATCACGATCGCCGGGCCGGAGGCCCGTAGTCGCAGCCGCGCCTCCGGAAGGCCGAGAATCGCAGTGTGCTCAGTCAGCGGCGCGGTGTCGAAGCACACTGACCGACCGTCCTCCTCACGCTGGTCCGGCGGGAGGTCGGCGGGATTGCCGTACGGGAAGTACCGTCCGGCGTCGACCCCGCAGTGCTGCGGCGTCGCCACCGGGATCGGTCCGGGGCCGGAGCCGACCGCGTCCCGGCAATGCATCTCGCCCAGCGCTGTCCGTTTCAGCGAGACATTCGGCGACGGCCAACCCGGCTCTGTCAGCCACCGGCCCGGACGCGTGGCGTAACGCGTCGCCGGACGGACCGAGTCCTGCATCCACGAACGCAGCGCCGGGTCCGCGGTGACACCAGTCGGCTCCCCCTTCAGCCAGTGGTCCCACCAGCGCAGAGTCTCCTGTAAGAAGCCGATCGCCGGACCCGGTTCGCTCTCGATATCCGGGTACTGATGAGCCCACGGCCCGATGATGCCCTTCACCGGACCGGGCAGGTTCTCCAGCAGCCGGAACACTGTGTTGCGATACGGATCCGCCCAGCCACCCACGGCCAGCACAGCGGCCTTGACCGCCCCGTAGTCCTCGCAGACGCTGCCGTGCCGCCAGTAGTCGTCGCGCTCCTGGTGCGCAAGCCAGGTGTCCAGGAACGGCTCCATGGCGTCGAGCCGCTGCGTCCACAGCTCCTTCCACCGCTCGCCGAGCCGGGTCGGGTCCGGTGGGCGCGCGGTGAAGGCGAGCATCGTCGCGGCCCAGCCGAGCATGTCGATACCGAGGACCGCGCCGCCGAAGTAGTGCACGTCGTCGGCGTAGCGGTCGTCGGTCGAGCAGACCGTGACAATGGCCTTCAACGCCTCGGGCGCGAGCGCGGCGAGCTGTAGCGAGTTGAAGCCGCCCCAGGAGATCCCGAACATGCCGACCGCGCCGCTGCACCAGGGCTGGGCCGCCAGCCATTCGATGACCTCGACGCCGTCGGCGAGTTCCTGCGCGGAGTACTCGTCGCGCATGACGCCTTCGGAGTCCCCGGAACCGCGCAGGTCCACGCGCACGGAGGCGTAACCGTGCGCGGCGTACCAGGGGTGACGTTGCGTGTCACGCGGCGCGGTCCAGTCGCCCTTGCGGTACGGCAGGTACTCAAGCAGCGCCGGGACCGGCACATCGGTCTTCGGCAGCCAGATGCGCGCGGAGAGCCGCACGCCGTCGGACAGCTCGATCAGGACGTGGTCCCGCATCTCGACTTCGGTTTCTGTCCGCGTGGCGAAGACAGTGTGAGCAACCGTCATGCGCGGACTCCGAGTTCGGCGGCGGACAGGTCGGCGACCGGGACGTGGCAGCGGATCCGGTGTCCGTCGCCGAGTTCCTGCCAGGGCGGAGTCTCCTGGTCGCAGAGCCCTTCGACGCGATGCGGACAGCGGTTGCGGAACGGGCAGCCGACGGCCGGGGGCGCGGACTCCGGCTGCTCGTCAGCCGCCGACCCCGTGCCAGGCGCACCATCCGGCTCGGTGCTAAGCACCGAGGCCAGCAACAGCCGCGTGTACGGGTGGTTGGCCCCGCCGTACACCTTCTCGACCGGGCCCTCCTCACACACCCTGCCGAGGTACAGGACCACGACCCTGTCGGCGATACCGCGCACCACGGCCAGGTCGTGGCTGATGAACAGGTAGCCGAGATGGTGCTCCTCGCGCAGGTCGTCCAGCAGCCGCAGCACCGAGGCCTGGATCGAGACGTCCAGGGCTGAGACGACTTCGTCGGCCAGCACCAGCGTCGGGCCGCCGGCGATCGCGCGGGCGATGCCGACCCGCTGCTGCTGCCCGCCGGACAGCTGCCCCGGAAGCCGCTCGGCGTGACCCGGCTCCAGGCCGACGCCCTCCAGCACCTGATTCCTCGCAGCCACCGCGCCGTCGCGGCGCAATCCGCGCAACCGCAACGGACGTACGATCGCGTCGCCCACCGTGCGGCGCGGATTCAGCGCGGTGGCGGCGTTCTGGAAGACCAGTTGTACCTGTCTGCGCACGGCGGGATCGCGGCGCGCGGCGGTACGGGTGAGGTCCGCGGGCCGGGCCTCGCCGGGGACCGTGGCGCGGTCGAGCAGGGTGACCGTTCCGGAGGTGGGCCGCCGCAGTCCGGCCACCGTCCACGCGATGGTGGACTTGCCGCTGCCGCTCTCGCCGACGAGCGCGACGACCTCGCCCCGGTGCACGACCAGGTCCACGTCGCTGACCGTCGGGCCGGTGTGCGGATCGGGTCGGCGGCGGTAGTCCACGGTGAGGCCGGAGACTTCGAGCAGGGGCTCGCCGCGCTCGCGTGGCCGCCGGGGACGCACCTCGGATTCCCAGGCGGGTGCGGCCAGTACCTCGGGCAGCCGGAGGCACGCCGAGTACCGCGCCGTGCCCTGCACCGCCACCGCTCCCTCGGCCGTGACCGGTACGAGCTCGGGCGCATCGCCCTGTGTGCAGGAGTCCTGCGCGAACTCGCAGCGTGGCGCGAACGCACAGCCGGACAGTTCCAGCGCGTCCGCCACCGAGCCGGGCATTCCGGCGGGCAGGCCCGGCGCGGCGATCCGGGCGACGCTGGACAGCAGTCCGCGCGTGTAAGGGTGCGACGGCTGCCGGAACGTCGGCTCGGTACGGCCAGTCTCGACGACGCGTCCGGCGTACATGACCGCGATGCGCTCGCACACGGTGGCCACGGCGCCCAGGTCGTGACTCACCATCACCAGCGCGATGCCAAGCTCCGCGCGCAGCGTGTTGAACAGCGCGAGCACTCCGGCCTGGGTGACCACGTCCAGGCCGGTCGTCGGCTCGTCCAGGACCAGCAGGCGTGGCTGCCCGGCGAGCGCGAGGGCGACGGCGACCCGCTGCTGCTGCCCGCCGGAGAGCTGGTGCGGGTAACGGTCCACGAGCGCGTCCGGCTGGGGCAGACGCACCTGGGCGAACAGCTTGGCCGCCTCGGCGCGGGCGGCCGCCTTGTCCAGCTTGCGGGTCATCCGCAGTACCTCGGCGACCTGGGCGCCGACCCGCATCGACGGGGTGAGGCTCTGTCCTGCGTTCTGCGGCACGAAGCCGATCTGGCTGCGGCGCAGAGCACGCACGGTCTGAGCGGAGCCGGCCAGGATGTCCTCGCCCGCGATCCGTACGCTGCCCGCGGTGACTCGCGAACCGGACCGCAGGAAGCCGACCAGTGCGGACGCGAGCGTGGACTTGCCGCAGCCGGACTCGCCGACGATGGCCAGCGCCTCGCCCGGGGCCAGGCTCAGCGAGACGTCGCGCAGCACGGGGACGTCGCGCTCGCCGGACCGGTAGCAGATCGACAGGCCGCTGACCTCGGCGATCGCAGTACTCTTCATCATCTTCACCGCAGGTTCCCTCATCGCAATCCCCCGGTGATCCGGTCGATGCCGCGGGCTTTCGCGATGCCGTCGGCGGCCAGGTTCAGTCCGACGATCAGCGAAGCGAGCGCGAGGATCGGGGCGACCGTGGCCATCGGCACGACGGTGAGCAGGCTGCGGTTCTCCGAGACCATCAGCCCCCAGTCCGGGGTCGGCGGGTTCGCGCCGAAGCCGAGGAAGGACAGCGAGCTGATCAGCAGCACGATCCACGAGGCGCGCATCGCGAACTCCACCATCACCACGTCCAGGATGTTCGGCCAGATCTCGCGCGCCAGCACCGGCCAGAAGCCCTCGCCGCGGGCGCGGGCCGCCGTCACGTAGTCGAGGCCGACGATCGAGAGGGCCGCGGCGCGCACCACCCGGATCAGGGCCGGGCAGTACACGACGGTCGCCGCCAGGATGATCACCGGGGCCCCGGAGCCCAGCGCGGTGACGACGACGAGCAGAGCGAGGATCGCGGGCACCGAGAGGATCGAGTCGAGGATCCGCATCAGGATCTCGTCGAGCCACCCGCGCCGGTACGCGGCCAGGCAGCCGAGGATCGTGCCGATGACCACGGTCAGGACCGTGGCGCTCAAGCTGATGAGCAGCGCGTACCGCCCGCCGTAGAGCACCCGCGAGAGCACGTCGCGGCCGAGCTGGTCCGTGCCGAGCAGATGTGCGCCGGACGGTCCTTCGATCGCGGACAGCGCGTCGGGCTGGGTCGGCGAGTACGGCGCCAGCAGCGGCGCGGCCAGCGCCACGAGCACGTTGACGGCCACCAGCACCAGCCCGGCGACGGTGCTGCGCGTGACCGGGAGGGCGAACCTCCGGGCACGGGCACGCCCGGTTGGCACGGCGGCCGGATCCGAGTCCGGCGTGATCAGGACGCTCATCCGGCCCGCCCCGGGGTGCGCAGCCGCGGATTGAGCCAGACCGCGGCGAGGTCCGCCAGCAGGTTGCACACGACGAAGGTCGCGGCGCCGAGCACCGCGATGAACTGGAGCACCGGCAGGTCCCGGTCGTGCACGGCCTGGAGCATCAGGGTTCCGATCCCCGGGTAGTTGAAGATGCTCTCGACCACCACCACCCCGCCGACCAGCCAGGCGATGTTGATGGCGATGACGTTGAGGGTGGGCAGCAGGGCGTTGGGCAGGGCGTGCCGGAAGAGGATCCGGGGGCCGGACAGCCCGCGGATCCGGGCCAGCGTCACGTACTCGCCGGCCATCACGTCGATCATGCTGGTCCGCATCATCCTGATGATGTAGGCCGCCATGACGACGGTCAGCGCCGCGGCGGGCAGCCAGATCACCTGCATCAGCTCGCCGGCCGAGGCGGTCGGTCCGGCGGTGACCACGGCCGGGAACCAAGCCAGCTGCACCGCGAACACGAGCACCAGCAGGGTCGAGACAGTGAACTCGGGCACGCTCATCCCGAGCAGCGACAGCCCGGAGATGGCCAGGTCCGGCCACCGGTCGCGGGTCAGCCCCGCGACCACGCCGAGCACGAGCGAGAGGGTGATCCCGGCCACGATGACGATACCCGCGAGCATCGCGGTGTTGCGCAGGTAGCCGCCGGCCTCGGTCAGCACCGGCTGGTGCGAGACGAGTGACGTCCCGAAGTCGCCGTGCAGGGCGCCGCCCAGCCAGTCCAGATAGCGCCGCCAGGCCGGACGGTCCAGGCCCAGCGCGGCGTCGAGCTGCGCGACGGCCGCGGGCGTGGCGTCCTTGCCGAGCAGCTGCGTCGCCAGGTTGCCGGGCAGCGCCTGGAGCGCGACGAACACCAGCATCGTCGCGAGCAGCACGGTCAGCACCGAGTACGCGAGCCTGCGCCCGACCACCTTGATCAGCATATTGAATTCTGACCTCTTACTTCTTGAAGCCGAGGTGCAGGTAGTCGAACTCGAAGCCGTACTCCTTGTAGTTCACGACCTTGGTGCTCAGACCCGTCGTCCGGTCGGCGAAGAACGGGACGATCGAGCCGCTGCTGTCGACCAGGATCTTCTGCGCGTCCTGGTAGTGCTGCTTGCGCTTTGCGGCGTCCGGCTCCTTGCGCGCGGCGTCCAGGATCGAGGCGAAGCCCGCGTCCGCCCACAGGGTCTCGTTGTAGGAGGAGCCGCCGCGGAAGATCTGGTTGAGCAGTTGGTCGATCGGCCGACCGGTGTACCAGTACGAGGCGCAGAACGGCTTCTTGATCCAGACGTCGGTGTAGTACGAGTCGGCCGAGGCCGTCTGGATGCTGATGTTCAGCCCGGCGCTCTTCACCGAGGACTGGTACGCCAGCGCCAGCGGGGTCAGCACCGGGTCGTAGCTGGAGGTGTAGAGCTGTTGCGTCGCCGAGCCCAGCCCGGCCGCCGCCAGCAGCGACTTCGCCTTGTCCGGGTCCGGGGCGACCTTGTAGTCCAGATAGTTGGCGTCAGTCGGCACGACCGGGTTGTTGTTGGCGATCGTGCCGCGGCCGTGCAATGCCAGGTCGAGCAGGTCCTGCGGCGCGTAGGCGAGCTTGTACGCCTGGCGCACCGTGACGTCGGTGAACGGGGCGAGCGTGGTCAGCATCGGCATGACGTACCACTCGGCGTTCTTCACGGTCGCGGTGGTGGCTGTGCCCGAGGCCGTCACCGTCTTGTTGGTGGCGTAGTCCAGGTTGGTCTGCGCGATGAGATCGACCTGCCCGGCCAGCAGGGCGTTGACCCGGGCCTGCACGTCGGCGATCGCGCTGAACTCGATGGTGTCGAGGGTCGGGGCGCCGCCGAAGTAGTCGGCGTTGGCGCGCACCGTGCCCTTGCCGGCCGGCACGAAGGAGACCAGCTTGAACGGGCCGGTGCCGATGCCGGTCGCGGCGACGGTGGCGGCCGAGCCGTCCTGGATCACGTAGCAGTTGTAGTTCATCAGAAGGCTGACGAACTCGGCGTTCGGCGACTTCAGTGTGACGACCAGCGTCTTGGCGTCCGGGGCGGAGATGCCCGAGCTGTCGAGGAACGGCGAGAGCACCCCGGCCTGCGGAGACTTGGTGGCCGGATCGAGGATGTGGGCGAGGGTGTAGGCGGCGTCCGCGGAGGTGAAGGCCTTGCCGTTGTGGAACTTCACCCCGTCGCGCAGGGTGAACGTCCACTTCATGCTGTCCGTGCTGGACTCCCAGGCGGTGGCCAGGTCGGCGACCACGGTGCCGTCCTCGGCCTGCTTGACCAGGCGGTTGTACAGCGCGCCGAGGTACTCGTAGGCGGACAGCGAGCTGGCCGGGTCGAGCGACTCGGCGGCCGAGGCCGGCGGCCGCGCGATCCGCATCGTGCCGCCCTTGGCCGCGGTGCCGGCCACTGCGGTGGTCTCCTTGGTCGTTCCGCCCGAGCTGCCGCAGGCCGCCAGCGCCCACGGGGAGGCCAGTGCGGCGGCCCCGCCGAGCACCGCGGTACGTCGCGAGAACGGTCGGCCGACGCCGCCGCGCTCCGCGCTTCCCGACCTGATCAGAGCGCTGTTTTGGGCGCCCGGCGTACTGCCGTCTTGACCGTCTGGCATGACCGTCTCCTCACCGCGGTGGGTGCTAATCTTTCGGCTGTACGAATGAACTGTACTTCTGTACGAGTCGGTGCGGTCAAGCCCTTGTTTCCGCCCCGTTAACGGCGTATGCAACGCCCCGCGTCTCTGCCCCCCCCCCCCCCCCCGGGCCCCCCCGTTGGAGTTGCCGTGATCACTCGCCCCACCGACCCCCTGTTGCAACCCTTCGACCTCAAGCATTTGCGGCTGCGCAACCGGATCGTGAGCACCTCGCACGAGCCGGCGTACTCCGAGGACGGCCTGCCCAAGCGGCGTTACGCGGACTATCACGCGGAGAAGGCGAAGGGCGGCGTCGCGCTCACGATGATCGGCGGCTCTGCGGTCGTGGCGCCGGACAGCCCGCCGGCCTTCGGCAATCTGCACCTCTACGACGACGCGATCGTGCCCTGGTTCGGCCGGCTGGCCGACGCGGTGCACGAGCACGGTGCGCTGGTCATGTGCCAGATCACCCACCTCGGCCGCCGCACCAGCAACTACAGCGGCGACTGGCTCCCCGTCCTGGCCGCGTCGCCGCTCAAGGAGCGGGCGCACCGCGCGTTCCCCAAGCAGGCCGAGGCCTGGGACCTGCACCGGATCGCGGCGGCCTACGCGGACGCCGCTCAGCGCTGCCAGGCGGGCGGCATGGACGGCATCGAGATCGAGGCGTACGGCCACCTGCTCGACGGATTCCTGTCCCCCGCCACCAATCTGCGCGACGACGAATGGGGCGGCTCGCTGGAGAACCGCCTGCGCTTCCCGTCCCTGGTGGTGCGCGCAGTGCGCGAGGCGGTCGGCCCCGAATTCGTGGTCGGACTGCGGCTGGCTGTCACCGACGAGTTGCGCGGTGGCCTGACCGTCGAAGACGGACTCGCGGCGGCGCAACGCCTCGTCGCGGACGGCATCGACTTCCTGAGCGTGATCCGCGGCCACATCGACACCGACGAGGGCCTGGCCCGGGTGATCCCGCCGACCGGCACGCCGTCCGCGCCGCACCTCGACTTCGCGGGCGAGGTGCGCCGCGCGCTGGACGTCCCGATCATGCACGCGTCGCGCATCGCGGACGTCGCGACCGCGCGGCACGCCATCCGCAACGGGCTGCTCGACCTGGTCGGCATGACGCGTGCACAGCTGGCCGATCCGCACCTGGTCGCCAAGATCGCCGCCGGGCAGGAGAACCGGATCCGCCCGTGCGTCGGAGCAGGGTACTGTCTCGACGCGATCTATCAGGGCAGCGATACCAAGTGCATCCACAACCCGTCCACCGGCCGTGAGTCGTTTCTGCCGCACGACGTGCCGCGCAGCGACGGCCCGGCCAAGCGCGTCGTCGTGGTCGGCGCCGGGCCCGCGGGTCTGGAGGCGGCACGGGTTCTCGGCGAGCGCGGGCATCGCGTCACCGTCCTCGAAGCCGCGGCCGTGCCGGGCGGACAGCTGCGGTTGGCGAGCCGGGCGCAGGCGCGCCGGGAGCTGATCGGCATCGTCGACTGGCGCGTCACCGAGTGCGAACAGCTCGGGGTGAAGATCAGCTACAACGTGTACGCCGACGAGGAGAGCGTCCTCGCCCTCGATCCCGAGGTCGTCGTCATCGCGACCGGAGGCATACCGGACACGGGTTTCCTCAAGTCCGGCAGCTCGCTCGTCACCGACGGCTGGGACGTGCTCAGCGGCGCGAAGTCCCCGACCGGCGAGGTGCTTCTGTACGACGACAACGGCGGGCACGCCGGGCTGGACGTCGCCCGCGCGCTCATCGAGGCCGGAGCGCGGCTCGAATACGTGACCCCCGAGCGGATGCTCGGCCCCGACCTCGGCGGCGTCAACTACCCGCTGTACGCGAAGGCCTTCGCCGTCTCCGACACACCCACCACCCTGCTGCACTCGCTCGAATCCGTCTCGCGCCGACCGGACGGCCGCCTCGCGGCGGTCCTCTACAGCGAGCACGCCGACCGGCGGATCGAGCGGATCGTCGACCACGTCGTCGTCGAGCAGGGCACCCTTCCCAACGACGAGCTCTACCACGCCCTGGTGCCCGGATCCGTCAACCTCGGCGAGGTGGACCTGCCCGCGCTACTCGGACTGCGAGCACAGACGGTGCAGCGCAACGAGGAGGGCGCCTACCAGCTGTTCCGCATCGGCGACGCGGTCAGCAGCCGCAACGTGCACGCCGCCGTGTACGACGCCTTCCGACTCTGCCTCGCCGTCTGAATCCCCGCACGCTCACCGGCTCAGGCGGCGCGGGCGGCCAGGCTCTCGACGGCGGCGGCGACCACGGCCGGGCTGCTGACCTGGGTCAGGTGTCGCGCCGTCGGAATGAGCGTCGGGGCCGGCGCGCCGATCAGCTCGGCGGTGCCGGCGGCCGCGCCGGGGGCGTACTCCGGGTCGTCGGCGCCGAAGACCACCGACTTGGGCAGCTGCGGCATCCGGGCCAGCTCGCCGAGCTGTCCGGTCGACAGCGAGGGGATCCCTGCGGCGACCACCTGCCACAGCGACGGCTCCGCGCCGGGCACCTGGAACGGGCGGCGCCACTGCTCGACTCCGGCAGCCGTCAGCACCGGGCACTGCGGCCCGCAGGTCGCCGCGTAGATCAACCGGATCGCGGTGTCGGAGCGCAGCACCAGGCGCAGCAGGGTGGTGCGGTACGGCTGGATGATGCTCGGCAGGCGGTTGCCGCCGGGCAGCGGCAGCCCGTCGCCGTCGAGGAACATGACGCCGCCGACGCTCTGCGGGGCGCGCAGCGCGGCGTCCGCGACGACGGCGGCTCCGCTGGAGTGGCCGACCAGCACCGGCCGGGACAGGTGCATCGCGCCGATGAAGTCGAGCAGCTGCGTGGTGAGGTGCGCGGTGGAGTATGGCGCGACCCGCTGGGTGTATCCGAACCCGTCCAGGTCGATCGCGTAGACCCGGTGGTCGGCCGCGAGCAGCCGCGCGGTCGGCGCCCAGGTGTCGGCCGACTCGATGAAGCCGTGCACGAGCACGACCGGCGTTCCGGAGTCCCCCCACGTGACGTAGCGGGTCCGGATGTCGCCGGTCTGCACGTACTTCAGCCCACTCGGCGGCGGGACGCTGCCCTGTGTGACGGCGTTGTAGATGAAGGAGAACCCGTTCAGCGCGAGGAGCACGAGCGCCAGCGCGATCGCCCATTGTCGTGCCCACCGGCGCAGCGTTCTCATAACGCCGGATGATTCCACACGCGATCATTGGCGGGTGCACCGAGTGCCGTGGCCTGTTCCGGCGGGGCGGAAATGGAGGTTATGCTCCGGAACGCCTAGAATGCGGGCATGAAAGTCCAGCCCGAGCAGCCCGCACCCGGCGCCGCAGGACCCCGTCCCGCGCTGCGGTCCGACGCCGAGCGCAACCGGCGGCGCCTGGTGGAGGCCGCACAGGCGGTCTTCGCGGAGACCGGGCTGAGCGCGCCGCTGGAGGATATCGCCGACCGGGCCGGAGTCGGGATCGCGACGCTGTACCGCCGGTTCCCCACCCGCGAGGACCTGATCGCGGCCACCTACGCGGCCATGCTGGCCGAGTTCGCCGAGACCGTCGAGGCGGCGGTCAGCGGGCCGGACGCCTGGAGCGCGTTCACCGGGTGCATGGAGCGGATGTGCGCCATGCAGGCCGAGAACCGCGGCTTCGCCCGGGTGATGACCATGTTCCTGCCGCTCTCGGCGGAGGCCGCCAAACTGCGGGAGCGGACCGGAGACGCGCTCAGGATACTGATACAGCGTGCCCAGGAGGCCGGGGCGCTGCGTGCGGACTTCGTCGTGGAGGACGTCCCCCTGCTGCTGATGGCCAATGCGGGCGTGCTGAACGAGACCTGGAGCGCGGCCCCGGACGCCTGGAGGCGTCAGCTCGCATACATGCTCGACGCCTACGCCGTCCGCAGCGACCGGACGCGCCCGCTGCCGGCCGCGCCGACTCGTGACGAGATCCGCTGCGCCATGTGGTCCTACGAGGCGCAGGCGAAGTAGCTCGCCCCACGGTGGCCTGGGTGGCGCGTGGCGCAAGCGCCATGCCGCTACGCCGCGCCGACGGCCGAGCCGGCTTCGGACGACCGGGCTGCCGGGGCGCCGTGCGCGTCCGACGCCGGGCCACGGTCCAGGGGGCCGCTGCGCAGCACTGCGCCGCAGAGGACTGCGCCGACGGCGAAGATTCCGGCGGCCCACCAGAATGCCGTGGTGTAGCCGTGGATCGCATCCAGGGCCAGGTCCGTCGCCAGAGTGTTCGTGCCCGGCGCTACTGCGTGGGCCACGAAGTAGTGCGCCGAGGCGCTGACGGCCACGGTGTTGAGCAGCGCGGTGCCGATGGACTGGCCGACCTGCTGCTGGGTGTTGGCCAGCGCAGAGCCGACCCCGGCGTCGCCGGGCGGCAGCCGGTAGGTCGCAGTGTTCATCGACGGGGAGAGCGTCAGGCCCATCCCGGACCCGGTGAGCAGCAGCGGGCCGAGCAGGTTCGCGAAGTATTCGGAGTTCAGGCCGATCCGGGTGAGCCAGGCCATGCCGCAGGCCCCGATCAGCATCCCGGCCACCACCAGGCGTCTGGGGCCGAGCCGCGGAAGCAGCACGACGTTGGAGGTGATCGCCAGGCCCAGCGCGGCGACCAGCATCGGCAGGTACGCCACGCCGGTGCCGACCGCCGAGTAGTGCAGGGTCTCCTGCAGGTAGTAGGTCAGGAACAGGAACACCCCGGCCGCGCCGGACATCACCAGGAAGATCGCCGTATAGGCACCGGCGCGGTTGCGGTCGGCCAGGATGCGCAACGGCAGCAGCGGGTAGGCGACGCGGGACTGGCGCAGCACGAACGCGATGAGCAGCACCGCGCCGATCGCGAGCGACCCCCAGGTGGACGGCGCGTGCCAGCCGTGCGTGTCAGCGTTGGAGCACCCGTAGACCAGGGCGAACATCGCGGCCGAAACCGCCAGGCTGCCCGGCAGGTCCAGGCGGGGGCGCACGGTGGGCCGCTCGTGGCGCAGCAGCGAGATCGCGCCGACGAGGCCCGCCGCGGCGAAGACCAGGTTGATGAACAGGCACCAGCGCCAGGACAGGTACTCGGTGAGCACCCCGCCCAGCAGCAGGCCCACCGCGCCGCCCGAGCCGACGATCCCGCCGTACAGCCCGAAGGCCTTGCCACGGTCCTTCGCGTCGGGAAACGTCGTGGTCAGCAGGGACAGGCCGGCCGGCGAGAGCAGCGCGCCGAACAAGCCCTGACACACGCGGGCGGCCACCAGCAGGCCGAAGCCGTTCGCCGCCCCGCCGAGCGCCGAGGCGGCGGCGAAGCCGACCAGGCCGGTGATGAACACCGGCTTGCGGCCGAACAGGTCGCCGAGCTTGCCGCCGAGCAGCAGGAGGCTGCCGAAGGCCAGTGCGTACCCCGTGATGATCCACTGCCGGTCGGCGTTGCTGAAGTGCAGCGCGTTCTGCGCCGAGGGCAGCGCGATGTTCACCACCGTGCCGTCCAGCACCACCATCAGCTGGGCCGTCGCGATCACGGCGAGGACCAGCCAGCGCCTGCGATCCGCGGCGGCGGCCGCCGGGTCCGGGGTCCCGGCGGAACCGGCGTCGCCTGCGGCTTCGGGTGCTGATGCGGACATGCGCCCCACCAATCTGGAGGATGGTCTCCGTTTCCCCCGGAGCGTAGCACGGGCCGGAGAACGGCCTCCAGTTGATGGGCAGCGGTTTGATCGGTGCAGACCCGCGCCGTCAGCGCTTCCAGAAGGCCCGGCGCTTCTCCCCGGCGGGCTGCGCGGACTGCCCCGCCAGTTCTCCGGCGGCCAGTTCGTCGAGCTGGGCCACGGCACGCGTCCACCGCTCGTCGAGCGGCAGAGTACTGTCACGCAGTACCGCGATCAGGGCACGAAGGGCGTCCACCACGGGCGAATACGAGCCCTGTCGGTCCAGGTGCCGGGCGAGCGCGTCGAGCCGACTGGCGAGATCGTCCAGCAGATCGCGCAGCGCGGCGGTCTGCCCGACCGGGGCTGCCCGCAGCCGGTCGGCCTCCTCGACGACCTGCTCCTGTACGGCGACCAGTTCCGGATCGCGCGAAAGCGGCTCGTCGACGAACAGCTCTGACGCCGTCAGTTCCGACGCCGTCAGTTCCGACGCCGCCAGTTCCGACACCGTGTCAGCGCTTTCCTGCGCCCGGCCGTACTCGACGTGCGCGGACGGGGCCGACTGCGCTATCCAACCCTGCGCTCCGCCCGTTCGCGATTTCGGTGGCGGGCCGGACGGACTCGGCGCTGCGGCGGGGATCATCGGGTGGCTGTGCGGTGCGGCGTAGCCTCCGCCGCCTGCCAGCTTGGACATCCGCACGGGCCCCGCAGGCTCCCAGCCGGACGGCAGTTCCACCGGCTGGATCACCCGGTGCGGGGCGCCGCCCTCGGTGACCACGCGCGGATCGACCGCCACATAGGCGGTGAACCGGCACAGCACGCCGTGCCGCAGAGAGGTTTCCACGATGGTGCGCTCCAGGTCCGTGTCCCCGGTCACCGCATAGCGGTCCTCCAGGTCACGCAGCCGACCGCGCGCCCAGATCGCGGTCACCTCGGGCCGGTTCGCAGTGCTCGCAGATACGGTGACCTGCCAGGGCCGGTCGTCCGCGCCCTGCCCGCTGACGGTCAGCGCCCCGGCCGCCGCGCCCCGGTATCGACCGGCGACCACCAGGGGCACTCCAGGGAACAGATCCGGGGTGCGCGCCGGACTGGCGCTGTCCGGCACCAGCGTCAGCCCTTCGGCGGCGATGCGCAGGTCGGTCACCGACGGCGCCCCGATCCGACGGTGGATCAGGTCCATCGCAGCATCGAGCCGGTCCTCGGACTCGACCAGTTCGCAGCGCCCGCCGCCGAGCGCGGCCAGCCGGCCGAGGAATCCGGCGTTCACCGCCTCGTCGATGCCGACGGTGTGCACCCGCAGGCCGGCCAGCCCGCCGGCGATCTCGTGCAGGATCTGGTCCTCGTTGCCCACCTGCCCGTCGGTGACCAGGACCAGGATCCGGTCCCGGGCCGGGTCGGCCAGCAGCGCGAGCGCCTCGCGCAGCGGGGCGAGCAGTTCGGTGCCGCCGCGGGCCTGCGCCCGGGCCAGGTGCTCGACGGCGCGGTACCGGTGCCGGTCGGTGGCCGCCACCAGCCCGGCCGGCAGCCGCTCGGGCCGCTCGACCGCGTGGTCGAAGGTGAGCACTGCGAAGCGGTCGGCGCCGTTGAGCGTGTCCACGATCCGGGCCGCCGCACGTCGCGCGGCCACCAGCTTCCAGCCCTCCATGCTGCCCGAGCGGTCCAGGACCAGCACCAGGTCGCGCGGCCGGGCCGCAGCGGCGGGCTCAGCGGACTCGAGAGACACGGCGGGCGGCAGGACAGTCAACTGATACGTGCCCTCGTCGCCGTCGGCATCCGGGGCCAGGACGAGCGAGCTGGTCCCGCCCGTGTAGTTCAGCCGCAGCACGAAGTCGCGGTCGACCCGCTCCCCCGGGAGTATCCGCACCAGCCCGTCCTCCTGTCCGGTCACCGCGTGCAGGCTCGAGGCGACGCCCGACAGCCCGAGGCCCGCCGGGTCGATCCGGACCTCGATGGACAGCGCGACCGGGTTCGGGAAACCGGGCAGCAGCACCGGCGGGGTGATCCGGGACGCGTCCGGCACAGCGTCGGTATCGGATTCGTGCCCACTGCCGACCGAGGCCCCTGGCAACGGCGCGCCGGGTATGTAGCGCGGCGCGACCACGAGCGGGAACCGGAACTCGGCCTGTCCGTCCGCGAACGGCAGCGGGCCGGTCAGGGTGAGCGCGACGGTCACCTCCTCGCCCGGCAGGATGTTGCCCACCCGCAGGCTGAACACGTCCGGCCGCTCCTCCTCGGCGATGCCGGCCCGCTGCCCGGCCGCGATCGCCTGGTCGTACGCCTCGCGCGCGGCGCCCCGCTCCGCCAGCACCCCGTCGATGACCCGGTCCCCGGCCGTCATGGTCAGGCCGGTGACCGCGGCCCGGTCGGGCAGCGGGAAGATGTACGTCGCCTCCAGCGGGACGTCGTGTGGATTGCGGAAGGCCTGCGTCAGTTCCACGCCCGCGGACAGACCGGTGATAGCGGCACGCACGTCGAGCCGGTGCAGAGGTAGGTTGCCCTGCTCGGTGTGCAGCGTGCCGAATCCGGCGTCCTCGATCGGCCGGGCGAGCTGCTCCCCGGGTATCAGGTCAATGCGCGCGATGCTCATCTCGGGCTCCTTGAAGAGTGATCAGACCACGGTCGGCGAGCAGGTCGAGCAGAGGGGCCGCGGCCTCGCGGAGGGCGGCCAGATCGGCGGCGGAGGGTAGGACGGGAACGGTGAGCGTGACAGTGTCGGACAGGGCGATCTGGTAACGCACGGCGGGCGGCTCGTCATCGGCCGCTGATTCGGGTTGGGCTTTCTTTGACAGTCGGGGTGCCGGTGCCGGTGCGGGTGTGGGCGCGAGTGCGGGTCGCGCGGCCCAGAACCGCACGGAGGGCTCCGGTGCGCTCGAACTCGAAGGCTGATTCGCATTCTGGTCCGCACCCTGATCCGCCACCGGACGCGTGAGCAGCTGCGGCGGCAGTTCGGCGATCCGGCTCAGGGTCGCATCCGTGGCCCCGGCCAGCTCGGCCTGGATCTCGGCCAGCGAGCGGCCCAGGGCCTGCAGGCGCTTGACCGCGACCAGTTGGAGCAGGTGGCGCGGACCGTACCGGGCGGAGCGTCCCTGCCCGGTGAACGGCCGGTCCACCAGGCCGATCGTGGCGTACCACCGGATCGCCCGGCCGTCCGGCCGCTCGCGGACCCGGCCGTTCGGCGCGCGCACGGCATCGGCGGCGAGCGCCTCCCCCACCCGCTGCGCCAGCTCGTCCAGAGTCCAGTCCGTCGTATCCACGAGGCTACCTTGACACTGTCATGTGACAGTGTCAAGAAGATATCGCATGCGACGCCGCCCACGGTCCGGGAAAAGCTCCGACGGGAAACACCCAAATGTTCGGTGCCGAGTTCGTAGAATGGCCCACTGCAACGGCATCGCGTGATGAGGTGGGGCGGCAGATGTCTCAAATACACCGGCGGCAGTTCGGCGAGCGCTACGAAGTGCTCGGCGAACTCGGCACCAGCGCCGGGCGCAGCGTCTGGCACGGCCGGGACGGCCTGACCGGAGCCGACGTGGCGATCAAACTGCTGCGTCCCGAGCTGTTCGCCGACCCCGCCGCCCTCGGCGAACTGCGGGCCACGCTGGAGGCGGTCGCCCGGCTGGGGCACCCCGGAATCCTGGCCGTGGACGACATCGTCGTGCACGACAACCAGGTCGCCCTGGTCAGCAGGTTCATTCCCGGCGGCAACCTGCGTACCCGGCTGGCCCGCCGCGGTCCGCTGCCGCTGGACCGCTCGGTGGCCATGATGGCCGGGGTGTGCAGGGCGCTCGGCGCGGCGCACGCGATCGGCGTCGTGCACGGCGCGCTGACCCCGTCTCAGATCCGGCTCGAGGCGCAGCGTCCCGCCGCCGGGGAGGCCCTGCTCGCCGATTTCGGCATGGCGGCGCTGGCCGACCGGGCGGCCGCGACGGGACTGCTGCCGTCCGTTCCCGCCGCACAGTACGAGGCCCCTGAGACAGCCGCGGGGCAGCCGAGGTCGGCGGCTGCGGACGTGCACGCGGTGGGCGTACTGCTGTACGAGACGCTGACCGGGCACCGCCCCTTCCAGGAGACCCCGCTCGACGGCTCGGACCCGGAGCAGCGGCCGCCCGCCGCGTCGCCCCCGGTCGCTGGCCTCCCGGCGGTGGTGTGGCACACGATCATGGCCTGCCTCGCGGCCGATCCCGGCCAGCGCCCGTCGGCGGAACAGCTGGCCGCGCAGTTCGTCGGCTTCGGCTCCCCGACCTCCCTTTCGCTCCCGGCGCAGCGCCCGGTGCCCGGCGCGGAGACCGCCCGGACCAGAGTGACCACGGCGACCACCACCGTCATCACCCTGCCGAGGCGACCCTCGCCGCAGGAGGACGCCACCGTCTTCATGCCGGTTATCCGTCCCGACATGGCCCCGCCCGCAGCGCTGGACCGGCGCGGCGACACTGCCGCGGAGGACGAATCCGGCAAGCAGCGCCGGGCGCTGGTCTCCGGACGCCGACTGGTGCAGGCTGCGGTCGGCGCCGCGGTCCTCGCCGTCGCCGCCGCCGGATTCACCACCCTGAATACGAACAACCACGGCTCGGTGAACGGCACCGACATTCCGATCTTGGCCGTGCCCGGGGGCGGCTCGTCGGCCGCGGGGAGTTCGGCGGCGCCCGGGTCTGCCTCGGCCCACTCCTCGCCGAAGTCCACCAAGAGCCCGAGCGCCGGCGCTTCCGTGTCCGCGACCGCTTCCAGCACCGCTTCGAGCGCGGGCGCCGCGAGCGCCTTCGCCTCACCGGCGTCGAGCGCCTCCGCGTCCGCGGGCGCCCCGACGCCCAGCGGCCTCACCAACGCGGGCAACAACATCTCGACCGGCACGAGCCTGCAGAACGCGTATTCGAGCTCGTGCCTCGACACCGGCGGCGCATACGCCAACGGCACCGCGGAGCAGATCCTGGCCTGCAGCGGCGCGGCTGCACAGAGCTGGACGTCGACCTCGGCCGGGACGCTGACCCAGGACGGCGGCCAGTACTGCCTCGACGACTACGGCCGTGGCAAGACCTCCGGTACCAGGGTCGTGCTGTGGGCCTGCAACGGCGGCGCCAACCAGCGGTGGACGATCCGCTCCAACGGGGAGATCTACAGCGTGAACGCGGGGCTCTGCCTCGACATCGTCGGCCCGAGCACCGTCGACGGCGCGCTGATCCAGCTGTCCGCCTGCACCGACCAGGCGAGCCAGCAGTGGACCTGGAAGTAGTCACCGGACCGCACCGTTTGTCGCTGTCACCGCCGCCGAATCCGTAGACTGCTCCGACTGCATCGAGTAGGACGGCAAGCGAGGCGACCGGTGTCTGCATCCCAGTGGCGGCTCAATGAGCGGTACGAGGTCTTCGAACAGGTGGGCGCCGGAGCCTCGGCGACGGCCTGGCGCGGCCGCGACCAGGCCACCGGTACCGAGTGCGCGGTCAAGGTGCTGCGCTCCGAGCTGCTGCGCGAGCCCGGGGCCGTCAACCGGTTCTACGACGTGCTCGGCGCAGTCGCCCGGCTGGGGCATCCGGGCATCGTCGCCGTGCAGGACGCGGTGCCCGGCGACGGCTGGCTGGCGCTCGTCTCCAGGCTGGTGCCGGGAGAGAGCCTGCGCTCGCTGTCGGCGCAGCACGGCGCCATCGCGCCGCACCACTGCGTGCCGCTGATCGCGCAGCTCTGCGACGCGCTCGCGGCGGCGCACGCCGCAGGTCTGGCGCACGGCGCGCCGACCGCGCCCAACGTGCTGCTGGAGCCCGGCAGCGACGGGATCTTCGTGGCCAGGCTCACCGATTTCGGCATCGCGGCCCTGGCGAACGAGGCGGCTTCGGCGGGCGCCAACGTGCCCACCGCCCCGCCCGCCGAGTACCTCGCACCCGAGCTGGCCCCGGCCCAGCCCGCCACCGCAGCGGCGGACGTCTACGCGGCGGGCGTGCTGCTCTACGAGGTGTTGTCCGGACGGCCGCCGTTCAGTGCACCCAGCCCCGCCGAACTCGCCGAGTTGCACCGCTACGCCCCGCCGGCGCCGATCGCCGGACTGTCCGGTGCGCTGTGGCTGGCCTTGGCGGACAGCCTGGAGAAGGACCCGCGGCAGCGGCCGAGCGCCGCAGAGCTGGCCGAGGCCTTGCGCGTGGCGGCCAGCCCCGACGGGATCGCCCGGCCCGGCACGGTGCGACCGGCGGGACCGGCCGCCACGCCGATGGCCACCCCGGTTACGCCCTTCGTCACCGCTCAGCCCGCTGCGGCCGTGCCTGCGCCGGCCTCCGACGCCACCCGGCTGCTGCCTCCCGTCGTGCCCACGCCGGCGCCCGACGCGACGCGACTGCTCGCCCCCGTGTCACCGGCAGGCGGTTTGGCCGGACTGGCATCGCAGTTCGGCGAGTGGGAGTCGGACGCCGGGCAGCCCTCCTTCCCGCTCTCGTCCCGGTCTGCGCCGCCTTCCGATTCCCGGCTGCCTCGGCTGGTGCGCGAGCACCGGGTGGAGCTCGGGATCGCCGCCGCGATAGGGGTGTGCACCCTGGTGGTGGTCTCCTTCCTGGCGCTGAACGGGGGCGGACGGGCGAACGCCGCCTCCAGCTCGACCTCGGCCGGTTCGGCCACGGCCTCCGCCTCGGCGAGCCCCTCGATGATGGCCGTGGTCCTGCCGTCGGCCTCCCCGGCCTCGCCCTCGGCCTCGGCCGCGCCTTCGGTCGGCTCGTTCGGCGGCACGAACCTGGCCGACTCCCTGTCGGGCACCTGTATGCACACCCGCGGCTCCGCGTACGCGGACGGGACCATCGAGGAGATCTCGGCCTGCCAGAGCGACCCCTCGCAGTCCTGGACCTTCACCGCCACCGGGCAGCTCACCCAGGACAACGGCGCGTTCTGCCTGGACGACTTCGGCTTCGGCTCCACGCCGGGCACCGCGGTCGGCCTGTGGTCCTGCAACGGCGGATCGAATCAGCAGTGGACGATCCTGACCAACGGCTCGATCGTCAGCACCTCCAACGGCCTGTGCGTGGACCTGACCAGCCAGGCCACCGCCGACGGCACCGCCCTCGTGCTCGAGACCTGCGACAGCCGGCAGACCAGCCAGCTGTGGTCCTGGCACTGACCTGGCGCTGTCACCAGGCCGACACCCGCACCGGCGCCGCTACCGCAGCACTTCCTGCGCACTGCTCCCGCTACTGCGCAGCGCGTCCAGCAGCTCCGGGACGCGCTCGTGCGGGACCGCGCGCGAGTAGAGGAAGCCCTGCACGGCGTCCGCGCCCAGTTCGGCCAGGCGGCTGGCCTGCTCGTGCGACTCCACGCCCTCGGCGATCACCGACATCCCGCACGCGTGGGCCAGCGTGATCAGGCTCGTCACGATGGCCTCGCTGGAGGGATGGCTGTCCGCGGAGGCGAGCTGAGCGACGAAGGAGCCGTCGATCTTCAGGCAGTCGGCCGGCAGCCGGCGCAGATACGAGAGGTTGGAGTATCCGGTCCCGAAGTCGTCGATCACGATGCCGACGCCCTGGGCGGCCAGATCGTGCAGCATGCCGAGGGCGGGCTGTCCGCCGTCGCCGGGCTCCATGATCGCGCTCTCGGTGATCTCCAGCCGCAGCCGCTCCCCCGGCAGGCCCGCCACGGCCAGGGCGTCGGCCACGATCTCGGCCAGCCGCGGCTCGCGGACCTGCCGGACCGCGACGTTCACCGCCACCGCGACCGGCTCGCCGTCCGGGCCGGGCGGCCACTGCGCGGCGTCCGCGGTCGCCCTCCGCAGCACCCACTCGCCCAGCGCGATGATCGCGCCGGTCTCCTCCGCGACCGGCACGAACTGGCCCGGGCCGAGCAGCCCGCGCACCGGGTGGTTCCAGCGCACCAGCGCCTCCACCTCGCGCGGCACGCCGTCGGTCAGGCTGACGATCGGCTGGTACTCCAGGAAGAGCTCGCCGCGCTCCAGCGCCTCCGGCAGGTCCTGGGCCAGGGCGTAGCGGGCGACCTCCCGGGCGTTGCGCTGCGGGTCGAACAGCGCCCAGCGGCCCTTGCCGTCGGCCTTCGCCCAGTACAGGGTGATGTCGGCGGCGCGCAGCAGCTCGGTCGCCGCCGCGCCGCGGGCGGGCCGCTCGACCAGCCCGAGGCTGGCCGTGATCGTCAGGCTGTTTCCATCGATCGACACCGGCCGCTGCACCGCCGTGAGAACGCTCTCGGCCACGTCCACGACCCGCTGCGGGCCGTCGGTGTGCGGCACCAGGATGACGAACTCGTCGCCGCCCATCCGGGCCACCGTGTGCCGGTCCGGGTCGGTGACCTCGCCCAGCCGGTGCGCGATCTCGGTCAGCAGCCGGTCGCCGGCCTCGTGGCCCATGGTGTCGTTGACCGCCTTGAACCCGTCGAGGTCCAGGAAGCACAGGCCGACGCGTTCGTCCGGGTCCGCCTCCCGCAGCAGCTGCTCGAGCTGTTCGAAGAGCTCCCGCCGGTTCGGCAGGCCGGTCAGCGGGTCGTGCGAGGCCTGGTGGGCAAGGCGCGCGTGCAGCTCCCGGCGCGTGGTGATGTCCTCGAACAGGCCGATCAGCAGGGCCACCGAGCCGTCGTCGGCGAGCACGGTGTGCGAGCGCATCTGCGTCCAGATCACCGTGCCGTCCGGGCGGATGAACTGCCGCTCGGCCGCGTAGTGCGCCCCGTCTCCGGCGAGCAGGCGCTCCTGCGCCTCCCAGTATCCCGGCGGGTCCGAGGGACGCTTGAAGTCCTTCAGCTCCATGCCGCGCACCCGGGCCGGCTGCATGCCCAGCATCTCCGCGAAGGCGTCGTTGACCTCCAGGATGCGCCCGTGCGCGTCGGCGATCCCGATGCCCAGCGCGGCGTTGCGGAAGACCGCGCGGAAGCGGGCCTCCCCGGTGCGGTACGCGCTCAGCACGGCCTGCCGGATGGACTCCTGCTCGGCGCGGGTGCGCTCGCGCAGCGCATCCGCGAACCCGGCGGCCAGGCCCGAGCGCAGCGCCGCCTGGATCCGCGGCTCGAGCCGGTCCGCCAGGTGCTCGTCGAGCAGCACGAGCGTGACGGACAGCGAGGCGGACTGGGTGTAGTTCGCGTCGATCAGCGCGCTGGCCACCGCGGCCCCGGCCTTGCGGACCAGCTCCGGCTCGGTCGGCAGGTGGGTGATCCAGTCGGCCAGCTGGGCGAACAGACCGCGGTCCTCTGCCGGGGTCCGCGGCACGGTACTGGTCCCCGCCAGTGCCCGGTCCCAGGCCGCCGCGAGGTCCGGCTGCCCGGTCGTCACGCCCGCAGCCCGACGGCCGCCAGCCCGGAGTACCGGGTGACGTCCCCGCCGAGCGGGTCGGGGGTGTCGTCCGCCGGATCCGGACGCCAGTGGATCATGTCGACCAGGCCGGGCGGCACCAGGTCGTACCCGTGCATGAGGGCGGCGACCTGCTCCCGGCTGCGGAAGATCATCTGGTGGCTGGCCTGGCTGTAGATGCTCTCGGTGGCCTTGGCCCGCTCGGGCCGGTAGTCGTTGGTGGCGTGGCTCACGGCCAGGTACGAACCGGGGGCGGTGGCGTCGCGGTAGGCGGCGATGATCCCGGCCGGGTCGTCCGCCGGGACGACGAAGTGCAGCACCGAGAACATCAGCACCGCGACCGGCCGGTCGAAGTCGAGCAGGGCGCCGACCGCCGGGTCCTCGAGGACGGCGGCGGGGTCGCGCAGGTCGGCGTGGACGATCGCGGCGTTCGGCTGGTCGGCGAGCAGCGAGCCGGCGTGCGCCACCGCGACGTGGTCCGCGTCCACGTAGACGGTCCGCGCCTTCGGGTTCACGGCCTGCGCGATGTCGTGCACATTGCCGACGGTCGGGATGCCCGACCCCAGGTCGAGGAACTGGTCGACGCCCCGGTCGCTCAGGAAGCCGACGGCGCGGCCCAGGAAGGCCCGGTTCGCCCGCGCGATATGCGCCACATCCGGCCAAACCCGCATGTTCTCCTCGGCCAGGGCGCGGTCCGCCGCGAAATTATGGGAGCCGCCGAGGTAGTAGTCATACATTCGGGCCGCCGCGGGGCGTTCCAAGTCGATCGCGTCAGGTGCCCAGGCGGGGCGATGGCGCACGGTACTCACCTTCTCACCGGATGTCACGGTGCTGCCGTCATGCGGTAGCCATGCGGACCTCACCTTTCCTGATCCTACGGCCGGAAGTCCTGCATACGGCATAGTCCGAGGGTTATTGAATCCGGGAACTGCGGCAATTGGCGCGCACAGGCCGCACAACGATCGCAATGGGCGACGCGGCGTTTGCGGAACGCATCCGTTCACCAACTTGACCACATAGTGCACTCACAGGTGCACGCTCCGAGTTCGGCCGCCGGATCCCGTGCGGACAGGCCGTCGGCCGCCAAACTGGTAAGTCCAGACTGATGAGGTAGTCCTGACGACCGGAGCGGGCCGCCGGTCACGACTCACAGGTGACGGCAGGCGTAGCTGAACCCGATGATGTTGCCCTTCGTGAGTAGGACCGGCCTGAGCCCGGGTGCACAAGAAGTCGCCGGTGCTGGGCGGGTGCCGGACGGACGCGGTGTACGGCGATATGGCCGTGAACACCGGATCCGACCGAGGAGCGACCGTGAGCCGCGAACTGAACACGAGCACGAATACCACCACGAGCGCGGATGCGAACACTGCGAGCTTCGGTCCGTACGCCGTCCTCGGCCGTCTCGGCGGCGGGATGCAGGGCGAGACCTTCCTGGCCGCCGCTCCGCACGGTCCGCGCGTGGTGGTCAAGGTGGCTCACACGGGCTATTCGAAAGACCGGCGCGCGATGGACGACGAGGTCTGCGCGTTCCGGACCGTCGGCCGGGTGTTCGCGCCGGCCGTGCTGGACTACCGGCCGGACGGCGAGCGCCCGTACTTCGTGATGGAGTACCTCGACGGCGAGACCGTCGACGAGCTGCTGGCCGGCGGGCCGCTGGACGAGACCGAGACCCGGCGGCTGGCCACCCGGCTGGCCGGGCTGCTGTACGCGCTGCACCAGGCGGGGGTCGCGCACGGCGACTTCCGCGGCCAGAACCTCATCGTCGCGCGCGGCGGGCTGTACGCGGTCGACTTCGGCTGCGCCCGGCTGCGGGCCGACTCGGCCCGCGAGTTCCGGCGGCGGCGGCAGGCCGACCTGCTGTGGCTCGGCGTGCTGATCGCCCGGGCGGGCACCGGCTGCTCGCCGTTCGGCGACGACTGGGGCAAGGCGATCGAGGACTACCACGACGGCAAGCTGAACCTCGGCTCCATGTCGGGCGCGCCGCGGACCGTCGCGCGGGCGCTGCTGTCCAACCGGGCGGGGCGGCGCCCGGCGGCGCAGGCGGTGCACACGGCCCTGCTGCGTGTCTGACCGCACCCTGCGCTGCGATCAGAACCCTGGGCTGCCAAGCTTGACCCGTGCAGCCCGAACCTGAAGGAAGCCGGACCCGAGAGCGCAGCAGCGTGTCCGCACGTATGCGGCTCTTCGGGTCCGCCTGCGCCGGGACGGCCGCGGGCGTGCCGGTCGCCGTGTTCGCCGACGACCGAATCGCGCCGCTGGTCGGCTGGGACGTGCTGGCGCTGGTGTTCTGCGGCTGGGTCTGGGCCGAGGTGTGGCGGTTCGACGCGGCCGCGACCGCGCGGCACTCGATGCGCGTGGACCCGGCCCACGACACGGCCGACCTGCTGCTGCTCGGGGCGGCGGTGGCGAGCCTGGCCGCCGTCGGGCTGGTGCTCTTCGGGGCCGGGCACGCGAACGGGAACACGAAGTACCTGGAGGCGGCGCTCGCGCTGTTCTCGGTGTTCGTGTCCTGGACGCTGGTGCACACGGTGTTCACCTTGCGGTACGCGCACTTGTACTACAGCGAGCCGGTCGGCGGGATCGCCTTCCCCGGGGACGAGGACCCGATGTACAGCGACTTCGCCTACCTGGCGTTCACGGTCGGCATGACCTTCCAGGTCTCCGACACCGACATCACTCAGCGCAGAATCCGGCGCGCGGTGCTGCGGCAGTCGCTGCTGTCTTATCCGCTCGGCACCGTGATCATCGCGGCGGCGATCAACCTCGTGTCGGGGCTGGCGAAGTGAGCAGCCGTCAGCTGACCCTCGTGAGCACGTAGATCAGCAGGCCGGCCAGCGCCCCGACCACGGTCCCGTTGATCCGGATGAACTGCAGGTCCCGGCCCACCTGGATCTCCACCTTGCGGGAGGTCTCCTCCCCGTCCCAGGCCTCGACGGTGTCGGTGATCAGCGCGGTGATCTCGCCGCGGTAGGCCGTGACGACGTGGACCGCCGCGTCCTCGATCCAGGCGTCGGTCTTGGCGCGCAGCCGCTCGTCCTCGACGAGCCGGCGGCCGAAGGAGGCGACCGCGTCGCGCATCCGGGCCCGCAGCTCCCCGTCGCCGTCCTCGGCCGCCGCCACGAGCATCGAGCGCAGCGTCTGCCAGGAGGAGCCGACCAGCCGCTGCACCTCCGGGTGGCCGATCAGGTCGCGCTTGAGCCGCTCGGCCTGGGCCAGCGTGCGCGGGTCGTACTGCAGGTCGCGGGCGAAGTCGGTCAGGAAGGTGTCGATCGCGCCGCGGGCCGGGTGGTCGGGCTCGTCGCGCACGGCCTCGGCGAAGTGGACCAGCTCCCGGTGGATCCGGCGGGCCACCCGCTCGTCGACGAAGCGCGGCGTCCAGCTCGGCGCCTCGCCGGCCACGGCCCGCTCGAGCGCCTCGGGATGCTCCTGCAGCCACTGCACGGCGCGGCGGGAGAGCAGGTCGACGACGGGCCGGTGGCCGTCCTGGGCGACGAAGCGGCCGAGCAGCCGCCCGGCCGGCGGCCCGAGCGGCGCGTCGGCCAGCCACCGGTTCACGGTGTGGCTCAGCGCGGCCTGCACCTCGTCGTCGCGCAGCACGGTGAAGATCCCGCGCGCCCACCCGGCGACCTCGGTGGTGACCCGGTCGGCGTGCTTCTCCTCGGCCAGCCAGCCGCCGAGCCGCCCGGCCGGTCCGATCGCGCGCAGCCGGGCCCGGATCACGTCCTGGGACAGGAAGTTCTCCCCGACGAAGTCGCCGAGGCTGCGGCCGAGCGCCTCCTTGCGGTTCGGGATGATCGCGGTGTGCGGGATCGGCAGGCCGAGCGGGTGGCGGAAGAGCGCGGTGACCGCGAACCAGTCGGCCAGCGCGCCCACCATCGCCGCCTGCGCCGCCGCGCCGAGGTAGTCCGCCCAGCCGGCCCCGTGGCCCTGCTGCCAGCGGGCGATCACGTACAGCACGGTCGCCGCGAGCAGGAACCCGGTGGCCACCGCCTTCATCCGCCGTACCCCGCGCCGCTTCGCCACCTCGGCGGAAGAAAGCTGTCGCACCCCGTCACTCTCTCCGTTCGGCGCCGAGTCCACGTCTGCGGCCGGCCGCGGCCGAAGGGGCCGCGGCCCTTCAAGCTACCGCCTCGTGAGCTGACAAGCGGGCAAGATCGGTGCGGGAGAGCAGTGCGGAACAGCTGGGAACAGCTAGTCCCGTCTTCCGCATGTGCCCCGTTCAGATGAAATGACCGGTGGGTCGGTGTCTGGGCGGGGTCGTGCTCGTTGGGTGGGGTGTGCTGATGTCGTCGCGTTCGCCGCGTGCCCGGACCTTG